>Ga0326721_10000153_pt1 | contig 29520 bp, 45 predicted proteins | sample SGPome_FD_203951 | JGI IMG/M metagenome (GOLD analysis project Ga0326721, IMG submission 203951) | Soil microbial communities from Southern Great Plains, Lamont, Oklahoma, United States - SGP_1_2016 | ecosystem: Engineered > Artificial ecosystem > Soil microcosm > Unclassified | place: USA...
AACATCAGGGTTCTCCTCGGCAGGAGGCTCTTCGCCATCTACAGGAACATCAGGAACTTCCTCAGCAGGAGGCTCTTCGCCATCTACAGGAACATCAGGAACTTCCTCAGCAGGAGGCTCTTCCCCATCTACAGGAACATCAGGAACTTCCTCAGCAGGAGGCTCTTCCCCATCTACAGGAACATCAGGAACTTCCTCAGCAGGAGGCTCTTCCCCAGGTGGAGTCTCCTCTACAGGAGCAGGAGTCTCGCCTGAACCCTCATCTACAGGAGCAGGAGTCTCGCCTGAACCCTCATCTACAGGAGCAGGAGTCTCGCCCGAACCCTCATCTACAGGAGCAGGAGTCTCGCCCGCATCAGGAGCATCCTCAATAGGAGCTTCTTCAGCAGGAGGGTCAGTTACGGGGGTGGGGTCAGTAGGCTCATCTACGGGAGCAGGAGCGCCCGTATCAGGAGTACCTTCTACAGGAGCGGGATCGGACGGAACAGGCTCTGATGGATCAGCCGGAGCAGGATCGCCCGGAGTAGGCTCTGCATCAACAGGAACCTCAGTAGGAGCATCTTCAGCAGGCGCATCAGCTACAGGGGCAGGATCGGCGGGAGCAGGCTCGCCGTCACCGGGGGTAGCTGCAATGGGGGCTTCTTCAGCACCGGGGGTAACTTCTGAACTTACAGAAGTGCTGTCGCCTTCGGCTGCCGTAGCAACACCCGGAGCGAGAGCAAGTCCGATACCGGCCATAACAGCAGCAGCACCAAGACGGGCATTCATTTTATTCTTCTTCTTTGGCTTGTGATCCTGCGGGACACCGCGTAGGGGGCGAGGGGACATTTTACTCCTTTGTGGTCTTTTATAAACACAACCCCAGGTTATTAGCGGGGAAGTGAAGAGCTTACAAGTTAAACTATCGGTACCAATGACTGTTTTGTGTCTACTTATTTCTGCTTTTCTTTACCAGAGTGAAGAAAAACACTAAATATGCACTTACAGGCATGGACGTGCCTAAAATAAGATTTAATATCTCTCTGGGAACGCAAGATAAATCATACCATATGGTTTTTGTCAAGTGCTTGTAAAAGAATACTGATCATTTATTTTAGGAGTAAAACGCCAGTTTTTGTGACACAATTAACAGAAATTTCCGCCGAATGAGTCATTGTACCCACCTTCGTCGGAAGAATAACGAAGCCGACTGCATTCTTTATATTTATTACCATTGTCATGGTACGCATAGATGACATAGTGACCGATTTTTGTGCCGGTAGTCCGACCATAATTTACAATTTCAAGATGAACACCCTCCGAAACGGGGAATTCAATGCCACCGTAGTTACCGGTAGTGGGACCATCAAAAGTCGCTAATGGCGGGGTTATTTTCATAGGGTTCTTCGCCATCCATGTTTCAGCGGCAATACTCGCACCCCGGACGTTGCTTTCAACTGTAGCGTCATTGGCTGATGATCTTTGATTCAAAAATGCCGGCACCGCAATTACACTGAGTACTCCGATGATGAGAATCACTACGAGCAATTCTATGAGTGTGAAACCCTGTTCTTTATTAATCCTGTAATTCTTCGTCATAATTATCCCGTACATGCCTTTGAAACCATAGGAACAGCTTTGAAATTTTTACTGCTGTTGCTGAATGGGTCATGCCAATACCCGACTTCATCTGTGCGGCAATCAGTCAAACTCAGTTCTGCCTCATTTGGATTGATGAGATAAGGCCGACCGTAAGGATCTATTAGACCTTCTATCCCAAGCCCGGAAGCATCAGAAATCTTTTTCAGAACATTGTTATATGCAACCATGCATCCATGAGTTGACGGAAGATTCCTGATATCACTCAAATTATAACCACATTCAGCAGCGGTAAGATTCTGACCGGTGATTTCATAGAGCGGCTTATTGGTTTTGATTTGTGCCATCAGTACCGCTTTGTATATTCGCTCTGAGTCCTGTTTCTGCACAGACTCCGCAGCGCTTTTTCGCTGGTTCATAAAAGCGGGTATGGCAATAGCAGAAAGAATCCCAATGATGAGAATCACGACAAGTAATTCGATCAAAGTAAATCCTGATTCCTTGTCCCGGGAGCATTCTTTTAAATATTTCATTTCGCCTTTCAAATGCGATAGTTCTGCCGTTTTAATATCGGGAAGACTGCCATTTTCGTGATAGAATCAGAACTGCAACCACGAAAGGAATACAATGACAACGCATGGAACACAACGCAAGATCCCTATCATCCTAGGACTTTTTTTCGGTGACGAAGGTAAAGGGACCGCAGTCGATTTCCTCTGCTATGAGTCTGAAACAGATTACGTTGTTCGCTTTTCCGGCGGCCCGCAAACCGCGCATAATGTTGTCACCCATGATGGCAAGGAGCATACCTTTGCCCAGTTTGGCTCCGGCACCTTTCAGGGGGCGGGAACCATTCTTTCTGAATACATGCTGGTGAACCCTTTCAATATGGTTCTGGAAGCAGATGACCTTTTACAGCAGACCGGTCAAGATCCCTTTGACAAGACCTACATTTCCGAAAACGCATTGCTCATTACCCCAATTCATGTAGCTGCAAACCGGCAGCGGGAAATAAACAGGGGAGCGAACGCACATGGCTCCTGCGGTGAAGGGATCGGAGAAACACGGGCGTATGCTTTATACCAAACCCCTGATAATCCCATTGTTATTGGTGACCTAAAGAAGCCCGATGTACTGAGCAGAAAACTGGATGCTCTCGTGCAATTCTTCAAACAGGATATCCCGGATTTTACTTTTGCGACGGAATCAATTGAAGAAATTCTTGATGGTTACAAACGTCTTCAAGAAGACCGAAACATCAATATTGTTTCGGATAAATTCATCGTGGGGATGATTGCAGACCCTAACCTAAAATTTGTTTTTGAGGGTTCGCAAGGCATCCTGCTGGATGAGTCCTTCGGTTTTCATCCTCACACTACATGGTCTAATGTTACTGCCGGCAATGCTTTAGCACTTCTGGAGCAAGCCGGCATGGATAGGGATAACGCCCACATTTTAGGAATTACCCGAACCTATGGAACCCGCCATGGATACGGCCCTTTTCCCTCTGAGTTCCCTGCCGGTTACGACTGGGAGACGGTTTACCCGGAGAAGCATAATGCATGGGGACGGTTTCAGGGAAGCTGGCGGGCAGGAAAACTTGATGTTCCGTTACTCCAGTATGCTGTTGAAGTCAATGGTGGCATTGATGGCATCGTTCTGACCCACTGCGATTTGACCGTAGATGCAGTGATAACTGATTGGGAAAGTCATCTTGTCCCATCGACGGTGAAAGATTTGGCGTACCAAGAAACGCTTACCCAGCAGGCGAATTCCTTCCGCCATCCACAACTGATGCATTTAGGGATGTGGAATCCACTGGATAAGCTAATCCCATTGCTGGAAGAACGGCTGGAAGCACCGGTTGAAATTCTTTCTTACGGTCCCACTGCTCAAGACAAGAAACGGCGTTAAAATAAAGGTATGGCTCCCAAGAATTCTTGGGAGCCATACCTTTATGGGTTCAAGGTGAAAGCATGGAACTGTGGTGGACCATAGAGGCGTTGCAACAGTACGTCAAATTCCTTAAGGAGATGTTTTGCTTCCAATGGTTTCCGCAACTTGCAGGCGTTGAAGAATGCCGTGAATTGCCGTGGGGCATCTTTACGGAGCAACTTTTGGGCAGTAACCGCACAAAGATAGATGTCCAAGGCGTAGGTCACCTGTTCTTTGTCCAGAACATATGTAGGGTAATCACTTGCAAACTCTGGAGGCAGGGCTTTCATCGTTTCACCTGTCGGGACCGAATACTGCCACTCGGAGAGAATTACACCGTGGAATTCCGGGTGGACAAGGAATGCATCCAGAGTAGGAGCACCATGTACCAATCCAATATCATGGGCGTTCCCGACTGCGGTTAGCATCCGCTTGAAAATCCAAGCCACATCCCGTCCGCTAATACCTTCAGGGTACACTTCGAGTATTCTAGCAAACGTGCTGAATCCTTCCGGAATCTTCTGTGTGAATGCTATGTGGTCAGTATTTGTTTCAGTCCGGTAGCGGAAAGATTCAAGCAATTCAGGGTAGAATGCCCGGTATGCTTCGGGAACATCTTTGTTGAGCTTCTTGAGAGCGTCAATGTGCCTGCCGGCAAGATCGGAATCCTGAGGTTCACGCACAACCAGCAACTGGCATTTTTCATACCCTGCGTCGTAGGAAGCATAGTGCCGGGCGTAAATTCCGGGCAGGTCTATTTCGCCATCAACGCTGTAGGAGTGCTTCTTCGTCTTGATGGTGTTCTTTGCGGCAGCAGGAGTACCGCCGGCAGTGGCTACCTTGGTGTGGGTGTTCCACAGATCGGTCAACTTGATGAAGGCTTTTTCAGCGGTTTTCTTTTCTGCATCAGGAAACAAGTCAGGATGGACAGAACGTGCCAGCCTGCGGTAAATAATCTTTGAACGCTTTTCATGGGAACCGAAAAGGGCAGCCGCATCTTTTGCTTCCAGTACCAGCCTGCAATCTTCATTCATTGTATTCCTCCTTATTGCTCACCTTGAGTATTACTATCTTACCATATCGGCGTGGCGTATATTTGGTATTTTCGTCTCCCTCTGGTAAGATTATTAAAAATCAACCAATAACCTCATGAAAGTCTTACATCAATGACCGCAAAAGATATTCTCAATTCCAGCTACTACACCATTGGAAAGGGTGAGTACATTGGCTCGCTGACAACCTATGCCCGCACTTCAGGCACGACGAAGGATGATCTTCAGAAGATTCGTACTATTGTTGAAGAAGTCCGGCAGATGGCAGGAATTCATGGGAACGTATTCCGTGTTAACCCGAACCGTGATATCGAACTTTACTTTTACTGGATTGACGGCAAGTTCCCCAACCTTTTTCTGCCGGCAGAGGAACGTACTGAGGCAAGTGAAGTATCGTTTGATACCATCATTTCTTACCTGACGTACCGTCTCGCCAAGGAAGGCTACCCCTATAACGGGGAAATCACCGTGGGAGTTGGCAGTAAGTTCTGGAAGCTTCGGGTTTCCCGTGGCGAAGTATTCCGTGCTGAAGGTCAACTCCGCATCGTGTACAATGAGGACAATGAATATCAGGTCGGCGGGGTGGAACTATAAAATATGGGTGTAAGATTTCATAAAGTACTTGGATACGGGATTACAGGTCTGTCTGTTGATTCCTCTGGGATGCATACCAATGATTCTCGGATCAATCTTGAATCGCCTGCATTGGGCGGGGAATATGATGATTACACTGACATCACCTTCCGTGACCATCTGGAAGAAATCACCAAAGGTGTTGACTTATCAACTGATCCCTATGATTCCCGACTGGCTTTGTCCTTTGAAAAGTTTGAGATGGATGAACTCATCAAGAAGCAAAAAGGCGACTCTTGGGAAGTTATCCGAGGGATTGTCTACGAGGGTGAATACGGGGATGCAAGTACTCTCGTTATCATACCGCCGGGTATGTCCCATGCATGGTCCCGTTATGGTGATACCCTTGACCATGTAGAAGCACAACTCAATGGTGATGACGGGATGCCTTTAGTGCGTAAAATTGATACTCCGCTCTACCCATTCTACGGTTGGATGAACGCACGGACAGGGGAACCTCTTTCGCAGGAAGACAAAACAAAGCGGGATACTGCCGAGACTCTTCTTCAGGCTCTTAACTCCCCAAAACTTGATGATGAAACTAAAGACCGGCTTCGACTGCTCCTGCCAGTCCATCTGGAGAAATGGGGCTTTCCCAGCATTGAAGAATACAAGGAAAACATTGTTCCCAGTATTCCGGAAAGCGTAAAAGAAGTATCCCGCTGGTTGGGAATCTTTACTGCTGAAGATGGCTGGAAAGATCTCCGTCCCATGCTCTACACCTATTGGGGATAGATTCTACAAGTCGTAGAGTAACGGAAATCAGTGTTTACTCTGATATAATTAATACCAATGCTGGGTTGCTGGTCAGCCTTGCACAATAACAGGCAGAAAGGTTGAACGCTATGAGCAAAACATTGAAAACACGACCACTCCATGTACGCATTCTTGACCCCAAGGACCACGCCGTAGGAATCGCAGAACACCATAATCACGAAAAAGGTTTTTGTGATCTGCCGGAACGCACGGCTAAAGCCATCGAGGAACGCCACGAACAATTAGTCAACGGCGATTATCCCTTTAAGACCCGCGAGACCTGCCGTTACGACTTTTCCTACACCGGCGTTGGAATCTGCGGTTGCACCATGTGTACCGGACAGGACAGCCGTAAACTCAAGGCACGTAAAACCCGCCATGCAGTGAAAGAAACACTGGCGAAGGAAACCCGTGAAATTAAGGCTGCCATGCGCAACTCCGGTGATCTTGAAGGTGATGAACTGGAGGATTTCGATACTCCATGGGTCAACCCTAAGACTGTCTACTAAAACTCAAAAATAAATAAGCAAAGGAAGGCAACCTCGTGTTGAGGTTGCCTTCCTTTTGTTTTGATGATACAGTGAAAGTATGAACACGGGAAAAGAAACATTCGGAATTGACTTTGGTAAAGTCATCTGCGGTGGCGAAGGCGAGGAGGACACCTCGTTCTTTGCTGACAACTACTTGATGACCCCTGAAATTGAAGGTGCCTTTGAAGCAATTCGGATTCTTTCAGAGAAATACGATGTCTGGCTTATTTCAAAGTGCGGACCTAAAATTCAGGAACGTACGCTGGAGTGGCTTCTAAGCCACGACTTTTACGCAAAGACACAAGTAGACCCCGCTCAGGTTCTATTCGTCCGCAAACGCCACCAGAAGGCTCCGCTGGCTCAGGAGCTTTCCCTTGTTGGCTTCATTGACGACCGCACAGACATCATTGAATCCATGCAAGGAAAAATCCCCCACCCGGTCCTGTTCCTGAACTGGAAACAGACGATGGAGGATCTTTCTACAGCTAAACTGCTCTAGATTTTAGGGCAAAGATTTGTCTTCGCATTTTCAAGGACTAATGCCAATTGATACTTTTCCTGCGCGGAGACATTCTGCTTTTCAAGGAACTCTTTTTCACCTTTGGGCAGGGTCTTGCAGTATTCAAGCGACTTTTCGTAGAACTCAATCCGCTCAGGGTTGAAAGCAGCGAAGTTGGTGATGTCCTTGATGAATTTCTCGTCAGTTTTCTCAATCAAAGCATTGATGTTTGGGCGGGTTCCTATTGTCAGGAGGTAACCATTTGAGACTTCATCCCTGATTTCAGTACGCTTGGTTTCAATGCCATTCTTGAACTCGACTGCTGACTCCTCAAGATCTGTGCGGGTGGAGAAATCTGCCGGGCGGAATCCTGCTCCCCGGAAGAATTCGGGGTGTTGCTTCTGAAGTTCCTTGATTTTATCAAATGCTTCACCCTGCTCGCCTTCAGGCCGGTAGTTTTCAACTGATTCGGTTGCTGCTTTTAAATCGCTTTCGAGTTGGTTTATCATGAAGTGATTCCAGATAAAGAAACCGCCAAGTAAGAGTGCTATACTCGCCAACACCGTAAGAAGATTTTTATTCATTGTCCATTCCTAGATAAAGATAGGGGGAGAAAGGGTAACAACCCTCTCTCCCTATTAATTTGAGAAATACTGTGTTTAGTTTTCCAAGACCTTAACTTTGACTACCCCGGGTCCAGTGACGGATTCAACCACTACTTGTGTCCCCGTAGAGAGTGGCACCAAAGATAATGCTGCAACTTCCTTTATGTGACCGGTTGTACCTACTTCAATTTTCCCATACCCGCCAGCAGGAATTTGGGAAACAACATAGGCATGCCGCCCAATCAGGTCTTCCTCTAAAACCAGACCTGATTCTTTATGTTCCAAATAGCGCATAACTGTACTTACCAGCCCGGAAGCAAGCAAACCGGATAAGAAGGAAACGACCAGGACTCCCCAAAATCCGAGCGATGTGTTTTCGGAAGTAAATACCCCGGCCCAACCAAGTCCTGCGAAGAATGCGAATAATGCGCCCGAACTTAACACTCCATTCAAGAAATCGGCATGCGTCCAGTCAAAAATATCGTCAAAAATAAAGGCGAGAAGAAGGAGACCGGTCGCCACTGCTCCAATGATCAAAAATGTGAGTGTCATATCAGTATCATATCATAATCACATTGTCAAGCCCAAAAGCCCTTAGTCGGTCAAAGTGTTGTGACTAAGGGCTGATTCAAAGATAGTGCGACAATTACCGACGGAATTTAGCCCTCACACCATCTTTAGCATCATTGAAAATTGCACTCCATGAATCATTGACCACAGTTTCCTCAACTTTCTCTTCTTCGGTGGCAGAGATGGTAAACGTCGTGCCCGCATGCGAAGAAATAAAGTCATCAATGTCCTGCTGAATCTTTTGGTTGTATTCCTCGGTAGTGCGGTAAATCTTTACTACCGCAAATTTCTCACATTCCGGAATACCAATATGAATGGATGCCTGAAGCATGTCTTCTGAGATGAGAGCGAAGACATCTTCCTGCTTTAAGCCTTTTTGGGTTATCATAAAAGCATTTTATCACAAAAATGACCGGGGATGTGGCGACCCCGGTCATTTTTAGCACTTACAATCTGTCCCGCAGGAGCAGGAAGTATTGCAGCACTGACAATTATCGCATGGCATGATATCTCCTTCCGTGATTTTAATCTGGCATAAGGTAAAACAATTTTCAAAAGATCACTATTCCCTTGCAATTAAGTGGAATAAGACGATATACTTGTGCTATGACAAATAATCTAAGCAAAGAAACCGGGAACGACCCGGATGTAACTGTTGACGAAGTATACTTTTCCGTTGACGTAGAGGCTGATGGGGAAATCCCCGGCCCGTTTTCAATGTCCTCTTTCGGCATGGTAGCGGCAGCTTACCGGACTAAAAGCGGGCTTATCGTGGATTTGGACTTGGATGCAGATGAAAACTGTCTGTACTCAGAACTGAAGCCCATCTCCAACAACTTTAACCCCGAAGCCGCAGCCGTGGCCGGACTTGACCGTGAAGACCTTATCCTTAATGGTAAATCTCCTGAGGTTGCCATGCTTGAAGCGATTAATTTCGTCAATACCAGCGCTCAAAATCTTGGTCCTCATGTCCGCCCCATCTTTGCAGGTTACCCACTTGCTTATGACTGGATGTGGATGTACTGGTATTTCATGAATTTTGCGAAGGTTTCCCCCTTTGGCCACTCAGGAGCGATTGACATGAAATCCTATTATGCTGCAAAGGACGATATTGCTATTCGAAGGATTGGTAAGCGTTCACTGCCTCCTGAGTTGAAGACTAAGCGCCGGCACACCCACAATGCTCTTGATGATGCCCGTGGTCAGGGAGACCTGCTTCAAGCACTCCTGCGTCGTGAAGCACGAAAGAGCGCCAAGCCTTAATACCCGAGCGAAGGACACTCATGCCGTCTAAATTTTCCCGGAAAATGCACCGCCTTAACCAATGGCGGCATGAGTTGCGCGAATCAATCAAACACCGCCCGGTCCTGTTCTTTGCCTACAAGACAAGCATTATCGCCATCGGTATCTTTGTTATCGCAGCAGGCATCGCCATGCTTGTGTTGCCCGGACCCGGATTGCTGGCAATTCTGGCAGGATTCAGTATTCTAGCAACAGAGATTCCATGGGCAAGACATTTGGTACGCAGGGTAAAACTGCATGGGAAACGGATACTCGCATCGTATAAACGCTGGAAAAAGTCCCGATCTTAATGCTTTCATCATGTTACAATGGAATTTCCACGTCTAAAGAAGAAGGATACAAGAATGTCTGATAAGCAAAAGTCTCTCGTAGATGAGATCAAGGAAGACCGCTACCGAAGCCCCGGTTATTACGCTGCCGGTTTGGCTATGGATGTGCAAGTTCTTTTGAACCGAGCGCTGGAATCCCGCCCTGACATGAGCCTTGCAGATATCGCTGAAATTGTAGGCGTGGATGAGGAACGGGTACGTTGGGCTTTCAGTCTGAATGATGTTGACCATATTCCTGCGGGAATGTCATACCTGGACTGGAATTCAGACGGCAACATGCATACTGCCAGTATTGCCAAGTTCTTGAAGGCTCTGGGTTATAAGCTGGAACTTAAGGTAAAGGCTGTGGAGGAAGATACTGATGCTGAATACGTAAACCATCGGGCCCGTCGTGGTGATGGAGTTCCACATCGCCGCCGTTATGATGGGGTCAGCAAGCTGGCGGTCATTGACGATTTCGAAAGCGAAGAAACCGCCAGTTGACATCGTGTTCTCCTTTGGCTACACTGTAAACAACAGAAGCAAACACTGAAGGAGAACATCATGGTTGACAGGAATGATTTCAAGCGGGAATTCAAGAAGTTGGTTATAGAAACCGTCTTGGAGCATGGTGTACCTGTATCTCTCACTGCCAACGAGTATGGCTGGAAGGATGATGACGCACGTTACCACATCCAGGGCAAGAACACTTGGCGTGCTCAGCGCGAAGGCAAGCCTGACCCTGCTCCCTGCAATTGGGTTGCCAACGATGAAGCGGACTTCAAGGAAGAGAGTGTCTACGAGTTTGGGGATACGTTCAATGGCAATGAAGGCATCTTCATCAACGTCAGCCCTGTTTCCTGTGCCTGTGGCGAGTTGAAAGACCGCGCTATCCGTTATGAAGGCAAGACCGCTGAGTTCATCCCCTTGATGTTCATGGATGAAAAGCAGTTCAACGCCGGCCACTAAATTCAATACAAAAAGGAAGCCCGCCACTGTAAATCAGTGGCGGGCTTCCTTTTTGGTTAAGGATTAGACAATCAGACCCTTGGCACGGGCATCCTTGAGGTACGTCGGGTATTCATCCAGAAGAGCCTTAAACAGGTCCTTGTCAGAGATACCTTCAACATCGCCAATGTGCTTGTAGTCAGCGTTGTCAATAAAGCGGTCAGTGAGGTCATCAAGCTTCTGGAGGAATGCCATGTCCTCACGACCAATGGAAAGGAACTTCCAGAAGATCGGAGCAGTGGAAACCTCGGTAAGAGCCTTGACTGCTGCCGGCTTGCTGTCAGGAGCACCATCGGTGAGGAAGATGGCAAAGACAGGAACCTCAGCGGGACCGGTAGCGGCAGGAGCAACCGTGGGAGCAAGAGTCTTCTTCAGTCCGCCGAACAGTCCCTTTGACGGAGCGGAAGCAACCGGGACGGGGCCGGGGAAACCGTAGTGGTTACGGACAGTGGTGAAAGCAGCGGCGTAATTGGTTGTACCCATCCGGCGGCCACTGGTCAGGCGGTCAATGGAACCCTGGTAGTTGGTCAGAGCAATCTCGCCAAGGTGGGCTGCGCTTGAATCAAAGACGAAGAAATCAATGTCGCCATCGTCATCAAGACCGGTGGAAACGGCTAGTACCTTCTCTGCCAGACGCTGCATACGACCGGAGCGGTACTCGTTGCCCATGGAACCGGAATAGTCCAGTACGAGGGCAACCTTTGCCTTCTGGCCATCAAGCTCCTGCTTGGAGATTTCAATGCGGGAAAGCTTAGCGAGGCTAAGAAGTGCCGGTGCCTCTTCCTGAATCTTGCTGAATGAAAGTGCCATATTTGTTTACTCTTTTCTATAGTTGTTGTGATTTTGTTGTAGGTTTATTGCAGTTATTGGTTTGGGAATTCTTCCGGTGACATCATTCGCCTTCCCATTTCTCCACTGACCAAAGCGAGAATCTTATCCATGTCTTTCCGGTCAAGCGTGGAAAGGTAATCGGAGAAGTTCAGCGGAATATCGCTGTTCTCACCCGGCAGAAAAGTGAAGAGTTGACGTGTTCCAAAGAACTTCCTGATGCTTTCCTTATCAGAAAAGTCAGGAACCGAGCCAATCTGCATTTCCTTGAAGCCGGTAGGGGAGTAGCGCCGGGAGAAATCGTCAAATGTCAGTGCTTTTACAGAAGTACGTTCTGATGGTACTTCTTTCTTCCTGAAGAACGACTTTGGTTGCTTTACCGGTGTCTGGGAGAAACAGGTTCCGCAAAGAGGCACCATGTTTCCGTTTTCATGCGGGGCAATCATTTCACCGGCATTGGAACACAGGCAACAGCTGCTCAGAAGAATCTTCTTGATCCGCTGATGACTGGAACGATAACCTTTCTCACAGACAGTTACTTTACCTGAGAAAGCAACCTGTACCAGAACAGCGGTGGTATCAAACTTCCCATCACATTGGTTCTTCCAATGCTCCAAGGCATCTTCTACAAGGTTGTAGCCGTAGAATCCGCAGGAACAGCTCTCGAAATGTGTGCAAGGTTTCTTGGTTTTGCACAACGCTTCATCGGAAAATCCATAATGGATATTAGAATGATGGGGGCCGTAAAGTTTCACATCTCCATGCTCATCGGGACTGAGCATGGAGACTACCTTGTATGAAACAAAAGGCGTGATTTTGTCGTTGTTGCTGAACCGGCTTACATCACCGATAAAGCTCGTGTTTGTCATTATTCGCCAGAAGCTCCTGCCGTGACTGATTCACGAGTAACAGCCTCAACGGATGAAGAAACGGTTGTTGCCTCTTCAATGTCAGCAGATTCCTCAATGTCAACGACATTTGCAGTGTAGAGGGTTTCGCCAAGATGCATTTTATATCCTTTACTAGTTCCGATACTTGTTCTTCCAGTATAACATGTAATCGGTATTTGGACAAATAATAAGTGCAGAGGAGACTGATTCCTCCAGTAAAAATTTTTGAAAATTTTCCTAAATCCGGAATAGCTCATGAAAGTATGTGTTATTATTTAAGTGTTAGCACTCTGGGCTATCGAGTGCTAATTGAAGCAACGAAAACCTAGGATAGAAGGAGCGAAAAATGAACACCGAAATGATGACACGTCGGAATCACGGACTCATTCCATCTATTGGAACTATCAGTCCTTTCGGATCACTTATGAACTCTCTGGCATCAGAGGACCTTTTTAACCGCGGACTTTTCTCAGGTCTGCGTGATTCTCTTGACACCGACCTTGGCGTAAGGGTCCGGGAAGTAGAAAACGGACGCGAATACCGTTTCGCCCTGCCCGGTGTAGCAAGGGAACATATCAATATCGATGTTGACGGTGATTACCTCATCGTTCAGGCAGAGGAGAAGATTGATGGCGAAAGCCGGTTTGCCCGCTATCGCGCAGTCCTGTCCCCTGATGCGAACAAAGAAACCATGAAAGCAAAGTATGTTGATGGTCTTCTTACTATCGCAGTAGAGGATATTGTTGAAGAGAAAAAGCCCGTTGCGGTACAATGGATTGATAATGGCAATAACTCCGCAATTGAAGGAGACATTGCCAAAGATGAGGCTGAATCGGGGAATCCTCATAAGGAAGAGTCAACCACCTAAAACTTTTCCCCAGTAAAGACAAGCAGCGCACCATCTCCGGGATTTGGAGAAACGGTGCGCTGTTTGTGTTAAAGCAAAATGTATTCGAGGAGATTAAAGTGGCAGGATATCGCTGTCAATATCAGGCAGCACATTGCTGTCATCCTTCTGAAGGGTATCCAGAATCTCCTTCAGCACCGCAACAGTCTGATTCTTATCCAGACCGGCTGTAGAAATGTCAATATCCAAGAAGTCATTGGATGAGGCATCTTTCTTTACCTGAAGCAGAACATACACAGGCGTTTCGCCACTTTCTCTGTAAACTACCCCTGTCTCGTCAGCGACTGCCACAGGGTTAATACTTTCCGCCATGATTTCCTTTTCTGTTGTGGATATGACAAACTTTGTCCATCACAATTCTATCAGATGTTTTCCATAATGTGAGAGAATCTTCTATCCGAAAATTGAGGATACAATATTCTCGGAAATTTTTATCTTATAACCAACGTGGAATCCTTTAGAACTATCCATCATGGTTTCGACGGGATTATCAAGAATGGACTTCTTAAGTTTTGCCCGGGCCGGAATATACTTAGCCCGCTGTTTTTCCTGCCGCTGAGGAGAGAACGGTGCAAGCTGCTCATCAGAAGAATTATCAAGGTTATCGGAAAGCTTGACCAGACGACCGATTGGGTGGGCGGAAGCACGCTCAATCGCACTTTCATAAGTTTCTCCATCTCGCTTGGTTACGGAATCCACACCTGAAATGATGCGTTCACTGAATCCATGCCTGCGTAGAGTACCTAAGGTCATGTCAGAATCTTCAACAGCATCGTGAAGGAGAGCAACAGCGATGACCTCGTGATTGAAGCCGGCATCCTGCAACAATTTCGACACTCTCAACGGATGATTGAGATACGGATCGCCAAATTTCCTTTTGACTCCAGCGTGTGCCTTGACTGCCAGTGCATAACTTTTAGCGACAAGAGGAGAGTTAATCTGGAAGCCAATTCCTTCTACGTCGCCTACCCACTCAGGACCCAGTTCCGCAATAACTGCATCAACCATAGCGGTAGCGGTTTTAACATGGTAACGGTCCCGGCGTTTTGCATTTATTACCGGAGTATTTACCTTACAGCGCTCTCGCCCAGTTGATTTGTGACGACACATTGATTCCTCTCTGAATATTTCGTCTGTTTCTTCTAGAAAGTCTATCGGGTTAAAACAGGGGACGGAGAATGATACGGCACTTAAAACCAGCAGGGATTCCCTATCAAATAAGGAATCCCTGCTGTAAGTCACTTAGCTACTCCGAATCAACATTTACTTGCCATTGACCGTTCTCATCAAGGTACATCATAGGAACGTCCTTGAAGTATGATCCGTCTTCAAAAGCCGGCTGATTGCTCTTGGCTTTAGTCTTCGTGTTCTTTGCCATTTTATTCTCCCCTAATTGTTTCCAATGCTTTTATGATACATCCTGCGAGGTTACCGTTGGCATCATAATCAAATACAGCAACCGGCTCAAGCGGCCAAACCTCATGGTAAATACCATACCGCTGTTTTCCATGTCTGTCAACATCAGGGAAGTTGTCTTTGTTGACATAGAAATTCAGGATTTCCCTGTCAACGGTGTAGTAACTGGCAAGATCAACCTTTATGCGAAAGGGAATTTCCGGAATTGATGCCGGCAAAAGGTGCATCGGGAATGCAAGCAATGCTTTTTGTGTACATTGGTTCGCGCCCTCGGAATATTCATGGCTAAACTCACCCTTGGAATCCCAGGGCCACAGAACAGGGGAGAGGGCATAACGATGAACCCCTGTGCCGGCAGATTTGAGGTCTTCCTGCCGTCCTATGTAGAAGGAGAACAGTTTTTCCGTTTCATCAGTATAAGCAACCGTGTCAACTTGTACATGCAGTGGCATCGTTTGGTCGCCTTCCTGGGTAATATTTCGTAGTGAAGTTTCTTTGATGATAGCAGGTGAAAGATGAGGAGTCAAAGCAAAAGGTACGCCCGCCAATTATTACTTGAATTGGCGGGCGCACCCGTTAAAGTTTATGCGTTGGTTTTTTAAACCAGAGAATCCTCTTTTTGCTTGTTCAAGGATTTCAAATAATCTTTGATTTCCGGGATAACCATTTTGCGGTTCCACTTGAAAATCTTTCTTCCGTGATGCCGGAATTGTCGTGCGTATCCAGTATGCAATGCTTCACTGGTGGGTTTCTTTGATTCTTTGCAGCCGTGCCCTGACTTAATCAGTACTTCCTTGACTGCGTTTACCGAGAGATTTAAGTGCTTTCCCAGTTCATGCACCGTAAGCCACTCCGCTTCATGATGCTTGGTATGATTCCTGTCGGCTTTACTGGCCCTTCCGCCTATTACATGTGTCATGCTCCCACCTTTCATAAGGTCGATAATGTGGTACTGAATATATCGGGTTAAATGCGATATACATCACATTATAGCACCGGGGAATTAAGGTTTTAAGCTATGGTATAATTGAAGTACATCACGGGATGAATCCGATGCAGACCGGGTTTCAGCACACATAAAAAGTATTTGGGAATCGCGCGCCTCGACCGAATTCACCCCGTGATGCTAACAAAAACGGTTCCTGTATAGGAGCCGTTTTTGTGGTATTCTAGTTCCAAACTGTTAACACAAATAAAGGGAGCTATGTCAATCACGAATGATGGCCTCATTTCCGGAGGCAAGGTTAGTAACACCGGAGGGTTTTTCCTCAGCAAGGAAGTCCGGAAATCAAAGAAACTTTCCCTCTTTCACATCATCATCTTCTGCATTGGTGTCTTTCTGCTCATCACGGCGACTATGAGCCTGATTTTGCCTACTTATACCACTGTAACAGCGGACACAGGCTACTCTGATAACAATGACAGAATCTCCGGCGCAGTCGTGAATTACATCCTTGGTTTCTACAATATCTACTTCGGCATCTCCTCAAAATTTGTTACCCCGAAAGTTCACAAAGTTGCTACATGGTCGTGGTTGCCGGTACTGATCGGAGTTATCCTTTTGACCATTAACCCGGTTCTTGACCGTCCATCCATGACTTACGATGAATGGACGAAGGAGCGTTACGGCATCGCCGGAATTGAAAAGAAACTTGAGGATGGGGCGCGGATTGTTTATCCCGGGGCAGACGGCGAGAAGGTTGCCAAAATCAAGAAGACTGACAGCCAGTACTTTCTTTATGATGTAGAGACAGATAAGGAACTTCCCCGCAAGGGTGACACTATCTACGTAATGACCTAAAACAACAACTACGTACAAATACTTCATTACAACGAGAAAGACGCTGTACAGCCAAGCTAAGGGCTGTACAGCGTCTTTCTCGTATAAGGCGGGATTACTCATGCACAGAAAGGATACCTGCAATATGACGGACGCATTCAGCGGTTTCAGGAGCCCGGTGATGAACGGAAATCAAACGGTAAGCAACACCATCAAGATTCAGTTCTTCGCCCAAATTCAGGGTGCCGGACTCTTCTTTGCCGACGATTCCAATTAACCGGAAGTCAAGGGATTTCTCATGAACGTTGGTAACTGAAATATGCCTCCATCCCAGATTCACAGGAAACGCTGTGTTTAGTTCAATATGGCTGGTACTCATTGTTCTTCTCCGTAGGTATTCATTGTATGGTTGGATGGATTATAGGGTTTCATGCGTCTAAGGAAATTGCAGTGTTGATGTTCTCTGCGATTCTACGGATCACCGGAACAACAACAGCGTTGCCGGATTGTTTGTAAAGGTTTGAAGCAGCCATACCTTCAGGCATAACGAAATCGACAGGAAAACCCATCAGATTGAAACATTCACGGGGTGTGAGTTTCCGGATACCGTGATCTGTCAATACCATCGGGACGTTGTTGCCACCAGTACCCATGTTTGCTGTCAGCGTGGGGGAGACACCTGATTTGTTTTCCCGGACATAACTGCGACGGAACTGATAGATGGCACCTTTACGGTTCATATCCCGGGCAAGGATGTCATAGAACTTGTGCTTTTCAGAAGTGTAGTAGTACTTGTCTTCCACTTTGCCGGTGAAGTCAATAAGATCTTCAAGTGAAACAGTCAGCGGAATAGCTTCAGGGAACGTGAACCTGTTTGCATGTTCTTTGTTCTTGAAGCCGACAATGAAAATCCGTTCCCGGTTCTGCGGGATGTTACCGTGGGTCTTGGAGTTGAGTACTTGATGTTGGACATGATAACCGGCTTCCTCCAGCGCATCAAGGATTATCTTGAACGTCCGCCCTTCATCGTGGGTCACAAGGTGCTTGACGTTCTCCAACATAATGACTGAAGGTTGCTTTGCATGCACAATCTCCATGATTTTAAAGAACACATTTCCGCGTCCCTTTGCATCCTGAAATCCCTGACGTAAACCGCTAATGGAAAATGGCTGGCATGGGAAGCCACCTGTCAGCACGTCAAAGTCAGGAAGTTCAGGCGAAACCAGAGCGTTGATATCGTCATTGATAAGTTCGTGACCGTAGTTTGCCCGGTAAGTCAATGCGGCTTTCTTATCCAATTCATTTGCAAGCACAGGTTCAAATCCTGCTTGAGCAAATCCTGTTTCTATACCACCGACACCTGCGAACAGACCAAAAAGCTTGTGAGTCACGAAAATCCTTCATAGTTTATTGTATATTTGTTGGGAATAACCCTTAAGTTCTATCGTCATTTAAAGCCTTTGCCCCTGTTACAGGTTAGCGGGCAGGATGGTTAGAACGTTTCCAGAGCTTTGTCCAAGGCACCCTTAACGACTTCCAATTCAACGTCAAAGTCATAGGTCTCCCTAATCCGCTTGAGCAGGAATTCCAGCTTATCCTCGTAGTCGTACTCCGGTAAGGAGAACGCCACGTCCTCAGCCTCCGTAATGTAATACGGTGGAATGTACCTCTTTTTTGTTGCCTCTGAACTCATATGCGACACCCTTTCTGTAGGTTTCAATCTTATCATGCGAAATGGGCTTGCACTTTGCTTTCCGGTAGTATATAAGAACACATTTAAATTTAGGGAAGAGGAATATCATGTGGAAGAGCCTTGACGAACAACGGGATGATATGGCTTTTGTCATCGGTAACATTCGTGCCATCTTGGATGCCATGCGACCCAACGAAGTAGTGGACTTCAAGGAATTCCGTGAAGCTGTCCACTCGCTCTGCGATAGCAGGGTTTCCAAGGATGATGTTGAGGCAGGCATCATGCGTGCTATTGAGGATCACTTGATTGAATTCACCAAGTTCATGCTTGAAGTCCGTGCCGGTGATGACACTTGGGACAACACTCTCAGCGCCATTCTGGAAGATGACTCACGTTGGGTATTGACAGTGAACAGAAATCGCCCGGTCCGCAAAGTAGCATAGCCTTTTGTTTTGCGTTCCGGACTTGACAAAAACAGGCATCTTTACTAGGCTGGATGATAGCTTATGTCCGTTCTCAGATAAAGGAAACCAAATTGTCAATCACTCTTGAACCCCGTGTCATCAACGGTATTACCTATTACCCGGAAGTGGGTATCATTGATCAGGTTCTGAATGACGTGGAATCACACAATATCCCTGCTTGGAACATCTATTTCAAGTTCGGCAATGTTGGTCAGGGCACCGGCAACCGCCGTTCCAACACTCCTACGGGGAGGTCTGATATCAATGCCATTCTCTGGGCGATGAATGTATCTTCACTTGAGGAACTGGTGGGCATGTCGGCTATTGCCCTGCACCGTGGAAATGCGAGCGGACAGATTGCAGGGATTGCAAATGCTCATTACCCTGATGCCGTAGCAATTTTCCATCACTAAGTCTTCACACAAGTAAGGCCCGCACTGAATTCAGTGCGGGCCTTACTTGTGTTGCGCTTAGAGGTACATGCCGTAGTATTCCTTGCCGCCTTCCGCAAGGTACTTTGCCTTCTGCTGGGCTGCAATTATTTCCTGCGTGCCGGCTGCGGCTCCGTGGGTCATGGCGAGAATTCCCTTGATGAGGGAAACCCGGTCAGCGAATGCCACATCATAGACATCAAGGAATTCATTGACGAGCATTGTGGAAGCACAGGCTGTGCGGAAGCTTTCACTGGTGACATCCATTGCCGGCAGGTCATTGATATTCAGCGAGGGGAGTGGGGGGAGTACTTTATCCGACTTTTCAAGTACGTCGAAGTCGGGCAGTTTAGGCTCCAGAAAAATTCCGGGCGGGGCGAATGATGGTTCTGGTGAGACCTTGGGTGTCATCGTGTAACCTTTCTTTCTGAGCGGGTATTACTTGATAATGCCATCCTATCAGCAGCGAAACCACAATTCCAGCCTAAAAGACTACGAAATATTACGCTGATTGAATAATTTTTTAAAATTCTTTTATTTCTTAAATATCGCCTACATTGTACGGAAAATGTGACCTACAACTCATAAATTTTCCCACTTTCGTACCAATCCTGTGACCTAATTTTAAGGAAATTTCCTTTAAAGTCGCTCATTTTAAGCTTCTGGTATGATTCATCTGGTAGAATTAAGTGGTATTTGAAAGCAAATACATTACAACTGAATAACGGTCTTGTACTATCGGTCTCAAAAAAATCATTATCCACCTCCCGAAAAGAGAAGACCCATGATCACAAGTGAACAATTTTTTGATTCAATCTCTGAACTAACTGACAGAATGTCCTCTGAATTCCAATTCGACTCAGAGTTGTCCGACTCAGGCAGCGACAGCTACTATCGTATCAACGATACCGGGCGAACAGAGTTGACTATCGATTATTCGTCCGAAACCATTTTTATCAGTCATACCAATCCAAAGAGTGATAGGACTGTAAACATTGAATACAGGAGTCCTTCGAAGACGAGGATTTTTGAAATTTCTGAGTGCGTAGAACACCTATAGATAATCACCCAGTGGCTTCACTTCTGGGGAGTGCAGTACACCGGATAAGAATTTATTTCACCTATATCCTTCAATGAGTTGAGTTAGCACCCTAATTCCTGTAGTTTAAGTGATATATCGAAGTACACATAGTGTCCCCTTCATTCCAGCATAGTCTCAAATCCAGATTAAAAAGTAATGACCGATGGCTCCATTTCAAGAGTTATCGGTCACTACCTTTGTTATGCTGAAATAATTCTTACCTAATAAGCGTCACCGCCGTTTGGTGCTGGATTTAGCTCACCTCAGCGGAGTGATGTAGAGCAATATACGCATCGGCAAGTACTGTTGCCAGTCTGTGCTTCTCTTCGCCTGCCTCATCTGCCCAATACTGCAATGTAATGGACGCACTTCTTGCGGCAGTAGCCATTTGAGTTTTCCCCGCTATTTTGCTGTTGACTTTATAAGGGATCGTCTCTGGGTACGCAATGATAAATCTGTGTGCATAAGAGTATGGATAATCGCTTTCAATAATACCGCGGTTCCCCTGCTTAATTTCAGAAATCAAAGCCCCCGGTGTTGGCAAAACCATTGAGCCTCCTTGAATAGGAAAAAGACTACAGCTCTATCTCCTGTAACCTGAGAGCATTGGTACTCTCAACAATAATTATACAGCATCTTTATTACCGGGAAGTAGATATTTTAACATATTTTGTTATTTATATGACAAATTTGACAACTTGGCTTCCTTTTCGGCTATCCGCTTCTTGATTTCCTTCAATTCATCCATCGCCAAAATCATCCGGCTGTCAATTTCCATTGTCAGGACATTGGTATATTCCTGCCGTCCCATTCGCTTATGCCGGGTTTTGCTCTCGGTTGAAAAACTCTCCACGTCCTCCTGTGCATCACGCAGGAATGCCCTGTCGGATGCAAGATGGATCTTTATCACTGCACGCCTCAACGCAATGGGGATATTCAAGAACATCGCTATCGTCCGGGTGCCGATGAAACGGATTGTGTTCATAATCTTCTGTATGTTTAACTTTTTCATGCCAGCTATTTCCTTTCCTACATACTTCAACTCTAGCATCTTCGAAAATCTTCCTGCTGGATAAACCTCAAAATGTGAGACCCGCCGCCTATGATTTATGGCACCCTCTACGTCACTTAACGAGTTTCATATCAGGGCGATTGACAGGAACCCGTGAAGAGCGTAGAATTGAGGAAATACCTGCGGCAAAATACAGAAAAGGACTATGATGGAAAATAAGGAACTATTGCGGGGCGCACGGGCACTCTTTGAAGACAAGGGATTTTCATACCATTCTGCACTTTCTGAAATTGCCGATGGCGATATTTACGTTGCTGTTGAGGAGAACACCCAGATTGAAACTGTTGCCACCTTTAACTATAACCTTGAGAGCGGACTTTTTGAATCAGTCCTTGTGAGTATTTATGGCACCAATCAGACGCTCCTTGGTGAAACAACCGTTAACGCTGAGGCTTTGGAAAATCTCATCATCCTTGCCAAGGCGAATCAGCGTACCTCAGAAACGGGTATGAGTACCGAAGACGTAGCAGGTATCATCAATACCTACGGCGAAGCCTGCCGTGGTGACTGGTCTGACCTGACCGGCAAAGATGTCCGTGACGACATGGGAACTATTGCCGAGGCTGTACGCAATCCCGGTGGAATCAGCAGGCAGGACCTCTTGAGCCGGCTGAACCTTTGCCCTGATGGAAATGGCCATTGGCAGGAACATTGCACTGAGGAGTGCTCTGCTTAACCTGCATTCGTCATGTTCCATGTCTGAATATTGCAACATTGTACGATGTTGCAATATTCAGACAAAATGACTTGGGCATAGAGAAGGCCGGTAACAGTGAATACGACTGTTACCGGCCTTCTCTATGTGTTTAGAAACTAAGTGCGACCTTTTGCAGTTCTGAAGTAACCTGCTTCAGGATGGTTTCCTTGGGAGCGATGTACCGGACCCGCTGGGAGGAGTACTGTCCGCAATTGCAGATCAGTCCATCTACTTCCAGAACGACTTTACCAGTTTCTTCATCGATGGAGTCCTTGGAAAGAACAGCATCGCGGAAATCCCACTTGCATCCATCAAAGGAAACCCATTTACGGGAGTGTTCATCGTATGATGCTCCACCCTTGATGTGCGTGTTGGTGGTTGCATCCTTCCAAGCGGAAGCAGCAAAAAGTTTTTGTGACAGAAGAACAGGATTTTCCTTCCCTTCCTCTACCACTGGACAGCCATTACGCAGGACAAGCTGGATCATGCTGTTTTCTACTGAACCGAACAGAGCCTTTGAGACACTCATTTTACTACTCCTTTAATCCCCATTGATTGTTACTTTGTTGCTATCAGCCTAATCCGGAATGTGATGTAAGTCAATGACTTTTGCCATATTTTTTCCTGATAACTCTGACAGTCTATACCATCGCTTTTTTCGTCCTGAAAGAACGGCGATTTTTACGTGGAAGTACCTTATTCCAGCCTTGGATTCTACAAAACTATTCGCTCCTCAGCATCCTTGACACAAGTTTTTGCTACCTTTGCAATAGATGCCGCCAAAGATTCCTTCTCGGTTTGGCTTAATGCGGATTTCTCCAGAAGATCGTTGATGTTTGATACTTCGAGATTAATGTTCCGGTGATGGAACGGACTTCCTGTACCCGGAAGTGATGAACGGGATAGAACCTTAGATGATTCCATTGCTTGCTCCAAAATAGTAGGGGTGTTACGTATTTGTTCTATCGCACTAAATGTGGCTTAAACCACACTTAAGGTACCGTATTTGCCTAAACTTAATACAATCTTGATATAACGCCGTGGGGATTCCTGCTTTGCTGTAAGTCGGCGGTTAAAGCCTCAGAAACCACTCTCTACCGCCACTGGTGAGACGCTGGGAGGAGTTTAGCGTCTCGGAGGAGAACTTCCCGCAGGAATGAATTGAACGCCTTAAAACCGCCCACAGTAAAGATGCCCCGCCAACTTATGTTGACAGGGCATCTTGTAAAGAATTTCAGGCGATATTAGCCTGCTGTGTAGCGGAACTGCTTCATCATCGGGCAATCAAACGGATCAGCGGTCTTACGACCCAGACCAACATCGTTCAAATGCTTCATTACGGACTTGTAAGCGGTAGGAAGGTTCACTTCAAGGTAAGGAATGCCCAAATCCTTACAGTACTGTTCAGTGATCTGCTGAGCCCGTTTCAGGTGCGGACGTGGCATTGACGGGAACAGGTGATGCTCAATCTGGTAATTCAAGCCACCCATGAAAAAGTCCATCAACACACCCGGACGGATGTTACGGGAAGTAAGCACCTGACGACGGAGGAAGTCAACCTTGGCATCCTTCGCAATCATCGGCATACCCTTGTGGTTAGGAGCAAAAGCACCACCCATAAAAACACCCAAAGACATCATCATGACCATCAGGAAGGCTGAAGCGATAAAGGGGTTCATGATAGTGAAAGCAATGGCAATCGGAACAACAACACGACCGGTAATCAGAACCAGTTCAATTGCACGGTGCTTTACACGGGTCTTCGGGTTCAGCAACGCCTTGTAGGATTCAAAAAGCATATCAAAAGCGGTGAAGAGCAGGAAAATCGGGAATAATGCACCCTGCTTTTTGGAGAACATCTTCTCCAGACCCTTCTTGGAAGCGAGGGATTCAGGCGTGAAGGAAAGAACGTTGATGGCAATATCAGGGTCACGGTCAATCTTGTTTGGGTTGGCGTGGTGCTTGTTATGCTTATGCATCCACCAGCCGTAACCAAGACCAACAAACGCATCAGCCAGAACCATGCCGATGTTGTCATTTACTTTATTGGAGGTGAAAATCTGCCGGTGGCTTGCCTCATGTGCAAGGAAGCCGTACTGGGCGGCACAAATTCCAAGGATAAGGGCGGGGATCAATACCCACCATGTTGAAGCAAGCATAAACACGGCAGCCCAGGAAGCCAATCCTACTAACGTGGTGCCGGCAAACACTCTCGCATAAAATGGAATCGTCCGGGCAAGCAAGCCCTCGGTCTTAATTTTTGCGATCAAGTCAGTGTAGTCACTGACAACCCGCTGGCGCGGGGATACTGTGGACACAGCGGTCATACGTTATTTCCTTTTAGATTGGGTTTATAGAATACGGTTAGGTAAAGTTTAGCATCATCACACAGCCCTGTCAATTAATTTGACAAGCAACGGTATTCCTTTATCCCTAACTACATAACGTATATCTGCTAAATAAATTCCTTATACCCCAAGCGCACCCTTGAATGCCGACTTCGGCAGAATTTTATGCTCCTCGAACAGCGCAGACACCTTCTTGATATCAACGGCATCAAGTCGGGTATTCCTCTTTCCGAGAATCTGGATGCATCGTTTTGCTGACGGGTCAAGCTGTGCATTGCCAATCATCTCCCCATCCTTGATGATAGCGATGAAGACATTCCGGCCGGAGGCGGCATCAGGAGCGTATGAACCAATACAATGACTCATGTTACGCCCCCAGAAGCGGAGTTCCTTCGTGTCTTGGGGCAGGATGATGGCGATGTCATCGTTCTTAGGCAAAGCGGCAATCTTCTTGGAAAGTGGAGTCTCAGGGATCTTCACATTTCCATGACGCTGGGTGTTTTCCAGTTCAACAACAAGGTCGTGGAATTCCTTCCACCCGGAAAATTCAAGTTCTGAAATGGCAACGGGGTTGACTCTGCCAACGAATGTCAAAGTATCTGCGATATAACTTAACGGGTTCATTTCTCCCCGGTTGCGCCGCGGTACAACAGCATACTCCCGAGTTGTGATGTTTTTTGGCTTGCTTAATTCAGTAAGAAGCCGCCGGCGATGAGTCAGCGATAGAAGAGGAAGCACCTTACGCAGACTGGTGATATGGTTCTTTTCCAGTTCCGGGAAAGTCCTTACATCCTTGGTCTTCTGAAGGAAAGCAACAATCCAGTCAACAGGAACATGATTCCGGAATGCACGGGCAAAGAAAATTTTGCTGAAACTGTTTGTCTCAGCAACTGCTTTTACAAGGTCTTTACGGTAGTTCTTCTTCCCGAACAGCGCCTTTGTATATTCCATTTCCGTCAACGACCTTGCTGCAAAAGACTTACCCGGAGCATAGGCAATGGAGCCGGGTACGTTTCGGGTGCGGAACATCGGATAGGTAAGGTTGGTAATGTAAGTGTAGGAAGAACTTATGGCATTATCAAAAGGTACATCAACACGGTCGTACGCTTTACCGGTTTCAGGAAGTTCCAGTACCATTCCTGCCGGCATATAGGTCATAACCAGCCTTTTGGCTTCAGCATTCACGGCATCAATGAATTCAGGTGGCACGATGCTCTTGATGTCCCATGGCGAAGCGGTGAGGTTCTTGAACATGCTCCACTTCTTTCCCATCTTATGGGTGCCGTATACATTCATTGATTTGGTTCCGTTGGCACTTTCCTTTACGGACAGGAAGAGTTTTCCAATGTCCTCCCAGCGTGACCATGGAATGTCATTCTTGGAAACACCTGAAACTTTGCGGGAAACAAGAAAGGAAGCGCGGCTTTCTGTTGTGAACATGACAACGGAGATAACTGAAGGGTCTCCACCATCCATATACCTGTAATAAGGGGAAGGCTTGCTGCGAAGAGCACTAATCGGTCCTTCGTATAGTTTGGTATGAGTGTAGCCCAATGCAATTCCCCTTTTATGTAATCGACAGTTAATTCATATCTTACCGGAATTTCATCATGAGAAAGCAAAAGTTATCACTGCTCAAAAAGAAATGCTGTGACAAGAATTCCTGTCACAGCATTTCCCCTAAGGACACTTAAGCAGGTGAACGACGGGACGCAACCAGTCCATACGAACATTCTACTTCAGTGGGTTCACGGTCATAATCCCGTTTGAAGATGGGAGTGATAGCTAGCCTTATCCCCTCCACAAGCTCCTCACCGGAAATCGTGGTACGCCGGGCAAAAATATCCGGTTGTTCACGATAGGCCGCAACAGCATTGCAAGCATCATTGCTCCAGTGGACAATTTGCTGATATACAAGCGCTGTCCACATAAAGTTTTCTTTTGACACTAGGCACTCCTTCAGAAAGCGTTAATTTCCTTTACTATAGCCCCGAATATTCGGAAAATCAATAGAAAATGTGTTTTAAGCGATTCTTTTACAAGATCGCAACATTCATTTAACAGAAACTGTCATATATTTACCTTCCATCTCATTTATCCGCAAATTCCATCTCGGAGGTTTCGTAAATGCCGGTATCATGAACTTATATCAACGTCAACCAACCAAAGGATCAAAACATGACTGCTGTTACCGAAAATTCAACCTTCGTGGATCTGAATACCGATGAATACACTGAACTTTTCCTCTCCGCACCCGTATACCGCAAGCACGCTATTGTCCATGCCCGGCAGGTAACTGAGACTGAGGAAATTTCCACCGTCCTTGCCGATGGCACCTTTGAAACCAACCAGACCGTCACGCCCGGTCAGTGGATTATTACGAACCCCGGTGGCGAGACTTATGCCATTAAGAATGAGAAATTCGTTCGTCGCTATGAATCAATCGGTAATGGGGTCTATCAGGCAAAGGGTCTTATCCATGCTTTCACTTCACCCGTTGCCGGACCTGTACACATCGTCGCACCATGGGGTGAGAAGCAGTACGGTAATGAAGGCTGTGTCTTCGGAGCATCCATCCTTGAAGATGGAAGCATTGGTTCTGACCGTTACATTCTTGGTCGGCAGGAATTTGAAGACACTTACGTTCCCGCCTGAAATTTGCAATTCATCTGATTAACCTGTAGCATAAGAGTTAATCATTGAAACAGTAAAAGGAGAATCATCATGGACGGCGAAGCAACCTCACTTGTGACCTCAGATATTGCCTATGGCAATGAGGGTTACATTCTTGACGAACTGCGTGCATCCAAAGCGCTGAAGACAGTGGAAGCAACGCTTGAACGTGCCGAGCGCCTCAGCATCGGCAGCCGCATTGGCGGCGAACGGGCAGTTTGGGTTTTCGTACAGGATGCAACAGATGAAGCATACGCAGGTTATGCCCTCGTCCGGTTGTTCGGCTACGGAGCGAACTCATTTGATGGAGTTGCCGGTACCGTATTCGCTGCTGAAGTCCGCACTACTTACAAGCAGGATAATGTGCTTGAGGTATTGAAGGCACGTTGCGATGCACTGATCTGGCTGCACAAGGCACAGCTTGAGATGAAGATGATCGGCTGAAATCCAGCAAGGATTCAGTATAGAAAGAAGCGGACCGGCAATATCAACTGCCGGTCCGCTTCTTTTTATTAAGATTCAAGCTAGTGGGATGATTCCCTACCCCCAAATTCATCCATTGGCACTAGGGGATGCTGTTGCTTCTACACCTGTAGCAGGTGCAGCACTTTCAATCATTGTGCCATCAGGTGCAACGACATACCAAACATTCTGAACACCTTGACCTGTCACATCGCCTGCATTTTTATCCTTAACCCAGTAATAGACGGGCATGCCATTGACGGTTACGTGTTTTTGCCCGTCAGCGGTATCAATTGTATCAATCTCAGCCGTGATGCCTTCTACTTTAGGGTTCCCGCTTTCAGAGATGACCGGGGGCCAGTTTTCAATACACTTTCCCTCGCAATTACTCTTATCCGAGCCTTTCACATCATTAGTGAAGTAATACACCGTCATGCCGTCCTTGCCGACAATAATTTCCCCCATCGGAGTCATTGCAGTACGCAAAACAGTAGCGTCATCGGATGACGTAGACGACGCTGAAGGGGAAGCAGATGAAGATTTAGATGGTGAAGCAGAAACTGAAGGACTGGCGGTAACGGTATTAGTAGGAACATTTATCACGGCGGATTCAGTTGGGGTTGTATTCCCTGACCCGGCACAACCGCTTAAGACCAGCACCCCCGCTGAAAAAAGTGCCAGTTTGATTTTATAATTGATATATTTCATGGCGTTCTCCTATACTTGGGTCATTACCCGAAGTAAGAAGGCAATGACCTTTTTACGGGTGCTTTAGCACCTTCTCATGATTATACACCTTGCAATGCATTTTTCTTTAGACCGGTCATGAATACGCGAGAATTATCCTTGTCCCTTGAAAAGCACTTGGTTGTTGCGCAATCTGCCGAAATACATTACATGGTAAAGTAGTAACCGTTACTGAGCAAATTTATCCTGTGAGAGGCAAGAATTATCCATGTTAGTCGTTGAAATATTATTCGCAGTTATTGGGCAGGCTGCTTTCGAAGGGGCGGTAGCTGGGGCTTTGACTGTCCATGAAAAAATCACAGATAAAAGAAACATCAAGAAAAAGAAGAAAGCCTTGCGTAAAGGCAGGATTGACGATTTGGAAATGTGGGAAAAATCGCTCACCGAAGCCATCGCAGCAAAAGCAAAAGGTACTGAGGTGCCGGATAAAGCAATTGAACACATTCGCCTGCATACTGCAACAGCGAACATTATTCTGCACGAGGCGCAACGAAGTGCCCTCAGGTTATACGTCCGGAAGAACAAGAATCATGAAGATTACAACGAAGAACTTGCCGCCATTGTGGTACAGCACGTCACGGTACAGTCACCGGCAACGGTTGCCCAAAGACTGAACGTACTGGGAGATATTTTCCGGCACCGCACATCGGATGAAGAGTACCGGGAAGCTCTCATCCGGTCAGTCGTGAGTTACAGCATTCACAAGACAAAGGTTCTTGAACCTAAGGCTATCGAAGGAACATCTTCAAAGCCAAACGAGATTAAACCATAACGTCCGGGTCACTTCCATCTTCCTCAATCTTTCGAACAATTCCCTTCCCAGTGGAAGCCCGGATGCCGGAATAAATCATCAAGCCGAATCCTGCGATTCCAACAAGGGTATTTTGCAGCCCTACGCCGAAGAGGAGAAGCACAACACCGGCAAGAAAAATGACGATGTTGAGTAGTGTCCCCCGCAATCTGAGGGAAGTTTCCGACAACCGCCGGGCAAATGCTGGATCATCCCGTTCAATATCCTTCTGGAGCTCTTCAAAGATACGGCGCTCCTCATCTGAAATCGCCATGGCAAACCTCCTCGTCCCACCTTTTAATTATAGCAACAAAATACAAGGATTCCCGGGAAATGGACTCTTACGACGTACCCTTCTTGACATCTGCCCCCTCAAGGCGTACTATAAATACCAGAACACAACGTATTACCTAACCAACATAAGGAAAGCGAACACATAATGGTAGTTTTGGATAAGATCCTGAA
>Ga0326721_10000154_pt1 | contig 29060 bp, 37 predicted proteins | sample SGPome_FD_203951 | JGI IMG/M metagenome (GOLD analysis project Ga0326721, IMG submission 203951) | Soil microbial communities from Southern Great Plains, Lamont, Oklahoma, United States - SGP_1_2016 | ecosystem: Engineered > Artificial ecosystem > Soil microcosm > Unclassified | place: USA...
AACGCCTTAGTCAGAAAGAGCAGTTTCTCAAAGAAAACGGTAAGTTCAATATTGAAGTAACCATTGCATACAATGAAGTTTACTTTCGTGAAGATTACGCACCCGTTGATGGAGTAAATGTTTTTGCGACTTTTGAAGAGGCAAAGGTAGGAGCACAAAAGGCTTACAAGCGGTATCGTGAAGAAACCATTGCTGAAATGCTCCGCGAGGAAGAAAGGCTTCTTCATCTAACCGAAGATGAAGTTCAGCGTCTCGCATAAAAAGCATGACAGTTCGGCCAGTCAAAGTTGACAATGTAAAGTCTGATTCACTAGACTAAGCCTAAGATGCTTTGACTGGCCGAACTAATATAACAGCATTGGAAATAACGAAGGGAATGATGATATAACTCTCACCAAAGAGCAACAGGAACGCTACGAGCAGATGGGCTACGCAAAAGCGGATAACCCTCATGTTGCCGTTCACTTTGACGAATTTCCGAAAGTCTATTTCACCCCCTCAATGTTCCCTGTGGGTCACGAAGTTGACTATCACGGCGGAAAAGTATGCCGTACCATTAAAGAAGCACGCAAATACGCTTCACAGCAGTACGAACGCCTCATCACACAGGAACTCAACAAACTCTACGCAGGCAAAGAAGAAATCGGTACCATGGAATTCCGGGTGTACGATGATGACATGGAACAGGACGGAAAATAAAATGACAGCACTAAGCGATGAAGAACTGACCGAACTCGGATTCGGGACGATGACAAATCCGAACGTTGCGGTACACTTTGACCTGTTCCCGCACGTCTACTTCACTGAAGCCCGCCCCAAAGTAGGTACAACAGTTGACGACAAGGGCGGTAAGATTTTCGCTACCCGTGCCGAAGCTGAAGAATATGCCAACCAGCAGTTCGATGCACTTGTGGAGCAGGAAATGAAGCGGTTCGCAAAGTTCAAAAGCCTCATTCCCAAGCGGTACGTTATCCCGTTTGCCGAACAAGATGACATGAAGTGGTGAATTGCCATGGATGAATACAATGTACTCGTCAACTTTGATGGCGAACATGTCAATTTCGCACCAGTCCCACTGCCCGTGGACAATGAAACGGTCTTCGCAACCTTTGCAGAAGCACGGGAAGCAGGCGTAAGAATCTGCGAATTCCAGCAGAACAAAGTAAGTCGGAAAATGGCTAATGAAAAGCGTCGTTTGCTCGCAATAACTGAAGAAAATGCATACTTTTCCTCACAACAGTTTCAGTAATTGGTGAAGAATGTAAACAGTATGTAAACAACCAAAAATTTTTCAGTATTCTTAATACTCACCATGAGCAGTATGTTAGAATATAGTCAACAGGAAGTCAAATCCACTAAGGAAAGAGAATAAAAATGGTAAATACAGCAGCCGCCATCGCACAGGCTCAGAAGGAAATCATTGAAACCCTCGGAGTAAAGCCCGTCATCAACCCCGCCGAAGAAATCCGCACCCGCGTTGACTTCCTCAAGACCTACGTACGCAATGCCAACGCCAAGGGCCTCGTACTCGGTATCAGTGGTGGACAGGACTCCAGCCTCGCAGGACGGCTCAGCCAGATTGCCATGGAAGAACTCCGGGCAGAAGGCTACGACGCAAAGTTCCTCGCACTGCGGCTCCCCTACGGTGTCCAGAAGGATGAAGATGACGCACAGCTGGCACTTGGCTTCATCCAGCCCGACGAATCCTTCGAATTCAACATCAAGGAAACAGTGGATGCCTTTGAGAACACCTTCAACGCCATTCTCGGACTGCCGGCACTGCGGGACTACGACAAGGGGAACGCAAAGGCACGGGTGCGGATGCTGACTCAGTACGCTTATGCGAGTGAGAGAAATTTACTTGTAATTTCAACCGACCATTCTTGTGAGGCCCTGGTGGGGTACTTCACGAAGTATGGCGATGGTGGTGCAGATTTGTGTCCCCTTGATGGTCTAACTAAAGGCCAAGGCAAGGAACTTCTTAAAACTCTAGGATCGCCTGCCCGTCTATATGAAAAAGCCCCGACTGCCGACCTCTTGGATAACAAGCCCGGGCAGAAAGATGAGGATGAACTTGGAGTAACTTACCAGAACATTGATGCTTTCTTGGAAGGAAAAGAGATCGCCGCTGAAGATGCTGAATTCCTCATCAACCGCTATTTCGTGACTGAGCACAAACGTCGGGTTCCTTACATTCCATCTGATATAATCTAACACAGAATATACATGAAGGAGGATGCCATTGGAAAACTTAAGTGATGAACTTAGGAGCCAATGGCATCCTTCTTTTAACCTCCCCCGCACTATTGAAACTACTAATGTCAGTGCTAAAGTTTGGTGGCTCGGTAAATGTGGGCATGAGTGGGAAACAGCCACCACTGAGCGACTGCGAGGAAGTAATTGCCCAGTATGCGATGGAAAGAAAATACTCATTGGATTCAATGATTTCGCTAGTCAAAATCCCAAATTAGCTGAAAGTTGGCACCCTACTAAAAATCTCCCACTTTTACCAACACAAGTCACACCTAAAAACGGCACAAAGAAGATTTGGTGGCTTTGCGATCTAGCGCATGAGTGGCAAGCTAGTATAAATCATAGGGCTAATGGATCAGGATGTCCATTTTGTGCTGGGAATAGAGTATTGTCAGGATTTAATGACCTTGCTACAGTTAATCCGAGTCTTGCATCTAAATGGCATCCAACCAAAAATACTATTCAATCTCCTACACTGATTTCACCAAATGATAAAAAGAAAGTTTGGTGGATTTGCGACGAAGGGCATGAATGGTTCCATCCTGTAGAAGATAGACATCGTAGAAATCCTGAGTGCTATTTTTGTAGCGGGTTTAAAGTACTACGTGGCGTTACTGATATGGCTACAACTAATCCAAAGTTAGCGGCAGAATGGCATCCTACGAAAAATACTCCGATTACACCAGAAATGGTCTCAGGAACTAAGGGAGCCAAACGGTGGTGGATTTGTTCATTAAATCATGAATGGGAAGCAACCATTTATAGCCGAAGTCGTGGTTCTGGCTGCCCTGTATGCTCTGGAAATAGGGTTGTAGAAGGTTTTAATGATCTTAATTCTCGGTCCCCGCATCTTATGAAGGAATGGCATCCTACCAAGAACACTCTTAGCCCTAAAGAAGTTAGTTGGTCAAGCGGTCTTAAAGCATGGTGGATTTGTGACAATGGGCATGAGTGGAATACCCAAATCTCTAACCGTAATAATGGTTCTGGTTGCCCAGTTTGCACAAACCGTATTGTTCTCCAAGGCGAAAATGATTTCCTGTCATCGCACCCCGAAATTGCTAAATCGTGGCATCCCACCAAGAACATAATTTCACCCTCTGAAATTACTTATGGTACTCAACAAATGGTATGGTGGCTATGCGAGGCAAACCATGAATGGCAACAAACGCCTGCCCACCGGTCTAAAGGTACTGGCTGTCCTTATTGCTCTGGGAACAAAGTTCTCATAGGATTCAATGATCTTGCCACTATTAACCCTACTCTTACCAAAGAGTGGCACCCAACAAAGAACCTGCCGCTGACAGCGCAATCATTAACCTATGGTTCCAAAGTCAAGATTTGGTGGACGTGTCCGAAAGGTCATGACTGGAAATGTAGCCCTAATGAGAGGCAATACACCACCACTTGCGTCTATTGTTCTGGTGCCAAAGTTCTTGCAGGTTTTAATGATCTTGCTACGACTCACCCTATTCTTTTGAGAAGTTGGCATCCTATAAAGAACCGCCCAGTTAGAATCCAGGAAGTCTCTGCTGGTAGTGGATTTAAAGCATGGTGGATTTGTGAAAAGGGTCATGAATGGAAATCTGTAGTAAGCGATAGAAGCAGAGGCTTTGGCTGTCCTACATGTGTAAATCGTGTCTCCAAGCCTGAGCTCGCCATCAAATCCTTCCTCGAATCATTAAACCTAACAGTGGAAACATCTGACCGCAAGATTCTCAAGGGTAAGGAGATTGATCTCTATATCCCGGCAAAGAAGGTTGGCATTGAATTCAATGGTATTTACTGGCACACGGAGGAGAACGGAAAAGACAGTACCTACCATTATGATAAATGGCGGGTTGCGAAGTCTGCCGGCGTGGAATTGATTCAAATTTGGGAGGATGATTTCCGTGACCGCAAGGATGCTGTCCTGAAGATATTAGCTCGTAAACTGGGAGTAACGAATCATCTTCCCGCCATCCATCCTGCCTACGCTGAGGAAGCCGTTGTAAGCGATTCTGCGGACTTGGAGGCGGTAACCTTAGCCGTGGACGTAGCAGGAGATTTCCTACGGGAGAACGCCGTACAGGGCTTCACAGCAGGCTCTCATTACCTTGGGCTGAGAACCAATGATGGAACCCTGAAAGATGTGCTGGTTTTGGATGCTGAGTTGAACGGGATGTCGGTTATTTCTTATACTTCGGTTGGGTTGGTTGAGGGCGGATTCAGGAAACTTCTGGAGTATGCAACCGCTACCTACTCCCCCGCGTCCTTTGTCGCTGTTTCAGATAATTGCTTGCCATCTGATGACTTATTCCTTTCTCATGGCTTTGTGCCTGTGGAGGAAGTGCAGCCTGATTACAAGTACGTTGTCAATAATGACCGCAGGGATGCATCAGAGTACGATGTTGCCCGGTTCAAGAATGATTCAGTGCTTGTCTATCAGGCTGGGCTGGATGTGCCGGCTTTGGCGACTTTGAATAACATGCCGAAGATTTGGGATGCGGGTGGGATGAAGTACCGGTTGACCCTCTGAGGTTGACCCGGCGAAATTTAGTGCATCATGGGGGGACACAATTATATTTACCCCTCGCCCACCTCTAAATTTACTCTGGATAGGTGGAAATTCATGCTAAACTGGAGAAATACAAGCATGACAACATAAACGCAAACATTACACACAAAGGAAGTATGATCATGACATTTGACATTCTTATCCCCTCTACCAGCCCTAGCTTCGGTGATGTATATTTCACATATAGTCGTCAGGCTATGGATTCGGTACTTATGACCCGACAGGACTTGCATGGAGCAACGCTGAAGGCCGAAGTTACCCTGTCTACATTGACAAAGATTGTCCAAGCCTTTAAGGGCGCTGAGAAGCTTCATGGTCTTAATGGTCTTTCCCTGAAGGAACTTTCCGGTAACGCCACTGATTTCCCGCTTTCTCTTGCCGAGGCTAATGGATTTGTCGCTGCTTTCGCCCGCCACCGCGCTACGGAAGCAATCAAGAAGACGCTGGCGAATCTGGAGACTTCCTCTGCTGAAGAACTCATCAAGAATTTTGAGGGCATTGATCTTTGGGATTACTTGGCTCTGCATGATGAACCCAAGCCTTCTCCCCTTGTCTAACCCACAATCCCTATCGCAGAACCGTTCAAAGGACGAAAAATATGACGCAACAATTTCTCATGAGTAACCTCGCTGTATACCCGAATGTGGGGTTTGTGAAGTTTGAATATTCTGATACTCTGGATGGTGAGGTGGTAATTACAAAGAACATCCTGAATGAAGTACAGAATAAGGCCCCTCTTGTGGGGATTACTTACCAAACGACGTGCGATCTGGAAGATCTTGCCGCTATTATTGATTTCGCTGTTGACAATGACGAGGTAGATACGGAGCGGGAGCTTTATTTCACCGACATGTCCAATGATTCGATTTTCCCCGTACTCTTTAGCGAGATTCGTGCTTTCATTGCATTTGTTGTCAAAACTCAGGCCGTCCTGCAATTGGAGCGTCAGTTGAAGAATCTTCGCATTGCGAACGATGAAGACATTCTTACCGGTTCCAAGGGTCGGAAGATTCTTCGGAAGATTTCCAACTAACCTTATTCACTGAAATACTCAACAGAAAGAGAATCTTATGCGTTTCCAAGGAATTTTCGGCGGACCTTTGAAATGGGTCAGCGTACGCTATAACCAAGGCTGGGGCGAGCCGGGTGAATGGCATCTGCAATTTTCTGATGGTACTGAGGTTACCATTGACAACGTTGAGGACTTCAAACACCAAACGCAATATCTTGGCTTCCTTTCGGCTGATAAATACCGCGATGATGTTATCAGGCAGAACTGGTCGCTGGTAGGTAATGAAGAAGACATCATTCGTAAGACGCTGGAGTTTCTTGATTACGATGAGAACAACAAGAAAGCGGATGAACAGCGGTTGGAAGCGAATAAGCTTGTTGTTCTTGAGATGGCTCAGCAAATCGTTGATGGGATGACTCTGGAGCGGCTGGTGGAAGCGCCAAGCCCTACCATGCCAACTTTCCAGAGTCTGATTGATGATGCCCGGCAGGACGCTTTGCTCTGCCTTCAGCGGCTCCATGTTTACAATGCGTTGAAGCAGGGTCGTGATGTGGGAAAGGGCTGGAGTAATGAGTCTTTCCTGCGGGATTTCCCTGATTCGCCATACGTTCCAAGGATTCGGCAACTGATGAAGGAAATGCTCTAAAGCCACCGCTCAGAACACTCTGCACCATATTTGATGGTAAACTGTAACTAGCAAAATTCACACTACCGGTAGAGGAAACTATGCGAGATAAATTTTATGGACCATCCGAAGAAAGCCCACTGACCGAGAAGAGTCCTGAATATTACCAGCAGGGTTATGTCTTCTCTGTGGATTCCAAAGATCCCGGCATTATTCTGGTTGGTCAGGGTAATGAGCGTGCAGGTCGCACTACTCTTGCCGACCTTGCTCATGCCGCTCTGATGCATGGTAAGTTCTCCCATCGTGCCATTACCGAGGACGAAAGCGAGTTCTTGGAAATTACCGGCATTGACGGGGAACCTTTCAAGGTTGCCATGTATGCGATTCAGGCATACATGGTTGACGTTACCAAGGAAGAAGCAATTTCCCGTATCCAAAAGATGACTGATGAGCATGTCATGAACGATGCCCGGATGCGTCTTCTGATGGGTGAATTTACGTGGGAAAAGATTCCTTCGTAACAGCGGGGGTTTCTCGTTACGCAATCACATAAATTGAACAGTATTTACTACACATAAAGAAGGAACAACATGCAATCATCTGATTTTCGGCAATACTTCTACGGTCCGGCTGATATTCCGACTACGGATATTGAACACTTCCGTCAGGGGTATCACTTTGAGACGTACAGCAACAAGCCGGGCATCGTTCTTGTCGGTCAGGATGAGCGTGCAGGAGAAGTTCCCCTTTCAGCTCTGGCTCAGGCGGCTTTGCTGTACGAGGGATTTGCCAGCCCTGTGACATCAACGAATCCGGCCGATTTCTTCGAGATGGAAGATTCTGATGGCAAGCCTTTGAAGATTGGCATGTATGCAGTGCAGGCTTTTATTGCTGATGAGACCAAGCGAATAGCGGTTGAACGTCTTCAGAAGATGACTCATGAGCATGTTATGGGGGATGCACGGATGCGCCTGCTTGCAGGTGAGTTTACGTGGGAAAAAGTTCCTTCATAATCACGTCTTATTTTCTATTACCATATATAGCACTCCACAAAGAAAGAAGCAATACACATGCGCACGACAAGATTTTATGCTCAGGAGGATCTCCCCTTGGCTTGGCCTCCTTCGGAAGAAGTTCAGAAGCGGGCTATTGAGGTAAGGTATTACAGTGATTTCTCCGGTGCCATTACACTGTCAACTAACTATTTGGTAGAAGATGATTATGAAGTGGAAACTGATTTTGCCACTTTGGACAAGATTGCTCATACCCCGAATGCACCTGAATTCCATGAGTTTACCAATGAGAATGAGAAGAGCTTTACAGTCCATATTTCTGAGATTCGGGAACTCGTTGCTGATGCTTACCGGAACGAAGCAATCCGGGAAATGGAGGACATGTCAGTTGATGACATTCTGAACCTTGCATGGGTTAGAAGTATTGCTGAGAAGAACCTCCCGGTCTAGTCTGAATAAGTAATTTAAGCAAACAGAAAGCAGGGAATAAAAATGGCAAAAACTCAAGCTACTTCCAAGGAAGAAAATCCACTGGAAAAATTTGTGGCGAAGGGCGCAAAAGAGAATTCTCTTGAGGCACTTACACTGGCTTTCAAGTATGGCGGGATTGACGGTGCGCATCACAAGGACTGGATTATTGACCGGATGTGCCGCGCTATCACTGGCAAGAATTATGAAGCCTTTGTTGCCCATGCCAAGAACGGCGAAGACGGTCCTGAAACCTATGAGTGGAATGTGGGCATTGCCCCGTAACTCTGGACTGATGCCGTAAATGAGAGGGCAGACACGGTTCACAGGGTCTGCCCTCTTTACCATTGTTCCTATTATCGTTTGGCAGAAAATTTCAACAAAAACCATGGTTAGCCTTTAAATGGACTTTTACCGTGTTACGATGAATTGTACCCATGAATGACAAATTACGTTATCGAAGGAGTACATTATGCAAAAATCATTTGTTCTGAATAGCACCGCCCCTGTTGAAATAGGTCTGCCTGCCGGCGCGAGGAATGGCAAACCCGGTGTATTCCTTGACCCTGATTATAGTGGAACTCTCCTCTTCTACAAGGATGGGGTTGAAGTACCTACTGATTTCAAAACGGTATTTGAGCGGGTTCACAGTCCGGCACCTTATGATTACTTCTCCTTCTATAACCCGGATACGGGAGAATCAGCCTTGGTTCATGTTGAGATACTTCGGAATGTTGTTGCAGATGCCTTGCACCGCTCCATGGAAGAAACCGCATCCGAAACAGGAAATTCCCGTGAGAGTACTTTAGTGCAGGAGATAGCAGTAGGCCATCTGTTTAAGTAACGTTTATCGCTGACATGGCTGAAGGCAGGACATCATATGCATCCTGCCTTCAGTCAGTTAAATACTATCCGATGTAACGCTCAAATTCCCGGGCAAGAACTGCCTTTGGTTTTACGCCAATGGACGTAGCAGCTACGGAGCCATTGTTGAAGAGATAGACTGCCGGGATGGACATGATGCCATATTGACGTGCCAGTTCCGGGTTTTCATCGACGTTGACTTTGACGAGTGATGCCTTATCGCCGTATTCTTCTGCCAAATCATCCAGGATAGGTGCCAAAGCACGGCATGGCCCGCACCATTCCGCCCAGAAGTCAACCAGCACCGGCACTCCTGATTCCAAAACTTCTGCCGTGAAGATATCTTCGGTGACATTCTTTACTGTACTCATGTATATATTCCTTTCGTGGTTAGGGTAATGTACAACGATAAGGGTCGGATGCTTATTCCAGATACAAGAGGGACACAAAATTAGAGAAATCGAGGGAAAGTTTAGGGTTGTAGTTCGCTGATGGAACCACAACCCTAAACTTAGGTCTTAGCAGGCTTTGATACCTTCGGTTACTTCACCGTTCTGCACGATGAAGGTTGGAGCCCAGCCGGTTCCTACAAATCCTTCAGCCTGCTCTTGTGTCATGGGAGTTCCTGCACCCCAGTAATAATCCGTCATCAGCCATTCAATGAATTCTTCACGGGTACCAAAAACCGGCGAAATGGGAGAACCTTCAGATACAGTTTCCCACAGTTGCCAGCCTTCACCGGCAGGAGGTTCGGTTGGCTTCCATGCATCACGCTCCGCAAACTGACCTTCGTACTCTTCCAGTACGCCTTTACCTTCACATACTTTGCACTGACCCCAATTTTCAATTCCGGAAGCTTTGATGAGGGTCTTATAAACAGCATGGTTAGAGCCACCACGATGTTTAACCCGTTCTACATCGTTATGACCTTCCAAGGCGGCCAGTAGTTCAGCCATATCTTCGGAAGGTCGGATTACTTCGGTCCTGTATCCTACGCGTTCTGCATAGGGATAAGGGTCTTCGGCAATCCATGGATGCAATGGCCGACCCCGTTCCTGTGCTCCAATATCACCGGCCAGAATCTCGAACCGTTGGGACAAATGCTGTAGCCACCACCCAGCATCGGTCTGGCCACTGCCACGACATTCCCTGCAACGTTCACCTTGAAGTTCTTCGGGCTGGAGGTAACCTTCCCATGCTTCATCGAGAGGCCAGTCAAAATCCAATGGTACCCGCTTTATTTCCCTGCCCATGATTCTCCTTTATGTGTGATAAATGTTTACTCTTAGTTTACCGGAAAATTGGCAGATGCCGACTCCGATATTTACTAAGCCGGTATGGTGGAAGTAACGAGGAATGAACCTAGGGGTAACAATGGAAAACGGTAATGAAGTAAGCATTTCGGAGAAGGCAGCTTTGAATCCTCACGCCTACGATGAGGGAAAGATTCCTTCAGTTCCGAATAACAAGAAATCCCGCTTGCTTATCTGGGACTCTCTGGGCTTCTCTACTGTAGCGATTTTCGTGATTAGTTCCTTTTACTGGATTGACCGGATTTCCTTTGCCACGTATATTTTTGTTGCGGTTACTTCGTTTGCATTGTTCGTTGCGGGTATTGCTCTATTACTGAAATCAATACAGATTGAAGAAAACAAGTTGGCGTATTTGGCAATATTTGTGAACAGTCTCCTTCTTACTTATGTATTGTTTTCTGTGATGCTTGGCGTTGTTGTATCTTCAGCACTTTCCGGACTTACCTTCGCACCATAAGACTGTGGAGAACGGCTGTAAGCCATTCTGAGGCTGTTTGAACAAGAACAGTAGCAACGGGTCGTATTTACGCTGGAACCCTCTGAGAATGGCATATACTAAAGGTTAGCAATAGAAACGATGGGAGAAGCTGGAGCAAAATGAATAAGACGTATGGAATCATTACAGGCATGGGAGCGTTCGCAGGCTCGAACCTGTATGAGAGCATTAACTATGAAGTCGCAAAGCGTCAGGATTTCAAGAATATAGACGATTCAATTTTTCCAAAGTTCTGGATTAACCAGATCCCCTTTGTCGGCTCGGATTATCTTGGCGAATCAGACTACCAGAGTTTTCGTGAGAACATTGAAAGTTCTTTGCGTAAGATGGAAGGGTTGAACGTAACCCACGTTGCGTTTGCCTGCAACACTTATGACCGGGATTTTATGGATGTGGCTTCCCGCTTTCCCTTTAAAGCAATCTCCATGAACCGGATTATTGAGAAGGAAGTTCTGCGGTTGAAGCCGAAAATGCTGTCAGTGCTTTCCACCCGGCAGGCAGTAGATAACAACGTCCATGACTTTGATTTCCCCTATGATGAGATTTTCCCTGACCAGAAGATTGTTGATGGTCTCATTCTGGCGGCAATGTCGGGGCGGGCTTCTTTCAACCGGGAGACGTTTGACATTCTAATTGCAAAAATGGAAGCGGAAGGTGCGGATTATCATCTGCTGGGCTGCACCGAACTTTCACTCTATAATATGCATCCGGGTAAGGCTGATATCATTGACAGCAATAAGCTTCTTGCCCGTTACATTGTGGACGATTATTTCAAGAGGTAGAAAACGATAGAACCCGCTATGCAGGGTTTGGCTTACGAAAGGCAATAAAAATTATGGCAGCAAGAGGTTTTGCTCACGAGTCGACAAAAAGTACCATGCCGGAGGGTGAGGAGAACCAATGGTTTACCCCGAAATATCTTTTTGATGCTTTGGGACTGGAATTTGACATGGACCCATGCTCACCGGGTGAAGGTTTGACAAACGTTCCTGCAAAGAAGCATCTGACAATCGTGGAGGATGGTCTGGTTACCCCTTGGGAGGGTACTGTCTTTGTTAATCCCCCATATGGCAAGCATACGCCGGTATGGATGAAGAAACTTGCTGACCATGGTGACGGGATTGCATTGGTGTTTGCAAGGACTGACGTAAAGTGGTTCCAGGATAACGTTGGTACATCATCTGCGGTATGCTTTATCTCTTCACGGGTTAAGTTCCATAAGGGTCATATTGGTGCAGGTTCCCAGGTTGGCACACCCGGTGCCGGCTCCATGCTGATTGCTTATGGGGATAAGGCTGCTGAAGCAGTGAAGGCATCAGGTCTTGGCGCTGTTTTCACGTATGCGGGCTAACGGCTTTTAACGCTATGAGCGGGTAAGGATTAAATAATCCTTACCCGCTCATTTCTTTAAGTCATCCAATCGAAGGTCAATCTCCAGACTGACTAGTGATCCATAGATATTCAGGTATTCTTTTGTGCTGTCGCAGAGATAGTTTACTTCATCGTAAATGTAAGGGCTGACATCGCCTTCTTTGGACTCCCCGATGGTTTTAATCATTTGAGTGTAATAGGGGTCACGGGTGGGGACATGAATTGGAAGCGTGGTGGATTTTTCCAATAAGTTCAGATACTTGCGGGCTGAGATAATGGCAGTAATCATCTCCCCTTTTTCACCTTTGTCGGGGTAATCAATACCCCAGACTCCTTCAGGCTCAAAGTATAGTGCGAGTTCTCGAAAAACGTCGAATCTCTTCTTCTCAATTTTGCACCATGTGCGGACATTTCTTGTATGTGCAATGGAACTGATAACTATTACCAGAATGGATATCAGGCTTGAAAGCGTTGGGCCTGCTTCAATAATCCGGTAGGTCAGATAGCCTGACATTAGAGCAATTGCAGAGGTAACGAGGTTAACGGTTTTGTCTTTGTACCATTTCTTGACTCCCTGTAAAACATGTCGTCCGGTATTGTCATGCAGAAAGTTCTTCCGGGTTCCACCAATTGCCGCCATAGATACTCTATGCTGTGCCGCCATTTCCTTCACTGCAAGTGATTTTTGTGGTCTGGTGTTACCTATGTGTCTGATGTTATCCATCCGACAATAATACCGGAGGGCATTTTAGGGCATTCTTTTCATTGCTGCAAGATTGATAAGTTCATTACGCCGATCACGGGGTTTAATTACTTTCCGTGCTATTTCAACCAGCAGTGCGGTATTTTTAGCATTGGTGATTTCCGGTTTTTGTTTAGCGATGGTCTTATCAAGAAATTCAATCAGATTCTCTGCTGTCACCAAACGGTACGGAGCAGAATACCAATTCTTATCATAAGGTACGAATACTTCTGTCTGGGCTATACAAACTACACCCATGACCTTTGCTGTTTTACCCAAAGTTTTACGCCATGCACTCATTGCCGGCATCATTTTCACTTTTCCTTCCGGGAAGGGAACTGTTCCTCGTAAAATAGCGCCCTTTGGGGTAACCGAATATTTACGCTTTGATTTCCAGCGTTTAGCATCGATGATAAGTATAAGGGTCCCAATCACAACCATATGGTCAGTATCGCCTTTGGAGCCGGGCCATTGCACGCTGTGAAAGATCTTTACTTTAGGGTTCTTTTCTGCAAAGATTGCCAGTTCTTTTGCAACTTGTTTTTCGCCTTCGCCACCTGCGGTTACCTGTCCTGAACCTGAGCCTTCAATCCCCCATGTCAGGGACGCACCGGGTACACCAAAGATTTGCGTGCCAGTTTTTAAATGCTGCTTTATTTCAGCATCACTGTACAGGAAATCCCTTTTTTGAATCTCACCATCATCTTCACGGGTGGAAGAAGTAAGGGGTGGTAGTTTAATAGCCATGGCGTACTTATCGGAGAATGGACATTTTTTACCCTTTTTTGCACATCTTCGAATAACTGGAATTTTTTCCCATAGGAAAAGACAGAATAGTGGTATTTTTTACTGCATGCAGTATAAGAAATACGGCTAGTTTATCTCCTATAGAGATAAGGCAGACGATAAGAAGTCTAACTATGTTTTGAAAGGATATCCAATGTGTTACAAACACCCAGGCCCTCGGTGCTCCTCGCATGCGCAAAAGCGTCTTGAGCGCCTGGAAGAGAAGAATGTGGAAACACGTTCTGAACTCCGGGCAGTTTTTACCTCCTACAAGGAGGCTGTTGAGGCGTTCCGCGAGAACCCTGAAGATAAGGCTGCCGCAAACAGTGCAAGGAAGCTTCGTCGTGAAGCCCGTGTACTCAAAGATAAGGTCTCTGAGTTGAACCAAAAGGTTCGTCTGGCTCAGCGTGATTTTGATGGCACCCATAAGGGTCAGAAGATTCTTAAAGATGAACTTGCTTCCTTCGATAAGGAAAACGGCGAATTTGACGAATATGCGACTCTTACTAACCGTCTCGCTTCAGGAAAGATGCTCTACACTTGGCGTAAAAACCAGCTTCACCTCCAGCAGGATGAAGAAGCAACGGGCAAGAACCTGAAGGAACGCCGCGGTAAGTTCCTCTCACTCTCCGACCGGTTTAATGCAGATGTCATTGAACTGGACCCGGAAATGATTGATGCTATCAGCAACGCACGTCCCGGCAAGCAGCTGACAAGCGCTTAATAATTACTACCTTTCAAAACGACAAGGAGAGCAGGTCATCGTACCTGCTCTCCTTGTTTTGCTATAATTGACGATAGAATCATTATGAGCGAAGAGAAACCATGGTGGGCGCAACAGAGTCCGCCGGCAGAACCAAAAACAGTTTCAAGTGCCCCCGGCGGTAAAAGCATCCAACGAGGCGTAATTTCTGTCGTTTCCGCATTCGCTGCCATTATAACTGCAATGGTTTCTTTTCTGGTGTTGGGGCCAAACCCTGAACTCCCTCATAAGGATATCTTTGAATCCATGGCTTACCCTGCAAATACCGAGTCCCTGATTGCCCAATGTGGTGATACATATACTTACGATCCTTCACCGATGCATTATGGTTCTCTGCCGGATAACTTCTTTGATGACCCTGCCGGCGGCCCGGATACGATTAACCGCACCATCCCCCATCACCCGATGAGGGTTCCTGCTTATGGTTTCTTTGTAGATGATGAGAGAATCAAATTCTCCAAGAAATTCTATACCGTAGAACAACTCAAGCCTGTTGATACTCCTGAAGGAACAATCCCTGCAATTCAGCGACTGGAATACCTGAAGAAGATGTGGGATGGCGGGAAAATTATCTGGTATAACCCAACCATCGATCAAGCAGCAAAAGATGCTATCAAGACATATGTAACTGAACGTGACGATGTAATTGCTTTGCCGTGGATGGATGATGCCGCTATGCCGATGAACCGGAGTTTCGCTTTCAGTGCATGGAATGTTACCCGCTCCTGCGGCCTGTGGGATTCGGAAGTTGCTGATGCGTTCATGCAGTTTGCGGATGACCATAATGCCACCCGCGATAAAGAGAAGGTGCCTGAAGCCACTGTCCAGCAAAATGGCGAACTGCCACTTATAAACGTCCAGCGATAACCCATTTGAACCCTTATAACGAAGCATTTTGACACAGGCTTATTTATAGGGTAGGATAGGTTCGTTAATGACGTATTTTATAAGGGGTTTATCATGGCTAACATAGCATCCATCGCGCCAATGGACGAGTTCTTACGGAACGAAGCCGAAGGCTGGATTTCGCTGCGTCCGCATCGGGATGATGCGAACCTTGTTATCGCCAACTACACTCCCAGCCAGACATTCCGGAACAAGTGGGATGCTGTTACGTTGGCTTCGCGCGGTCTCATCTTCTTCAAGGACACGGGTGAAATCGTTGCACGGCCTTTCAACAAGTTCTTCAACGCCGGTCAGCCCGGTACGGAGCATATCGATACCACAGGGCCTGTAGAGGTAACGAACAAGGAAGATGGCTCCATGGGTATCTCTTATCTTGCCCCTGACAAGGTTTATTCCATTGCTACACGGGGTTCAATGCACTCTGAGCAGGCTGAGCATGCAACAGAGGTATTCCGGTCACGTTACGTTGATATTTGGACTCCTGATGAGGAGCATTCATTCATCTTCGAGATTATTTATCGTGCGGGTCGTATTGTCCTTGATTACGGTACTATGGATGACCTCATTCTGTTGGGTGCAGTAAACAAGAAGACAGGTATCTCTGTTGACCGGTCTGTTCTGGAATCCTTTGGATATCCGGGTCCGGTTGTGAAGATCTATGACTTCCCTAACTACCAGTCAGTATTTGAGGCTGAGCAGGAGAAGAACCGTGAAGGTTTCGTCGTACGGTTCAATGAGTCGGATGAGCGATTGAAGATCAAGTTTGACGAGTATCTTGCGATTCACCGGATGATGTTTAACCTTTCACCACGCCGGATTTGGGAAATGCTCGCAACTGGAATTGATGTTGATGAGTGGCTGACCCAGTTGCCTGATGAGTTTACTGATGAGGCAAAGGGATGGCGTGACATCTTCGTTGCAGAGCATGATGAACTGTTCGCTGAGTCGGTACGGGCTTTTGAGGCTGTAAAGCATCATGGTGAGGACCGGCGTGCATTGGCGGCTGATCTGGGTAAGAGCGGTCATTCCAAGGCTGTCATCAGTTTTGCCTTCGGTATTGCTGCGAACTGGGATAAGGAACGTGTTTCCGCTGCTATCTGGAAGTCAATTGACCCACGGAAGCATCCCAAGAAGTGGGGAAACGCAGTAGAGTAAGCAAAAAGGGAGAGTCCCACAAGAATTCTTGTGGGACTCTCCCTTTTATATGCAGTTTATGACCGCACAAAGTTTGCAATTTTTTGAATGTCATCAGGCGTAAGCCCAATACTGGTTGTTGGAACAATACAGGAGAGCATTCCTTGAAATGACCGGATAAGGATTTGCTCTTCACTATCTTCATGAAGAGGTATCTCATCATCAATCCAGAGAATTTTCCGGTCCCGAGGCAAGGTGGCAATGACATCAGCCTTCCACCAGTCGCGGATAAACTTGCCGGGAATTTCATCCAGCCATGGGATGTCGGGGAATCCGAAGGCTTCCGGGAAGAATCTCGTATCATCTTTCCATGTTGTTAACCACACTACATCAGCAAATTCCCTGATGTCATGGAAAAACTGCACTACAGTTGGCGAGTAGGTGATTGGGGTGCGATACCCCATGGCTTCAGTAAAGCTAGAGTCAACCATGTCATCCCAAACCGCCTCCCAAGGCATTTGAGCCATGGGATTGATGACACCATCAAAGTCAATGATTATTAAAGGGCGTTGTGATTCCATGACCTCATTCTATCATCGCTGAAGCATAAATAAAAATGAAGGGTATTGTTCATTAAAAATAACGATATGTTATAAATCTCACCAAACGTTTTATAACATATCCGTGAGCTTTCTCACAGTTAAAAAGCGATGAAAAACTACAAAATACCCTTAAATCCCTTGATTTTTAGGGGTTTTTACTGGTCGCCAACATAACGGGGCCGATTTGGGCTGTTCCAAAATCTCTGATAGTGTAGACCAAGTAAACATGAACACAACATTTGGTGCCGATATGCGTTACGGAAATGTTATAAACCAGGAAGATATTTTAATGGGAAAGCACATAAAAAAGTCGCCTAAGCGACTGAGTACAAAGATTAACCGCTCACTGACTGCGGTAGCAGCAGTGGGTTTCGTTTTGTCAGCAACGACAGGTTCTGCTATTGCAGCCCCGTTCGCTGAGGACGCTCAGAACCTAGACCGATCAACCGCAATCAGCACACTCGAAACACAGGTTGAAACAAAGTCCCCCTCAGTTCTCGCTCCTGCTGTAGTAGAGCCGGTCAAGGCATCCTCTACCGCTAAGCTTAGTTTTAGCAAGTCAGTAGTCAAGACAGTACCAGCCCCTAAGAAGGAAGAGCCGAAGCCTGCACCTGTTGCAGAAGTTAAGCTTGCCGAAGCAGAAGTTGTTCAAGCCGCTCCCGCCCCTGCTCCCGCAGCAATCAAGGTTGCCCCTGCGGTAACGAATGTAGCAGTTGCTTATGCTGCTCCTGCCGCACCTGCACAGGCTGCTCCAGCCCCTGCCAGCAGTAAGGGTGCTGCAATTCTTGCTGCTGCCCGCGCTCAGATTGGTAAGAATCAGGATTGCACCATGCTGGTAACTAACTCACTCCAGGCTGTCGGAATTAACTTCCATGACTGGCCTGCTGGTTACCTGTCACTGGGAACAGTTGTCTCCGCTGCTGACGCTCAGCCGGGTGACCTGCTCTACTATGCAAATGGTGGCTCAGGCATGGCGCACATCGCCGTCTACGCCGGTGGCGGTTCCGCTATTCACGGAGGATTTAACGGCAACTCTACCGTTGAGTTCTCTGCAAACGTTGGTTCCGGTCCGGTATATATCCGCGTTCGCTAATACTAAGTATTATAATAGAGGGAGGTAACTAGCATACCGTTAGTTACCTCCCTCTATTTGTTCGGATACATGCAGGCATTATTAATAAAATGCTACTGAGTTATAAGATTCACTGGATAAAATGCCGAAATGGAAATGGGAATCACTCATCCTGATAGAAATTGGGGTATGAGGAAGATCTCCAGCCGATATTTTAGGAAACGTTCAAGAGAAGGATATTCATATGCCAGCGCGTAACTCCTCGCCACAGGGTGAAACGGAAGTAGAGATCAAGAGAAAAACCGTAAGGTTCACTCTTGACCTTGATTCTGAACAGCACCGGTTCCTGAAGCTCTTTAGTATTGAAAACGGAATCCAGTCATCCGTAATTATGCGTGCCCTCATCTATATCCTTGAAGTAGATGAAGAGGTTGCCAACCGTGTCATTGATGAAATCTTTGCCGAGTAACTCCTAGCCTCTCTTCCACAGTATCTCCGGGTGACCGTATATGATGGTTAAAGGAAATACTGTTTGTTAATGCAATAAATTACGTCCCTCACATGTTGAAAATAAGGGACTATAAAGGAGGAATGATGGCAGGTGCAAAAACTACCAAGGCGAAAGATGCATCTCAGCGTTCCACGATTCGTTTTTCTGTTGACCTTGATCCTGAACAACATAAATTCCTGAAGCTCTTCAGCATTGAAAACGGGATTCAGGCTTCTGTCATTATGCGCGCATTAATTTATCAATTGGAAGTAAATGAGGATTTAGCAAACCGCGTTATTGATGAGATATTTTCAGAATAAGGCAATTGTATTCTGGCTATTGTCAATATTGGAAAAAGTGCAGTAACTTTCACGCCGAATAAAAAAATTTTTCGTCTTTAAATCCCCGAAATCCGCAGAATTCGGGGATTTTTTTCATTTAACTACGTCTTTTCTCAACAATGCCCGATAGTGAATGTGGAGAAGATGTTGATAACTCCATTTTATATGGTATTCTAGGAAGGTAATAAGATGTGTCAGCCAAAAGCTAAAGGTGGAAAACGATGCGCCGCACACATGTCGGGCAGTATGGCTTCTGTATCCATGGCATCAGCCATGAGCGGAATCAAGGAGGAATTCGTGCGTAAGGTTTTCTCCGCGCTCAACAAGGAAGGAAAGCACCTTCCAATTCCTTCTGAAGAAGAAATTGTGGCATTCGCCCGTAACAATCAGTTCATCTCTCGTCACGATGTGACCATTCCTGATAACATGCGTGCAAAGCTTGTCAAGCAGTGGCAGAAAGCCGAACAGGAAAACCCTTCAGGCGGAACCTTCCACGCTTGGAAGCATACTCTTGTAGAGTCTGTTGTCCGTTGGCGCAGGACTGCTTCTGTTGCTGCCCTCGGTGGCGTTATTGCTTTCACCTCTGCATGTAGTGGTGGTGCAATCAACAATGACAACTCTCCTGTCCCTACGAATTCTCCTACGTCCATTAGCCAGAGCGCCACTCCTTCTGCTGAGCCTTCTCCATCTGCTACGGTTACTAACCAAATTGGTAAACCATCTGCATTGGGTGAAGAGGTTCAGGCTCCTTACGGTAATTACCGCAAAAGCGTACTTGCCCCCAATGACCCGGCCTTGGCTTTCAAACCCGGACTTATTGATCCCGGTACTGCAACTGTTTCACCTCAGGAAGCACACCAAGCCCAAGTTACAATTCTCAATTTCATGGCTGAAGAAGGTATCGATTCAGCTGTAAATGGCGGTGGGCAATCTGTTGATGACTGGTGGGCAAAGAATAAGGATAAAATCCACCCTGATTATCAAGGGCAGATTCTTGGTTCAATGAAAGAAGGAAAATCTTTCATCATGAATGAATCATGGCAAAGTGCTTATGGGGATAAATACCGTTACCGGACTGATCCAGCCCAGCCGAGGATTTACGACCGTACCATTAAGCCTACTGTAATATGGGAACTCTCCCCAGGTACTGTTGCTGTTGAAGCAGAAGTATCGTACAAGATTCCGGTCACGCCCGGAGTAGGCAAGACCGGAACTGGAGTCCAGACAAGCGCAGGAACGATGACTTTCTCTGCAACGAAGGATGCGGCTTCAGGAAAATGGCTTATTGATGGTTTCGATCACAAGATGGAAACTACCGAAGGATAATAAGTAGTTCCGCACTAAAAATGGCTCATGCATTAATGCATGAGCCATTTTTAGTGCTTATTAATATTTGCATATACCGATATTAAAGGCACAATCTCCTTCCTGAGAAAGTACTGTCAAACCTTACCGGAACTACGGATGCTGCTCAAGCACCCTTATCATCCACTTACTAACTTTGATAAGGAAATCCGATAGAGATATACAAGCAGAGATAATCTAGAAAAGGTTAACATGGGCAAAAAATTATGGATAGCAGTTATTTCAGGTATCATCCTTATTACGCTAGGAGTAGTAGGGTGGTTTACGTTGTCATCTAACGATAACAACGCTCAGCCTAACGTAAAGCCTTCTTCTACCTCTTCTGCTGATGCTGTTGCTTCAAAACCTGGAAGTACAAAAGCTCCGACACAGGAAGAAGCCAAGAAAGTCCTTGATGAGATGAACGATTTGGATAAAGTGGAAGCAGTGGAATTCTTTACCGCTGAAGAAACCAAAGAAGCACTTGTAGTCGCACAGGAGTACGCTCAAGCATCCTTAAATAATCGTTATTTCCTGTCAGGAAAATGGGCTGAAGCAGATTACCGCATGTCGGATGTCGATGCTTCAATAGGATCTTACTTCAGCAAAGAGCTTCGTGCGGAATTAAACACTTGGGATGACGAAGGCAAAAAAGATACTATCTCGCAAAAAGATCTTCTCCCTATTATTTTCTATACCGCAGATAACGGAGAGATTGCACCGTCCAAGTATTGCGCTTTTGATGGCCCTACTGATCCCAATAATCCTTCTGCTGAAGAAAACCCACTGATGACTGAAGAAGGCATTATTGCTTGCCCAATAAGTGGCGTAGAAATTTCCAACCTGAAATACAGCCCACAACAAGTAGATGATGGACAGACACCGGGTATTGTCGTGACTTTCTCAGCATCAGCTGATATTCCAGTTACCCTTAAAGAAGGTTCCAAAGATGCGAAGACATCAGTAACCTATGATTACCAGCTTTTTCTTATCAAGAATGCTTACCAAGAAGAAACGACTAATCCAAAGCCATTTGTCATTGCAGAATATGACACTAAAGTACTAGCCAGTAAGGTAGAACTTCTCGATGCAGAATAATATCAGTCTCAGCCCTAAAATAATTTACCGACTATTAGCATTTTTTATACTTGCTTTAGGCCTAACGTTCTGCCTGCAATTGTCCACAGCTAACGCATCTTATGCAGCTGATTGTACTGCTGATTCAAAGGCTCCTTGTCTTAGTACCGCTGTTGACCTTGCTGTTCATGGCACTTCAGGACCCGGTGGAACCTTTACTAATCCACGCCCCGGAGGAGGCACCGCCGCTCCCCGACCTATTCCGCCTAAGTGCATGAATGTCGTTACCATAACAGGGCTAAAGAACTATTGTGCCCCTTCGTCCGTAGTAAGCAGCAAGTGGTTTACCGGCTATGGAAGTGTCCCCTGGGCATCATGTCCCGCTAAAACCATAAATGGGTATACTGTTAAATCAGCAGGATATGTTGAGGTTTCTGTTCAACGGCTTGTGTCTTTCTCCCCTACTGGCACGCCTAGATATTCCGGCCCATCATTGAGCATCACTTGTGTTTATCCACCTCCACCAGTGCAACAGCAGACAAACATACGTTGTATTGTGGGATACAATGCTTACTTTGACCGTAATGCTAACAGTTACCTTGGATATGGTGCTCGCGTTAAGACAGTAAATGCTACGGTTTCAAGTGCTGGTGCTATCCTTGCGAACCCGTCTAGCTGCAAACGGTCTGTTGCTGCTTCAATGAACTATAACCCGCCGACTAATAGGAATGCGTGGGGGCAATATACCGCTTCGTCTACTATTCGTGCCGTAACTTGTAGCTTTGCCAGTACTACCTTTGATGGGGCTACCACGAATCTTGCCAAGTGCGGAGGCGAATATTCCGTACCGGGTCGTACCAGCGCACTGACCATTTGGTGCAACGGTTTTGCTCCGGGACACTTGAATAAGAGCTGGAGTGCCGATGACTGCTATGGTACAGGACGTTACAGTTGTGCTATTCCTCAGCCTGCGACTTACAATGGCCGAACCGGTCTGGTTCAGGGTATCCGCGATGGTAACAACTCGCTTCTCAAGTGGGGTACTCCTACCCCTACCGGTGGCGTACGTGCCGCTGGCAACTGGGAGAGCCTTACCACGCTCAATGGCGGCAGTACTCCTTATGACTCTTCAAGGGGTCAAAATGACAGGCTCAAGCAGCTGTTCTACTCGGATAATGTAAAGTTTGGTTCATGGCAGGCTGGATCTAACCTAAACCAGAACCTCGCTTTCTACGCCGCCGGCAATAGTGGTTCTCCATTCAGCATGACACGTCTTTACCGTTATGATGCAGAATTCCTTACAGGCTCTGCCATTCTTGGAAGTTATGACATTGTAAGTGGCGTTGTAACATCAACACCTACCTCGGTTTGGGTTGCAGATACTGACGTACAGTGTGGTCCACAAGCCTCACCCCGCATTGAAGTAATTCGTGCAATCGGTGATGCTGTAAGGTAATAAGAATAGAACAAGTAAGGCCGCCACAATCCGATTGTGGCGGCCTTACTTGTTAAGGAGAACTACTTCTGGAACCCATTTATACTTATTAGTTTGTCGTGCCAGTGAAGAGTTATCTTTCTATGCCTATTCTATCGGTCAAAAGTGCCACAGGTCACTTAATCAATAAGTTTAGTAAGAATTTCTTTCAACGCATTCAAACGACCAATTTCCTTACCTTCAGAAAGCCCAGACTGCCATGCTTCATCGGTGCGGATATCCGAATCGAAATCAGGGAATGAAAGTCCACCTCGTGCCATTCTCCACTGCTGAACGTCATCTTCAGCGGTTTTAATAAGCCGTTCCACTTCAGCACGAAGCATTGCAGTTTCCATGTTTGCCATAATAATTCTCCTTTTCATAAGTTATGCTTCATAGTAACCTAGGAACAGTTCCTCGTCAAGTTCGTAAAGGTGGGATTTTCAATTTGCCATTTTATGGTATATACTGTAAAGCATGAAAGATGAAGTTGAAGTTGAAGCAGAACTTGAAGTAGAAGTTGAAATAAAAAACCCTAATCCTGAACTAGTTGTTACCCGAGGTATCTCAAACTCGGGAAAGTCTACGTGGGCTAAGGAATGGCTAAACGAAGATCCAGAAAACCGTCGTCGGGTAAACCGTGACGAACTGCGGGCTGCCGGTCTCAACATTCCTACATACGATGGCGGGGAAGAAGTCCTCATCACGTCATTTCAGTATGCCTTCATCAAGCTTCATCTTGCGGCAGGTCGTTCTGTAGTTGTAGATGATATGCACCTTCGCCCTAAGTATGTAAAGCCACTGTATTTCATGGCTAAGGAAGCGGAAGTTAAGTTTCGGGTAGAGGAGTTCCCTATTGACCTGGAGACTGCCATCAAGCGTGCCAAAAAGCGCGCTGAGGACGGTGGGCTGGAAGTTCCTGAAGAAAGCCTCAGGGATATGTTTGAGCAGTTCACGAATAAGGGTGCGCTTATCCCCCTACCTGACTTTGAGAAGCCTACAAAGGGCAGCCGGCGGGATATCCTGCTGAACCTTGAACCATATGTAGCGGATACTGCATTGCCTCTGGCAGTAATCGTTGACATTGATGGAACGTTGACTCTTGGTATCCATCCTGACCGTTCCCCTTACGAGTGGGATAAGGTTGGACTGGATTTGCTCAATGAGCATGTAGCGGATATCGTAAAGTTGCTTCACAAGACCGGACATAAAGTTCTTATCACTTCGGGCCGGGATGGTATCTGCCGTCTCGAAACCGAGGAATGGCTGAACCGACATGAGATTCCTTACGATGAACTGTTCATGCGTGAAATCGGTGACATGGTTGGCGATGATGTGGTCAAGGCGGAAATTTTCAATGAAAAGATCCGTAACAGCTACAACGTCCGTGCTGTATTTGATGACCGCTTGCGGGTAGTCCGTATTTGGCACGCTCTTGGACTCCCACTGTTCAGGATTGGTGACCCGGACGCTGATTTCTAAAACTGGTTGTGTTGCGGAGAAACATTCTTCGCAACACAACCGGCGTAATGAAATCCGATAGGTAAATTACCATAAGAAATTGATGACCCCAAATGAACAGAAGAGAAGTGATTGGTGAAAGATAATAGTTATGTTGATGTCCTCAAAGAGGAAAAATCCTATCAGGGACACAAGAAACACAAAATTATTTCACTCTTCTCCTGCTGTGGTGGAATGGATCTTGGCTTTGAAGGTGGGTTCACTGTATTCGGTCAAGAATACAAAGAGAATCCTTTTGAAGTAGTATTCGCTTCTGATATCTCTAAGCCAACGACCAAAACCTACAATCACAACTTCAGTCATCAGTCACATAACATTGACATTAATGACCTTGACGTAAACGATTTGCCTGAAGCGGATATTGTCGTCGGCGGATTTCCCTGCCAGCCTTTCTCCCATGCAGGTCGCAGAGATGGCTTTGCAGACACCCGAGGTCAACTTTACCTTCAGATGAAGCGGGTAATTGACCATGTACGTCCGAAAATGTTCATCGCTGAAAATGTTGACGGATTACGTACCAAGAAACATGGCACTGATACGACCGCCCTTGAACAAGTCGTTGAGGATTTCAAGTCCTCCGGTTATGACGTAGCCTACAAGGTGATGAAAGCAGTTGATTATGGCGTACCACAGACCCGTGTTCGTGTCATCATTATTGGCAAGAGAGCCGATCTAAAGGGCGAAATTTTCTATCCTGAACCCACGCACGCAAATGATATTCTAAGCGGTCTGAAGCCCTATAGAACGACTTACGATGCTATTGATGACCTCTGGGATAAACTGGATACCGGAACTGTGCCAAATCATATGAGCAAGGATTATTCCAACGCAAAATTCTATCCCGGTTCCAAGTCACAGGGCAACGCTATGGCTCCCCGTGATAAGCCGGCACAGACTGTCAGGGCTGAAGCACATGGAAACCAATACGCCCATTATCGTGTGCCGGCAGATGCAGACCCGGCAGACATGGCCGCATGGCGTAGAATGACTGTCAGGGAATGTGCCCGGTTACAAAGTTTCCCCGATACGTTTGAATTTCCTGTCGCACAGTCAGAAGCACATAAGCAAGTCGGCAATGCAGTACCCCCGGTACTCGCATGGTTTATCGCTAGAGCATGTATTAGAACGTTGGAATCCTAGATGAAAGAAAGTAAAAATATGTACGTAACACTCGACCTTTTCGCAGGCGTAGGGGGAATTCGCACCGGTTTTGAACTGGCAGGAGGATTCAAGAACGGCCTCTCTGCTGACATTGATAAATACGCTTCCCAGACCTATAAGCACCTTTATGGCGAAGACTCCCTCAATGACGTTACCAGCGAAGAGTTCAAACTCAAAGTTGAAGAACTGGATTACCAAGTTCTTTTGGGTGGTTTCCCCTGTCAGTCATTCTCCCGTGCCGGTAAACAGGAGGGCTTCCTGAACGCAACTAAGGGTACCTTGTTCTTTGACGTTGCAGACATCATCAAGCGTACCCGTCCGCGTACTTTCCTGTTGGAAAACGTAGATAACCTTCTTGCCCACGACGGCGGAAACACTTTCAAGACTATTGCTGAAACTCTTGTTCATGAGCTGAATTACAAGGTCATTGGTGTTGATGAAGCGGAAGATGGAACGCTGTCTTGGAGCCGTGAATCATTCAAGCGGAATTCCAAGAACTTTGGACTCCCCCAGAACCGCCCTCGTGTTTACATTATGGGATTTGACAAGGAATACTTTGGTGACAAGGTTGACCTGCTGAAGGAACTTTCCCTGCCGGAAACCCGTGGGCGCGGTCCAATCTTTGAAACGGTAGATGACATTCTTGAAAAGGACGTTGACCCGAAGTACTTTGCTGCTGAAGGGTACATCCAGTCCATGAAGAACCACCGTGACCGCCATTCAGGTAAGGGTAACGGCTTTGGTTTCGTTGTTGTCAATGCGGAAGGGCGTAAGAGCCGTATTTCAAATGCTGTGCTGGCAACAGGTGGCTCAGGTAAGGAACGTAATCTTATTCACGATCCCCGCCCTGATGTTGTTGGGATGATAGTCAAGGGAAAGAAAACCCCTATCTCTTCTGAGGGTCTGCGTCATATGACTCCATTGGAATGGGCACGGTTGCAGGGATTCGCTGGCTATGGTTTTGTTGATGCCAATGGTGTTGACACTTTCTCTTTCCCTGATAATATGTCCAACACCCAACGCTACAAGCAAATGGGTAACTCAGTAACAATTCCCGTTATTGAAGAAATGGCGCTGTTCATGAAATCCTGCCTCGCTCTTATGGGAGAAAATCTGGATGGCTAAGGTTATAGACCTTTTTGCAGGGATCGGCGGCTTTCATTATGCTTTGGAAGCCGCCGGTCATACTGTCGTTTACGCATCCGAGTGGGATAAGGACTCGGCTGCGGTATACACGCTAAATCATGGGATTGTACCTGCGGGAGATATTACTGCTATTGATGTAAAGGATATTCCAAGTCACGACATCATTGCCGGTGGATTCCCATGTCAGGCATTCAGCAACTCAGGAAAGCAGGCGGGGTTTTCTGACCCGCGCGGTACGCTCTTCTTCGATATTGCCCGTATTGCTGAACACCATAAACCTAAAATCCTGTTTCTGGAGAATGTCCGCAATTTTGAAACCCACGATAAAGGAAGAACTCTGCAAGTAGTTGTTAAGACACTTGAAGACTTGGGATACAACGTCCACCATCGTCTCTACAATGCTTCACATTTCGGGCTACCGCAAAACCGCCAAAGGTTCTTTATCGTTGCAGTTAGGAAATCCTTCGCAGAAGAGCCATTTATATTTCCTGAGGAAACCCATGAGCAGGTATCACTGGAAGACATTATTCTGGATGCCCCTGATCTGACTGATCCGCTTGTATTCTCCCGGGCTGACATGGTTATTGACCTATCAAAGGAACCCAAAACTCAACAAAATAAGCCTGTCCGTATTGGTCATGTAGGAAAAGGCGGGCAAGGCGAACGGGTATACTCATCAAAAGGCCACGCTATTACTCTTTCAGCATATGGCGGCGGTGTGGGAGCGAAAACAGGACTTTACCTTATCAATGGCCAGGTTCGTAAACTTCATCCGCGTGAATGTGCTAGAGTACAGGGTTTCCCTGAAGAATTTATTCTCCACGAGAAGAAAACAATAGCATGGAAACAGTTTGGTAACAGTGTGCCAATTAATGTTCTGAAACATATAGCAAAAGCATTCACAGAGCAATACGATCTGGATTCGTGAAGATAAAAATCACGGCGGATATGGTATAGTAGACACAAGTAATTGACGTTTAAGAAGGGAAAATCATGGATTCGCTCGAACAGGGGTCGCTTTTCAGTGAAGAGGAAATCGACCACATGGAAACGCCTGAATCCAAAGCAGGCAAGGCGGCCAGTGAAATTTTTAAACGTTGGTATGTTCAGTGGTACGAAGGTCGATACACCCAAAGTGTAGGTCACATTGTTAAGGTCTTCAAAAAGGCTATCCTTGCAAAGATACCTCCCTATGATGTTGAATGGGCTGCTAATATCCTTGGCGAAAAGGAACAGCCTATTACGGATGCCTCATTGCAGTTCGCACTGGCTGAGGTAAAGCGATACAAAGACCTAAACGGTGGGTCCGATAACCTACGAAACGATGACAAAGAATATGTGGAGTCTCTCTAAATGGCAGAACTAAACCAAAAACAACAAGAACTTCTACAGGAGGCAATCCGTCGTCGCAAAGAGGCGGTTGCTGCTGTTACTTCGGCCCGTGCCGGCGATAAGAAGAAGCAGGATGTTTCTCCTGAGGAATACGCCCGCAGGCTTAATGCCCAAATTCAGTACGACGCAAACATTGCTTCTTCCCTGAAAAAGGAGCGTATTGATAACGCTCTGCGTGATTGGGATAATCTTGTAGGCCGTCGGTTCGCTCGTGCAAAAATTGAAGATCCAAACATTGCTGAGAAGGTAAACGTCCGGGTACGCAGGATTGTTAATGGTGGGCCTCTTCACCGCAACAGTATTGTCCTCATCGGGCATCTTGGTGTAGGTAAGACGTGGACGAGCTATGCTTATGCCCGCCAGCTTATCGAAGAAGGTGTTCTTTCCCCGGGTGAAGTATGCTTCGGCACCGAAATCGGACTACTTACTCCCCTAGCCCTTGCTACCTATGACCGAACAGAAAAAATTCAGAGTTTCCTTGACCCCAGCAAGAAGTTCTATTTTATTGATGAAGTAGGACGGGCTACGTTCAAGAGTACTGAACTGCGCCATGAAATTTGGTATGCAATCATCAACCATGCCTACGAAAACCATATTCCTGTTGTTATTACTACCAACAAATCATCACGCCCAAGTATTACTCGTGATACGAAGACAAACAAGGAATATGCAAACGAACTTGAGGCTTGGATTGGTGAAGCCGCATATGACCGGTTGAAGTACATGGCGGATGATGGCGTTATCATTCCCGGTGATGTAAACAAGCGGGCTGAAGTCAATGCTGCCCTTGATGGTCAATATGATGATGGTACTGCCCGTACTCCTGAGGATGTAGCAAAGAATTCCCCAACGCGGAAGACAGCCACAAAAGCTGCTTCCACCAAAACGAATACAGCTAAAAACCCACCGGTTGCAGGTCCAAAAGACCATTCCCACTTCTAATAATTGGCGGGATTAAGGGTAACGCAGTAAGAAAAGACATAAATTTTATCTTCAGATAGGAATCTGTTAGGGAAACAGAGTTAAATTTTGAAGGGTAACCATTTTATGTCAAAAAATCTAGACGGAAGCGACGGCAAACTATATGTTATGCCGAAAGTTTCTGTTATCATCCAAAAGGGCGGGCAGGCTCCTGTT
>Ga0326721_10000155_pt1 | contig 28745 bp, 32 predicted proteins | sample SGPome_FD_203951 | JGI IMG/M metagenome (GOLD analysis project Ga0326721, IMG submission 203951) | Soil microbial communities from Southern Great Plains, Lamont, Oklahoma, United States - SGP_1_2016 | ecosystem: Engineered > Artificial ecosystem > Soil microcosm > Unclassified | place: USA...
CAAGATCCCGATGGTCTGCACTGGCAACAAAACGGCTGAAGCAGTCATACATCAATGATGAATCAGTTCTTGCACCCTGCTGGAGCCAGAGAGCGGCACTGGACAGAACAGGACTATGGGAGTCAAAAGGCCCGGCAACAAGTTGCCAGAGGGAAATCGTTGGTATCTTCCAGTCGTTATCCCGCTTGAGAGTATACATAACTCCCATGTTGTTGGGAACCCTCTTACCTGCATCACCAAGATTGAGGTAACAGTCCAGAGTCTCAGCAACTGTATCCAGATTGGCACGGAGATTTTCCAATGGTGCAGGCTTGATTGAGCGATTCTGGAAAGCGATGGTTGCACGTTCATCCCATACCTCAAGAGCATAGTTCATGTGGATCTGGTCATTGTCATAAAGTCCTAGGTCACCGAATTTTGGTGCAACAAGAGGCTTGTCAACAATCAGATCAGAAGGTTCCCGTCCACCGGCAACAGCAACGCCGTGCTTTACAAGATCAACATCCTTGGTAAACCATTTACGTCCTGTAATGGTATATACCCGTCCCTTATCAGAAAGCCCGAACCGTCCTGCACGTCCTGCGATCTGACCTGCTTCCCATGTCTGCAAGTCACGTCGGATTTTACCGTCGAACTTCTCAGTTTCAGCAAAAACAACATTGTCAATAGGAAGGTTGATTCCATGACCAATGACATCTGTGGTGACGATGATATCAAATTTCCCTGCAATGAAATCCTGAATCTGTTCCTTACGGGCATACAAAGGCAAAGCACCATAGAGTACGCCTGCTTTCTTACCTGCTTGTTGCAGGGCAGAAGCCATTGCATAAACCGACCGTCGTGAGAAGCAGACAACAGCAGTCTTTGGCGGAATTTTCTCCAGCGGAATCGTACCCTCATAGGTGATACCAGTCCGTCGCTCGTATTCGAAGGACTCTGATTCCCATGCATCTTCTACCAGAGGAAGCAAATCATCTTTTACTTCCCGGGCGGCGATGACATGAATACGCTTGTACTTGCCACCAAGCAGAAGTTTCGTCCAGTAATGTCCACGGTCACTGTCGATAACCCAGTGTGCTTCGTCAACAATGAGGACATCCCCTTCTTCAGGTGCCATTTCAACAGTAGTTGCCAGAATTGCAGCTTCAGGGTTTATAGACTCCTCACCCGTAATGAAACCTACGTTCTCCCGCCCGAAACGTGCAGAAAGTTTCTCATATACTTCAAAAGCAAGCATACGCAAAGGCCCAGCATAGACATAAGTACCGAAAGGATTTTTCTCGTACTCATCACACAGGTTTTCCAAGGCGTTATACGTCTTGCCTGAGTTTGTGGGACCGAGGTGCAAAGCGACATACTCCGGTGCCTGATTACGGTCACGAATGCCTACTGTAACGCCGTCACGAATCCTCGTGCGTTCTTCTTCTACCTGCTGCTTCATAAAGGCGGCATCGGCGGCGTGGGATTTCTTAATCCGTTCAGAAGTCCTGATGGACTGTTCTACTTCCTCGGAATCAATCAGGAACGCAAAGTCACCGAAACGCCAAAGTTTCACTTCAACATTGAATTGCCCTGTGGTGTACGATCCAACAGCCTTAATCCGGTGCTTTTCCGCAAACCGAAGGAACACAGTATTGGATACGCCAAGAAGCTTAGCGGCTGCGGTGGTAGGGTATTGACGTTCCCACGTTAGTTTCTCTTTGAAATTGGCAACATCAAGACCTTCAATATCAACCCGCAGGAACCGTTTGGTGCCATTTTTCGGCGTAAGCAAACCCGACTGGATTGCGGACTTGATTTCATACCGGTCGATACCAAGCAGTTCACAAATTTCTGCCTGCGTGATGTATAGTTCACGTTCTTTCTCACGACGTTCCCTATTTTTCTGGTCAACGTTTTCCCGGTACGTTTCAAGGAAGGCATTAACTTTCTGCCGTCCACCATTTTTCAGGAACCCGTCGAGGGAGAGTCGCTTGAGGCTTTTGTCTTCAAAGCCGAATTCTTCCTTGACAGCACGGATTTCATAAGGAGTAAGTCCAAAGGTTTTGAGGAATTCTTTATCCTGAACGTATTCGCTTTTAATACCCGCCTTGGCATTCTGCCGGTTTTTACGGTTCTCGCTAATTTGCTGGCGCTTTACGGAAGCCTTCTGGGATTTCGCTTCTTCCTTCATGATAGCGTCATAAGCTTCCGCTCCGGGATAAAGCATCTCCTGTGAGCCATCGTGGTAAACACTATACTTTTTCATGACCGTCCTGACCTGATTCCTGCTTAGTCCAAGCCTCTCCTGGATTTCCGCTACAGAGATGGTACCTGTTTCGCTCAAAGCCTAAACCGCCGTTCTTTAGTTGGTCATATACGTTCAGAGCTTGATTCTATCATAGGGCTAATAGCGAATTTGAAAATATACTGAATTCATGATATGGTCAAAATTATGAAGATACCTAAAGGAACCGGTGCAATTTCAATGGGGTTGGGAATTCTATTTTTAGGGTTCACTAATCCTGCCGGTGGCGCGCCAATAGGTGAAATTCAAACTGGAACCGGTAAGATGACGGTTCTTTTCAATGGGGTTGAAAACGGCCACTTGGGTTTTGGTAATGAACCGTGGGCTCCGGGTGATATTCGTGAAGCCACCATTGATATCAAAAATGAAGGCGAAATTGACTTTATTTCTTCCCTTGACAGCGGTGATTACGCACAAGGAAGCATCATCAATGAATTTACCTCAACGGTAACCACTGAGGATGGAGAGGTACTTTTCACGGGCAAATACTCGGATATCTTCATCAAGAATCTTGATACTCCAGTTGGCGATACTGAGCGTCTAAAAATAACTGTTCATTGGATGCCTCCTGAAAACACGGACTTCAGCGTAAGCAGGAATGGAAACTTCAATATGAGTGTAAACGCACAGCAGAAAATTAGTTAGTCAAGCCAGTTCGTTTTCAGTTTATTGCGGAGCTCCATCAGGATTTTGCCGAGAAGATTTTGACCTTCACCTTTCTCATCCACACCCCAAAGTTTGTCTCCCCAATCAGTACCTTCAATCAGTTCCCGCTCCCCTGTGGCAAGAAGTTTTTCCCGCAGTTCAGGATTCTGTGCATACTTTAGTTCCTGGGTCCGTTGCATACAAGCAAAAGCCATGGCATTCCATTTTGGAACGTCTATTTGAATAGACCGTCCAAGGTACTTTGATTTAGCCGGTGTAGGAGCCTCAGACACTGCTTTAAGCCATGCGGAGGCTTTATCAGGAGTCCAGATAGTTGCTGCGACTTTCATGCCTTGAAAACAGTGTTCGCCTGTTGCCATCAGGTACTTTTGCCCACGGTATTCAATGGATATTGGTGAGGCATAGAAATTCGACAGGAAGAAATAATCGCCTTTGAACCGTGAGATAGGTTCATCAATCCACGGATTAGGATAGGGTTCTTGCATTGGAATCTCCTTACTTTGTGTTTAACTGGTTACTGTATAGAAGCCGTAATGCTAGGGTGCAGCCCAACGTCTTGCATCATTTTCTGCTAGTTCTTTGATTTCTTCAGTGAAATTTCCGTTTTTCAAGTGCTGGTATAGAGGAACGCTTTCTGATTTTTCCTTTTTGCCGTCTTCGGTATTGGTGTCGGCAAGTCCGGCAAGCTTCGTTGACAACCAGAGTGCAACCGTCCAACCGGTTGTGTCGCCAAGTTCGCTAGACCCGGCGTTCAAAGTTTTCAAGACAGCCAGAAAATCAGGATTCACGGTGCCATCATCATTGAACTGCCAAGCGGGAATCAAGCTCACTCCATCTGCGGTAACGGTTACGAGTATCTCGTCTTCTGAAATCCTACGGGAAAGTTCTGCATCATCAATTCCCAGCCAGCTTTTAACCCCTTCAAGGTTATAGAAGGGTCCGGTACGCTCAGCAAGTTCATTGCGTGCTGTGGGGTCCTGTCGTGTCTGCATATTCTTTCCTTGTCTGTAGTTTCTTAGAGTGACTTCATAAATTTACTGAGTGAGCGTACTTCTTTGTTCATACCACCCAGAATAAGATCCAAAGCGTTTTCCCTTGCTAAGGGTGAGATGGACCGGTCAGGAATTTTCTCTGCCGGTATTCCGTATTGGTCAATAAGGGCATTATATGCAGCGTCCCAAGTAGTGAGAGCAGTTGGCTTAGTAACCTGTTCAAGGAAGACTCCTTGTGGAGTGTAAAGAACGTAGTTGTCAGTTTCTGTTACTGCCTGATACACCATGGTATTTTTGTTGACTTTCTTGATTCTCAAAGGGTCAACAGTGCTAAAGGGATTCTTCCGTACCGGTCGCACATAAGGGGTATTGCTGACAAGAACCCGCTGGGAATCAAAGGGAATTCCAAGAATTGCCCGTGCAATGGTTTTGCTCTCAGGGAGAGGTGCATCTTCTACACCATAATAAGATTGAGTGTACTTCTGTGCATTCTTTTTAGTCCGTGCAATACCGTAGAAGAAACTTCCTATTGTTCCGCCCACGGAAACCAAAATTGCAGGCATGATAGTTTCCGGATTCGCAAGAAAAGGTCCGGTGGCAAGTACAGTAGCAGAACCACCGGAAAAGAGTGCCGTCATTACCCGGCTTGACATCACACCGGGCAGACGCTGGCGGACGATGCCTTGCTCTGTAGTATTCATGTAGTAACCTTTCCGGAATGATGCATATCTATTTTACCATGGTGCAGAAAAGAGGATTACTCCGGCAGGGCAGGAAAATCCCAGCCATGGTCCTCAGTTTTTAACTCCAGCAATGCTTCGGCAGTATGGAGTGTGCGGTTAATTTCCCGGGTTTCCTGTAGTTCAAGTTCCGGTTTTACCGGGTCGTTGATTTCAGCAGATGCTTTAGTCAGGGACTCTTTTAACGCATACTTTCGTTCAAAGGATTTCAGCCGGTATAAGGTGTCGGACATTTTAGCCGTTGTTTCTTTTTGCTTGGTCAGCCGTTCGGTGCTTTTTTCAAGGGCAATGCCATAAATACGCACATATTCCAGTGCTGTTTCATGGAGGATGGAAAATTCACGGAGCATTTCCTGATATTTCTCATAATCCATGGACGATACCCCGCCGTCCCGCTTCTCGATTTCTGTGATGGCATTGTGTACATAGTTCATCAGGGAAATGGCCCGTTCAAGCCGTGTTGACCACATACTTATGAGGTTGCGGTAGTCCTGTATTTTCTTTTCAATTAATTGGCAATCTTGCTCTAATGCAGAGTACTTCGTTGAAAGATGCTGATGCATTTCAACAACAGAACGAATTGAGGGCGCGACAGTATCATTAGCCAAAGCAGTAGCCCGGATAAGATTCTTAGTGCGTTTGAAAATTGACGGCACCCTCTGTTCCTTTGCAGTATTCAATGTAAAGAGCGTATACAAGCATCATACCTTATCAACCCTAAGCGGGATTGACATTTTACCTGCTTACTGGTAAGGTTCTAACGATAACAACTTCTTCCAGAAAGAGAGCCGGATAATGTACAAAGGCCCTACAGATTTTAACCCGCAAACCATATCGCTTTATGACCTTCCCATCGTCGTGAACCACGATGCGGAAACTCTGGTGAGCCTGACTACTATCACAAAGCGCTGGGATAGTGTCTTCGTTAATGAGGCCCGGGGAGTGCAGCGGTATCCTTCGCAGGCGCTTCTTTATCTGTTCAACGCAGACCTTAACTTTAACTTCACGGACTCCGGTGTGGGCGGAAACATTAACCTGCCTCATGCAATTGCGCGTGACCGTGAAAATGGTTCTGCCCACATGATGTACGCAGAACTGGATAATGTTATTGCCGAACGGGTTTATGGGAATGAACATGTTTACCGGGCTTTCCTTACTGGCATGAACATTTATTCGGTTCCTGAAGAGAACCCTTTCAAGGGGTTGGTCAACACGTTCGCAGAGGATGTCGCAGTTGAGTCAGGTTATCCGTATCTCCCTCCTCAGACGTATATCAAGGAACGCCAGTACCCTTTGCCCGTCACTGTTGAGACGGTTTATCTGCCACACGCTCATCTGGCGAAGGTCGCTGCGAAATTGTGGAACGAAAACCACCGCTTGGAAAGCTACCGCGCTGTCCGGGCAGCAAAAGCCGCTGCGGAGAAGTAAAATCAAGTTCTACGGGGGTGGGAATAAATTTTCCACTCCCCTCCTTTAGTACATGTAAACGCATGTAAAATATAAGGAGACATACCGTGGCACCCGTCAAAGTAGTGGTTATTTCAGCCGGCATCAATATTCCCTCTTCCACCCGGCTTCTCGCTGATGCAATCAGTAAGGAAGTAGCTTCGAAAATAACAGCAGAAGGTGGCGAGGTTGAAGTCACCACCTACGATATTCGTAATCATGCCGTAGACATTGCCAACAATATGACCTCAGGATTTGCAAATCCCCGGTTGACGGAAGTTATCAATGACGTACAAGCCTCGGATATTCTCGTAGCAGTCAGCCTTGTATTTACCGCATCCATGTCCGGACTTTTCAAATCGTTCTTTGATGTGCTGGATAACAAATCCCTGACCGGAAAAACCGTCATCATTGGTGCAACAGGTGGAAGCACCCGGCACTCAATGGTTCTGGACTTTTCCATGCGTCCAATGTTCAACTACCTCAAAGCCAACGTCATGCCCACAGGTGTTTATGCCTCACCTGAAGACTGGAGTGGAAGCAACGGTCTTCAAAGCAGGATTGAAGGAGTTGCCGCAGAAGCAGTTGCTTCCCTCTCAGGTGGGCGCATCACGCATAAAACAACAGGCGAGACACGCTCTTTTGAAGAGATTCTGGCAGGTCTTAAGCAGAACTATTAGCGTGTAACAGCGTTGGGATGATAAAGCTGATACATATTGCATGATTACAAACGATATCCAATGTACGATTGCCCCTTTTGTCAGGGATGAACATCTTCAACAAGCTATTACCTGCATTATGAAAGTCCGGGTTAAAGATCCGACGTATCCACCGCAAATTGATGTGCCGGATCTTGTTTCCTCTGTTTTTAAGAACTGGCTTATCTCCGAAGATGTTACGCATCGTTGGGTAGCACTGGTAAATAATGAAGTGGTGGGACATATTTCTTTGGTAAAAGGTCATGAGTATCTTACGGAGCATCTGGCTGCGAATGGCGAGGTTCCTTATACTGACAAAGGTTATCTGGAAATCGGGAAATTCTTCATTAATCCAAGTTTCCAGGGACACGGAATAGGAACAAAACTTCTACAACATGCCATAACCACTTCGCTTGAAGAAGGATTCACTCCTGCACTTGCGGTTATTTCAACATCCACTAAAGCCATAGAGGTCTACAAGAAAGAAAATATGAAACCCGTTGGCTATTTTGACGGAATTCATGGAAAGAATTTCATTTTTGTAGGATCAAAACCATAAAATAAATGCCCTGCACTCTGGATGTGAGTGCAGGGCATTTATTTATCTGGAAAGGTTATTATTTTGGATCACTTTCCGTATTTTCATTCCTGTTTCTGCGGATTTTGGAATCCATAAACCTTACAAACCGGGCAACCAGCGAAACTGCGCCCTTAATAGGTTTGACAATCACCAATGTTTCCACACCCTCAAGGGCTTCGGCACCTTCACGCTTCACCACAAGGGAAGAAGCGATGGGATTCTTACCTGCAACCCTTCTGCCTTCTTCGCCATCGTAAAGTCCTTGATATTCGTATTCGGTAACAAGGTCAGTGTCTTCGCCGGCGGCTACAGAAACGGTACCTGAGGACCGTACCCGCTTGTAGCTATGGAGACGTGCTGTGGCAGAGTCCTCCACATAGATGAATGGATGGTCCAGCGTGGAAGTGCTGTCTGCATTTCCTACGGGCATGATATCCACCATGAGGAATGAACTGTCGTACAATCCGCCCTTGAGTTCTGCACGGTACTTCGTATTTTCTGCCGGTACCCGCTGGAACCATACCCGCTTGCGGTCATAATATACCGAGGCAAGAGCAAGAGTCAGCACCGTAGCGGCAATAGCCCAGCCAATGTGCTTTTCCTGGTACAAGGTAATGGTCAGGATGAGTGAACCAATGGATACAACGCCGATGCCTGAAAGGTAGAGACGGTGCTTACGTTCTGTTCTGACATCGCCCATCTCGTAGAGGACATAGGAATTCAACTGTCGGCGGATGAGTTCGTCAAGGCTGGCATTGCGGGTATCTTCGCCAAGGAGTTTCTTTAGTTGCAGATTTCGTTCCAGCTGGCGGTAGTTCCTGTCGTAGTGATGGTCAACGACACGACCGACAATCTGGGTAAAAATGAAACCTAAAATGGTTGCAATAATAACGGGAGAGGTTAAATCCATAGTGCTAAGTTATTCCTTAGGTAAGGTTGGGAAAGAAATTTCAACTTCTATTATATCGTACAACCCGATAGGAGTACCCAGCCAGAGACCTTGTCTGGTATATGCGAACCGGCGCATTCCGGGCTTAAGCATCACTTAAATATAAGGAGATATCATGGTGAAGAAACCATTCAAAGGTAATTACTTGGAAGCAAAAGTGCGATTTTCGTATGACCGAAAAACTGATTCCATTCATGTAACATCAACGGATAAAGACTTGCAAGGTCCAGAAGGATTCCACCTTGCACTCAATGGTGGCAGGAGCGCAGAGTATATTATCCGTCAGTTGATGGAAAGAGAAGGGCTTATCCCTAAAGAGCGCTTCAAGCCGAATGTCACTCATGTTCCGTTCGAAGATGACCCTGACGTACGTTCCTGGAACGAATTCCCACTGGGCGAGTTCGCTGATGGAGAAGCAGTATGGGATGTAAATAAATCCCCAAATATCCTCATAGCAGGGTCTGCCGGCACCGGAAAGTCAGTTATCCAACGGAATATCATTTTCCATTGCTTGCAACACCCGGATAAATGGCGGTTCTTAGGTATTGATCTTAAACGGGTAGAACTCTCGCCATTCATCAAGTATGACCCAACAGTAATGGGTATTGCAACTAATGTGGCAGACGGTGGTGAAATGGTTCGTTACGTCCAAAATGAGATGTTGCGGCGCTATAGTGAAATGGAAGAAATCGGGGTACATAACTTTCAGGATCTGACGAATCCCCCACCTGCCATTATGCTAATGATTGATGAGACTTATGCGTTCCTTGCAACTTCAGGCATCAAAACGAATGAAGCGAGAGAAGAGGACTCAATCAAAGGGGAAGCGGCAAAAACTCTCGGTGAGATTGCCCGGTTAGGACGGGCCGCAGGTATCCATCTCGTTCTCGCCACTCAGCGCCCTGATCCATCTGTTTTCTATGGTGAATTTAGGCAAAACATCCCTGCACGTATTGCTGCGGGTCGTATGGATAGTATCGCTTCAGCGCTCACACTTGACAACGATAATGCTACCCGCTTGCCTGCCATCAAAGGTCGTGGGTACTTCCAAATAAATGGCGAAGGTGCTGACTTCCAAGCATATTTCGCTCCTCAGGATTGGTATGACAAGAAGTTGGAAACCTCTGAAGAGAAGTAAGACTATACAATAAAAGTTTTTCAAAGCACGGCTATCTCCGATATAAATCAGGGGTAGCCGTGCTTTGCTATCCTTGTATAACCGACCCGGCGGCATCCGGACATATATCTACCTAGGAGATTCACATGGCAATAAAACCGCCGAATGGCAACCACGTCATCATTGAGAACGTACGAGTATCTTACGATGACGACACTAAAACATTCCACCTTACTGCGAAAGATCCGGATTTTGAAGATGGTTTTCACCTTACCCTAAACAAAGGACGCAAAGCGGAGAAACAACTTCGTAAAGCGATGGAAAAGGTTGGTTATATCTTCCCTGACGGAATAGACCGTATTCCTGTTTTCCTCTCCCGCCGGCTACAACCTTCTGATTCACCATGGAACAGAATCCCCCTCGGTCAGACTGAAACAGAAGAAGTCTTCTGGAATACTACGCTTTACCCGCATGCATTCATTGTCGGCGGGATAGAAGGCAACGTACGTAAATCAGTATTGGCTTCCATCATCGGGCAGTGTGCTAACTATAAGGATAAGTGGGAACTGCATGCCTTTGATATCACGGCTACATCATTTCGTACTGAGGAGAAATCCCATTTTACCCGGTTCAGTGAATACATGACTGATACTGTGGATCATCTCACCGACCTCAATAAAGAGATGGAAGCCCGTTATGCCCTGAAGGAAGCCGCAGGACAGGTCCGCTTTGAAGATATCCCCGACTCCCCCAAGCAAATCATGGTTCTCATGGAAACAGGTGCTCAAATTCTTGATGCTCCTAAGTATCCTTCCACCTATGATAAGCGAACCGCAGAACAGCAGGCACATTCACTGGTTTTACTCAAGAACCTGCTGGTAAAGGGTTCGAAGGTGGGAATCCATGTTGTTCTGTCCGGTGGCTGGTTTGACCGGGACTTTATCAACACCGGCATCCTGAAGAACTTTGACGCACGGTTTGTCCTCAACCAGTATGCAGAATGGGACTCCGAATTGTTCCTCGGAAATACCTCCGCATTGTACAAGATTAAGCGTGGCGTAAGTGGACGGTCCATTGCGCAGTTTGATTCAAAACCTGTGCCGTTCCAGATATATTCTGACTAAAACCCGTATCGCCCGTGCCGGTATAATTGAAGCATAAATATACCGGCACGGGCATAAACTTCACAGTTTTGTTGTTAGAACAGATATGTATAGGTAACGCAAACTACATAGAAAAGGTGTAAAAATGGCTTCACAAGTTTTCTCGCGAAACGCAAATTTCGGGCCTAATCCTCCACGGAATGAATACTCAGCAGGGTACCCGAGCGGCAACCCGTTTACCCCTGCACCGGCTCAACCTCAAGGTGGGTTGATGACTTTTGAGAACACCATGCAGAAGACAGTAGAATCATTCGTTATTGTATTCGCCTTCGCTGCAATTGGCTGGTTCTTCCCTGTACTCGCCATGCCTGCAATGTTCATCGGTCTTGCGCTTGGTTTGGTAAATGCATTCAAGAAAGAACCAAGCCCTGCACTGATCCGCCTGTACGCTTTGTTTGAAGGTCTGTTCGTAGGTGGTCTTTCCGCTATTCTGGAGCAAATTTACCCGGGTGTTGTAATCCAGGCCGTTCTTGCTACCCTTGTGGTCATTGGTACGACGCTTGCACTTTACCGCAGTGGTAAAGTTCGTTCAACGCCAAAGATGACCCGGTTTTTCATGATTGCCATGACTGCTTATGCCATCTTTGCTCTTGCTAACCTTGCCCTTCAGATGACAGGTCTTATCGACGGTATGTTTGGCATGTACAGCCAGGAAGTAGCAGGTATCCCGCTTGGTCTAATCATTGGCCCATTCGCTATCCTTATGGGCACTTACTCATTGATTCTTGATTTTGAGTTTGTTGACCGTGGTGTTATTAACCGCATCCCGGAACGTTATGGCTGGACTGCCGCCTTTGGTATCGTTGTCACCGTTGTTTGGATTTACGTTGAAATGATTCGTCTGATTTCCATTATCCGCGGCAATTAATACTTAGAAACAAGAAAGGAATCCCCGCACTCGGCTTGAGTGCGGGGATTCCTTTCATTAAAAATTATTCTCCCCGAAAACCATTGTCTCTCAGGGTCTTCCGCAGCAAATCAGTATAGAACTCCCGTGCAATCTCGCCGGCTTTCTCATGCAGTTCCTTGCTGGTCAGGCTTTCCTTCACAACTGCCTCCTTCGTTGCAGGACTGGTGCTGTCAAGAGCAACCAACATGGGTTTTCCACCCTTTTTCATCAGGAACACGGTGTAACGCTTGATGTAGTCATCATTCCATCCTGCGGATACCCGGACACTGACATCAAAGTTCTGGCGTTCGGCATGAGCAAGAATCTCGCCCGCAGTGCGTCGACCTGCATGGTGATGCCTACCCAGTTCCTGATCGTGATGGTAAATCATTGTTGTCTCCTCCATTGTTGGCTTCTTGATTTTGAGATTACCATAACCTGCGCTTATTTGCAAATAGTTAAGCAACCCCATATCCCGCCATCCTGTTTTGATAGGAAAGAAGGAATAGACCTAAAGGAGAATTATGTGTCAATCCAAAGCCGAAGGCGGCATCCGCTGCCATTCACATGCCCATGAAGCACTGGCTGCCAGTCATGACCGTTACGTAGCACTTGTGGTAGAGAAATCCGAGGAACTCACCGGTAAGAAACTTCCTACTGCGGCGGAATCGTTTGATGCCACTAACCCTGTTGACCACATGAAACTTTCAGTAATGCTAAGTGGTGATAAGGGGTTGGAAAAGCTTAAGCGCGAACGTGAACAACTCGGGGCTGATGTCCGTGCTGCATATGCCGGTATTAATGATGGGCATCGCGATGGAGACTGGAGGCAGATTTACCGTGCCATTTCCACTACTGATCCGGAAATGGCGGAACTCGTTCAGCGCAGGGATGACCTGCGTACTCAATACCACAAGGATGCTAAAGAAGCACGCAATGAAGGGGACACCATCATGGCGCGTGCTATCACAATGAAGCATAGTCGTGAATCAGGTGAAGTTAATACGAAAATTGAGGAACGCACTGCACTCATTGAGCGGGAAGCACAGGTTATTGCGCGCCTTCCAAGACTTTCTGATGGAATCCCGGTCAATAAAAATCCTAAGTTCCGCACCCCAACGGCTCTTCGTAATCTCCAACAGGAATTCTTGGCAGTAAGTGAAAAGACCCGCAATCTTGAGGAAGAAAAGACTGCTGCATTCAAAACACGTATTGGCGGGTACAACTTGAAACAGACTGAAGCGTTTAAGAAAGTAGCTTCATCGCCTGAGTTTAACTCATCCAAAGAATACCGGGATTGGCGGAAGAAAGATGCGGTTGCCAAGGGAGACTATGCAATCACAAACACTTCCATGAACAATCTCAAGAACAGGATTGAAGAGTCGCCTCGTGGAAGCGACCAGAGGCTGAAACTCCAAGCAGATTACGACAAGCTGCTCCGGGTTAAGAAAGCGAAGATTGAAGTCAACAAGAAGAATGCTGCTGCGTTAGTGGATGCCTAAAGATAAGGCTTAGTGAACCGTGACGTTCTCATGACTTTACGTGATAGGAACTTCTTACAATCAATCAGGAGGAATTATGTGTCAGTCAAAGGCAGAAGGAGGCATTCGTTGCTTTTCTCATGCAAAAGAAACCCTTGCTCTCAGCGAAGACAAGTATGTTGAAATGGTCATCGCCAAGTCAGAAGAAGTTAACGGGGCGAAGATTGATCCGCCTGAAAAATGGTTTGGCGGGTTTGACGACAACTTAAAGCTTCAGGTCATGCTGGGTGGTGATAGTTCCTTACAGAAGCTCAATACACGTCGTGAAGAACTAGCGGATGCGATCCGGACCAATCATCGTATTGTGGAAGAAAGTGTCAAGAACAATGATGCTGTTTCTCTCGTGAAGATGATGAAGTCTACTGACCCTGAACTTCAAGCATTACGTGTTCGCAAAGCTGAACTGTTGGAGAAGGTCAAGCAAGACGTTGCTAATGCTAAGACCGATGAAGAAGCCCTCGCATTTTATGCTGAAGAGGAACGGGAAAGCCGTAAAGTGATAGCAGAGATGAGGACAAGGAATGGAGTCATCGAAGAAGAAGCCACAGACATTCTTAATTTGAGGAATGTGCTAAATGATGAACCTGTTTTCAAGCACATACGTTACCGGACACCTGATGGTATTCGCGCCATGAGGAAAGAATATCTTGAAGTCAGTGACAAGACCAGAGAAGCAACCGCCAAGAAAACGGAGTTGTTCAAGAAGCGTATTGGTGGCTATAACCTCAAAAATAATGAGGACTTCAAAAACGTAGAGAAGTCTTCAAAACTCCGCGGAAGTCAGGAATATAAGGAATGGCGCGAGAAAAATGCTTCAGCTCGGGTTGATTATGCCATTACGTCAACGATGATGGCAGATCTGAAAGTGAGCATCACGGAAGAACCTGAAGGAAGCGAAAAGCGGGCAAAACTTGAGAAGAAATATACGACTCTTTCAAAAGTTCGGGAAGCAAAGATTGCGAACAACAAAAAGAGTGCAGTTCAATAGTTGTAAGTAAAAAGTGAGGCCACGTAGATTTATTTCTACGTGGCCTCACTTTTTACTCAACAGGAATATTTATGTAAGCTGAACATCTGCTCAGTTGCTTCACGGAATTCATCATAAGGGATAGTATAAGAAAAAGTTGTACTTTCGTCTTTGGTTTCTTCAGATGGGTAATGTCCGGCAGAAATCGTTACCTCTTCACCGTCAATGTCAAAATCCAGCCATAGGTGTTCTTTGACTCTACCCGGGAAAATAACCAGTGGCTCAGAAGAGTTACCCATCCATGAGGCTTTTTCACCTGTCACAGCAAAATTATGAAGTTCCTCAAGTTGGCTATCCCATAGCGCATAAGCGACATTTCGTTTGTGATCTTCGGGATCAATAAAATCTACCGGCCCACCCACACCCAAATGAAAAAGAACGATGTCTGCCTGTTCACTGGTTACAAGTAACCAGTGTTCTACGCCATCAATCTCTTTCTCCTTGTCTAAAAATGTAATCATGCTTTTATAATATCATGGTTCGCTTTGTTCTCCGACTTGCTTTGTGTATCAAGTTATGATATGTTGTTTACATTATTGATTACACGAGAGGAGTAAGACCATGGGACATCCCAACGAAAGTGTGAAGTACCCACGTACTCCTCACCTGCCGTTTTCACCCGGTGCTACCAGTGATGACAAGCATGCATCTGCTGAGGCGATTGCTCATCTGTCGTCTGGAATTGAACTTGTGGTTTCCGAAAAAATGGATGGAGGCAATGTCACAATGGGCAGGGGTGATAAGTCATTCTTTGCCCGCTCCCTTGACTCTGGTACCCATGCATGGGATACCAAGGCAAAGGCTCTTTGGGCAAACATCCGTTGGGATATTCCTGAAGGATGGCGAATCTCCGGCGAATCATTGCAGGCACGCCGAAGCGTGGGTTATGACAAGCTTCCTGACGTATACCTTGTCTTTGGCATCTGGGATGAAACCAACACCCTCCTTGATTGGGATTCAACCGTTGAGTTCGCAGAACTTCTTGGACTTTCCACCGTACCCTTGCTGTACCGTGGGAACGACTACAGCAAGGCTGTGACGGCTTGGAAGTCCGTAAAGGATGAATCAGTCAGTGAAGGCTTCGTTGTACGCTCAGCGGGGCGTATACCGTATGACGAGTTCAACATGAACGTCGCCAAGTGGGTTCGAGCTAATCATGTTACCACCGATGCCAGCTGGCGTGGGCGGGATGATTTTGCTGAAAACGGTATAGCTCCGCGATAGCCTAGTACAGGGCGTATACCAACATCTGGTTTGTACCCGGAATACAGGTTTGCAGGATTGCCCGTGGTGTGCTGGCAAAGATGAGTGCATCTGTAGTGGCAAATTTATTGACGTTAATAATTTGCCCTACAGTGTACTCGCCACCTACTATACCGCTAAGGCTAACCCGTGAGCCCATACCGAGAGTTCCAATTCTCCCCCAACCGCCGCATTGTTCGTGTTCTGCGATGTAAGGATAAGGCAGTCCGGCCGTAACAAAGAGAACGGGGCCTTGGCATAGATCAACAGTTTCCTGCCCACCACTCAAACCAACATAAATTTGCCGGCTTGCAGGAGCCTGAACCACTGGAGGAGCAGGTGCGGGTTCGACGTATACAGGCTGAACCGGTTGCACAACTTGTACAGGGGTTACCGGTGCAGGCTCTACAACTTGTACAGAAGGTTCAGGGGCTACGGGGACATCAACAGGTGCAGGAGCGGCCGGTTCAGGGGCAACAGTAGGAGGTACTTCCGGTGCGGGAGCCGCAGCTGATTTTTGTGCCGCTTCTTTTGCAAGCATTTCAGCCTTGACTTCCTTAGCGGATTCACGAAGAATCTTTTGCTCTTCAGCGGCGATATCATAATTGATGCTTTGTACGGTGGAAGAATTAGTTGTCGCAGAAACCTGCTGGGGATTTATATGCCCGGCAGTTAACACTCCGAAATCACATACAGTGGCTGCTAGAACAACTGCCGGCAAAACTGACATGGCACGTATTGCAATGATATTCTTCAATTCCCCTACTTCTCTTGGCTTAAATTAGGCATGGGAAAGTAGCAGAACTAGCACCCCATGCATTCTGGATTTGTCTTGCTAACGGAGCCAAAAACGGCTCTGAGCAGGACAAACACCAAATCGGCAAAGAAAATTGTGGTTTTAAAGAATCTTTAAAAAGAGACGGAAATTATAGAACAAAAGAGGGCGGTACCCGAGTTAGTTGCACGGGTACCGCCCTCTTATTAATTGTTCCTCTAAATCTGGTAAGAGCCTTCTGTCAGGTCTTCACCCAAAAAGAGTGCAACAGATTCATCTTCCCAGTCATAGAAGTCATCAGGGATGCAACTGGTAACGATGGAACAGAAAACAGTCCATGGAAGATTGGAAACATACCGGCGGCTGTGTAAAACAGCTTTCCGGCTTGAAGCGGTTGCAATTCGTCCTGACCTCTTCATCGAGACAGGAACCGTCGTGATTGCCTTTGGCATTTCCACATGCGGCATGTGAAGTGCAAATGATGACATAGCATCTCCTTTACTTAACTTGTCACAAGAATATGTGACCTGTGTTACTTATACTATCACCTATCGCTTTGATTGGGCAATAACTTAAGCAACCTTTATTATCAACAAATAAAATGCAGGTTTTATTGCTGAACATCATTATGAATCACCGCAATCCCGATAGGATACCTGAGATCTCACCGTGTATGAAAGGAAAACCGGGATGTGCTATACAAATGGCCCTCGCTGTTCAAAAGAAGGACGCAAAGCGTATGATAAGGCGCTTCGTAAAGGAAACCCTGCCGAAATTGAAAAAGCGAAGCTGGAATACTACACCACAACTGATGGCATCGCTGAACTAAAGGAAAAGGGTCACAACGACCTTGCAGCGCAGTTCCAGGAGCGTCGGAGTATCATGATTGCCTCTTCAAAGGCTGTTGATGCTGAAAGGATTGCCCAGAAAGCCCGGAAAGAGAAGTACGAGCAGGCGTTGAAGGCTGCACCGGCAGAGAAGAAAACATGGTCTTCAGGAATCACCCCTGTATTCAAAACCCGTAAGGCTAAAGTTGCTGCTGTTGCCGGCACAGGTTTCCTTGCAGCCTCACTTCTTACCGGTTGCTCCACAAGTGATGAAGCGGAATACGCTGCTGTATGTCAGGATGCGAAATCCCAACAGCGTGTATCCGATGACAAGTGCAGTGACGGTTCAACAGGTGGCACTTCTGCTTTCCTTTGGTACTACATGGGCATGAATTCACGGGTACCGGCCGTAGGAGCCCCACTAAGCGGAGGTACAACTTCCATCCCGGATACCGCAAACTTTAAAAAGGGTGTTAGCACCTCCGGCGAGACTGTTACCCGGCAGGGTTTTGGTAAGAGTGGCGCAACCAGCAAATCCGGTGGACTGGGATCAGGCGGTGCCAAGGGTGCCGGTCGCGGTGGCGGCGGAAGTGCAGGCGGGTAATTAGTCATTATGGGCGGTCAGGTTTCCGATAAGGAACATACCTGACCGCCCATTTTTATTTCAAGGAACAGATGAAAAGATTACCCTCACAGCCGCGCGAAGACTGGCGTACCAAGATTGAATATTCCGGTCTGGTATATTCAACGTCCATTAAACCCAATGGCGAGTACAACGAGTATTGGCACGAGGATAACTATTATTCCTTCACCTATGAAGAGGTAACCTATCTGGAGAAGGTTACCGAAGAACTGCACCTTATGAGCGTCGAAGCCGCAAAGTTCCTTGCTGATGGCGGACTGGGTTTCATGGATAAATATCCTGAAACCCGCGAATTGGCAAAGTGGTCACTTGAACTTGACCAACCATCTCTGTATGGACGCTTTGATTTTGCTTTTGATGGCAACTCCCATGTAAAGATGCTTGAATACAATGCTGACACTCCACTGAGTATCATTGAAACTGCTATTACCCAGCACCATTGGGCAAGCGATGTATTCCCTAAAGCCGATCAGTGGAACAGGCTCCATGAAGCATTCATCAAGCGTTGGAAGTACCTGAAGAAGAATGGGATGCTCAAGGGTGATACTGTTTACTTTGCCCATGCTGCTGACGAAAGTTCAGGTGAAGACTGGTTGAACACCGCCTACCTCAGGGACACAGCAACACAGGCTGGTTTGAATACCCGAGCCATCAACATTCAGGATATTTCATGGGATTGGGAAGCAAAGCAGTTCCAGGGCTATGAAGGCGAACATATCCCCACGTTGTTCAAGTTGTACCCATGGGAAGACATTGTGATGGAGGAATTTGGCGAGCATGTCTTTAACTACCCGGAAACCACCCAATGGATTGAGCCTATTTGGAAGATGTTCCTATCCAACAAAACTCTTCTCGCTGCACTCTGGCATCTTTACCCCAACCATGATAACCTGCTTCCCTCCTATGTGGGCGGCCCCAATGGGCTGAAAGAGTGGATTGCAAAGCCTCTGTACGGTCGTGAGGGCGGCGGAATGCTTGTCAACACTAAAGAGTCCCAGTACAAGGTTCCAGGTCCTTACGGTCCCGAGGGATACTGCTGGCAGCAGTGGAATCCCCTGCCCGACTTTGATGGTAACAAAGCCATGATTGGTTCATGGACTATTGGTGGACGTGCTGCCGGTGCAGGTGTGCGTGAATCAGATGGTTACATCACTGACTATTACGCACGGTTCCTGCCGAATCTCATCGAAGGCTAATTCATTTCCTATTGCGGGGTACTATTCCATGAGCGAATGGTATCCCGCAATTGTGTGTCCGGGATAAGGGAAACAGTTTCCATATTCCTGCGGTTATTTTCAGGATCGTAAATCAGATTCTGATGCACAGCCAGCCGCAGGGTGTTCACTAGATTGTTAACATGGTAACGAGGGTGACCGGAAAGCAACCCGTCTATTCTTTCCAAAGATTCCATTGGTGAGGAAGCATGCAATGAAATGATGACAAGTGAACCCGCCTCAGCAATATTCAATGCGATAAGTGCGGAGGGAACATCAAATATGCCATCAAAAATAACCACATCAGGATCTTCTCTGAGAACATTCTGCAAGCGAAGCCCAACTACTTCAGATTCCCGAATCAAGTCAATCCGCTTTTCTTCTTCCGAAGCGTGGAAAAGAGAACCGAATCGTTCAAACTCTGGAAACGAAAAGCTAGGAATGCCTGCAACCTTCTCGCCATCACCGATTGCGATTCCCAGCACGTTCCGGTCATACTTTGCTTGCAGTTCATAAGCAATACCGCTTAGGCTGGTTGACTTTCCACTGCCTGTCGCTCCGGATAGAATAACCAGTCCTGATGCAACATCGCCAATAAATTCCACAATGCCTGCGATGTCATTCAGGATGATGTCATGGGGCTTAAAAGGTTCCTTATTCATGGGTTTATACTAGCATAGTCAAGCATAAGGTTCTTCTCATTTGACGTAGTTTTGATGGTAAAATAGACCGTATACGCCCCTAACACAAAGGACTAAAAATGATTAGACAACGTAATAAGTTTTCATTCAGCGAGTTTTTCTACGCTATTGATTTTTCTGCTATGAAACTTGGCAATGACGATGGTGACGGGTACTACTGGGTAACGGTTCCAGCCATCTGGTTCAAACGGAAGAACGGTGCCAACGCAATCTGTTCCGGCACGCTCCGTGCCTACTCAACCCCTGCGAAGCCCATCACAGACCCTGCTGACTTCATCGCATATCACGATGGAAGGTACGGTGGCGGTACTGAATACAAATGGGATGGCGTTGAGATGTGGGGCTCGGACAACAATTTCTACGACCTTGTAGAAGCCAATAAAATGCTGGACCCATTACTCGAAGCATTTGAAGATGACCAAGCCATTCCTGCTGGATATGACGGTTGGTTTGCCATTAATAAATAAAAAGGAGCGGCTCCCGAAATTTCGGGAGCCGCTCCTTTTAGGTCTTACTTCTTGAGATTAAGTTCTGCAAACCGTTTCTCGTAAATTGGTGTCAAGGTCTTCATATAAGACTCGGTAATGTGGTTGTCATCCATGTAGACATTCACATTACCAATCACCGGCGCACAAGCAGTACGGGTACATATTTGATCGGTAAGGTCAAGGAAATGAATGCCGGGGACTGCCTTTTCCAGTTCTGCAACAGGAGGGGTTTCATTCATACTCTTATCCCTTGAAGGCGAGCAGGAAGGATCTTTAGTTCCCTTTTCCTCAATGCACTTAATCATGTTGAAATTAAACCGGGGGTTATCACGGATTCCGACAATTTCAGTGCCTACAGCAGTAATCTGGTTGGCATAGGAAGCAAAGCCGGGCGGGATAATATCCTGTCCTTGAGAAGGAACTGATGCAGTAGCGGTGGTATAAACGAAGTCAGGCTTGATCTCCAAAATATGCTTGAGGGTTTCTTCATTCCACTTGTTGCAGTCAACTCCTTGACCGGCAAGAGCAGGATCGCCAAACCTGCAACCACCCTTGTAGAGGGTAATAATCTTCCAGTCGTTGTCCTTGGCGACTTTTGCCAATGGAGTAGTCCATTGCTGGGCATGGGAGTTACCTACAGCCACAATCGTTTTCTTAGGATTTTCCAACTTCCCGACATATCCACATGCAGTCTTCAGGAGTTCACTCTTAGGAATATCTTCACCGACACAGGCTCCGTCATTATTGAACCAGTCATCAGTTGCAACCGCATTTGCCGGAATAACAGGTGCATCCGCTCTTGCAGTGCTTACGAAACCCGGGTAAAGGGAAATAGCACCGGGGTTGTCCGGGCTTCCCAATGCCTCAAGCTGGGATTCAAAAGCCTTCAGTTCCTTCTTGATGGCAGACTGCCATGTAATGACAGGGGCGGCAACGATAGCCATGGAAGTAACAATGATAATCAATGAGCGGGAACGGCTGCGGTCGCCCCACTTCATGGAACGCATAGGTCGCTCAATGAACTTCATCGTCAGGTAGGCAAGGATAAGGGAGAGAACCAGAACACCGGTTCCGCCTACGATGCCTACTGCATCACGTCCGCGCCAAATCAGGTAAATGACCAGTACGGGCCAGTGCCACAGGTAGAGAGCATAGGAGAGGTCACCCATGCTTGTCAGAGGCTTGGAAGAGAGAATACGATCAACACCAAACTTGCTGTTCGTCTCACCTGCCATGATGATGAAAGCAGCTGCCAGCAACGGCCATAGAGCAACGAAACCGGGGAACTGCCCCTGGACATCAAGGATGAATCCACCACTGAGCATGGCAATAAGACCGACCCAGCCGAGAATAACTTTCAGTACCTTTGGCATTGAAACATAGGGCACTACGAAGGCAAGCAGGGTACCGAGAGCAAATTCCCAGAGCCGGGCACGGGTATCAAAGTAAGCAAAACCCTGATTCGTATACGTCTCGTAAATTGAGAATGACAAAGAAGCTACAAATACTACTGCGAATACCTTCCATGCAACGGAACGGAAAGTTACCTTGCATAGTTTTGCAATCAACGCTGACAACGCAAACAGGATGGGCCAAAGGAGGAACACCTGACCCTGAATAGACAAGGACCAGAAGTGCTGGAGCGGGCTAGCCTGAGAGTGATCCTGAGCATAGTAATCTACTGACTGGAATGCCAGCAACCAGTTCTGGTAGTACAGAATGGATGCCCATGACTGGGACAGGACTTCTGACCATCTGTTTTCAGGTACGAAGAGGCGGGTAGCAAGCAGGATACCCAAAATTACCACGACTACTGCCGGCAGCAGGCGCTTGAACATGTGCGTCCAGTAATGCCGCAACGCCAGAGGCTTTCCTGTATCAGCCTTACGAAGGAATGATAGTGTCAGGAGGAATGCAGAGATGAGGAGGAATATATCCACCCCACCGGAAACCCTGCCAAACCAGATATGATACGAAGCAACCATTAAAACAGCAAGAGCCCTTAGCCCCTGAACTTCAGGTCTAAAGGAACGCTGGTCAATTACAGTACGCTTTTTCCGGGCTTGCTTACGTGCAGCACGACTCTCCCCCGCAGAGAGATTTTCTGGCAGAATATTTCCACCGGTGGTGCCACCCGCCGGCGATTCTTGAGAGACCGTCATTTATATCTTTTCTTTTCGTCTAGGAGGTTATTTTCCATGCAGGTAAATATGCAATGTTTTCAGGTGTTTCTATAATTTTACCAGTAGCAAAATCACGGCAGTAAGCATCAATAATTTGCTTTGAATTGAGAGCGTAAATATCGCCCTTTGCAACAGTCCATGCACGGATTTCCTGGGCGGATTCATTCCGCATTAATCCTGCGCTGTCATTAATGTCTTCATCTATAAAACTACGAAGGGCGGTCGAAAAATTCCCACCCTGAATAATCATTGCCGACATTTTGGAGAGACCGGCATCAAGACCTTGTTCAACCTTGACATCCCCCTCATTGTTTTTATGGAAAACAATGACCGCAGGTTCAGCATAAACAGCAGATGTAGATTCTAGACTATGCGTTCCTGCTGATGCGCCGTCAACGATTCCTTCAAAAAACTTAGTCACCAGAATGCCGGCATCGGTTATCTCATGATCAGTAAAATCATCGGGGTTTAGTGAAGGAGTGCTGGGGCTATCAAAGAACAAGCCATTCCATGATGGACCGGGAATAGAGGATACTCCATTCCATGCATCACCGGAAATAACTTCTGAAGAAAGTGTTTTCTCTTTGACTTCCCATTGGTAAACGAATGCAGGATGTTCAAGTTGGTCACTTCCAGTTTGTTCCTCCTGTGCCGGAAAGAAAGCACTAAACAGGTCATAAGTGAAAGTATCCTTTTCCGAATTACGCAAAGATACGCCTAGACGGGAAGCAAAAGCCGCCATGGAAATGTCGCCGGGTAATTCAGCGATGCCATCTTCATCTTTACGGAAAGTGGCATCCCAACGTGATACTTGAATTTTTCCTGTGTCCGAAACTTTGCTTTTTACCAAAGAAAGAGCAACATGACCAGATTCGGATATATTGATGGTATTCTCAATGAGATTCTCTGCTATCTTTTGATAGCGTTGGGCAATGGTGTCATTTATCCCTCTTTTTGCTGAAGGCTTTTTCTTTTTACTCATTGAGTGATTATACCAGAGCGGAGCACATCTACCGCATCACGGAATTACAGGCTATAACCGGTGACAAACTTAATCCTACAGTTCGGGCGGGGATGACCATATTTGCCATACCATCTCTTAATATCAGAGTTGACAAACGCAACCGGCTTGGCTGCATCGCCTGCAAGAGTCCAACCTTGGATAGTCATACTCAGGTCGGATTCTTTCTGCCGGACTTTCAATTCTGCATCAGGGAAAGTAGTAAGAGTAAGAATGGCTTTACCGGTAAGGGCAAGCCTGCATAAGAGAGAATCCATGAACTCTTCAAAGTCATCACCCCAAGAAATTTCTTTTCCTGCTTTGTTAACACTAAAAGAAATTTCTTCCAATGATGGGGACACAGATGCAAATGTACTGATACCATCCGGCATTAAGTTGAAGATAGTTGCGAACATGCCGGTAATATTGCTTGCAATGGTTCCAATTTGAAGCATCGGTATTGCCGTATGTTCATCAAGGGCTGTACTGGCAGGTATATTGAGGGAACTCTTTTTCCATTTCATGAAAACAGCTATCGGGTCCGACCCCTGTTTTCATTATCCAAAATGTGCAATTCCGTCTTCCCGGACGCAATACTGATTTAGCTGGGATTTTCTCCATCGCGGTCTGTATCAAAGAGTTCCCAACCATCACAATAAGCAACGTTGCGTTCAGGTTCGAGGAATTTGCCGGTTACTAAGTCAATGCAATGAATATCAATACACTGTTGCGAACTTAGGGATTCAACAGTGCTATTTTTTGTTAGCCAGTTACGCAGTGCCTGAGGCGTTTCCGGGGTCAATGATTCCGGCTCCGATTTTCCACCATTGAAATAAGAACGCAGTTCAAGACCAAAAGACTCCCGAACCATCATTCCGATGGCAAGATGGGTAGCAAAACCGGATACGTTAGTGGAAACTTTGGCTTCTCCTGACTCATCCTTGATAATCAAAATTGTGTCGTTGCCACTGAATGATGCCTTCAAGACATGGAAGCCGGTATCGGCTTTTTGAATCATTGTCTGAATCAGAAGATCCACCACATCAAAGTTGGCATAAAAAACTTTGGGATCAAGACCGGAATTGCGAAGCAGCTCCTCAGTACGTTCCCGTGCAGTCTCCTGTATGGTCAGTTTCTTCTGTCCAGCCGAAGAATTTGAGATTTCTGCGGTGTAATCATGATTATCCATACGTCAATTATACCGGATTTATAGAAACGGTGGACAAAAATCTTCAGAACCTGATTAGCGGTTCTTATCAAACCGCCCGGTAATAACGCTACGGTTTGGAGAAGTAAGTCGGTAACGTCCGCCACCTAGGGGAACTGCACCGGTTGCATCTTTCATGCCTACTGGCTCAGTAGGTTCTTTATGTCGCATTTTCCGAACGTGGATGGAGGCAAGACCTTCAACCTCAGCACGCAGAGAAGGGTTAGCGAAGTATTCCTGCAATGCTTCCCTTGCGTCCATGCCTGTCTTCATTAGGTGGTACGTAACCATATCCCGGCACAGGTCTTCCATCTGCTTCTCATAAGTATCCATGCATTCATTCTACCACCTAAAGCGCCTGTTTTACCGGTATACTCTAATTGATACAGAACCCAGTACATAACAAGCGAGGAATTTACGCATGAGCAAGAAATATCGCCTTCTTCCAGCCAAAATGGTTAAACTTGAGCTTAACGGAACCCGGATGGCAGTAAAGATGCGTCGTATTCAGGCACTTATTGATATTCCCCGTCACGGTGTGAAGGCTGGCGATAAGGGTGGTTATGTCAAAGCACGTTATACTCTTTCACATGCAGGAGATGCGTGGATTGGTGGCAATGCAAAGGTTTATTATGATGATTGGAAGTCTAATCACATCAATGTTTCTGAAAATGCTTTAGTTTCAGGAGAAGCCCAAATTGTTCGGCAATCAAGCGGGTATGGTTTTAAGATTTCAGGAAATTCAGTCATTACCGGCAATACCCGTATTGGGATTGACCTTCCTATTAAGGAATCAATAATAAGTGGACGGGCATATATTGATGGTAATGTACGCATTTCAAACCCCTATAAAATTACAGATAATGCCGCTATCATAGGTGAAGTTACCATTAATCTTGGTCTTAGCATGAGTGGTGAAAGCAGGATAGAAGATAAAGTATATGTAGGGAAGAATCTCTCTATTGGTGATGCCGCAAAGATTATGGAAAATGCGAAAATAGGCGATGGGGTTAATGTATGGGGGAAATCGGTTATCTCCGGCAATGCGGAAATTCCATCATATGCAAATATCTCTAATGATGTAATTGGTGACAGCGAAGTAACTCCTTACTACAAAAATTCATACATCACTAATCCCCCTTCAACTGAACTTGTGAGCGAAGGAGCTACCAGAACCCCGATAGTCTCATCACAGGTGGCGGTTTCTCCTGTTCTTACGAAAAGTCTGAAGCAGTTGGCAATAACGAAAAATGAAATTGCTTCGTACGAAACAGATATTGTGAAACTAATCCAGTATCCAATCATGGCAGACCTTACCGACTCCCATACTTTGGAGATGAAGATTGCCTTGGAGGATGTTGAAATGGTAAACCCTCAAGATTCTCCGGAGGAATTCATTGTTTTGGTCAGTAATCTGAGGAAGAAGTTTCTGATCGCAGAATCAAATGCCCGCAAAATTGCCTCGTCGATGATATCTGCGGACGATAAGGAGAAACTGGAGAAAGCAAAGAAGATGTTCAGCATCGCATCAAATGAAGTAGCCAGCGAGACCGAGAAAAAGAATGCTTTCACGCAGGGCTTCAAGAAGCTTGAAGGTATAATTGCTGTTCCGGATGTAGCGGTGGATACATTCCGGATAAAAATTGGACTTTCTGAGATAGAAGCATGAGATCGAACTCATAGCCTAAATACTCTGTTAAAGTACTATCAGTCAGCTATAAATCCGATATAATTAGTATGTAGCACAATACAAGGAAGTATCAAAATCATACAAAAAGTCTACATTCACAACTATGGAAGGTAATCCATGACAACAACCAAACCCAGTTTCATTAACCGCTTTATGAATATCACAGGTAAAACCCGGGCAATTCTTGGCCCTGCTGAAGTAAGTTCAATTAACCGAGCCCTTACCCCTGAAAAAGCAGCGGAACTTCAAGCCCGGCAAGATGAAGTGGAAGCCCAGTTCCGCACTGTTGAACGTGCCGATGGGACTTTCTACATCGTTCCCAACGATAAATAATCCGTAACCACTAAATGACTGAGGCTCCCATTGTAATTAATGGGAGCCTCAGTCATTTAGGTAGTAGGTGATTACGGGCGGTAAACAGCAGAAGTGAGAACAGGCACGTCTCCGTCACGGTTCAGGCTCTGGTGAACAACTGCTTCAACAACGCATGAATCAACCGCCGTGGTGCAGACCTTGCCCGGAAGTTCAACGAAGTTCTTCACAGCGTTTGCCGCTTCACCCGTGTTGTGGATGGAAGCAAGAACAAGAACGCCGGCTTCAGCAAGATAAGTAGCAATCAAAGCCGCTTCTGAATGGCGAATGTCATCAAATACTACCGCCGTGGGTCCAGCCTGTAGAATCGACGCTGTGGTGAGGATTGAATACCTGCGTGCCGCTTCAACGTCTTCACGCTTGGGGTTCTTTGCCAGCTTCTTGTAAGGACGATCCGAAATTACGAACTTCGGAATACCCAAGTCCTCAGTCTCGGCATCGGCAACGATTTCCAGCACGTTGCCGGTCCGGGTTGCTGCCACCTCGTGAGCAATTGCGGCCAGGGTTACGCTCTTTCCTGAACCATGCTTACCTGAAACCAGGGCGACACCTGACTCCAGCGATGCAAGTTCACTTACTTCAGCGGAATGTCCAAGCTCGCTCAGCCTGACATCGCTTGTCTTCTCAATACTCGTAGTTGTAGTCATGTGAAAATTGTATCATAAAACACAAGGAATGCAACTAGAAATTCTCTCTATATACATGAGGAGTTCATCTGCTGTTGTGGAATGCAATAGCAAGTGAACTCCTCATATCAAACATGTCTTAGAATCCATTCTGACGGGCTATAAATAAAAATACGCCCAGATACTTAGCCAAACCCTAGAACCTCTCTAGAAACAGCGCACAGGGCTTATACGTAGGATTCTATTGTGATGTCCCGAATAACACGCTGGGGAACTCCTTCTTCATTTAGGCTCCAGTAGATAGAGACCGCTTCTTGAAGAACAATATCTACGATTCCATCGTTATAGCCGGAAACTTCTTCGTATCCTGATGCGAATTCAGAGAAAGTATTACTTTGAACGAGAGCATTCTTAAGCTGGTCTATCCCTCCTTCAATATCACCGCCATGAATACCGGCTATGACCAAATAACCATGCCGAGATAGAGCGACAGCCAAAGTCGCAATTTCACTGTTGCGGATTTCATCAATAACAATGATATCGACCTCACGGTCCATGACATTTTCCAGCATTTCACTTACAGTATCAAGACCTTCTGCGTTACACCATGCGGTGTATCCATCGTACTTTTTCTGAAGTTTAGGTTGGTTATGCCAAGTAGGGAAAACAAAGTGGTCAACATCGGTAATAGGGGTAGATTCATCGATAGAGAGGATTTCCCTCTGCTGGCCTTCTCCGCGCTCATATTCGACTAAGCGATTAATGAGAGTAGTCTTTCCAGTACCGGCAGAGCCGACAACTAGAATAAGGCCCTCTTCGTGTTCCAGAACCGGAGCAAACGTGTTCAGCGGAAGACCGCCGTTATAAAGATGTCCAGTATATTTTGAGGTTTTCTTGGTATTTGTCATGAAAAGATTATATCAGTGGGGATTTTAGCTAGCAGAGAAGGCCACCTCAAATAATTGAAACGACCTTCTCTGTACTGCTTATTGTACTGCTTATTGTATTACTTAGCAGGTGTTACTTCTTAACCTTCAGACGAATCAAGCCATAAACCGGGAAAAGCAGAAGCAAGGAAATGCCTGCAATCAATCCCACTCCCCCGATGCCTGCAAAACTGGTGGAACCATAGTCAACAGCGAAGACATCAAAAGCGGTGATAACCAACGCTGCTCCCATCAGGATTGAACCCAAAGCACTGACGATACGTGCCTTAACATCCTTGATAAGGATAAAGCATGCAACAGCGGTCATCATGTAGTACCCTGCAATATAAATGGAGATGGCTGAGATGGAATCTTCAAAGATGTCACGGCTAATCAGCGTCATGAAAACAAGCCATGCAATAGCGGAAACAGCAACAAACCATGTAGAGAACGTCCGGTTGTTGAACTTCGCAGGCAAGTCCTTGCGACGTGCCATACTCATCATTCCTCGGGATGCCGGAATCATAGTGGTCTGGATACTTGAAAGAGCAGATACCGCAAGCCCGATCAGAATGAGAGGCGAAGATTCAAACACTTCCTCTGCTGAGCCCTTGAATGCAAACAAAGCACCGATGCTGGTATAAGAGACAACAAGGATGACAAGTGAAATCAAGGATGCCTTTGCAGGAACCTTATCTTCTGATTCCTCAGTGAGAGAGAACGTGGAATCCCAGCCCCAGTAAATGAACAGGCCAA
>Ga0326721_10000156_pt1 | contig 28605 bp, 24 predicted proteins | sample SGPome_FD_203951 | JGI IMG/M metagenome (GOLD analysis project Ga0326721, IMG submission 203951) | Soil microbial communities from Southern Great Plains, Lamont, Oklahoma, United States - SGP_1_2016 | ecosystem: Engineered > Artificial ecosystem > Soil microcosm > Unclassified | place: USA...
GTCGAGGTCGTCGTTGTAGCTGCCGGCGTAGCTGCCGGTCACCTCGATCGGCCCGCGACCGCCCGGCTGGTGCAGCAACTCGGCATGCTCGACGGCGAAGTCGTACCAGCGGCGCAGCAGCTCCCCGGTGGCTGCTGACACCCGGTGGTTGCGCACGTAGTAGGGATCGACCAGGATCCGATCGGCCTCGCCGCACAGCAGGTGGGTGACGCCGTGGGACCACAGGGCAGCCATGGTGAACGCCGTCGCCAGATCGGCCTGCTCGCTGGACTCGACGCTGTCGTAGACGTGCTGGTAGGCAGCGATGACCACCGGCTTGCTTCCGGCTTCGGACCGGGCCCGGGTAGCGACCTGCGCCAGGTGTTCCAGGCCCACGTGCGGCGGCCACACCTCGATGTAGACCGCGTCCTGCGGCGCCGCGCCGGTGGCCCAGGTCGGGAAGTCGTTGACATTGTTGAACACCAGGCGAGAATCCGGCAGCGCGCCGCGGACGCCGGCGATCATCGTCTGGAAGCTGGCGGCGACATCGACCCGCTCGCCGTCGCGACGGTGGGCCCGCTTCGGGTAGCCGTACTGGTCCAGGTGGAAGCCGTCGAAGCCCACCTCGGTGACCGCGGCGGCCAGGTCGGCGCTGAAGTGCTCCAGCCAGTCCGGGGCAGCCGGGTCGAGCACGAACAGGAAGTCCCCGAGCGCGTAGGGCTTTCCAGTCGCCGTCAGCAGCGCATCGTGTTCCCACTTGGGCCACTCGCCGGGCCCGACCGCATAGACAGCCGCGTAACCCAGCGCATCCGAACCCACCTCGTGGCAGGCCCGGATCAGCTGCCGGACGGTGGCCAGCGATACCGGCTGGCCGAGCGCGTCGTCGTACTGTTCGCCGCCGCCCAGCAGGTCGGCGTGCCGGTAGGCCCAGTCATAGAACTGAATTCCCGTCAGGTGCAGCCGGCGCAGGTTGTCCTGCACGGCATCGATGTCGCGACCTGGCCGGAAGTCGACCACGAAGCCGTAGCGCAGCACCGAGCGCGGATCTGCCAGCACCTCGACCGCGGTCCGGGCCAGCACCCGCCCGCCGTCAGCCAGCTCGATGCCGTAGCCACCGGCGGCCAGCATCCCGAGGCACACGGCGCCCGCGTCACTGACCGGATGCTCGCTCAACGGCTGGCCCAGCCGCCACACCGACAGGGCGCCGGCTCCGCCGAACCCGCGAACCTCGATCTCCACCGGCTGATCCGGCCGGTAGCTGGTTCTGCTCGGCAGCAGTTCGACTGTCACACCGGTCATCCCTTCACCGCCCCGGCCGTCAGGCCCTGGACGAAGTAGCGCTGGAATACCAGGAACACCACGATCACCGGCACCACCGCGATCACCGCCGCGGCGAAGACGAGGCCCCACAGGGTGGAGTTCTGCCCCTGGAACAGCGCGATCGCCAGCGGCAGGGTCCGCTTGGACGGTGTGTTGATGATGGTCAGCGACCAGGTGAACTCGTCCCAGCTGCCGAGGAACGTGAAGATGGTGGCGGTGGCCAGCGCCGGCTTGGCCAGCGGCAGGATCAGCCGCCAGTACCTGGTCCAGGCGCCGGCCCCGTCGACCTGCATTGCCTGCTCCAGCTCCACCGGGATCGCCTGGAAGAAGCCGCGCAGCAGGAAGGTGTTGAGCGACAGCGAGAACCCGACGTAGAACACGATCAGGCCGAGCATCGAGTCGATCAGGTGGAAGTACTTGGCCAGGATGAACTGCGGAATGATGAGCATGATCGGCGGGATCATCAGGCCCAGCAGCAGCACCTTGAACAGCAGCTCGCGGCCGGGAAAGGCGAACCGCGAGAACGCGTAGGCCATCATCGAGCTGAGCAGCAGGGACACCGTGGTGGTGATCACCGCGACCACGGCGGAGTTGAGGAAGTACCGGGCGAAATTGTCGGTCGTCCAGGCGTCGGTGTAGTTGCTCACGGTGGCCGGATGCGGAATGAACTGCGGCGGAATCGTCAGCACGTAGGTCTGACTCTTGAACGATGTCGACACCATGTAGATGAACGGCAGCACCATGATGGCGGCGCCGACGACCAGCAGCAGGTAGCGGGGGCCTGAGCGGCTGAGGCTCCCGGGCCGCGCACCGGGTCGCCGGACCGCGGGCCCAGCCCGATTCACCGCCTGCCGGATCGGGCTCACCGTCGTCATGCCAGCACCTCCGGGTCGGCCCGGAACATCCGCAGCTGGATGGCCGACAGCACGAACACCCCGACCGTCAGCAGCACCGCGATGGACGCGCCGTAGCCGAAGTTGAGGTTGGTGAAGGCCTGTTGGTACATGTAGGTCAGCAGCACCTGGGTCGAGTCGGCCGGGCCACCGTTGGTCACCAGGATCACCGAGATGAACACGTTGAAGCCACCGATCACCAGCATCACGGTCACGAAGACCGCGGCCGGCCAGATCGCCGGCAGGGTGACCGCCCGGAACCGCTGCCAGCGGCCGGCGCCGTCCACCTCGGCCGACTCCAGCAGCTCCTTCGGCACTCCCTGCAGCGCCGCCAGGAAGATCATCATCGACCAGCCGACGCCCTTCCAGACGCCGAGCGAGGAGATGGCGACCATGCCGGTCCACCGGCCGGACAGCCAGGAGATGTCGTGCCCGGTCAGGTGGGTGACATCGTGCAGCATCCAGTTCACCAGCCCGCTGTCGGCGAACAGGTACTGGAAGAGCAGCGAGACCACGACCCACCCGGTGACCACCGGAAGGTAGAACAGCACCCGGAACAGCGCCCGGCCCGGCGCCTTGTTGTTCAGCAGGGTGGCCACCGCCAGCCCGAGGACGATCTGCGGCGGCACGGTGAAGGCCATGTACAGCGCGCTGTTCTGCAGCGCCCGCCAGAAGACCGGATCGTGGTAGGCCTGCTGGTAGTTCGTCCAGCCGATGAAGTCGCTGGTGGCTCCGGCGACGACGTTCCAGTCGTAGAAGCTCATCTGGAACGCCTTGATCATCGGGTAGATGATCAGCGCCAGGAACAGCAGGAACCCCGGCGCGAGAAAGAGGTAGGCGGTCAGGTTGGACCGGGCCCGCCGGCCCGGAATCCGGCGGACCCGGCCGGCGCCGCCGGCCGCGGGCTGTACCCGCGGCTCGGCGGAGTCCACCAAGGCAGTCATCTCGATCCGAATCTGGTGGGTGGTGCTACTTGGTCGCGGTCAGCAGCGGGTCGATCTCGCTGGCGGCCTTGGTCAGCGCGTCCTGCACCGACTCCTTGCCCTGGAATGCCTTGGTCAGCTCGTTCTGCAGGACGGTGTCGATCGCCGGCGCCTGCGGAACGGACGGCCGCGGCTTGGCCGTCTGCAGCTGCTTGATGTAGGGGGCGAACGCGGGAACCGTGCTGGCCTCCTGAGAATCCAGCGACTTCACCACCGACATCTGGCCGGTCTTGGCCATCGCGAGCTGGTAATCGGAGCTCTGGGTGAATTCCAGGAACTTCATCGCCGCGTCCGGGTTCTTCGAGGCGGTGGTGAGGTTGATGTCCTCTCCGCCGACGACCGAGATCGAACCGCCGGGACCGGCCGGCACCTGGGAGTAGGTCGGGGTGAACCTCGGGTACTGGCCCTGCCAGATCGCGGCCATCCACGGACCGTCCAGGATGGTGGCGTAGTTGGCCTTGGGCAAGCCGTCCGAGGTCTGCACCGCGCCCTTGTTGCCGATGATCAGGTTCGGGATCGCGCCCTGCTTGTACAGGTCGACCAGCAGCTGCACGCCGGTGACGCTGGCGGGTGAGTCGAGGTAGCCGCTGGCCTTGGTCAGATCGGGGCTGGTGACCGCGCCACCGGCTGACCAGATCCACGGATAGACGTTCCAGCCCTGCAGGCCACCGTCTGCGAAGACCGAGATCTTCTTCGCGGCCAGCTTCGGCGCGTCGGCCTTCAGCTCGTCGAAGGTGGCCGGCGGGGCGTCGATGCCGGCCGACTTCAGCGCGGTGGTGTTGGAGATCAGCACCCGGGTGTTGGTGTCCAGCGGCAGGCCGTAGTAGTGCTCGCCCCACTTGTTGGTGGCCAGGCTGCCCGGGTAGTTGTCGGCCGACAGGGTGCTGAAGCTGGCGAGCTTGCCGTCCAGCTGCGCGAACACCTTGAGCGCGGCGAACTTGGGCACCCAGCCGATGTCCGAGCGCACCAGGTCCGGCAGCTCACCACCGGCGGCGCTGGTGGTGAGCTTCTGCAGCAACGAGTCGTAGGGAATGTCGACGTAGTTGATCTTGATGTTCGGATTGGCCTTCTCGAAGGCCGGAATGATGCTCTGGCTGAGGGCGTCGGTCTGCGCCTTGTTCCCACCGTTGCCGTAGGTGCCCCAGAAGGTCAACGTGACCGGCTTGGCGGCGGTGTCCTTGCTGCTGGTGCTCTTCGACGAGCTGGAACACCCGGCTGTCAGAGCCAGCGCGGCAACGGCTGCCAGGCCCAGCAACCGGGTGATACGACGACGTGCCATGGAGATCTCCTGAAGGGAGTGGGAGCCAGCGGATGGTCGATCCGCCGGATGGTGCCGGTGAAGGTGCGGAAGGGACATCATCAGTTCGCTCGGTCAGGACCGGACCTGATCGGTCAGCTTGCTCAAGGATCTGAGCACGCCATGCCGCAGCATGGTGGCCGCGGCCCCGCGAGCCCAGGTTTCGTCGGGCAGCGGCCGGACCAACACCGTGCAGTCGGCGGCGGTGCTGGAGAAGGCGTCCCGGTCGAGTTCGGCGCGCAGCGCGTCGATGAACAGGTCGGAGGCGGTCATGCCCTCGCCGGAGAGGATCACCAGCGGCGGGTTGAGCAGGTTGAGCAGCGCCGCGATCGCCCGTCCCAGCGCGACGCCGGCCTGGGTGAATACCTGGCGCGCGTCGGGATCTCCGGCGTGTGCCTGGGCAACCACCTGCGACACCTTGGTGATCCGCCGGCCGACCGCCACCGACATCGCCGCGGCGATCGCGGTGTCACCCACCACGGCCTCCAGGCAGCCCCGCTTGCCGCAGTGACACTCCGGGCCGTCCGGGTCGACGACCATGTGGCCGAACTCCCCGGCCGCGCCGCTCACGCCGCGCCACAACTCGTTGTCGAGCACCAGCGCGCATCCGACGCCGACGCCGATGGTCACCAGGGCGAAACTGGAGAAGCTGCTGCCGGCTCCGAACCACTGCTCGGCCACCGCCAGGGTGTTGACGTCGTTCTCGATCACGACCGGCAGGTCCATCCGCTCGGCAACCAGTCGCCGCAGCGGAACGTCCTGCCAGCCGAGGAACGGGGACTTGACCACCACGCCGGTGGTGCCGTTGACGTGGCCACCGAGGCCGATGCCGATGCCGAGCAGCCGGGAACGTTCCACCGGCGAGCGCTCCAGCAGGAGGCCGGTCATCTCGTCGATCGCGTCCACCACGCCGGCCGGGCTGGTGTCGCGGTACTTCATCCGGTGTGAGGACTGCACTTCGGCATGCAGGTCAGCCACCACTCCGACGATCTCGCCGTCCATCAGCTTGATGCCGACCGCGTGGTGCCGGCTGGCATCGACCTGCAGCGGGATCTGCGGCCGGCCGGGGACGCCGGCCTCCCGGACGTTCTCGACCAGGTAGCCGTGGCTGATCATCGGTTTGACCAGCTTGGTGACCGAGGCCGCGGACAGGCCGGTCAGCTTGGCGACATCCCGACGCGACAGCGGCCCCCGGGTCAGCACCGTCTCGAACAGGGCGCCGAGGTGTTGCTCCCGGCTGCCGAAGCTGCGGGCCGCGCCGGGCTGCGGCGCTGCGATCGCGGATACCTCGGCGGCCTGCGTCATGGACGTCCTTCGGGAAAATTTCGGGGGTGATGACGGCGCGGAGCGTATGCCTGGTTGCTTTCGGGAGTCAAGCAACCCGGCCAGATCCGGTTGCGACGGAGGAGGCACGACACCCGCACACAGTCAAATACTGGGGCGAATTGCTTGACGTTGTGAACTAACTAGGTCCAAACTCGCCTAGCGCCTCCCCCGCGCTTCCCCTTGAGGAGAGATTTCATGACACGACCCCGGCAGGTCCCCCGGCTCCGGGCCGCGGCAGCCGTCCTGGCAACGGTGGCGGGCTCGCTCAGCGCCGTCGCGCTCGGTACCTCCCCGTCCGCCGGCGCGGTGGTGCCGACCGTTCCCACCAGCGAAACCGCCCGCAGCCTGTACGCCAACAACTGGAGCGACACCACCGGGCTCTGGATGGACTCTCAGCTCGCCCAGACCGACGGCAACACCCAGTACGGGCCTCGATTGGCCGAGCTGCACTACTCCCCCACCGGGGCCACCGCCGCGTCGGCGGTGAACCAGATCAACGACTACACCGGCTTCTTCCGCGACGAGACCCACGGTGTCAAGTACGACCAGGTGCACAACTTCGGCGCGGCTACCGGCTATCTGGATTCCGGCGGCGTGCTGCGCACCGACTACGGCGCCTACAGCGGCGCGGCCACCAGCGTGTCCATCGGCCGTGACTACGCCTTCGTGCCGAACCAGCACTTCGTGGTCGTCCAGTACCGGCTGCACAATGCCGGCGCCACCTCGGTGACGATGAACGTGCTGGACGCGCTGCACCTGAACAACACCGGCGCTGCTGGGCAGAACGTGCACGCCACCTGGGACGCCACCCGCAACGCCGAGGTGGTCGACATGTCGGCAAGCGGGCAATACCAGCTGGTGCTGGGCGCGCTGGGTGGCGCGCCTACCGGTCATCAGGTCGGTGACGACACGGTGTCCTCGCTGACCTCGGCCACGGTGGCGCCCTGGTACACCTTCGACAACAGCGGAACCCTGGCCGGCAACAACAGCGTTACCGCGATGAACGTCGACGTGGCCATGAACAAGCAGGTAGCTGTCGCCGCCGGCGCCACCGTCACGCAGTCGTTCTACCTTGCGATTGCTGCCACCTCGGCCAACGCGCTGGCCGCCGCCGACACCGCCCGGGCCCAGACCGGCGACTACTGGTTGAGCAATACCACGACGGCCTACACGAGTTGGCTCAACGCCGGCAAGCGCGTCACCTTCTCCGACACCGGGCTGAGCACCGCCTACGACCGGGCGCTGATCACCATGAAGCAGTCGCAGAGCCCGGTGCTGGGCGTGTGGCCGGCCGCGACCAACCCGATCGCCTACGGCTACAAGAGCTGGGTACGCGACTCCGCGGTGACGGCGATGGCACTGGATACCGCCGGCCACCATGCCGAGGCGGACAAGTACTTCCGCTGGTTGGCTTCGGTGCAGTACGCCAACGGCTCGTTCGGCACCACCTATGACACCTGGACCGGCCAGCACGTCAGCTTCGTCGAACCGGAACTGGACAGCGTCGGGATCTTCCTGATCGGCGCCTACCGGCACTGGCAGCAGACCGGCGACAACGCCTTCCGCGACGCGGTCTGGCCACAGATCGTCAACTCGGCCAACTTCGTCAAGAACAACCTGGCCAGCAACGGCCTCGGCCCACAGGACGCCTCGATCTGGGAGGAGACCCAGGAGTACAACACCTTCACCCAGGCGCTATATATCTCCGGGTTGTGGGCCGCCGAGGCCATCGCGCAGAGCAAGGGCGACACCAGCGATGCCGACAACTGGAGCAGCGCGGTCGGCTCCATCGCCACTGCCCTGCAGACATCCTCGCTGAACTCCCCGGCCGGGCTGTGGAACTCGCCGGACTCGTATTACAACCGAGCCGACAACTCCAACAACACCGCCCGAACCACGGTCGATGCGTCCTCGGACATGCTGTTCGTCTCCGGCGCGGTCGATCCGGCCAGCAGCAGAGCCGCCTCGCACGTGTCGAAGATCCTGGCGACCCTGACCCACGACACCTACGGCATCGCCCGGTACACCGGTGACAACTTCTACTACACCTCGCCGTACAGCCCGGCCGGCAACGAGGCCGGGGCCGCAGAGCCGTCGTGGCCGCAGATGACGATGTACCTGGCGCTGTATTACATCTACAACGGAAACCTGGCAGCCGCGCTCCCCCGGCTGACCTGGTACGCCAGCCGGACCGCGGTCGGGTTCATGCCGCCCGGCGAGGCGGTGTCCAACGTGAGCCAGAAGCCGATCGTCTCCACCATGGTGGAACCGGTGACCGGGGCCTGGTACGTGCTGGCCGCGCTGGCTTACACCGGCCAGGCCGACACCCGGGTCTACGCGCCGATCAGCAACGCCTCCGCGCAGGCAGCACTGACCGTCCATGCCGGCGCCGCCGGCGACTGGCCGCAGTGGAACCCGATCCCGTACTACACCTCGCCGGTCGGCGACGAGACCAGCGGCGCGGCCACCACGGACATCAAGAACGTGGCGATCGCCAATGACGCCAGCAACATCTACGTCCGGGTGGATAACTCCGCGGGGACCCTGCCGGGCTTCAACACCGCTCCCAGGTTCGCGGTCAACGTCTACGCCGGCGATTACTCCGGCAACGCCGCGACCCCGACCTCGAGCACGGCCATGTATGGCCGGGCGCTGTCCAGGCCGGCCGCCTACATGGTGGGGCGGTGGTCGGATTCCACCAACTACGCGCACTTCCATGTCTCCGGCGGCGCCTGGACGGCCGACTCGTCGATCACCTCGGTGATGGCGCCGCAGTGGGACACCACCACCGGACGCCTGGAGCTGGTGATCCCGCGCAGCTCGCTAACCAGCGCCGGCGCCGCTGACGGGGCCACGGTTCCGATCACCATCAGCCTGGTGCGCCAGAACCCCACCACGCTGGCCTGGAGCGAGGACGACACCATCGCCCTGCGCTACAAGCTGCTGCCGGCCAGCACCGCCTGGACGTACGGCAACGTCCGGTAGCGGTTGGTCGCAGCAGCACGATGGTGCGGGGTGGTCAAACAGCGGCCACCCGCGCCATCGTGTTTTTACCTGGCGGCCGAGCCCAGCTCCCGGTCCTCCTCGGCAGCGGTGGCGGCCATCTGGTCGAGGTTGGTCGCGACCTGGGCGTTGGACAGCCGGACCTTCAGTGCCAGCCAGTACACCACCGCCGACAGGGCGAGCAGCACGACGAAGCCCATCCCGAAGCCGATCGTCGAGGTGTTGCCCGCGTGCTTGCTCTTCTCCGGGTAGTCGCCCAGGTAGCTGATCAGGCACAGGCAACCCAGCCAGGGCAATGCCCAGGTCGCGCCGGCCTTCCAGTCCATCCGCGGCATGCTGTCCCGGCTGGTGGCGTAGAAGATCGCCAGCACCACGAAACCGAGCGCCACCGCCACGAACAGCTTCCAGTTGGTGCCCCAGCCGGCCCAGAACACGATCAGGTTGGACGAGTAGAACGCCAGGAACGGGAAGAGATCACCCCCTGGCAGCTTGAACGGCCGGGGGTGCTCGGGGAGCTGCCGGCGCATCGCGGCCAGCACGATCGGCCCTGAGCCGAAGGACAGCACCGTGGCCGAGGTGATGAAGCCGACCAGCTGCTGCCAGCTCGGGAATGGCAAGAACACGATCAGGCCGACCAGAAAGGTGAGCAGCAGGCTGACCAGCGGCACCCCGCGCGGGGTCGTCCTGGCCAGCGCCCGCGGGGCGTTCCCGTTCTTGGCCATGGCGTAGGAGAGGCGGCCCGTCACCGTGGTGTAGATCAACCCGGTGTCGGCTGGCGATATCACCGCGTCGATGTAGAGCAGCGTCGCCAGCCAGCCCAGGCCGATAGTGGTGGCGATCGAGGCGAGCGGACCCGCGCTGTTCTCCAGCTGCCCCGAGACGCCCGCCCACCCCTTGGACAGCGCGCTCGGTTCGACGGCGGCGATGAAGGCGATCTGCAGCAGCACGTAGATCAGGCCGGTGATCAGCACCGAGCCGATCACCGCGATCGGCACGTTGCGCTTGGGATTGTTGGTCTCCCCGGCAAGCTCGACACCCTGCCGGAAACCCAGGAAAGAGAACACGATTCCGCCGGTGGCGATCGCGGTGAAGACGGCGTGCAGGCCACCGTTGGAGAAGCCATGGCTGGTGAAGTTGGAGCCGTGGAACTCGGTCAGCAGAAAGGCGACGACGACCAGCGCGATGATGCCGAGCTTCCACCAGACCGCGACGTTGTTCACCCGGGCGAACCAGCGGATGCCGTAGTAGTTGATGACGACGAACGCGGCCATCGCGATCACGGCCACCAGGTAGCCGAGCGCGGTCAGGGTGTGCACCGTCTCGCCGGCGACCTCGTGCTCCCGGGTGAAGCCGATGTAGCGGGTGGCGTACTGCAGGGCGCCCTCGACCTCGATCGGGGCCACCGCCGCCGCCGCGATCCAGCTCACCCAGCCCATCGTGTAGCTGGCGAACGAGCCGTAGGAGATGTGCGGAAAGCGGATGACGCCGCCGGAGACCGGGAACATGGTGCCGAGCTCGGCGTAGACCAGCGCGATGATCATGATCATGATCGCGCCGATCACCCAGGAGAGGATGGCCGCCGGCCCGGCGATCTCGGACGCCTTGAGCGCTCCGAACAGCCAGCCCGAGCCGATGATCGAGCCGACACCGGCGAAGAGCAGGCCGACCGTGCCGATATCCCGGCGCATGTTCGGCTCGACCTCGGCGGCGCTCTGCGCAGGCGATTTATCCACGGTGGTCATAGGGCTCTCCGAACACTCGCGCCGAAGGTCGCTGCCTACCTCGGGTCCCAGGACGCCCGAAGGCAGCCAGAACGCCTAGAAGGTACTCCTCACGCCCACCAGGCGCATTCTGGCGTGCGGTTCGGAGCGGCCGATCAGGGTCGCGGTCCGACCTCCAGGGCCGGTAGGGCGGCTTGGGCAGGTCTATTCTCTGCCCCATGGCGAGCGATGCGGACGAAGTGGAATCGGAAGTGCAGGATCTCGGGGTACCGGAGGCACCGGCAACCTGGGAGAACGTCGCGGTCGGCAAGGCCAAGGAACTGCTCGGCAACGCCATCGGCGACAGCGACCTTGCCGAGCAGGGTGAACAGCAGGAAGAGATTGCCCACGAAGTCCGGGATGAGTACCGCCGCGAGCATCCCTCCTAGTTGACCGACGAATCGTCAGGGCGTTCCGCATCAGACCCGGGCGTAGGCGGCGGTGTCCTCCTCGAATTCGTTGATCAGCTCCGAGGTGAGCGTGGGCCTGGTCAGCGCGACCATGTCGAGATAGTCCCCGGTGCTGGCGGCCCGATGCCGGCCGGTGGACACCGCGGACTCGAACCGGTCCTGCGCGACCCGCTGGGCGGCGTGCCGGATGTCGGCCGGGGTGAACCCGGAACTTGCCCGGGCCAGTTCTTCGACATCCACGCCGGACTCGGCATCGGCGCCGTAGCTGGTCCACAACGCCCTCCGGGCCGGCAGGTCCGGCGGCCCGACCGGGAGGACGTAATCGAACCGGCCGTGCCGCAGGAACGCCGAGTCCAGGGTCCGGACCGAGTTGGTCGCGCAGATGAACAACCGGCCGGCCCGCATCCGGAAGCCGACCAGCGCCTTCAACAGCTCGTTGACCACCCCGACGTCGGTGTCGGCCAGGCTGCGCGCGGCCGCGATTTCCTCGACCTCGTCGATGAACACCACCACGTGGTCCAGCTTCGCGATATCGGCGAACACCCGGTTCAGCCCGGACGCCACGCCGTCCGTCGCTCCGAGCCGGGACGGGAACAGCTCCAGGAATGGCCAGCCCAGCCGGCCGGCCACCGCGCGGGCGAAGGTGGTCTTGCCGGTGCCGGGCGGTCCGAACAGGATCACCGCCCGCGGCGGGTCCACCCCGTACTCGGCCGCCAGCTCCGGTTCGGACAGCGGCAGCACCAGCTTGTGCTCGATCAGCTCCTTCTCGCGGGCCATCCCGGCGATCTGGGACCACAGCCGGGCATTGGGCACCGCCGCGCCGAGCTCGGTCAGCAGCCGTACCGAGTCCGGCGAGGTCAGCTCGGTCTTCTCGAAGTAGCTGACCCCCTCCCGGATCGAGAACCCCGAATTGGCAAAGGCGACGCTGCCGGTCTCACCGGCCGGCAGCAGGGCGCCGATGCGGGACACGCCCCGGGCCAGCAGCCGCTGCTCCAGCGCCGCAAGCAGATCGCTGCCCAGCCCGCGTCCGCGCCACTGCGGTGACAGGCTGAGCCGCAGCACCCAGGCCCGGTCGGTGTCGACCCGGCTGACCGCGGCGCCGACCAGCCGGCCGTCGGAGATCGCGACCACCGCCGGATGGGTGTTCAGGCAGCCCACCAGGTCGGCCAGCGTGAACACCGGCGGCTGGTGGGTGGTGGAGGAGTCCGCATCGAGCCGGACCAGCGCCTCCAGGTCGGCCGGTTCGAAGTCCCGGACGTGCCAGCCGGTCACCGGCCGGACCGATCGACTTCCGCCATAGCGGGTAAGACAAGACAGAACACGCCGGCGCTCCTGGGGCGGGTCGGGACGTGGAACAGGATTGTCAGACAATCTTAACTGACTCGTAGTAGGCCGGATTTCACCGGTACTTCAGCTGCCGCGGGAGCTGCCGGGCGGCGCGACGGACGGGCCGTACCGCTCGACACAGTAGGCCGCGATCCGGCCGGCAAACGCCTCGATCGCCGCGGCGGCATGGTGCTGGGCGTCCCAGCCGGCGTGCAGCCGGACCACCAGGGGCCCGGTCGCGGTCCGGATCCGCAACCCGCACAGGCCGAAGCGGGCATCGTCGGACACCACCGCGTAGCCACGGCCGGCGGCAGCCAGAGCCTGTGCTACCTCGGCCGATCCGGTTTCGGTCACCGAACACAGCCGGATCCCGGCCTCCTCGGCCGCGTGGTCCAGCAGCTGCCGGGGTCGGTGGCTGGCCGGCAGCACCACCAGCGGCCTGGCCGCGAGCTCGGCCAGCCCGATCTCGTCCCGCTGGGCCAGCGGATCGTCGGGGCGCACATACAGCCAGATCGGAAACACCGCGACCGGGCGGTGCCCCCGGCCGCCCGGTGGCAGCGACGTCCCGATAGCCAGGTCCACGCCCTCTTCGAGCGCGCGATACACCTCATCAGGCGGTTGCTCGAGCACCGCCGGGGACGGATCGGCCGCGGTCAGCGAGGCCAGGAAGGGCGCGATCACATCGGTGCTGGTCGTCGGCGGCGCGGCGATCACGATCCGATCCAGCCGGCCGGCCGCCAGCGCGCGGGCCGCGGCCAGCGCCGAGTCGGCCCGGGCCAGCAAATCCCTGGCGATCACTACGAATTCCCGACCGGCCGCGCTTAGCCGCAGCCGGCCGCGCTCCCGGACGAACAGCTCGATGCCGAGCTCGCGCTCGAGTTGGCGCAGCTGCCGGGACAGCGACGGCTGGGCCAGGTGCAGCCGGTGTGAGGCCGCCGTCATCGAGCCGCTGTCAACGATGGCCACGAAGTACCGCAATGGTCGCAGTTCCAGCACCCGGACGTCCTCCCCTCATCCATGCCTGCCTGCTATCGCAGCGTTGCCAACGCGGTATTGGACGCGATCATGCCGGCCAACGACAATGAATCTCTCACCACTCAAAGGAGATCGCATTGTCCGAGCCGCTGCCCTTCTGGCTGTCTGGCACGCCGACAGCCGGCCCAGGTCGGCACTCGGTGATCTCACCCTGGGACGGCCGGACGGTGGCCGTGGTGTCGGTGCCGTCCGACGAGCAGGTCGAGCGGGCGGTATCGGATCTGGCCGCCGTGCAAGCCGAGGCGCAGGCCACGCCCGCTCACGTGCGGGCCACCGCTCTGGACCACCTGTCGAGCCGGCTGGCCGAGCGGGCCGAGGAGGTCGCCCAGCTGATCACGGCCGAGAACGGCAAGCCGCTGATCTGGTCCCGGGCCGAAGTGGCCCGGGGAGTGTCGACGTTCCGGTGGGCGGCCGAGGAAGCGCGCCGGTTCTCCGGCGAGGTCCAGCGGCTGGACACCGAGCCTGGCGGCGCCGGCCGGCTCGGCCTGATCCGGCGCTTCCCGCGCGGACCAGTGCTGGCCATCGCCCCGTTCAACTTCCCGCTGAACCTGGTCGCGCACAAGCTCGCCCCGGCGATCGCCGTCGGCGCTCCGATCCTGGTCAAGCCGGCCCCGGCCACCCCGCTGACCGCGCTGCTGCTCGGCGAGCTGGTGGCCGAGACCGGGCTGCCGGCCGGCATGGTCAGCGTGTTGCCGGTCGCGAACGAGAACATGCCGGCCCTGGTGGGAGATCCCCGGCTGCCGGTGACCTCGTTCACCGGCAGCGGACCGGTCGGCTGGGCCATCCAGGCCCAGGCGCCGCGCAAGCACGTCACGCTGGAGCTCGGCGGCAACGCCGCGGTGATCGTCGACCGGGACTGGCCCGACCTGGCCGCGGCGGCACGCCGGGTGGCGCTGTTTGCCAACTACCAGGCCGGCCAGTCCTGCATCTCGGTGCAACGGGTGCTGGTGCATGCCGAGGTCTACGACCGGTTCGCCGACGAGCTGGTCGCCGCGGTGGCCGCCCTGCGCACCGGGGACCCGACAGCGGACGGCGTGCAGGTCGGTCCGGTCATCAACGACGCGGCGGCCGAACGGATCGAGCGGTGGATCGAGGAGGCGGCCGGCGCCGGCGCCCGGGTGCTCGCCGGCGGCAGCCGGGCCGGCCGGAGCGTGGCGCCGACCGTGCTGGCCGACGTTCCGGCCGGCTGCGCGCTGGCCGAGGAGGAGGTATTCGGCCCGGTGCTCACGCTGTCGATGTTCACCGACCTGGACCAGGCGTTCGCCGAGGTGAACGCGTCCCGGTACGGCCTGCAGGCCGGTCTGTTCAGCACCGACCTGCAGGTGGCCTTCCGCGCGCACCGGGACCTGCAGGTGGGAGGCGTGGTGATCGGCGACGTGCCGAGCTTCCGGGCCGATCAGATGCCCTACGGCGGCTGGAAGGACTCCGGCGTCGGCCGTGAGGGCATCCGATCGGCCATGGCCGACTACACCGAGGACCGGGTGCTGGTGCTCTCCGGCCTGGACCTGTAACCCGGTCCGGCCCGTGCGCCTACTGGGTGAGGAAGCCACCGTCTACCACGAGCTGGGTGCCGGTGACGTAGCTGGCTTCGTCGCTGGCAAGGAACAGCGAGGCGTAGGCAACCTCGATCGGCTGGCCGGGCCGCTTGAGCACGGTTCCCTCACGCAGCGAGGTGTTGATGTCCTCGGCCTGGTTGGCGTTCATCGGAGTCAGGATGTAACCCGGGTGCACCGAGTTGACCCGGATGCCGTCGGGACCGTGCGTCACGGCGACGTTGCGGGACATGTTCACCACCGCGCCCTTGGCGGCGTGGTAGGCCGCGGCGCTGGCGTTGCCGGCGAGGCCCCAGATCGAGGACACGTTGATGATCGACCCCTGCTTGCGGGTCAGCATGTCCGGCAGCACCGCCTGCATGCCCAGGAAGACGCCGAGCTGATCGACCCCGATGATGTTGTCCCAGATCTCCCTGGTGGTTTCCAGGATCGGCGAGTAGTCGATGATCGCGGCGTTGTTGACCAGCACATCGACCTTGCCGTGCCTGGCGATGGTGTCGTCGACGACCTGCTTCCATGAGTCCTGCGAGGTCACGTCGAGCTTGACGAACTCGACCTGGCTGTCCGCCGCGCCTTCGGCGTCGAGCACATCGCCGCCCACCACGCTGGCCCCCTCGGCGACGAACAGTTCGGCGGTGGCACGGCCCATTCCGCGCGCCGCTCCGGTGACGATGGCAACCTTGTCCTTGAGCCGGTCCATTCTAGATTCTCCTTGTTGACGAGAGAGGTTCTACTAGCAGGTCGCGCGGGTGGCGCGAGTCCAACCGCGGGTCACGCGGTCAAGCCTTGGCGTAGCGGCGGGCCAGCGTGGACAGCCCGACCGCGAGCACCAGGATCAGGCCCTTGAAGATGGGCTGGAAGTAGGTCGGGGCGCCGAAGATGGACAAGCCGTTGAAGCCGACCGCGATGACAAGCACGCCGACCAGGGTGCCGAGGATGTGGAACTCGCCGTCCCGCAGGGTGGCCGAGCCGAGGAAGACGGCGGCGAAGGCGTCCAGCAGGTAGCCGTCGGCCGCGGCCAGCGTGCCGCTGCCGAGGGTGGACGACAGCAGCGAACCGGTCAGCGCGGCGCACACCCCAGCGGTGCAGAAGGCGAAGATCTTCACCCGGTCGACCCGGATGCCAGACAGCCGGGCCGCCTCCAGGTTGCCACCGACCGCCTGCATCTTCTGGCCCAGGTCGGTCATGTTGAGAACCACCCACAGCAGCGCCAGCACTACCGCCATGATCAGGATCGGCTGCGGGATGCCGAGCAGTTTGCCCAGCGAGATCTGGGTGAAGCTGTGCGGCACGCCGCTGGCGATCGGGAACTGGCTGTAGGCGAAGCCCACCCCGGTCAACGCCGTGCCGATGCCGAGCGTGGCGATCACCGCGTTGATCCGGAACTTGGTCACCAGCACGCCGTTCACGCTGCCGATCGCGCCGCCGAGCGTGAGCGCCAGCACCAGGGCGAGCACCACCGGCAGGTGGCTCTTGGCCATCAGGCCGACCACGATCAGGCCGACGAAGCTGGCAACGTAGCCGATGCTGAGGTCGAACTCGCCGACCACCAGGGTCATCGTCAGGCCGGCCGCGATGATGGCGGTCAGCGCGCCCTGGTTGAGGATGTTGAGGAGATTGTCGACCGTGAAGAAGGTGCCCGGCGCCTTGATGGTGAAAGCGATGATCATCAGCAGCAGCCCGATCAGGGTGCCGTACCGGGACACGATCAGCAGCGCGGCCCGCTTGCGCGCGCCCTCGGTTCGAGGGCTGGTGTCCGGCAGGGCGACGCCGCGGCCGGTCGTGGTGGGGCTGCTCATGAATGCTCTCCTGAACTGACGGTATGTGCGTAGCTGAGTTCGATCAGGGCTTCCTCGGTGATGTCGTCGCCGCTCAGCTCACCGGTGAGCCGCCCCTCACACAGCACGACGACCCGGTCGCAGAGCGTGCTGAGCTCCTCGACGTCGGAGGAGATCACCACGGTTCCCACGCCGGTGTCGGCAAGGTCGCGGATCGCCTGATGGATCTCGTGCCGGGCGCCGATGTCCACCCCGCGCGACGGCTCGTCGAGGAAGAGCACCTTGACCCGCGGGGTCAGCCAGCGCGCGATCAGCACCTTCTGCTGGTTCCCGCCGGACAGCGACCGGACCGGCTCGGTGGTCGACCGCGCCTTGACCTGCAGGCGGTCCATCAACGAGCGGCTGCGGCGGCGAACCTTCCCGGCGCTGAGAAAGGGAAACGCCGGCATCGCCCGCAGCGAGCGGAGCACCCCCACGTTCATGTTGAAGGCGACCGACTTGTCCAGCATCAGCCCCTGCGAGCGGCGCTCCTCCGGTACCAGACCGACGCCGGCCCGCACCGCCGAGTACACCGACCGGGTGTCGATCTGCTTGCCGTGCAGCCGGAAGCTCCCGCTCTCCAGCCGGTCCGCGCCCGCGGCCAGCCGGGCCAGCTCGGTCCGGCCGGCGCCCACCAGGCCGCCGATGCCCAGGACCTCACCGGCCCGCACCTCGAACGAGACGTCCTTGACGGCGGGCAGCCGGGTCACCCCGATCGCCTCGAACACCACGTCCGGCACCGCGTCCAGCTGGGCCACCTTGGGCGCCCGCTCGATGGTCTCGACGTCCTGGCCGACGATGGCCCGGATCAGGCCCCGCTTGTTCAGCTCGCCCCGGCGGGCGTTGTGGGTGACCCTGCCGTCACGGAACACCGTTATCTGATCCGACAGCTCCAGCACCTCATCCAGCCGGTGCGAGACGTAGAGGATGGCCACCCCGCTCGCGGCCAGATCCCGGATCACCCGGAACAGCCGCTGGCTCTCGGTGTCAGACAGCGACGCGGTGGGCTCGTCCATCGCGATCATGGCCGAGTTGCTGACCAGCGCCTTGCTGATCATGACCAGCCACTGCTCAGCCACGCTGAGCTCGTCCACCCGCTTGTCGAGGGAGAACGTCATGCCGACCCGGCTGGCCGCGGCCTGGGCCGCCTTGCGGGATTCGCGCCAGTTGATCAGGCCGAGCCGGGTGTCCTTGCGCGCTCCGAGCAGGATGTTCTCCAGCGAGCTGAAGTGCGGCACCAGGTTCAGCTCCTGGTGGATGAAGGCCAGGCCGGCCTGCTCCGCGGCCCGGGGCGAGCCGATGGTGATCGGGGCGCCGTTCAGCCGGATCTCGCCCTCGTCCGGGGCGACCACCCCGGCCAGGCACCGGATCAGGGTGGACTTGCCGGCCCCATTCGCGCCGACCAGGCCGTGTACCGCTCCCCGGTGGATCTGCAGGGACACATCCGACAGGGCCCGCGCGCCACCGAAGTGCTTGCTCAGGCTGGTGACCTCGAGCAAGGGGACGGTATCGGTCGGCATGGCCTGGATGACCTCTCTGCTCCATGGTGTTCGGCGACGAGCTGTGGTGCTGCTGCAGCCGTGCGAGGGAGCGCGCCGGCCGGACGGGGGGATATCCGGCCGGCGCGCGCCGATCAGGTCAGCGCGTCCGGGTGGTCCTTCAGGAACTGGTCGATGGTGGACTTGTCGACCAGCACGCCTGGCACATCGATGGTCTTGGCCTGCCAGGACGATCCGGCGTCGAGAGAACCCTTGGCGCCATCGAACAGGCTCTTGCCCTCGGTGAAGCCGTCCTGCCAGATGATCTGGGTCATGGTGCCGTCCTTGACCGCCTGCAGCGCGTTCGGAGCGCCGTTGATCGCATAGACCTTGACATCGGTCCGGCCTGCCTGCTTCAGCGCGGCGATCGCGCCCATGCCTGGCTCATCCCACGATCCCCAGATCGCCAGAGGCCCGCTGCCCTTGGGATGACTGGCCAGCCAGGCGCTGGTGAACTTGGTGCCATCCTGCACCTGGCCCGGGATCGCGACCTCATTGCTGGTCACCTGGATGCCGGGATTCTGCTTCATCGCCTCCTCGAACGCCTTCCCGCGATACAGGCACAGCACGCCGGTGTGGTAGGTCAGCGCCAGGACCTTGCCGGTGTTGCCGAAGTCCTTGAGCATGGCGTCGGCCGAGTCCTGGCCCACCTTCAGCGCGCTGGTGGTCGCGACGATGCCGTCGGCCAGCTCACCGCCCCAGCTGACCACCGGGATCTTGGCGTTGCGGGCCGAGGCCAGGCCGGCGCCGATGGAGCTGCTGGCGAAGGCGCAGACGAGGATCGCGTCCACCTTCTGGGTGGTGGAGAACGAGGTCATCGCCGCGTTCGCCTTGTCGGGACTGCCCTGGGTGTCGGTGACGGTGACGTCCCACCCGGCCGCCTTGGCCTGCTCGGTGGCGCCCTTGATCACCGCGGCGTTCAACGCATCGGTGGCGACCAGGGCGACGATGCCGAGCTTCTTCTTCTTGCCGGACGAGCCGGACTTCGAGCCGCTGCTGCTGCAGGCTGCCATTGACAGTGCCGTGAGCAGCGCGACGATGGAGATGAACATTCGCTTCATAGCAAATGCGCCCTTCTGGTCCAGGAAGTCAGGAACTGTGGACGATGGAGTCAAAGCCGGCGGTGTCAGGAACGCGTCCGGCGGGTTAACGTCAGATTACCTGGTTGTCAGTCTGTCGGACAATCTTGCGCAGGGCTGCGAGCTTGTCAAGACCCAGAGCGCTGGTTAGGCGCCAGCCGGCCCGCACAATAGGGAGTAGCCGGAAACTCCTACCGCGCCGCCCGATGCAGCGTCCGTAGGCGCAGCACCATCGGCGGAGCCAGTGCTTGCAGGTTTTGTCTGACGATCATATAGTCAGGCGACCGCTGTGCCGTGCCGGGCGACGGCCGGCCACTTCACCCCGCTAGCGAGTAGGGAGTCACCGTGTCAGCACCAGACAGCAACCTGGAGATCATCCAGGTCAAGTACGGCGAGCGGATCACCCAGAAGAGCGTGGTCTTCCACAACTACGCCGACTACGGCCAACCCGACGGCGACCTGCACATGGAGTACAACTTCTGGGTCATCCGGGACGGCGAGAAGGTGATGCTGCTCGACACCGGCTACGACATTCCGGCCCGCGACTGGCTCGGCGAGCAGCCGGTCAAGGCGACGCCGGACGGCTTGGCGCTGCTGGGGATCGACCCGCTGGACGTGTCCATGGTCATCACCTCGCACTTCCACTACGACCATATCGGCTACCTCGGTTTGTTCACCAATGCCCAGGTGGTATCCGGGCAAATGGAATATGACTACTGGTTCGGCAAGTGGCGTGACGACCAGCTCGAGGGCGAGTTCACCATCGAGTCGGACCTGCGGAACGTCAAGCAGGCAGAGGACGAGGGCCGGTTGCGGCTGATCAGCGAGCCGACCGAGGTCTACCCCGGAATCACCGTCTACCCGGTGGGCGGCCACTGCCCGGGCGAGCTGCTGACCCTGATCCAGAGCCGCTCCGGACCGCGCATCATGACCGTGGACGCCGCGCACTTCTACGAGCAGGTCGAGAACGAGTGGCCGTTCTTCGCCTTCACCGACCTGGAGGAGATGCGCCAGGCGCTGAGCTTCATCACCAAGCTCACGGCCGACACCGGCGCCACCGTGATCCCGGGCCACGACGGCCGGGTCCGCGACCGGTTCCCCCAGGTACCGGGTCCGGCGTCGGAGATCGCCACCGTCGTCGGCTGACGACTCGCGGTAACCGAGGTAACAGCTGCCGAGTAGGAGGGTCATGTCCGGCGAGGACCAGCACGGCGACGACCAGTACGAAGTGGTCATCGTCAAGTACGGCACCAGGAGCACGGTCAAGAGCGACGTGTTCCTCAATCACCACATCTACGCCGAACCGGATCTGCCGCAGGACATGGACTACTTCTTCTGGGTGGTGCGCAACCGGGCGCGCACCGTGGTGGTGGACACCGGCTTCTCGGCGGCCGGCGGGGCAGCCCGCAACCGGACCTCGCTGGTGGACCCGGTCGAGGCGCTCGGCCTGCTCGGGTTGCCGGCCGAGCAGGTCGAGACGGTGCTGGTGACCCACGCGCACTACGACCACATCGGCAACCTGGACCGGCTGCCCGCCGCCCACATCGTGCTGTCGGCGGCCGAGTACGCCTTCTGGACCTCGCCGATGCATACCCGAGCCCAGTTCCACCACTCGATCGAGGATGTCGAGCTCAGCGCGCTGGTCGCGGCCGAACGGATCGGCCGGGTCACCCAGTTCTTCGACCGCTACCCGGTAGCCCCCGGCATCGAGCTGATCGAGGTCGGCGGCCACACCCCCGGCCAGAGCGTGGTGCTGGTGCAGACCGTGGACGGTCCGGTGCTGCTGGCCTCGGACGCCATCCACTTCTACGAGGAGTACACCGACGACAAGCCGTTCGCGCACGTGGCCAACTTGGTCGACATGTACGCCGGCTTCGATCGGATCCGGGCGCTGATGGACAGCGGCCAGGCACGGCACCTGGTGTCCGGCCACGACCCGGAGACGCTGGGCCGGTTCCGCCCGCTGGACGGCCCGCTGGCCGGCCTGGCGGCAACCATAGGCAGCCGAATGTGACCCCCCGGCCACCTGATGATTCTTCGAGGAGGCTCCGATGAACGGCGCCTTCGACGGCCTGGTCGCGGTGGTCACCGGGGCCGGCAACGGCCTCGGCCGTGCGTCGGCGGCCCGGTTGGCCCGCGATGGCGCGTCGGTGGTGGTGGTCGACATCGACGGCGATGCCGCCCGAGCGGTGGCCGACTCGCTGCCGGGCCCGGCGCTGGCGGTGCAGGCCGACGTCAGCGACGAGGCGCAGGTGCAGGGCTACCTGGAGCAGGCCATCGACCGGTTCGGCCGGCTCGACCTGCACCATCTCAACGCCGGTATCTTCGGCAGCTTCGCCCGGCTGCCCGACATGCCGGTGACCGACTTCGACCGGGTGCTCGCGGTCAATGTGCGTGGCGTCTTCCTCGGGCTGCGGGCCGCGTTCCGCTGCTACGCCGAGCAATCGAGCGCAGGGCAGTCCGGCGCCGGCGCGATCGCGGTCACCGCGTCCATCGCCAGCCTGACCGGCAGCGCCGACCTGCTGCCCTATGTCACCTCCAAGCACGCGGTGGTCGGCCTGATCCGGTCGGCGGCGATGTACGGCGGTCCCCTGGGCATTCGGGTGAACGGCGTCGCACCTGGCATCGTGCCGACCGACCTGTTCGCCGCCGCCGGCGACACGACCGGCGGCAAGAACGACATGACCCGCCGGGCCGCCACCACCCCGCTGCGCCGAGCTGGCACCCCCGAGGAGATCGCCGGCGTGGCCGCATTCCTGCTCGGACCGGATTCGGCCTATGTCACCGGGCAAATCGTCTCGGCCGACGGCGGCGCGACCATCGTCAACACGGTGCGGCCGTCCGGCGGCGCCGGAGCGTGGGATACCGACCGGGTGGATCGTGAGCTCTACCCCGACTGGATAGGAACAGCGAGCGATGTCTGAGCAGCGGATCGGCTTCGTCGGCCTGGGCAACATGGGCGGCCGGATGACCAAGTGCCTGGTGGGCGCCGGCCATCCGGTGCTCGGCTTCGACACCAACATCGAGGCGATCGCCGCGACCGGGGCCGAGGCCGCGGCCTCGCCGGCCGAGGTGGCCGAGCGGTCCGACGTGGTGCTGCTGTCGCTTCCGGACTCGCGGGTGGTCGAGGCGGTCATGCTCGGCGACGACGGCATCGTGGCCAGGGCCCGGCCGGGCCAGCTGATCGTCGACCTGAGCACCGCCGCCCCCGCCTCCACCCGGATGATCCACCAGCTGGTGCGGGACAAGGGCGCGCACTACCTGGACGCCGGCATCTCCGGGGGCGCGGCCGCGGCGGACAAGGGCGCCCTCACCCTGATGGTCGGTGGCGAGGAATCAGCGCTGGAGCAGGTACGCCCGGTGCTGGACGCCTTCTCCTCGGCGGTCTTCCACTGCGGCGACAGCGGCGCCGGGCACACCGCCAAGCTGCTCAACAACTTCCTCAACGCGGTGGCCCTCAGCGCCACCGCCGAGGTGATGGTCGCGGGAAAGAAGGCAGGCCTGGACCTGGCCGTGCTGCTGGACGTGCTGAACAACAGCTCCGGCGTCAACTTCGCCACCATCAACCGGTTCCCGAAGATCATCCAGGGCGACTACCTCAAGGGTGGCCTGACGAACACGCTGATGATGAAGGACGTCACCCTCTACGTCGACCTGCTCGGCCAGCTCGGAGTCAGCAGCCTGAACTCAGCCGGCCCGATGGCCAGCTTCGGGCTGGCCCGCGCGCTCGGGTACGCCGACGAGATCAGCAACACCGTTGTCGATGCTATCGGGGACATCTCCGGCGGTGTCCGGTTACACGATCCGGCCTCTGGTCCGGAAGGGAGCAGTAATTGATCGTCATACCTGGCAACGGATCAGCCACCTCCGAGCGGCGCGGCCCGACCTTCACCGGTGAGGTGTGGGCGGCTCCGGTGCTGCCCGGCGTGGACGGCGTCACCGTCGCCACCATCTTCTTCACCCCCGGCGCCCGTACCTTCTGGCACCACCACGAGCACGGGCAGCTGCTGCAGGTGCTCGCCGGTTCCGGATTCGTCTGCCCGTACGGGGAGAAGCCGCACCCGCTACGCGCCGGTGACACGGTGTGGGTGCCGCCGGGCGAACGACACTGGCACGGCGCGGCGCCCGGCTCGTTCCTCACCCACACAGCTGTTTCGCTCGGCGCCACGACCTGGCTCGACGAGGTCTCCGACGCGGACTACGCCTCCAGCGACACCCCGAAGTAAGGGCGGACGTATATGACGAACGAACAGACACGCGCGGAGACCTACGAAAAGGGTCTGCAGATGCGGCGTGCCGTGCTCGGCAAGGATCACGTGGACCGGTCGCTGGACGGGGTCAGCGAATTCTCCCGGCCCATCCAGGAACTGGTCACCGAGTACTGCTGGGGCGTCGTGTGGACCATGGACACGCTGCCGCTGAAGACCAAGAGCCTGCTCAACCTGGCCATGCTGACCGCGCTGAACCGGTCCCACGAATTGGGCGTGCACGTCCGGGGCGCGCTGAACAACGGGGCCACCGTGGGCGAGGTGCAGGAGGCGCTGCTGCAGACGGCGATCTACGTCGGGGTGCCGGCCGCGCTGGAGTCGTTCCGGGTGGCCGAACGGGTGCTCACCGAATATCAAGCCGATGAGTCCGACCGATGAGTGAGGCCGCCCCGGTGATCGGGGCCGGCGCCGTGGTGGGCATCGTCGGGCTCGGCAACATGGGCTCGCCGATGGCGGCCAACCTGATCCGGGCCGGCTTTCGGGTGCGCGGCTACGACCTGGCCGAGCCGGCCCGGGCCGCGCTGGCCGACTGCGGCGGCGAGCCGGTCGGCTCCGCCGCCGAGGCGGTCGCGGGCGCCGAGGTGGTGATCCTGATGCTGCCCAACTCCGACGTGGTCGAGGCGGTGGTCGGCGACGGCGCCTTCGCCGCGGCGCTGACCGCCGGCGCCGTGCTGGTCGACATGGGCTCCTCGGAGCCGCTGCGTACCCAGGCGCTGGCCGCCGAGCTGGCCGGCCGCTCGGTGGTGCTGGTGGACGCGCCGGTGTCCGGCGGGGTGAGCCGGGCCCGTAGCGGCGCCCTGACCATCATGGCCGGTGGCGACGCCGGCGTGCTGGACCGGCTGGCTCCGGTGCTGGCCGCGCTCGGCACGGTGACCCGGGCCGGGAACGTCGGCGCCGGGCACGCCATCAAGGCGTTGAACAACCTGCTCTCGGCCACCCACCTGCTGGCCACCAGCGAGGCGATGATCGCCGGCGAGCGGTTCGGGCTGGATCCCGAGGTGATGCTGGCGATCATCAACTCCTCCAGCGGGCGCAGCGGATCGACCGAGAACAAGTGGCCCAACTTCGTGCTGAGCGAGAAGTACGACTCCGGTTTCGGCCTGCGCCTGATGCTCAAGGACATGCGGATCGCGGTGGCGCTGGCCGAGCAGGTCGGCACGCCGGACGCGCTCGGCAGCGGCGCGGTCGCGCTCTGGGCCCAGGCGGCCGAGGCGCTGCCGGCCACCGCCGACCACACCGAGGTCGCCCGGTGGGTCCGCGATCAGCAGGCAGCTGACCAGCCTTCGCGCCAATCGACCCGCGATCACCAGACGACGCAAGGAGAATCCGCATGAGCCTCACCGCACGACAGGAAGAGATCAAGGCCGAGTTCATCAAGGTGCGCGGCACCTGGGGCGACGTGTGGCAGGGCATCCTGGAGCTCGACCCGGAATTCCTGCAGGCCTACCTGAACTTCTCGGCGGTGCCGTGGCGCAAGAACCACCTGGACGACAAGACCAAGGAGTTCATCTACATCGCCGTCGACGCCAACGCCACCCACATGTACCTGCCCGGCGTCCGGCAGCACATCAAGGCGGCGCTGAAGCTCGGGGCCACGCCGCAGGAGATCATGGAGGTGCTCGAACTGAGCGCCACCCTGGGCATCCACGCCATGAACATCGGGGTGCCGATCCTGGTCGAGGTGCTACAGGAGAAGGGTCTGCGGACCGGGCCGGCGCCGCTGACCGAGTACCAGGAAGAGGTCAAGGCCGACTTCACCAAGACCCGTGGCTACTGGCACTCGTTCTGGGACGAGATGCTGGAACTCGATCCGGAGCTGTTCGCCGCGTACACCGAGTTCTCCTCGGTGCCCTGGCGGCACGGCACCCTGGAACCGAAGGTCAAGGAGTTCGTCTACATCGCCTTCGACACCGCGGCGACCCACCTGTACGTCAAGGGGCTCAAGCTGCACATCGAGAACGCGGTGGGCTACGGCGCGACCGCCCAGGAGATCCTCGAGGTGATGGAGATCGCCAGCGTGCTGGGCATCCACGCGGTCACCTCGTCGGTGCCGATCCTGCAGGAGGAGATCGCCGCTTCCGAGCAGGCCGCTTCCGAACCGGCCGCCTCGGCCTGACCCCCGCCAACGGCCGCGGGCGGGAGCCGGCTCGATCCGGTTCCCGCCCGTGGCATCCAAGCGTCAGGGTTCCCCCAGCATCGCACGCTACTTGGCAGCCCGATTCTTGCGGCGTGCCGGAGCAGCCGTCCCGTCCGGGCCGACGTCCACGGTGGCGATCCGGCTCAGCCCGGTCTTGGCCGCATTGCGGACGTGCTGGGCGCAGGCGGCCGCGGCCCCCTTCGCGTCGCCCTCCTCGATCAGCTCGACCACCCGGCGCAGCTCGGCCGCGGCCTGGGCCGGCCGGCCCGGCACCGACAGCGAGGTGGCCCGCAGCGCCCGGACCCGGCCCTGCAGCATGGTCAGCATCTGGGCCAGCGGCGGGCTGGACGCGCCGGCCAGCAGCACGTCGTAGAAGGCATCCTTGGCCCGCAGCTCCTCGCGGTAGTCGCCCTCGACGGTGCTGAAGTTCTCCAGCTCCTCCAGGGCGACCCGCAGCTTCTTGACCTGGTCCGGACCGGCCCGCTCGACGAAGCGCTGGACCGCCAGCGCCTCCAGCGACACCCGCATCTCGTAGATGTCGGTGGCCTCGTCCTCGGACAGCACGCTGACGATGGCGCCCTTCTGCGGGATGACGGTGACCAGGCCTTCGGACACCAGCAGCGCCAGCACCTCGCGCACGGTGGCGCGGGAGACGTCCAGCTGCTCGATCAGCTCGCGTTCGATCAGCCGCTGGCCCGGTTTGAGGTCGAAGTCCAGGATCGCCTGGCGGACCACGCTGAGCACCTGGTCGCGCAGCGGCGCGGCCACCCGGCCGAGGGGCGCGGCGCTCCAGCCGTTGTCGGCAAGGGCGGCTTCCGGTCGTTGCCTGGCCATGCTCAGGCGTCCGGGCGCGGAACGGTCATCGGTTCATTTCGCGGACTCAACCGAACCTCCTTGCTAGCGTCGCTTGCTCAGGCCGTCAGACAATCTGGGCGCACCACCAGTTTATGCACAGCGCCGCCCTGACAGTGAGAAGCACCCCTTCCATCCTGCGCCTGATTGCGACCGGATGGTTTCATCCCAGGTACGCCTCGATGACGTTCTGCCCCTCGGCGGCCATCGTGTCGGTGCGGAACTCGTCCACCAGCCGGCCGTCGCTGAGCACGTAGATCCGGTCGCAGACCTGCTGGGCCAGGTCGATCCGCTGCTCGACCAGCAGCAGCGAGCCGTTGCGCCGGCGCAGCTCGATCAGCGCCCGGGCCACGCTGCCGATGGCCAGCGGAGCCAGTCCGAGGGACGGCTCGTCCAGCAGCATCAGGTCCGGATCGCTCATCATCATCCGGCCGATCGCCACCATCTGCTGCTCGCCGCCGCTCAGGTCGGTGGCCGGCCGGGACCGGTAGCGCTCGATCACCGGGAACAGCTCGAAGACCGCGGCCAGCAGCTCGGCGACCCGGCGCTCGTCCCGGCGCAGGTGCAGCGCGCCCAGCACCAGGTTGTCCTCGACGCTCTGGTTGCCGAACAGCCGGCGGCCCTCCGGCACCAGCGCCACGTGGCCGCGGGCGACCTGGTGCGCCGGCATCCGGGACACGTCCACCCCGCGGACGCTGATGGCGCCCCGCCGGTGCCGGGTCATCCCCATGATGGCCTTCAACAGGGTGGTCTTGCCGGCCCCGTTCGGCCCGAGCAGGGCTACCGCCTCGCCCTCCTCCACCCGCATGCTGATGTCGCGCAGCACGTCGTAGCGGCCGTACCCGGCCGACAGCGAGTCGATCAGCAACGCCGGTTGACTGGTCATTGGCCCAGGTACACCTCTCGCACACGTGCGTCGGCGCGCACCGTGGCGGCCGGCCCACTGGCGACGAGCTGGCCGGCGGCGAGCACCGTCACCTCGTCGCACATCTCGAAGATGAACTTCGTCTGGTGCTCGATCACGATGATCGACATTCCCTTGGCCCGCAGCTCGGACAGCAACCGGGACACGGTGGCCACCTCGCCGGCGGACAGCCCGGCCAGCGGCTCGTCGAGCAGCAATACCGACGGGCCGGACACGGTCGCCGCGGCCAGCTGGGTCAGCTGCTCCACGCCGTGCGGGACGTCAGCGATCCGGGCCTGCCGCCAGCGGTCCATGCCGACCGTGCGCAACGCGCTCCGGGCGTCGGAGGCCAGCCGGCGGGAGTCCCGCCGGGCACCGGGCAGCAGCGGCCAGGCCGCGGCCCGGGCGCCGATCCGGGGCAGCGCGCTGTACCGGCCGATCGCCACGTTGTCCTGGGCCGGCAACTCCCGTACCAGGACCGCGGTCTGGAACGTCCGCATCAGGCCGAAGCCGGGACGGGCCGGCGCGCCGAGGTGATCCACCCGGGACCCGTTGACCGAGATGGCGCCGGCGGCGGGCGTGAGCTGGCCACAGATCAGGTTCACCAGGGTGGACTTGCCCGAGCCGTTCGGTCCGATCAGGCCGTGGATGGCGCCGGGCCGGACGACGAAGTCCACCCCGTCCAAGACCGGCGTGCCCGGCCGGTAGGAGAAGGTGACGCCGCGGCAGTCGACCGCCGGCGCCGCGGCCGCCGCCGCGGAGCGCTCGGCCGCGGTCAGCTCGTCCGGCCTGGTCAGCCTGGCGGCGGACACCGGCTCCGGCACGGCGTCGGCCGCCGGCTCGCGGCCGGCCAGCTCCTCGGCCACCGGCCGGCCGGTGAGGCCGAACCGGCGACCGAGTTGGCCGGCCACCCCCACCACGCCGCCGGGTGCGAAGACGATGACCAGCACGAAGATGGCGCCGAACAGCAGCTCCTGGACCAGCGGGTCGATGTGCACGTACACCGGGAACACGCTGATGAAGGCGGCCCCGATCGGCGGTCCCCAGGTGGTGTTGATGCCGCCCAGGATGACCATCACCAGGATGTTCACCGAGACCGTCCAGCTGAACTGCCCGGGCGAGACG
>Ga0326721_10000157_pt1 | contig 28277 bp, 26 predicted proteins | sample SGPome_FD_203951 | JGI IMG/M metagenome (GOLD analysis project Ga0326721, IMG submission 203951) | Soil microbial communities from Southern Great Plains, Lamont, Oklahoma, United States - SGP_1_2016 | ecosystem: Engineered > Artificial ecosystem > Soil microcosm > Unclassified | place: USA...
TTCCGCGCGCAGCCGGTCACCGGCGACTGAAGTCGCAGCAACAACTACGGGAAGCCTCGCAAACTGCGCGAGGCTGATCCGCTCACTCCGCGGCCCCGGTGCTCACGACCAATCTCCTTTCATCCTCGTGGTCGCGCGCAGCGCGGTGTTCGACTCAGGATGACGTCTCTCTGTGCGTCTGTAATGCACAGTTGATCACCAGATCTGATATAAGAGCAGAGCAGCAGAGGGAATTCCTCCGCTGCCCTGCTTTTCCGCGCGAATCCCGGTTTCCTACTTCCCCTGCTCGATCGCCTTCTTCGCGATGCGGTCCACCAGGTTGGGGGCGACGAGCTTCAGCTTCGCGCCGATCTTGCCGCGCAGCGTCATGATCAGCTCGCGCTTGCGCTTCGCCGCGGCGTCGATGATCTGGCGGGCGCACTCCTCCGCCGTCATCACCTCGCCCTCGCGCACGGGGCTGTTGCCGTGGCCCAGCGGGTGCCCGTGCGGACCGAAGGCGCGCTCGCGGATCTCCGTGGCGACGAAGCCGGGGAACACCTGCGTCACCGTCACCCCGCTCCCGTCCAGCTCGATGCGGATGGAGTCGAAGAACCCGGCCGCCGCGTGCTTGCTGGCCGCGTAGCCGCTGCGCGTGGGAACGCCGGTGCGCCCCGTCAGGCTGTTCACCGCCACGATCCGCCCGCGCGACTTCTTCAGGTGCGGCAGCGCGTAGAAGGTGGGGTACACGCTCCCCAGGTAGTTCACGCGCATGATCCGCTCGAACGGGGCGAGATCCGTCATCTCGTCGAAGCGCGCCCACATTCCGATCCCCGCGTTGTTCACCAGCGTGTCCACGCGCCCGAACTGGTCGGCCGCGCGCTCCACCAGCGCCCGGCACTGCGCCTCGTCGCCTACGTCGGTGGGAACGGCGACCGCCTTCGCGCCGGCCGCGCGGCAGGCGTCGGCCACCGCGCCCAGCTTCGCCGCGTCGCGCGCGGCCAGGACCAGCCATGCACCCTGCGCGGCCAGCTGCAGCGCCATCTCGCGCCCGATCCCCGCCGAGGCGCCGGTGAGCACCACCACGTTCTCGCGGAAGGGCGCGTCGCTCATCGTCGGCCGGCGGCGGTGGAGGGGGATGGAGGTGCCGGGCGCGCGGAGCCGCCCACGTTCACGTGAATCTGCACGTGGCCGTTGGCCTCCACAACCGCGGCCAGCGAGGTGGCGAAGACCGACACGCCCAGCGGACGGATGGCGTCCACCCCGCCCGCCAGCCGCACGCTGCGCCCCAGGTTGCGGTTCAGCGCCCGGTCCACGTCGTGGCGGATCTTCTCCACCCGGTCGCTCACGTCGAAGTGCGCGGCGGCGCGCATCTGGTCGCGCAGGTCGTCGTACAGCAGCCAGTCGGCCACCTGCGGCAGCAGCTGCCGGCTCTCCACCGAGTAGTCCAGGTCGGGGACCGACACCACCTGCGTCTGCGGGTCGAACGCCGGAGTTCCCACGAAGTACAGCTCGCCGCGCGCGTCGCCGCTCACCCGTACCGCCAGCACCACGCGGCTCCCCCCGCCGTACAGCCGCGCGGCGCGCACCTTCACCTTGTGCCCCTTCACGTCGAAGGTGCGGCCGACCAGCTGCTTGCCCAGGATCTCGTTGGCCGACTCGTACGGCAGCTCGGCCACCAGCGCCACGCGGAAGCCGCGTCCGGGCGACGGGTCGCCGCCCTCGGGAAGCGGCTTTTCCTTCACCTCGGGGCGGTCGCCGATCACCACCCTGGGGCGCAGGGTGAGGGAAACGGTGGTGCTCATCGTCGTCCCCTTCCCGCTGGGCTTCGTCGCGGCGATGGACTCGGGCTGGAGGACCAGGTACACGCCCTTCGCGGCCTCGATCGGCTGCTGCGCGTCGCTCCACACGTCTTCCACCCGCTGGCGCAGCTGCGCGGCGTCGCGGATCTTCTCGTCCACCTGCGGCGCGGCGCCGTCCAGCTGCTTCTGCACCAGGTCGCGCACGCGGTCGGTCACGTCGATGTTGGCCTCGGTCAGCTTGCAGGGGATGCCGGGGTCCACCGGGCGCGCGGTGGTGTGCGGCGCCACCGTCCAGTCGCGGCGCCAGAGCAGGGTGGTGCGCAGCCCCACCTCCAGCGACGGCATGGGGCCGTCCACGCCGCACGAGCCCAGCTGCACCCAGCGGCATCCGGCCAGCGGCACGCACGGGTGCGCGGCGATGCGGGCGCGGTAGCGCACCCTCGTGGCCATGTCCACGTGGTCGCCGTCGATCTCCAGCCGCAGCGGTTCGCGCGTCCACATCTCCTTCACGTACACGGTGCCCACCACGGCGTACTTGCCGATGGGCTGCCACTCGTCCTCGCGGTTCTGGCCGCGCGGCACCTTGCTCTCCACCTGCGCGGCGATGTTGGCCAGCGACACGGTGACGGGCAGGTTGACGGTCGACGCGTCCAGCTCGGGCACCGGCCGCGCGGCGTCGCCGGTGCCGGGCGGGGGGATGCGCACGTTGTCGCGGCACCCCGCGAGCAGCACGGCGGCGATCAGCAGAGTTCGGTTCCGCAAGGGCGTGGCGATGGATTCGGGTGGGCGAGAGGAATCCGTGGATCTCGTTGCTGGATACGGACTACGGAAGATGGGTGGAGATTGTGTCGGTAGATGGAGATAGCGATTTGCGTACCGGGCCGGCCCTCTCCCTGGCTCGGCGGGGCCGCCATCGCCCACGCATTCGTCGCGGGCTTCGGTGTGACGGGGGCGATCCTGCTTCGTTCATCTTCCGAAGCATCCTGCCCGCCTGGCTGGCCCCCTCCCCCGGCTCTTCCCCCGTTCCGCGGGGGAGGGGAGAACTCATCGGAGGCGGCACCACCAGCTCGGAGCCGCCACGATGGTGCGGCGCGAGTCCGCGAAGGCGGACTTTGTGCAGTTGTTGCCGCGAATTTATTCGCTTGGCAAGCTCGGCAGAGCTCGGTAAGCTGGCCCGCGGCTCGGCTACTCGTCGCGCTCCGGCGGGCGCGGGGAGACGACGTCGAGGAGCAGCCGCCACTCGCCCGTCCCGCCCTCGCGGAGCCACACGTGGACGTAGTGCCCGGTCTCACGGCGGCCGGCGCCGGGATGCACCAGCCGGTACTCGCCCCACGTCCACCCCAGGTCTCCCGCGGCCGATGCGTAGCCGCGCGCCGGCTCGGCCGAGTATCGACGCGCGCTGTCCGCCGCCGCCGCGGCCACCGCGCCGGCGAGCCCGACGCGCGGAGGCGAGCCCCGGCGCATCAGCCGCATCTCCGCGTGTCCGAAGTCGGCCAGGGCGCGCGCGAACCCCGCCGCCTCCGCGCGCGCGGCGAAGGCGCTGTCCGCCGCCATCAGCGAGCGCGCGGCGCCGGGGCTGGAGCGCGATGCCGGCGGCCGGCGCCGCGGGTCGGGCCGCCACGCTTCCGGCGCGGTCGCGGGCGGGCCGCCGGGCGTGCCGAGATCGACCACCCACCGCCATCCCTCCGCCTCGCGGCGCCAGACGGTGAAGTAGGTACCGGTGCCCTGCAGCGTGCCGGTGCTGTCGCGCCGCTCGTACGGCCCGGTGGTGAACCCCAGGTCGCCCGACGCGGCGGCGCGCACGTACACCGGGTACCAGCTCAGCCGCCCGGGAACCGGCCCGCTGCGCCGCCAGCCCTCCTTCGCGTTCTCCGGCTCCGGGCGAAAGGCGATTGCGCTGTCGCTGGCGAAGCGCACGAACGCGTCGCGCACCCCCTCGCGTGCCGCCGCATCGGCGAACGCGCGCTCCGCCTCCGCGACCGGCACCTCGGGCAGGAACACCGGCGCCGGGTCCACGAACGGGCAGCCGGTGAGCACGAGCAGCAAGACGGACGCGGCGATAGGGAGGCGGGGCATCGGATCAGGAGATGGAGAAACGGTGAGCGTCTACAGTACGGTGCGGACTTCAGCCATCCAAGGGCCTCACGCGGAGCCGCGGAGGCGCGGGAGAACTCATCGCTCGCCCGGAGCCCTCCGCGTCCCCGCGGCTCCGCGTGAGATCAGCCGGGCCAATCCTCGCGCGGGAGCTGGAAGCGGATGACGCCCTCCTCCGAGCCCGGACCCTCGAGCGTGAAGCCGAGGTTGCGCAGCACGCCGATGGACGGCTCCAGGTGCGGAAACGTCTCCGCGACGACGCGGGTGACGCGCGGGAAGGCGAAGGCGCGCTCCACCAGCGCGCGCGTGGCCTCCGTGGCCAGCCCGCGGCGGCGGTGATCGGGCATCACCCCGTATCCCACCTCCACCGTCCCATCCTCCGCCGGCGGGCCCTTGTATCCGGCCACGCCCGCCAGCTCGCGGTCTTCCCGCAGCACCAGGTAGTACATCCACCATCCCTCGTGCTCCGGCGCGCCCTCGACCGCCCGCAGCGTCCAGAGCCGCGCATCGTCGTCGTACAGCTCCGGCGGCCAGTCACCCGGGATGCGGGCGTCCAGCAGGTGGCCGAAGCGCGCGCGGTCGTCGCCCTCGGCGCGGAGCAGCTCCGGGCTGCACCCCACCAGCTCCAGCCGGGGCGTCACCAGCAGCGTGCTCATCCGGGTGTCTTCCCGCGGTGAAGAAAAAGCTCCGGCCGCAGCCGGTCACCGGCGACTAAAGTCGCAGCAACAACTACGGGAAGCCTCGCAAACTACGCGAGGCTGTTCGGCTCGAAAGCCGGTTCCGCTGCGAAAGCGAGCGCGGCCACCGGTGAGGGCGGCCGCGCGGGTGGGTCAGGGCTTCTTCGGGGTGCCGCCGGGGGTGGCCCGGCTGCGGCTCTGCTGCTCCGCCTCCATCACCGTCTGCATCAGCTCGGGGAGGTGCTCCCGCAGCAGCCGCTGGGTGACCTCGGACGAGCGCGCGGCCAGCTCCGGCTGCGTCTCCATCAGCCGCCGGCCCAGCGGCGTGCGGTAGAACGCGGCCAGCTGGCGCAGCTCGTCCTCGGTGTACGTTTCGGCGTAGAGGCGCACGAACTCGGGCTCGATCTGCGCCCAGCTGATGTACTTCCGGAAGAAGTCGCGCATCTGCTGCTCGTACTGCGCGATCGCCGGGTTGGTCTGCTTCTGCTGCTCGATCATCAGGTCCAGCGTGCGCTCGTAGCCGCGCTGCAGCTGGCCGGCCTCCAGCACCTCGGCCGCGGCGCGCATCCGCGCGGGCGACGGGTCCTGCGCGTGCGCGGGGCGGGCCAGCGCCAGCAGCGCCACGGCGGCCAGGGCCATCCTCGTCTTCATCGTCGTCGGTCCCTCCATCAAGGTGGGGTGATGGTGGAGCGGCGCTCAGCCGCGGCGGCGCTCCAGCAGCAGCATCATCAGCAGCGACAGGATGATGCGCACCTCGTCGTGCTCGGGAAGGTCCACGATCTCCTCGATGCGGAACTTCCCCTGCATGAAGGCGGGCTCCTTCACCAGCCGCATCAGCACGGTGCCGTCGGGCGCGGTGACCGAGTAGGCCGGGTTGAAGACGTAGCCCGCGAACATCCCCACGATGGGCAGGTCGCTGAACACGGCGTCGGCCACCTTGATCCAGGGGTTCTCTTCCTGGATGGTGAGCACCACCTGGCCGTTCACCTCGATGTCGTAGCGCGCGCGCCAGATGGAGCGCGCGCCCTGGCGCTTCACCGAGGCGATGTAGTTGCCCGCCGCGTCGGTGAAGTGGTAGCGCGCGCGGAAGTCGATCACGCGGTCGGCCTGCAGGTTGTACAGCGGCCGGGTCTGCTGCTCGTCGCCGAAGACGGTGACGGCCTCCTTCAGCTTGAAGGCCTTCTGCTTCACGTACATCTGCAGCTGCCCCGCGGCGTCGCGCACGGAGATCTGCGGCGAGAGGGCGAAGAGCTTGAACGAGAGGCTGAGCGGGTATTGCATCGGCGTGGGCGATCTGGGTCTGCGTACCGGGAAGACGGCGCACGGGCGTGCGCCGGAGGGATGCCGAAAGCTACGCCGCGCCCGCGAAACGCGACAGGGCGCCGCGTCCGGCATCGCTGAATCTCACGCGGAGACGCGGAGTCGCGGAGAGCTCGGGGCGACGATGAGCTCTCTGCGTCTCCGCGTCTCCACGTGAGATCCGGGGTTTCCGTCCTGCGCGCGGAAACTGATCGTCCGGGGCAGCCGATCTACAGCCAGAAGGGGATGCTGAAGGGCGGACGCGGCTCCCTCGCCTCGGCCGGCGTGGGGTCGATGAGCGGGAGGCGGGAGACGGTGAGCAGGTGCTCGCCCTTCGGCATCGCGTCCACGGGGATGTAGGCCACGATCCCCCGCGCGCCCGTCTCCGGCTCGGTGGCGAAGCGGAAGGCGGGGGAGATGGGGCGCCCGTCCAGCGTCACCGGCTGCAGCGCGGCCATGCAGCGCAGCACCGCCTGCCCGGCGCGGTCGCCCTCCGGCCGCGCGGCGGAGAAGAAGCCCGCCGCGGGAACGGCCTCGCGCACGTCGCCGCACTTCTGCCCGATCAGCTCGTTGTGGCGGCGCGGCTGGTAGGGGATGAACAGGCGCACGTACGGGTCGCGCACCATGTCGCTCTGGATGAACGGCGTACCGGCCGACATGAGGTCGTCGCTGCGGCGGTCGGCGTAGAAATCCGTGGCCACCCCCAGCGCGCCCGGCGCGTCGGGAAGGAACGAGTACCCGTCGCCGTGGAGCCCGGAGATCTCGCCCAGCGCGTCCTTCATGATGAACAGCAGGCCGCCGGCGATGAGGACGATGGTGGCGGTGCGCGCGCCGCGGCGGCCGCGCAGGTTGGTGGCCAGCGTCAGCATCAGCGGGGTGAAGAGCGCCACCTCCTGCAGCCGCGCGTACGTTCTCCCGATGCGGCGGATCCAGCGCGCGGCGGCTCCGTCGGGGTCCAGCCGGTCGCCCATGCGCTTGTCGACCAGGCTGGCCACCAGCACCGGCAGCACGAAGCAGGCGACCATCGCCTCCAGCACCCCCACCCCGGGGTGCGCGCCGAACACCACGCGCGAGACGAAGAACGACACCAGCGCGAACATGCCGCCGGCCATCAGCGACCACACCAGCAGCAGCGCCAGGGTGAACGCCCCGGCGAAGATCAGGCTGGCGAAGCGGTCGGCGCGGTCGATGAGCGTCTGCAGCGAGGGCGTGCGCTCGCGCTGCATCTGCCGCATGATGGGCCCGCCGCGCGCTTTGTCCCAGCGGATGCCGTGCGGGAACACGGCCTCGAGCCCGATGACGCCCACCCAGTAGCCGCGCACCGCCAGGTGCAGCGAAAAGCCGCCGGCCAGCGCGTACACGGCCAGCTTCACGTAGTACCAGATCAGGAACACGAACAGGAACCCGACCGAGTCCATCCGCGGCTGCATGCGGTAGAACCACCCGTCCAGCTGCCCGGGGATCTGCAGCATGGAAAAGACGAGCGCGCCGGAGATCAGCAGCTCCAGCTCCCAGGGGCGAACCGTGGGCTCGTGCGGCGTCTGTCCCAGCGTTGTGGGCGGCTCGGGCGGCGGCGCGGCCACGTGCAGGTCGGCGATCGGGAGCTGCTCCGTCCCCGGCGTCTCGACGGTCGGCTGAGTCATGGAGGGGGACTGCGGGAGAATGCAGGGAGATGGGAGGAGTTGCCCGAAATCTCGACACGCGAACGAGTTGGCGCAAGTGGAGGGGACGAGTTGGGAGATGGGGTGCTGAGTCTGAGTCCTCCTGAGTCCTAAGTCCTAAGTCCTAAGTGCTGAGTCCCAAGTCCCAAGTGCTGAGTGCTGAGTGCTGAGTGCTGAGTGCTGAGTGCGAGACTCAGCGTGCGAAGAGACTGCAGAGTGTTAAGGATGCATCTTACTCGCCTGGCTGGCCCCCTCCCCCGGCCCCTCCGCCCGCTCCGCGGGGGAGGGGAGAACTAACCGCGGGGAGGCTGCGGATCGTGCGGCAATGCCCGAGGATGGGCCACGCATCACGCCAGCGGCGCGGCATGCGCCACCATCCGAGCGCCCCGATTGAAGTTACCCCCTCCCGTTATCGGGCCCCGTTATCGGGAGGGGGTACGCGGCCTAAGCCTCGCGGGGAGGGCCTCGCGGGGAGGATCACAACCCCGCGATGACGCCGCGGAGGTCCGCGGAGAGCGCGGCGAGCACCGATCCACTCCCCCCGGCCAGGTAGAAGTGGTCGCCGGGGAAGGTGCGGATGCGGTAGCCCGCCGCGGTGTGGCGCGCCCATGCCTCGGCCTCGTCCATCGTGACGCGCGGGTCCGAGAGGCCCGTGTACACGGTGATGGGGATGGGGAGCGGCGGCTCTTCGCGGAACTCGTACGTCTCGATCAGCGCCATGTCCGCGCGCAGCAGCGGAAGGAGCAGCTGCATCAGCTCGGGGTGCTGGGTCACCTCGCGCGGGATCCCGCCCAGCCGGGACAGCTCCTCGATCATCTCCGCGTCCGGGAGCGCGGCCACGTCGGGAAGGCGCGAGGGGATGTCGGGCGCGCGGCGGCCCGAGGCGAACAGGTGCACCGGCCCCGGCGTGCCCGTGCGCCGGGCCCGCCGCGCCAGCTCGAAGCCGACCGCGGCGCCGTTGCTGTGGCCGAACACCGCGTACGGCAGGTCGCGCCAGCGCTCCAGCACCCCGGCCAGCGTCTCGACCAGCGGGTCCATGCGGTCGAACGCCTTCTCCATCATGCGGTTCTCGCGCCCGGGGAGCTGCACCGGGCACACCTCCACGTCGGGCGGCAGGGCGTCGGTCCAGCCGCGGAACATCGACGCGCCGCCGCCCGCGTGCGGCAGCAGCAGAAGCCGCAGCCGCGCTTCGGGGCGCGGCCGCGGCCTCTGGATCCAGGGGTCCTTCGCCGGCTGGGTGCTCACGGCAGGTCGGGGCTGGGGATGAAAACCGGAACGGCGGACCGGGAGAATGGATCGCCTGTCCGCCCCCCGGTCAACCTCCGCGCGTGCGGTTGCCCGATCCCAGGTACCCGCTGTGGCAGCGGGGCAGCGCTCCGTCGGTCTTCGTCCGCATGGGGCCTCCGGCGAGCAGGCGTATCACTCCCGGACAACTCGTGCTTGTCCGTGCATCGGGATCACCAAAGAAAGGCGGCTTCCGGAGATGATGCAACACTTCGGCAGAAACGCGCCATTCGGCCGCACGGAGCGCCCGTTCCGCGCCTTCCCTTCATCCTTGCACGCGTCACCATCGGCTACATCTCCATCCCGATCGGGCCAAAGATCGTAATTCGGGAGATGGGGATCGATCGCGCCCTCGAATCTCCCGTTCACTTGCCCCGCGTCCATCGAAGGAGCCAGAATGTCGGCGGGCGAGGACGGGAGATGAACGGCAACGGGAGAGCGGGATGGCGAAGCACTGGCTGATGAAGAGCGAGCCCGAGGTCTATTCGATCGACGACCTGGCGCGCGACGGGAAGACGTTCTGGGAGGGCGTGCGCAACTTCCAGGCGCGCAACTTCATGCGTGACGAGATGCGGCCCGGCGACCCCGTCCTGTATTACCACAGCAACGCCGACCCCACGGGCGTGGCGGGGCTGGCGCGCGTGGCCAGCCGCGGCTACGCGGACCCCAGCGCCCGCGACCCCGCGAGCGAGTACTTCGACCCCAGGGCCGGCGACGACGACCCGCGCTGGTACATGGTGGACGTGGAGTTCGAGGAGCGCTTCCCGCGCGTGATCACGCTGGACGAGCTGCGCCGGACGCCCGGGCTGGAGAAGATGCTGGTGATCAACAAGAGCCGCCTCTCCGTCCAGCCCGTCACCCCCGACGAGTTCCGCATCGTCACGAAGCTCGGCCGCGCGGGGTGACGCCGATCCCGCTCGTGCGAAGACACGGGTTGGTGCGGGGCCTGCGGAGTGACATATTTCTGCAGCGTACGCGGGCAGGGTGGCTGCCGGAATCGGCGGCCCGTCACAAGGAGGTGAACGTGAGCATCCATCTCTCACCGAATACCGAGTCGCTGCTGGCCGACGCGGCCCAGGCGCGGGGCACCACGCCGGACCTTCTGGCCGAGGAGCTCCTGCTGGAGCGCCTTCAGCCCGAGCCGGACGCGCCTTCCACCAACGGTGCGGCGGACACCGACTCGCCGGAGACGCTCGCGGACCAGCTCGCGGACTTCATCGGCGTGCTTCACAGCAGCGAGCACGTGCCGGGCGGAGCGCGGATGTCGGTACGGACGGGCGAGCAGTTCGCCGCGGGGATGCTGGAGAAGCAGGCGCGGCGGCGGCAGTGACGCTCACCGACGCCGGTGCGATCGTCGCATTGCTGGACGAGGACGATCCGTATCACACGCGTTGCGTGCGAACGTCGGGCGAGCTGCCTCCTGGCTTGCTGACGACGTGGCCGTGCTTTACGGAGGCCATGTACCTGCTCGGGAAGGCGGGAGGCTACACGTACCAGGCCCAGCTCTGGAGCCTGCGTCGCCGCGGGTTCCTGAGTCTGCACGATCTCTCGGGTAAGGAGACCGACCGGGCCGCCGAGCTGATGGAAAAGTACCGCGACACTCCGATGGACCTGGCGGACGCGTCGCTGATGGTCACCGCGGAAACGCAGGGCCTGCGCCGGATCTTCACCCTCGATCACCACTTCCGCATCTACCGGCTCCGCGGAGGGCTGGCCCTGGAGATGGTCCCGGAATCGGCGAAGGGCTGAGCGTCGTTTCGATTCGCTCACATCGAACGATCATGTGCTGCGGCCGCGCGGAATGCCAGTTCCGCGCGGCCGCAGCTCTATCCAGCGCAGGATGGAGCTTCCCGCCTAATCCATCCCCTCGCCCGCGTTGGCCACCTGCTGGGGAATGGTCTGGCGGCCGCCGCCGCGCAGCACCTCGCGGATCACCGAGGCGCGCTGGTCGGCCTCGGCGGCCTGGTCCATGAAGCGGCGGCGCGAGAACTCGTTCCCGCGCGACTCCATCTTCTTCGCCATCTTCCGCGCGAACGCCGCCCGCTCCTTCAGCGCCTGGAACGCGGTCCACAGCGCCGTCTCCACCTCCTGCGTCTGCTCGGCCAGCAGCGTCTCGGGGCCGAAGGCGTGCCCCACGCGGCAGCGGAAGCGCACCAGCTCGCCGTCCTGGATCTCCCACAGCACGCCGTGGCACTCGGGGCAGCTGAAGCCGCTGGGGCGCCCCGGCCGGATGTCGGCGTGCAGCGCGTACGGCTCCATCTCGGCGATGTCGGCCTCGAAGTCCAGCTCGTCGCCCACGCGCTCCTCGCGGGGGGCGGGGACGGGCTCCGCGACCAGGCGCTGCAGCAGCGCCGCCATCTCCGCCAGCGGCACCGCGTGGTCCACCCGCACGTTGGCCAGCGCGCTGCTGGGCATTCCCGGGTGCGCCGCGTCGGCGGGGTCCTGCACCACGGTAACGCCGCCGCGCCGGGCCACCGCGGCCAGCCCGGCGGTGCCGTCGTCCAGGTTGCCGGTGAGCACCACCCCGATCACCCGCCGCCCGTACGCCCGCGCCGCGGTGCGGAAGAGCGGGTCGGCCGCGGGGCGGTGCCCGTTCTCGCGCGGGCCGGGGGAAAGCTGCACCACCCCCGGCTCCAGCAGCAGGTGCCGGTCCGGCGGGGCCACGCAGATGGTTCCCGGCGTCACCGCGTCGCCATCCTTCGGATGCCGCGCGGGAAGCGCCCCGGAGCGGGTCAGGATCTCGGGAAGGAAGCTGGTTCCGTACGGGGGAAAGTGGATGACGGCGAAGATCGCCGCGGGGAAGTCCGCCGGCAGCCCGGCCGCGAGCTCGCGCAGCGCCTCCACCCCGCCCGCCGACGCGCCGATGACGATGATGTCGCGCTGGTCCAAGATCCCCCCTTCCCGGTCCGTTCCGCCGGCGTTCTCCAGAGGGGAAAGTGTGGCAAGTCGCGTGCGCACCGGGCCGCAGGCGGGTTGACACGGCCCGAGCGGCGCAGGGATATTGCGCCGGTACCCCCGCCACTTCGTCCACCGCTTTTCCGTGCGCGCGGCGGCCGCGGGTGGCCGGGTTCTTGACCGCATCCCCGGCATTCCGTTCTCGCCGTTCGCAACCCGACGTGCAGCACCCGGACCCGATGACCAAGCCCGCCGCCGACCAAGCCTTCGAGGGCCTGCTCGAGTTCCTGCGCGACGAGCGCGGGTTCGACTTCACCGGATACAAGCGCTCCACCCTGGGCCGCCGCGTGCGCAAGCGGATGAGCGAGGTGGGGATCGAGGAGTTCGAGGCGTACCGGAACCACCTGGAGACGCACCCGGCCGAGTTCACGGCGCTCTTCAACACCATCCTCATCAACGTCACCAGCTTCTTCCGCGACCCCGAGGCGTGGGACACCCTGGTGAAGGAGCACCTTCCCGGCCTCATCGCGCGCCGGCGCCCCGGCGACCCGCTGCGGGTGTGGAGCGCCGGGTGCGCCAGCGGACAGGAGACGTACACCCTGGCCATGGTGCTGGCCGAGGCGCTGGGGGTGGAGCGCTTCCGCGACGAGGTGAAAATCTACGCCACCGACGTGGACGACGAGGCGCTGGCGCAGGCCCGCGCGGCCACCTACCGGGCCGACGACCTGGAATCGGTGCCCGAGGAGCTGCGGGCGAAGTACTTCGAGCCCTCGGGAAGCCGCTTCGCCTTCCGCGGCGACCTGCGCCGGCTGGTGATCTTCGGGCGGCACGACCTGGTGCGCGACGCGCCGATCTCGCACCTGGACCTGCTGGTGTCGCGCAACACGCTCATGTACTTCAACGCCGACACCCAGGCGCGCATCGTGGGCCGCATGCACTTCGCGCTGAACGACGGGGGGATCCTGTTCCTGGGGCAGGCGGAGATGCTGCGCAGCCAGGGCGGCCTTTTCGTGCCGCTGGACCTGAAGGCGCGCCTGTTCGGCCGGACGCCGCGCGCCAACCTGCGCGAGCGGCTGATGATGATCGGCCCGCCCGCGCGCCCTGACCGCTCCGAGAAGCTGGCCCGCGGCGTCCGGCTGCGCGACGCGGCGCTCGACGCGCAGACCGCCGCGCAGATCGTGGTGGACCTGGGGGGGAACGTGGTGCTGGTGAACGCCGCGGCGCGCGTGCTGTTCGACCTGGCCGCCGGCGACGAGGGGCGCGTGCTGCAGGACCTGACCGTCTCGTACCGCCCGGTGGAGCTGCGCTCGCACATCGAGCAGGTGCGCGCCGAGCAGCGCCCGGTCTGGCTGCGCGGGGTGGAGTTCCCCGCCCCCGACGGCGACGTCCGCCACTTCGACGTGCACGTGACGCCGCTCTTCGGCGAGGCCCGCGCGCTGCTGGGGATCAGCGTCGCGTTCGTCGACGTGACCCAGAGCCACCGGCTGAACAGCGACCTGCAGGAGGCCCACCAGGAGCTGGAGACGGCCTTCGAGGAGCTGCAGTCCGCCAACGAGGAGCTGGAGACCACCAACGAAGAGCTGCAGAGCACCATCGAGGAGCTGGAGACGACCAACGAGGAGCTCCAGTCGACCAACGAGGAGCTGGAGACCATGAACGAGGAGCTCCAGTCCACCAACGAGGAGCTGGAGACGCTGAACGACGAGATGCACCGGCGCACGCTGGAGCTGAACCACGTGAACGCGTCGATGACCTCGATCCTGGCCTCGCTGCGCACGGGGGTGGTGGTGCTGGACCGCGGGCAGGACATCCGCGTGTGGAACCGCAAGGCCGAGGACCTGTGGGGGCTGCGCGCCGACGAGGTGAGCGGCCACGCCTTCCAGAACCTGGACATCGGCCTGCCGGTGGAGCGGCTGAAGGCGGCGGTGCGCGCCTGCATTGGCGGCGAGAGCGAGTACGAAGAGGTGCTGCTGGACGCGGTGAACCGCCGCGGGCGCTCCATCCGCTGCCGGGTGGCCGTCACCCCGTTCGTGGGGGTCGACCAGGAGATCCGCGGGGCCGTGCTGGTGATGGAGGAATGGCGCGACGGTGGGGCGCCGCCGCGGGGCGACGCGGCGACGGCCGCGCCGGCCTGAGGCGATCGTTTCGCGGCCCGATGGGCGGGCCAGCCACGGAAGGGGGAACCATGCGCGCACCCGGCGAGGACGGCCGGAGCCCGGCCGAGGAGGAGAGCGAGGTGGCCGAGGAGGTGCGCCGCTCGGCCGAGAGCGGGCGCGTGGACGCCGAGCACGAGCGCGAGACCGCCGAGGACGACCGCACCCGGGGCGAGAGCCGGCGCTGGGCGCAGGAGGCCGGGCGCGAGAACCGGGATTGGCAGCGCGATGAAGCCGAGGAGCTGCGGCGCGTCGCCGAAGACGCGCGCGCCCACGCCGAGGCCGCGCGCGCGGATGCCGAGCGGGCGCGCGGATACGCGGAGGAGGCCCGCGCGCAGGCCGAGGAGGCGCGCGCCCACGCCGAGGAGGCCCGCTCCGTGGCCGAGGCCGAGCGCCACCTCCGCCGCGAGATGCAGGCGTTGCTGCACGAGCTGCGGGAACGCCCGCCGCCCGCGGGACTCGCGGCGGACAGGATCGTGCGGTGATGCTCCGCACGGCGGGACGGCGATGAAGAGCGGAGGAGCAGGGGACCACGTTCCCCTGCTCCTCCGACTTTCACGAGAACCGCACGCGATCAGGGGATGATGGCGATCGCTCCCGTCGCCGCGGCGACGGCGGGCGGCAGCGTCACGATCCGCCGAGCCGGTTCAGGAGGATCGCCGCCCAGGAGAGCAGGGTGACGGCGGCATAGGCCCACGCGGGGGGCGCGAGGCTGCGGCGGCTCCCCCGGTACCCGATCCGGCAGATGAGCCCCCACGCCGCCAGCTGCACCGCGGTGAAGCCCAGAAAGCCCGCCTGCAGCCGGCTCGCGTCGAGCCCGCTGTCCATCAGTCTCACGGCGATCTCGCGCACCGTGAGCGTGATTCCGGCGATCGACACCACGTAGAAAACCACCAGCATTTTCCGGTACGCCCGCCCGCGGCGGGTGTCCGGAAGGTGATGTGTGTTCATCGCTCGTCAGGTCTGGCCGTGAAGGCGCTTGCGGTCAGGGGGCCGGAGGTCCGGCTCCGGGGCGGGCGTAGTAGAACCGGACGGCGCCCGAGAGCACCACGCGGTCGACAGCCCACGCATCCGGATTCACGAGCTGATACTCCTCGCGGTGCGTCTCCTCTCCTCTACGAACGGTCAGGTACACTCGTCTGTTGGGGCCCGCGAGGTTCACCGAATCCACCAGGACGCGCACTTCCCGCCGCGGATCCACCGTCTCCGGCGTGTCGCAGGGCGCCGCCCGCGCCACGAGAAGATCGCGAAAGGCGGGGAGCAGCCCGGCGGAAACCTGCTCGGGCGATCCGACCGTGCGGTAGACGCTGCATGCATCGAACTTCGTGGAATCGCGCAGCCAGTTCGCGCGGTAGCCGATCACGGCGTTGAGCGCGGCAACCTTCGACGCGGCGCCGCCGGCCTGTGCGACGAGCTCTCCGCGGATAAGGAGAGCGAGCATCACTGTGACCGCGGCGGAAACGTACCTTTTCATTTCAGGCATGGTCCCGCTCCCGGCGGCAAGAGGTTGAAGGGGACGTCCGTGTAGGTGCCCGTTGCGCTCATGCCGTTGGGATGAGAGTAGCCGAGGGCGTGGGCAGCCTCGTGAAGCGCGGTGTTGGCAAGTTCTCGTTGGTCCGTGGCGTTGTTGACTGCAGCATCCAGAGCCCACGGGTCGAAGTGGATGTGCGAATTGTAGGTCGCGCCGTAGTGTGCCAGAGATCCAGTGGTGTTGCTTCCTCCCCGATAGACGTACCCGCTGTTGAAGCTTCTCAGGAACTGCTCCCGCATGTCGCGGCACTTCCTGCGGGTGGCAGTGTCCGCGATCGCCGTGTCGGCACGGACGAAGTTCCTGATCGCGTTCAGGATCGTTGTGGAATCGGTCTTCGTAAGCGGCTGCTCGCAGTTCGGGTCCGTGGTCGGATCGCAGGTGGTCTTCGTCGAATCCGGGGGCGGGCTCGTGCCGCCGCCTCCGCTGGCCGGTGCCGCCGGATCGCTGCCCGGCGTAGGCGCGACGCCCGCGTCGCCCGAGGTCGTCGGGGCCGGCTTGCAGTTCGGGTACTCGCCCCCGTACTGGCACTCGGTGGCCGTGACACCCTCCAGCTGGAACTCCGTTCCGGTCATCCGTGGCGCACCCGGTCGCGCCTCATCTCCCGTGACCGAATCCGAGCATGCAGCGTTCAGTATCAGCGCGATCCCGCAAACCGCGAGACCGATCCCGCGCGAACTCATGCCGCGCGGCGGGCGAACGAAAAATCGCCGCATCTGTATCCCCCTTCGTGCGTGAAGTTCCATCAGGCGCGACGTAGTGTCGAGCCTTTCACTCGTTCTCGTACCCATTCTCCGCGTGGATTCCGCGCGATCTCCTCTCCACACTGGCAGCGGTGCAACACTGGCCTGGCGGCTGACGAGATCATCGAGCAGCGCTCAGCTGGAGCGTTCAGACGCTTGGAATCACAAGGTTGCTTCGTGCGCGGGAGACGCTGATGGCGAGGCGGCGATCGAGATCGGGCGGACGCGGCGTGCAATCATCCGCATCGAGATGCACACGGGGCGACGCGCAGGTCCGGAGCAGGGTTGGCGACGGCTCGTCTGGCGTGCGGGCTACGAGCGCGAAGAAACCAGTGATACAGCGGCATCTCGGAGCCTGGACATCCAAGCTTGCTCCTCCCCGTAAGTGTAAGGGTGCCCAATTATCATTCAGGAGGTTATTGTCGTCAAGGGCCTGTTGGGTTATCGAGCGTAGATGACGTGGCGACGTGGCAAAGGCCAACACCGACCCGCCTCACCCATGCGGCGCCGCGCCGCAGTCCAGGGCGCACGGTACCGGATCCCCGCTCGCCGCCGTCACAGTGACTTCACCTGATCGCGAATTCGGGGATCGATCGTGCAATCCGGCAGCTACGCCAGCCACCCGCGCTGCACGGCGTAGCGGACCATGTCGGTGCGGCTGCGCAGGCCCAGCTTCTCGGCGATGCGGGCCTTGTAGGTTTCCACCGTCTTGGTGCTGATCCCCAGCTCGGTGGCGATCTCCTTGTTGCTGGCGCCCCAGGCGATGCGGCGGAGCACGTCTTCCTCGCGCTCGCTCAGGCGCCCGGGCTCGGCGGCGCCGCGGCGCGCGGGCTGCCCGGCGGCGCCGCCCAGCAGGCTGCCGGCCAGCAGCGGGTCCACGTAGGTGCCCCCGCCGGCCACCACCTGGATGGCGCGCACCAGCTCGTCGGCGGCGGCGCGCTTGGGCAGGTAGCCCGACGCGCCCGCCTGCAGCAGCCGCGTGAGGTGGCCGCGGTCCTCGTGCATGGTGAGCGCCAGCACCCGCACCGCGGGGCACTCGCGGCAGATGCGCTCGGTGGCCTCGGCCCCGTCCAGCAGCGGCATGGACACGTCCATCACCACCACGTCGGGGCGCAGCTCGCAGGCGCGGCGCACCGCCTCGGCGCCGTCGCGCGCCTCGCCCACCACGGCCATCCCCGTGGTGCCGTCGACCAGCGCGCGCAGCCCGCTGCGCACCACCTCGTGGTCGTCGGCCAGCACGATGCGCAGCGTCATCCCTCCTCCTCCTCCCCCGCCGCTTCGTCGCGCCCGGCGCGGGCGGGAAGGCGCACGAAGAGGGTGGTTCCCGACCCCGGCGCCGACTCGATCTCCACCGTGCCCCCCAGCATCCCCACGCGCTCGCGGATCCCCAGCAGCCCCATCCGCCGGGCGTGCGCGGCCGCCTCGATCCCCGCCTCCACGTCGAAGCCCCGCCCGTCGTCCTCCAGGATCACCCCCACCATTCCCGACCTCCGCTCCAGCACCAGGTTCACGGCTCCGGCGCCCGCGTGCCGCGCCACGTTGGTCAGCCCCTCCTGCACCGCGCGGAAGAGCGTGGTCTCGATCTCGGGCTCGAAGCGCTCGCCGTCGATCCCCACCGCGTGGAAGTCGCAGGCGATGCCGTAGCGCGCGGCCCACTCCTCCAGGTGCGCCTCGAGGGCGCGGCGCAGCCCCAGCCGGTCCAGCGCGGGGGGGCGCAGCGCGGCGGCCACGTGGTGGATCTCGCGGGCGATCTGCTCGCCCAGGCGCTCCAGGTCGCCCAGGCGCGCGGGGATGCCGCCCGCGTCGCGCTCCAGCGCCCTCAGCCCCAGCAGCAGCGCGGTCACCACCTGCCCCACCGAGTCGTGCAGCTCGCGCGACAGCCGCAGCCGTTCGCGCTCCTCGGCGCCCACCAGGCGCCGCATCAGCTCGCCGCGCGCCTGGCTGGCCTGCTCGCGCTCGGTGATCTGGGTGCTGAGCACCTCGTTGGTGATGGTGAGCTCGGCGCGCGCGGCGCGCAGCTCCTCGTTGGCGCGCGCCAGCTCGGCGGTGCGCTCGCTCACGCGCCGCTCCAGCGTTTCGTTCAGCTCGCGCAGCGCCTCGTCCATGCGGCGGCGGTGCGTCACGTCCTGCCCGATCTTCAGGAACGCGCGCACCCCGCCGTCCTCTCCGTGCAGCGCGCGGGTGGTGCCCTCGATGAACACCCGCGAGCCGTCGCTGCGCTGGTGCCAGCGCACGTCGGGGGCCGACCCGTCGCGGGCGGCGAGCGCGCGCTCGGCGTCGGGCGCGCGGGCCGCGCGGTCCTCGGGGGTGAAGGTGATGTCGATGGGCTGCCCCAGGGCCTCGGCGGCGGCCCAGCCGAACACCGCCTCGGCGCCGGGCGACCAGCTGGTGACCAGCCCCTGGGGGTCGAAGGTCAGGATGGCGTAGTCGCGCGCGCCGGCCACGATCAGCCGGTGCCGCTCCTCGCTTTCGCGCAGCGCCGCCTCGGCCTCGCGGCGGGCGGTCACGTCGATGTTCATCCCCACCCACCGCGCCACCGAGCCGTCGGGGCGGCGCAGCGGGGCGGCGCGCACGTTGGTCCAGTGCCAGCCGCCGTCCGCGCGCCGCAGGCGGTACTCGGTGTCCAGCGCCGTTCCGGCGCGCACCGCCTCGCGCCACTGCCGCCCGGCGTACGCCCGGTCGTCGGGGTGCACGGCGTCCAGCCAGCCCTGGCCCAGCGCCTCGCCCGGCTTCTGCCCGGTGTACGCGCGCCAGCTGGGCGAGTCGGCCACCACCTCGCCGCGGTCGTCGGTTTCCCACACCGCCTGCGCGGTGGCCTCCACCAGCACGCGGAAGCGCTCCTCGCTTTCCCGCAGCCCGGCGCGCGCGCGCTCCGCGGCGGTGGTCTCCACCACGTGGTGGAACACGCCGCCCACCGCGCCGCTCTCGTCGTGGACCGGCGAGAAGGTGAAGGTGAACACGCGCTCGTCCGCCGTACCACCGGCGCCGCGGAGCGGGAAGGACTGGTTCTCGGCCTGCACCGCGGGGCCGCCGGCCAGGATCCCGGCCAGCACGCCCGCCAGCAGCTCGCGGGCGTCGGGCCAGCTTTCCAGCGCGCGCGCGCCGAAGATGGCCGGGTGGCGGTCCTGGGCGACGGGGAGGTACGCGTCGTTGTACAGCTGCACGTGCCCGGGCCCCCAGATCACCGAGGTGGGCTGGGGGCAGCCGAGCATGATGTCCACCGCCGTGCGCAGGCCCGGCGGCCACGCCTCCACCGGGCCCAGCGGCGTCCCGGACCAGTCGCGCGCCCGGATCAGCGCGCCGGTTTCGCCGCCGCCCACCGGCCAGGAGCCCTTCTCGCTCATCCGCCTCCTCCCCGTCCCCTCTCCGCGCTTTTCCTCCCTGGATCCCGGGAGGTGCGATTCGGCCGCACGATCCTCTTGCGGCGGCCCTCAACTTTTTGCAAACTCTGGACAGCGGGCCGCCCTCATCCGTTCCTGCCGGAACCGCGCCGCGGGAAAGCGGGCGCGGATCCGGGGGGATGCCGGCTCCGGGCCAAGCCGCGGCCGGATTGCTCCGGATTCCCCGCGCGGGGGAAGGATCAGAGGCGCTGCGCCACTGCGTTTTGCGGTCCGTGGAGCAGGGTCCGAGCCGCGCGCGTAGCATCCCCTGTCCGGAAATTTCCCGACAGGCTTCTCATCCTCCCGATGGCGTCCACTTGTTTCCTCCGGTAAGCTGCAATCTTCTGCTGCATCATGCTTTGCGTCGACTCTGCCGGTATTCTCCCCGGCCCCGAACCGCCCGGACGGATGGATACGATCAGCCGCCAGGATCTGCACACCCTTCACGAGATGGTCGCCGCGCGGCGAGCGCAGATCCGGGAGCGGATCGAGCGGGTCGAGGCGCTCCGGCGCCACCTGTGGTCGCGGATGGACCGGCTGCGCGAAGCCGCAGCGGCGGCGCCCCCGTTCCCCGGCGGTACGGTGGACCCCCTGGAGCCGGGGGAGATGGACAGCGCCGTCGCGGCGGCGGGCTCCGAGCATCCGATCCCCGCGGCGGCGTTCGCGGACCTGGCACGGTGATTCCGTTCGGACGTGCACGCAGGAACCTGACCGAATGAACTTCGAGCCTCCCTTCCAGGCCCGCATCAACGACGCGCGCGCGCGCGTGGCCGTTCTCCGCCGGCGCGTGGAGGAATCCGGCCGCGCGGGCGATTCCGTGCTGGGCGAGGCGGTGGACGAGCTGCTGGCGGCGCTCGAGGAGCTGGAGGTGAGCGACGAGGAGCTGCGCGCCCAGAACGAGACGCTGGCCGCCACGCAGCTCCTGGTCGAGGCCGAGCGCCAGCGCTACGCCGACCTCTTCCACTTTGCCCCCGATCCCTACCTGGTCACCGGCTCCGACGGCACCGTGCGCGAGGCCAACCGCGCGGCCGCCGCGCTGCTGGCGGTGGCCGAGCGCTCGTTTCCCGGCAAGCCGCTCTCGGTGTTCGTCGCCCGGAACGAGGTGCGCGGCTTCCGCGAGCAGGTGAACCGCGCCGCCCGCGGCCACCGCGTGGACAGCTTCGAGGTGACGCTGGTTCCTCGCGACGGCGACCCGGTGCGCGTGGCCTGCACGGTCGAGGCGGCGGCGCACCCGGGGCCTGACGGCCCCGCGCTGCGCTGGCTGCTGCGCGACGTGACCGAGCGCCGCCGCGCCGACGAGGCCGAAAGCCGCGCCGCCGCCGAGCACGCCGCCCGCCGCTCGGCCGAGGAGGCGCACCAGCGGCTGGCGGCGGTGCTCGAGGCCACCACCGACGGCTTCTACTCGCTGGACCCGGCGTGGCGCTTCACCTACGTGAACGGGAGCGCCGAGCGGCTGTGGGGGCGCGAGCGCGCCGGGCTGCTGGGGCGCGGCTTCTGGGAGGCGTTTCCCGACGCCGCCGGCTCGCCCGCCGAGCCGGCGCTGCGCGGGGCCATGGAGGGGCGCCGCGTGGAGCGGGTGGAGGTGCTCTCGCCGCAGCTGGGGCGGTGGATCGAGCTGCTGGCCTTTCCCACGGGCGACGGCGTCTCGGTGTTCTTCCACGACGTGGAGGAGCGCCACCGCAGCGAGGCGGGCGAGCACCTGCTGGCCGCCGTGGGCGAGGCGCTCTCGGGCGAGCTGGAGGTGGAGGAGATGCTCCGCCGGCTGGCCCGCGCCGCCGCGGGGCGGGTGGCCGACTGGTGCGTGGTGCACGTGCACGACGACGGCCGCCTGGGCGCCTGCGGCATCGCCCACGCCGACCCGGCGCTCGGCGGGCCGCTGGAGGAAACGCTGCACCGCGTGCCGCTGGACCCGGCCGGGCCCAACCCCGTGTGCGTGGCGCTGCGCACCGGCCTTCCCGCGCTGCTGGCGGGAACGGACGAAGTGCTGGAGGCCGCCTTCCCCGACCCCGTGCAGCGCTCCGAGGCCCGGGCGATGGGCGCCGAGTCGGCGCTGGTGGTGCCCATGCAGGCGCGCGGGCGCACGCTGGGGGTCATCACCCTGGTCCGCGGCCCCGGCGAGGCGTACGGGCCCGACGACCTGGCGCTGGCGGGCGAGATCGCGCGGCGCGCGGCGCTGGCGGTGGACAACGCGCGGCTCTACCACGCCGCCCGCGCCGCCACCCGGGCGCGCGAGGAGGTGCTGGCCGTGGTCAGCCACGACCTGCGCAACCCGCTGAACGCGGTGCTCCTGGCCGCCATCATCCTGGACGAGTACAGCGACGCCGAGCGCTGGAACGAGCGCGAGCGGCAGCAGGTGCGCACCATCCGCAACGCCGCCGAGCAGATGGGGTCGCTGATCCACGACCTGGTGGAGGTGGTGGCGCTGGAGTCGGGCGCGCGGGTGCTGCACCTGGACCGCGTGGAGCCGGCCAAGGCCATGCACGCCGCGGCGGAGATGTACCACGGCCTGGCCTCGGAGAAGGGGATCGCGCTGACGGTGGACGCCGGCGCCGACGTTCCCGACGTGCGCGCGGACCGCGCGCGGCTGCTGCAGGTGCTGTCGAACCTGCTGGGGAACGCGCTGAAGTTCACGCCCGGCGGGGGTTCGGTCACCATCGGCGCGGCGCGCAGCGGCGACGCGGCCGTCGGCTTCTACGTGGCCGACACCGGGCCGGGGGTCGATCCGCACGACCTGCCGCGGTTGTTCGAGCGCTTCTGGCAGGGACAGCGCGGCGGCGGTTTGGGGCTGGGGCTGGGCCTGGCCATCGCCAAGGGGATCGTGGACGCGCACGGCGGGCGCATCTGGGTGGACAGCTCGCCCGGGCGCGGCAGCACCTTCTTCTTCACCCTCCCCACGCAGCAGGGCGACGGCTGAGAACGGAAGGGTTCACACGGAGGAAACGGAGGCAGCGGAGGATTTCTCCGCTGCCTCCGTTTCTCATGTGCAAAGAGACCAAAGGGGACGTCATCCTGAGGCCGGCCACACCGCAACCGGCATCCGCGCAGGCATTTGCAGGCCGAAGGATCTATAGCGTCCTCGCACGTCAGCCAGGGAGATGCATCGGGGCTTCCCCTGCTTCAGCGAAGTCGCCCCGGCTCCCTCACCGGCGACTGAAGTCGCAGCAACAACGACGGGAAGCCTCGCAAACCGCGCGAGGCTGATCCGCTCATTCCGTGGCATCGGCGCTCACGGCCGATCTCCTTTCATCCTTCCTGGATGCGCGCAGCGCGGGGACGGCTCAGGACGACGGCGGCGCGGGAGATGGGATGGTGGCCGCGCCCTCGGGCTTCCGGGTGGCGAAGAAGATGTAGAGCGGGGTGCCGGCGAGGAGGACCAGGAAGCCCCAGAGCACCACCTCCGGCCCCACGCCGTAGACGGTGTAGAGGACGAAGACGAAGGCGATGCCTCCGGCGGTCTGCGCGCGGCGGCGCTCGCGCGGGGTGTAGCGCGCGGGGTCGCGGCGGGCCAGCATCATCTCCGCCGCGGCGGCGTACAGGTGCGGGATGAGGGTGGTGAGCACCGCCAGCAGCACGATGAAGTTGAACACCCCCAGCAGCGAGCGCGAGAAGTAGAGGAGCAGCATCGCGCTGGACACCGCCGTTCCCGCGACCAGCCCCACGTGCGGCGTGCGGAAGCGCGGATGCACCCGCCCCAGCCCGCGGAAGAAGATCCCGTCGCGCGCCGCGGTGAAGGGGATGCGCCCCGACATCAGGATCCACCCGTTCAGCGTTCCCACCCCCGCCGCGATGGCGAAGACGCCGATCGCCGTCTCCGCCCACCCGCCCAGCGTGCGTCCCGCGGCCACGGCGATGGGTCGCGCGCTGGCCGCGATCTCGGCGTTCGGCAGCGCCCCCGTCACCGCGATCGCCGCGACCAGGAAGATGCAGGTGGCCACCGCGTACCCCAGCAGCGTGCCGCGGCGGATGGTGCGTCCGGGCTCCCGCACCTCCTCCGCGGGGACGGTGGCCGACTCGACGCCGCTGTACGCCCACACCACCAGCGCGGCGCCCGCCGCCAGCGATCCCCAGCCGTGCGGGGCGAAGGGCGCGAAGTTGGCCATCCGCGCGTGCGGCAGCATGGCCAGCGACACCACGAGCATGGGGATGGCGCTGGTGCACATCACCGCGATCTGCAGCCGCGCGCTCTGCTTCACCCCCAGCACGTTCAGCAGGCACAGCCCCCAGAGCAGCGCCTGCGCCAGCGCGAACTGCAGCCCCACGCTCTCCGCCAGCGGCCGCGAGAAGCCGACCGCGTAGCCCACCACGGCGGTCACGATTCCCGCGTTGCCGATCACGCAGCTGATCCAGTAGCTCCACACCGCCTGGAACCCCGCGTACTCGCCGAACGCCTCGCGCGCGAACACGTACGGGCCGCCGGTGAGCGGGTAGCGCGCGCCCAGGCTGGCGTAGACCAGCGCCACGAACAGGTATCCCGCCGCCGTCACCGCCCAGGCCACGGTCCCCAGCGGCCCCACCGCCTGCGCCAGCGACGCCGGCAGCGTGTAGACCGACGTCCCCACCATGTTCCCCACGCACAGCGCCACCGTCCCCAGCAGCGTAAGCCCGCGCACCAGCGACGGTCTGGGAGATGACGGAGAGCGCGGCGATGCGTCTGCGGCGGGTGCGGTGGCGGACACGGCGGGCGGGGATGCGGGTGGGGATGGAGATGGAGATCGGAAGGTGGGACGAATGTGGTTGCGCGGCCGGGGGATCACAAGCGCGGTGATGGCGGGCGCGAGGTGACGGACGGCGGGTTCGGCCGGGGGACAGGCACTCGTGCGCGTCCGCCGCCTCGCGCCCTCTCCGGCCGGCCGAGGCCGTCCACCTCTCCCGTACCGGGAGAGGTAGCTGGACAGCATTGGTGCAGAATGGGATGCATCCTGCCCGCCCTCCCGGGCATCCGTCACGCCGAAAGCTTGGGTGCGGGCCGAAGGCAGCAGGCCGCGCCGACGCCAGGGCCGCCCCCTCGCCCGGAACGGGAGAGGGCGAGCGCTCCAAGGCGCGGGGAGAGGGCGCGAGGCGTCGGAAACGCACCGCAGGCTTCGCCATCTCCCCGCATCTCCATCTTCTCCCAGTTATCATCTCCCTTGCCCTGCCGTGAAACCGCCCCTAACATTTAGACGTACGTCTAATAGACGATGGTCTAAACGTCGGATTGCGGGGCGGATGCTCGACACCACCATGCGCGCGCTGGCCGACCCTACGCGGCGCGAGATCCTGAAGGCGCTGCGGAAGGGCGACCTGGCGGCCGGCGAGATCGCCGCGCGGTTTCCCATGACCGCGGCGTCGGTGTCGCACCACCTGGCCGTGCTGAAGGACGCGGGGCTGGTGAAGGCCGAGCGCAACGGCCGCAGCCTCATCTATTCGCTCGAGAGCACCGTCTTCCAGGAGTTCCTGCAGGAGATGATGGAGCTCTTCGGAACCGGGAGGGAGCCATGAAGAACCGCTGGATCACCGCCGCGCTGCTCGCGGCGCTCTGGGTCTTCGCCGCCGTGGCCTATCCGCGGCTGCCGGCGCGCATCCCCACGCACTGGAACGTGCGCGGACAGGCCGACGGCTGGGGCGGGCCCGCGTCGGCCTTCCTCTTTCCCGCCATCGCCACCGGCATCGCCCTGCTGCTGCACCTGCTGCCGCGCATCGACCCGCGGCGCGCGCACTGGGACAAGTTCCGCGACGAGATGGGCCTCATCGTCATGCTCGTGGTGCTGTTCCTGGGGTGGATCCAGACGGTGGCGCTCGGCTCGGCGCTGGGGTGGAAGCTCGACATGACGCGGTCCGTGCTGGTGGGGATGGGGCTGTTCCTGGCGGCCATCGGCAACTACCTGCCGCGCATCCGCTCCAACTGGTGGATGGGTATCCGCACACCGTGGACGCTGGAGAGCGAGCGCGTCTGGCGCGAGACGCACCGCGTGGGCGGGCGCGTGTTCGTGCTCGCGGGGCTGGCGGTCGCGGCGGCGGCGTTCCTCCCCGAGCCGTTCTGCCCCGCCGTTCCCATCGCCGCGATGGGCGCGGCGGGGCTGGTGCCCGTCGTCTACTCCTACGTCGCCTGGCGCCGCGAGTCCGCCCACCGCGCGGGGTGAGCCGGGGATGGCGATGAGGATGAGGATGGGGATGGGGATGGCAGTAGGCGCGCTCGCCGGCATCGCGCCCTCTCCGGCCGGCTCAGGCCGTCCACCTCTCCCGTACCGGGAGAGGTAGCTTTCCCGCATCACCGGCACGGGGAAGTATATGCGCGAGCATAGTTTGCAGGCCGCGCCGATGCTGGACAGCCCCCTCGCCCGGAACGGGAGAGGGCGAGCGCTCCAAGGCGCGGGGAGAGGGCGGCGCGGGCGCATCGGAAACGCACCGCCAGACCCTGCGCGCACGACCAGACGGAGTCACGAAGCCAACACCCAACGGGATGATCCGAACATGATCTCCAGACGCATGGCCCGCATCGTGACGGCCGCGGTCGTCGTGATGACCGCGGCCGCCGCGATCGCGATGGCGCCGGGCGCGGCGCGGGCGCAGGCGACGGACCGCGGCGCGTTCGTGCTGCGCGTGGGCGCGGACACGCAGGCGGTCGAGCGCTTCACCCGCACGCCTGCGGGGGTGGACGTGGAGCTGGGCGTGAAGGGGCGCGCGCGCGTCGTCTACCAGCTGCGGACCTCGCCGGACGCCTCGGTCACCGGCGTGGAGATGCGCGCCTGGACGGGGGCGTCGGACACGGTGCCGCCGCAGCAGCACATCACCGTCGCGTGGATGGGCGACAGCGCGCGCACCACCATCGACGCCGGCCCGCAGCACCTGGTGCAGACGGTGCACGGCGCGCGCGGCGCCGTCCCCATCGTCAACCCGTCCGCGCTGCTGCTGGAGCAGGTGATGATGCGGGCGCGCGCGATGGGCGGCGACAGCGCCAGCGTCCCCGTTTTCGTGGTCGGCACCACGCAGGCCGTGCCCGCACGGGTGCGGCGGACCGGCGCCGACAGCGTGGTCGTCACCATCGGGACCGTCGAGGCGCGCGCGCGGACCGACGCGGCGGGGCGGCTGCTGGGCGCCTCCGTCTCCTCGCAGCAGCTGGTCATCGAGCGCGTGGCCAACCCCGGCTCGCTGGGAATGCCGCGGCCGGACTACTCGGCCCCCGCGGGCGCGCCGTACACCGCCGAGGAGGTGCGCGTCCCGCACCCCGGCGGCTTCCGGCTCGCGGGGACGCTCACCCTGCCCAGGGAGCGCGGCGGCCGCGTCCCCGCCGTGGTCACCATCACCGGCTCGGGGCAGGAGGACCGCGACGAGGCCATCCCCATGGTGCGCGGCTACCGCATCTTCCGGCAGGTGGCCGACACGCTGGGCCGCCGCGGCATCGCCGTGCTGCGGATGGACGACCGCGGCTTCGGCGCCTCCGAGGGCGACGCCGCGACCGCCACCTCGGCCGACTTCGCGACCGACATCGCCGCGGCGGTGGCGTACCTGCGCACGCGCCCGGAGATCGACCCCGACCGCATCGCCGTCGTGGGCCACAGCGAGGGCGGGATCATCGGGCCCATCGTGGCGGCGGCGGACCCGCGGCTGCGCGCCGCCGTGCTCATCGCCGGCCCCAGCCGCGGCGGGCGGCGCATCCTGGAGTACCAGCTGCGCACGCCGCTGGACGCGGACACCAGCCTGACGCAGGCGCAGCGGGATTCCACGTACCGCCAGGGGAGGGTGATGGTGGATTCGATGGCCGCCGTGCTGCCGTGGATGAAGTGGTTCCTGGAGTACGATCCGCTCCCCACCGCGCGCCGCGTGCGCCAGCCCGTGCTCATCCTGCAGGGCGCCACCGACCGCCAGGTGACGGCCGACCAGGCGCCGGAGCTGGCCGCCGCCATCCGCGCGGGCGGCAACCGCGACGTGACCGTGCGCGTCTTCCCGGAGCTGAACCACCTGATGGTCCACGACCCGAGCGGAATGCCCTCCGGCTACGCCAGCCTCCCCTCGGGCAGCGTGGACCCGCAGGTCCTCGGCGCGCTGGCGGACTGGCTGGTGGCGAAGCTCGGACGACGCTGAACATCGCCAAGGGAAAAGACGGCATCACACGGAGGGAACGGAGGAAACGGAGGAGTTCGATCCTTCTCCGTTTCCTCCGCTCCTCCGGGTGATGCTGTTTGTTTGAGGGAGGAGGACGCGTCGCTGGCACGCTTCCCGCCGCGCAGCTAACCCGTCCGCAGTGGGGAGGATGGCAACCGGCCGGGGGAGGGGAAGATGGCGAAGTGCGAGGTGTGCGGGAACGACTACTACCTGTCGTTCGAGGTGATCGCGGCGGGGAATCGCCACGTGTTCGACAGCTTCGAATGCGCCATCCACAAGCTGGCGCCGGTGTGCGCGCACTGCGGCTGCAAGGTGATCGGGCACGGCGTGGAGGGAAACAACGAGATCTTCTGCTGCGCCAACTGCGCGCGGCAGGCCGGGCTGAAGGGCGTGGCCGACCACGTCTGAGGCGTCTCCCGGCCGGGTCTTTCCGGCCGGCGATGAAACCCTTGCGCCTGCTTGGACATCGAAACATCTGTCTATACGACAGCGCGGTCCATGCACCTGCAACCGGGCGGGCGCCGCGCCCGTAGGGAGGCACGGAACGCGGCGCCGCCGCGGATGTACACAGGGGTGGGGGGCCCCCGCGGGGGGGCGCCCGCCCGGGCGGCCCCGCGGGGGAGGGCGCCGAGGGGGGACAGGGCGGGGGCGGCCGGGGGGGCGGGCGGCGGGGGGGGGGCGCGGGCGCGGGGGCGCGCCCGGG
>Ga0326721_10000158_pt1 | contig 28188 bp, 27 predicted proteins | sample SGPome_FD_203951 | JGI IMG/M metagenome (GOLD analysis project Ga0326721, IMG submission 203951) | Soil microbial communities from Southern Great Plains, Lamont, Oklahoma, United States - SGP_1_2016 | ecosystem: Engineered > Artificial ecosystem > Soil microcosm > Unclassified | place: USA...
TGCTGACCCCGGGGCCCCCCGCTGCGGCGTTCTCGGGGTGGGTGCGCACGGGCTGGGCCTCCGCGCTGGAGCGCGCCGGCTTCCGGCCGCTGGGCGTGGACCTGCCCGGTCACGGGCCGGAGCCCGGCACCGACCTGGCCGGCACGACCCGGGCCGGGCTCGTCGGGCGGATCACCGAGCTGGTCGACGGCCTCGGCGCCGGGCGGCCGGTCCCGCTGGTGGGCTACTCCCTCGGTGCCCAGCTGGCGTGGGCGGCGGCCGTCCGCCGCCCCGGCACCGGGCCCCTCGTGCTCGGCGGGCTCGGCGCCGGGGACCGGCTGGCCGAGCTCGGCCGGGCCCTCGAGGGCGCCCCCGATGCCTCGCCCGCGGCCCGCGCGCTCGCCGCCGCGCTCACCGGCCGGCCCGCGTCCGGGCCAGGGACGGACCACGACCGGCGCGCCCGGGCGTGGACCGAGTTCGCGCGGCGGGTCGGGGCGGACCCCTTCGACCCGGACACCGCGGTGCCGCCCCAGCCGGCCCTGCTCTTCGCCGGGGCGGAGGACTCGTGGGCGGAGCCGGAGGAGCTGGCCCGCCGCCGCCGGGCCGCGGGCGCCCCCACGGAGGTCCTCCTCGTCCCGGGCCGCGGCCACGTGGACGTGCTGACCGCCCGCGCCGCGCGGCACGGTGCCGTGGACTTCCTGCGCCGTGCGCGGGAGGTCCCCCGCGATCCCCCGCAGAGGTCCGCGGAGGATCCCTAGACGGGGCACCTGGGCGGTGGAGGACGACGTGTGGGTCGTCGGCGACGACCAGGCGTGCCTGCTCATCGACCCCGCCCACGACCCGGCCAAGGTGGTGGAGGCCGTCGGCGGGCCGACCCTGACCGCGGTGCACACCCCGGGGCCCTGCCCGGGCTCGGTGTGCTTCACCGCCCCGGGCCCGGAGGCGCCGGGAGGTCAGCCGCCGGCGGGCCGGGGCGCCGGGGGCGCGGTGCGCCGCCAGCGGTGGACGAAGCGCAGCGCGGCGGCCAGCCCCACCGCCGCCGACAGGACGGGGAACAGCGCGGCGGTCCGGTAGCCCCAGTGCTCCCCCGACCACCCGGAGAGCACCAGGCCCAGGGTCAGCCCGACGCTCATGCCGGCGGTCATCACCGTGGTCAGGGCCGTGACCCGGGCGCTGGGCGCCACGAGGGCGGCGATCTCGTAGACCGCCACGAGGCCCGGCCCGATCGTGAGCCCGGCGAGCGCCAGCACCACGACCATCCCCACGGAGTCGTCGGGGATCGACAGGAGCATCGAGGCGAGCACGGACGCGGCCGCCGCGACCACCCAGCGGTTCCACAGCCCGCCCGTGGCGGCTCCGGAGGAGCCCAGCACCGCCGCCAGGACGGACGTCAGGCCGGCGACGGCGTACAGCCAGCTCACCGAGACGAGGGCGTCCACCGAGAACGCGAACACCGCGACGGCTCCGAGCATGGAGCCCACGAGGGCGCCCAGCGCCGTGGTCCCCACGACGGGCAGCAGGCGCAGCTCCCGGAGCCGCCGCCGGTGCTGCCGGGCGGCCCGCGTGGGCGCGGGCGGCAGCGGGGGCCGGTAGTGGAGGGCCGCCGGTGGCAGCCGCGCCGAGCGGTGCAGCAGGACCGCCGCGGTGCCCACCAGGGTGAGGCCCGCGGCGAGGGCCAGCACGGCCCCGGGCCCCAGGGTGACCGCCACGACCCCGGCGACCACGGCCGCCAGGACGGTGCCCAGGGAGTCCATGACGCTCTCGTGGCGCAGCGCCGCGTCGACGAGGTCCTCCCGGGAGTCGCGGCACAGCAGGGAGAGCCAGCGCAGCCGGCACACGACCCCCATCTGCGGCAGGACCAGGCCCGCGAGCAGGCACGCGGGGACGAGCCGGGCGGCGTCGGCCGGTGCGTCGGGGCCGGGGAGCAGCCGGACGATCCACCAGAGCGCCAGCGGGTGGAGGAGGGTGAGCAGGACCAGGACGAGCCGGCGGTGGCGCCACGAGGCCGCCGCGCCCATCGCGATCCCGCACAGGGCCGAGCCGAAGGTCACCGCGCCGGCGCACAGCGCGCCCAGGGCGGGCGAGCCGGTGACCAGCCCGACCGTGGTGAGCACGCCCAGCGGCACCATGGTCTGGGGCAGGCGCACCATCAGCGTCAGCACGGGGAACAGGAGGCCGCTGACCGCGGCCAGCTGCCGGGAGTCGGCCAGCGGCGCGTCGACGACGGCGGCCATCCGCCCGAGCAGCTCGGGGGCGCGGGTGCTGCTCACAGGTCCTCCGGTTCCTCCGGGCGTCGGTCGGGTGCGGGACCCAGCCTAGCCGGGGAGCTCAGACCCTGACGGACAGGGTGGACCCGCCCGGGGAGCGGCGCACGTGGATCTGGTGCGGGATCCGGGTCTTCATCTCCTGCACGTGGGAGACGAGGCCGATCACCCGGCCGCGCTCGCGCAGCCCGTCGATGGTGTCCATGACCTCCTCGAGGGTCTCCTCGTCGAGGCTGCCGAAGCCCTCGTCCACGAAGAGCGTGTCGATCTCCACCCCGCCGGCCTGCGCCTGGACCACGTCCGCCAGCCCCAGCGCCAGGGCGAGCGAGGCCATGAACGTCTCGCCGCCGGACAGGGACTCGGTCCCGCGCCGCGCGTTCGTCCACGCGTCCTCGATCTGCAGCCCGAGCCCCGACTTGCGCCCGCCGTCCTTGGCGTCCGTGTGCACGATCCGGTACCGTCCGCCCGTCATCCGCTCCAGCCGGGCGGTGGCCGCGGCGGCGACCTCCTCCAGCTGAGCGGCGAGCACGAAGGAGTTGAGGGTCATGCGCAGGACGTTGTCCGAGGACGTGCCGTTGGCGGTGTCCGCGAGCTCGCGCAGCACGCGGGCCTCGGCGGCGGCGGCCTCGGCCGCGGCGTCGGCCTCCGCCGCCTCCGCGGCCAGCCCGTCGAGGCGGTCCCGGAGGGCCACCAGGCCCGCGAGCCGTCCGGTGCTGCCGTCGCGCTCCCCGCGCAGGGTGGTGAGCTCGGCCCGCGCCGCGGCGAGGGCCCCGGGGTCCGCAGCGGCCGCGCCGGCGGCCTCCTGCGCCAGCACACCGGTCAGCTCGGGGGTGGAGAGCTCCGCCGCCACGCGCAGGGCGCGTCCGTCGAGGTCGTCGACCCGTTCCTGCCGCCGCTGCGCCTCGTCGGGGGCGAGGAGGGCGCGGGCGAGCTCCTCCTCCCCCGCGAAGGCGGAGTCCTCCAGGACGGTCCGCAGCTGCGCGGCGGCGTCCGCGTCGGCCGCCTCGGCGCGCTCCTGCGCGTCGTGCGCCCGGGCCACGCGCCCCAGCACCGTGACCAGCCGCTCGGCGGCGGCCTCCTTGTGCGCGAGACCGGCGAAGCCCTGGGCGGCGGCCGTCAGCTCGGCGGCCAGGGCCTCGAGCTGCGCCGTCGTCTGCTCGAGCCGGGCGCGGGCCGCGGACCCGGCCACGTCGGCCTCGTGGCGCTCCTGATCGGTCCGCTCCCGGGCCTCGCGCAGCCGGTCCAGGCCGGCCCGGGCCTCGGCGAGCTCGCGCACGGCGGCCTCCGCCCGGTCGGCCTCGGCCGCCGCCTCGTGCGCCGCGGCCTGCGCGGCGCCGGGATCGTCGGTGGCCCCGCCGGCCCGGAGGCGCACGACGGCCTCGTGCGCGGCCTCGTAGCGCCCGCGCGCCGCCTCGGCGTCGTCGGCCGTGGCGTCGCGGCGGGCCCGGGCCTCCCCCAGCGCCTGCGCCGAGACGGTGGTCCCGCCGGCGGCGCCGGCCGGCGAGGGGTGCTCCTCGCTGCCGCAGACGGGGCACGGGGCCCCGTCCCGCAGATCGGCGGCGAGCAGTCCGGCGGCCTCCTCGAAGCGGCGCTGCTGGAGCCGCTCGGCCTCCTGCGCGGCCTCCCGGCGCGTGCGCTCGGCCGCGGAGTAGCGCTGCCGCTCCTGCTCGTCCCGGGCGGCGGCGGCCTCGAGCTCGCGCGAGGCCGCCAGCACCCGCGCGGCGTCCTCGGCGGCGCGGCGCCGGTCCGGGGCGGCGTCCGCCCGGGGGGCCAGCTCCGCGACGGCCCGGTCGAGGGCGTCACGGTCGGCGTCCTGCCGGGACGCGAGCTCGTCGAGGCCCGCCCGGGTCCGCTCGGCGGTCCGGACCTGCTCGGCGAGCTCCGCTGCGGCGGACGCGAGCTGCTCGAGCTCGGGCTCCCGCCGCCGGCTCTGGCGGACGCCGGCGAGGGCCTCGTCGGCGGCGGCCCGCAGCGCCTCGTCCGGCGGCCGCTGCCCCGCGGCGACCTCCGCGAAGCCCGTCCCGCGCCCGGGCACCAGGGCGGCGGCGGCCGCGAGCAGCGCCTCGTCCACGGCCGCCTCCGCGAGGATCCCCGCCCGCTGCTCCCGCGCCTCGGCCAGGGCGTCCCCCGCCCGGCGCCGGGCGTCGAGCACGATCCGCAGGGGCGCGGCGGCCCGGTGACGGGCGAGGGCCGCCCGGTCCTCGTCGACGCCGGGGCGCAGCTGGTCGAGCTCGTCCTCCTCGCGGCGCAGCTGCGCGAGCCGCTGCCGCAGCCGCAGCTCGTCCTGCAGCGCGCTCGCGCGTCGCTCGGCGTCCGCCAGGCGCCCGTCGAGCCGCTCGTGGGCGGTGCGGGCGCGAGCCAGCGCCGCGAGCAGGCGCTCCCGGACCGCGGCCACGGCCGGGCCCGCGGCCTCCGGACCGGCCCCCGCACCGGGGGGCCCGCCGTCGGCGCGGTCACCGGCGTCCTCGCCGCTCTGCTCAGCGTCCTCCTCGCCGGCCTCCTGCCCCTGCTCGGGACCGGCGTCGAGGGAGCGGACGTGCGCCAGCTCGCGGCCGGCGTCGCGCACCAGCCGGGCTGCGTCCGCGGCGGCGGCCTCGGCCGCGGCCCTGGCGGTCCGCGAGCGGGCGGCCAGCTCCTCCTGGACCCGCTCGTAGAAGGCCGTGCCGAACAGCCGCTCGAGCACGGCCTCCCGGTCCGCGGAGCTGGCGCGCAGGAACTCCGCGAACTCCCCCTGGGGCAGCAGGATCACCTGGGTGAACTGCTCCTTGGACAGCCCCACGACCTCCTTGACGAGCTCCCCGACGTCGTCGAGGCGGGTCGCCCTCGGCACCCACGTCCCGCCGGCGTCCCGCTCCGCCAGCAGCGCCCTGGCCTGCCGGGTGGACGTGCCCGAGGCCGCGCGGGCGGAGGGCGCCTCCCAGTACGGCGAGCGGGTGAGCCGGAACCTGCGCCCGGCCGCCGTGAACTCCAGCTCGACCTCGGGCGCGGCCGTCGGCTCGGCGTGGTGGCTGCGCAGGGCGTTGCGGGTGCGCCCGCCGGGCACGGAGCCGTAGAGGGCGAAGCACAGGGCGTCCAGCACGCTGGTCTTGCCCGCACCGGTCACCCCGTTGAGCAGGAACAGCCCGGCGTCGTTGAGGGGCTCGAAGTCGATGACCTCCCGGCCGGCGAAGGGGCCGAACGCGGCGATCTCCAGGCGGTGCAGCCTCACGCGGGCACCTCCCCCGCCCGGACGGTCTCGACCACGGCGCCGAGCACGCGGGCCTCGTCCTCGGCCACGGGCCGGCGGCGGACGTGCTCGTAGAAGGCGGAGCAGACCTCCAGCGCCCCCTCGGCGCGGGCGACGCGGGCGGCGTAGGTGCGCTCCCGGTCCTCGGGCGCGGCGGCGGGCTCGAAGCGCAGCTCGAGGGTGCGCGGGAAGCGGGTGCGCACGGAGTCCATGGGGTGGGGCGGGCGGTGGTCGTCGGTGAGCACGACCTGGCACAGGGCGTCCTCGTGCACCGTCAGCGCCGGGTCCGCCAGCAGCTCGGCGAGGGTGCCGCGCAGCCGGGCGAGCCGGTGCCCGTGCGCGTGGTCGAGGGCCCGCACCTCGGGCGCGGACCCGGGGGCCAGGTCGACGAGCCAGGCGCCCTTCCGGTGGTCCGTCTCGGAGAACGAGTAGGCCACCGGGGAGCCGCTGTAGCGCACGGTGTCCGTCACCAGCTGCCGGCGGTGCAGGTGGCCCAGGGCCGTGTAGTCGGCGCCGGCGAAGACGGACGGCGGGACGGCGCCCAGCCCGCCGACGTTGAGGTCCCGCTCGGAGTCCGTGCCCGCGGCTCCCGAGGCGAAGGTGTGGGCGAGGACGACCACGGCCACGGGACCCTGGAGCTCCTCCCGGCGGCGCGCGGCGTCGGCGCGGACCCGGTCCAGGGCCGCGGCCGTCACCGAGGGGTGGTCCGGGGTGGTGCCCAGCGCCGTCGCGACGGCCCGGGGCTCCAGGTACGGGACCCCGTAGACGAGCACCGCGCCGCCGGCGGGGTCGGGCAGGACCACGGGGCGGTCGACGTCCTCGACGCGGGTGCGCAGGTGCACCCCGCCCGGTTCGAGCAGGGGCCCCCCGAAGCCCAGGCGCATGGCGGAGTCGTGGTTGCCGCTGGTGAGGACCAGCTGGGCGCCCGCCGCGCGCAGGTCCGCGAGCGCCCCGCCGAGCAGCTCCACGACCTCCGCGCGGGGCTGGGCCTGGTCGTAGACGTCCCCGGGGACGAGGACGACGTCGACGGCGTGCTCGCGGACCCAGCCGACGAGCTCGGCCAGCACGGCCCGCTGCACCTCGAGGGTGCCCTGCCCGTGGAAGGACCGTCCCAGGTGCCAGTCCGAGGTGTGGAGGAAGCGCATGCGGTCAATCTAGCGGCACCGCCGGACAGGGCAGCGCCGCGGCGCTGCCCGGTCACTCCGCCGCGGCGGTCCCGAGGGGCTGCTGGGCCGGGACACCGGTGCGCGTGCGGGTGCGGCCCGGGCCGGCGAGGTCCGCCACGCGGTGCACGAGCCCGGCGACGAGCCCGCCGAGCAGCGGGGCGGCCCAGAACAGCCACAGCTGGGGCAGGTGCGCCCCGCCGGCCACCACGGCCGCGCCGGTCGAGCGGGCCGGGTTCAGCGATCCGCCGTCGAACGGGGCCGCGACGGTGAGCAGGAGGACGAGGGCGGCGCCGATCGCCAGGGGCGCCAGGGCCGCGTTGGCCCGCCGGGAGGTGGCGCCGAGGACCACGAGCGCGAACAGGGTGGTCACCACGAACTCCACGAGCAGCACCGTGGGCCAGCCCGCCTGGGACGTGGAGTTCTCCCCGTAGCCGTTGGCGACGGCGCCCAGCACCTGGGCGGTGGTGGCGCCGTCGAGCAGGGTGCCGAGCACGGCCCGCAGCACGCCGGCGGCGGCGAGCGCGCCCAGGACCTGGGCGGCGACGTAGCCGATCGCGGCGCGTGCGGGGGTCCGCCCCGCCACGACGGCGGCGAGGGTCACGGCGGGGTTGAAGTGGCCGCCGGAGACGTGGCCGAAGGCGACCAGGGCGGCGAGCAGGCCCAGCCCGAAGCCGAGCGCGGAGTCGACGACCTCGGTCGCGAACATCCCGGCGCCCAGGCCCGCGAAGACCAGCAGGGCGGTGCCGGCGAACTCGGCGGCCCAGCGCGCCGGCGCGGACGGGGCGTCCGCGTCGTCCACGGGGGCCGTCTCCTTGCGCAGGGCGCCCGGGACGGGGGCCACGAGGCCGGTCGCCGGGGCGGGCCGGGCGGCAACGGGGTCGGTGGTGACGGGGTCGGCGGCAACGGGCTGGGCGGGGGCGCCGCCGAGGGCGGTGGATCCGTGCTCGGTCATGGGGGCTCCTGGGTCGGGGCGGCGCGAGGGGGTGCGCCGGGGTGTCGGTCGGAGGGTGCAGGCGCGCGGGCGCCCTCCCCATGCAACCACGGCCGGCTGAAGCATTCTTGAACGGGACCCCGGCGCGTCCCCCGATACACTGACCGCATGCCCGCACCCCTGCTCCAGCCCGACGCCGGCCTCGACCCGACCTGGCCGGAGTACGCCGACTCCGTGCGGGCGGCCCTGTTCGGCGGCGCCCTCGGCGACGCCGTGGGCTACCGCGTCGAGTTCCTCCGCCACGCCGAGCTCGCCGAGCGCTTCGGCCCGGACGGGCTGGGCGGGCTCGACGACCCCGGCGGCGGCGCCCCCCGCAGCGACCACGCCGGCAGCGACGACGACGCCGGGCGGCTGCGGATCTCCGACGACACCCAGATGTCGCTCTACACCCTCGACGCCCTCCAGGAGGTCGTCGAGTGGGCCAACGAGGGCCAGCCCGCCGACGAGACCGCGTGCCTGTGGCTGGCCTACCTGCGCTGGCTGCGCACCCAGGGCGAGCCCGTCCCGGCCGAGGCCCCGCAGCCCCTGCCGCGCTGGCTCGACGCCCACGAGGTGCTCCACGCCCGCCGTGCGCCGGGCAACGCGGTGCTGACGTCGCTGCGCTCCGGGCGGATGGGCGAGGTCGAGCGCCCGATCCTGCCGGACGCGAAGGGCTGCGGCACGGTGATGCGCTCGGCCCCCTTCGGGCTGCTCCCCCACGTCGGCTGGCGCACGCTGGCGCCGCTGGCCATCAACGGGGCGGCCCTCACCCACGGCCACCCCGAGGCGCAGTCCTCGGCGGCCGTGTACGCGTTCGTGGTCCACGCCGCGGTCCGCGCCCGCCGGGAGGGCGTGGAGCGGCCCGTGGCCGCGGCGGTCGCCGCCGCCCGCGCGGTGGCCGGGCAGCTCACCCGCCCGGTGGCCGAGACCCTGCGCCTGCTCGACGACGCCGTGCGCGCCGCCGGCGAGGGCCCGCTGGAGCCGGGCGAGCTCACCCGGCTGCTCGGCGAGGGCTGGACCGCGCCGGAGGCCCTGGCCGTCGGAGTGTGGGCGGCCCTGCGCGCCGAGGCCGAGCACCCGGCCGCGGCGGACCCGCAGGCGGTGTTCCGGCGCGGCGTGGGCCTCGCCGTGGCCCACGACGGCGACTCGGACTCGACCGGCGCCGTGGCCGGGGCGGTCCTCGCGGCCGTCCTCGGGACGGGAGCCCTGCCCCAGCGGTGGCTGGCGCGGCTGGACGCCCGCGAGGTCGTGGCGGAGGCCGCCCGGCGGTGGCTCAGGGAAGTGGGGGCACCAGCCGCCTGACCGCCAGGCCCACGCCCGTGAGCAGCTCGTGCACCGTCCCGGCGCCCGCCCGGCGGACGAGGTCCACCACGATCCCCGCGCACGCCCGGGCGTCCTCGAGGGCGTCGTGGTGGCGCTCCAGCGCGACGCCGGCCGCCTCGGCGGCGCGCGGCAGCGCGTAGGACGGCAGGTCGTAGCCGCGCCGCGCGAGGGCCAGGCTGCACGCGTAGGCCAGCGGGGCGTGGACCGTCCCGGTCTCGGCGCACGCGGCGCGGATCACCCCCATGTCGAAGACCGCGTTGTGCGCGACGACCAGCTCGTCGGGGTTCTCCGCGAGGATCCAGGCCTCGATCCGCGGCCACAGCTGGTCGAACACCGGGTGCCCGGCGACCGTGCGCTCCGTGATCCCGTGGATGCGCGTGTTGCCGGGGTCGAAGCCGGAGCGGGTGCGCGGCGGGCGCATGTACGCCGAGCGCTCCTCCACCACGACGCCGTCCCGGACCCGCACCAGGCCCACCGCGCACGGGGAGCCGATGAAGCGGTTGGCGGTCTCGAAGTCGATGGCCGTGAAGTCGAGGGAGCCCGGCACCGTCGTCGGTGCGGTGGTCGCCGCAGAAGTCGGCGCGGGGGTCGGCGCGGGGGTCGTCGGGGGGAAGGCAGGGAGTGGCACCGCAACAGCCTACTGCGGCCCGCTCAGGCGTGCGCGCCCCGCAGGTTCGTCTCGATCCACTCGTCGGCGCGGGCGACGGCCTGGTTGACCTGGGCCGTGTCCAGATCGTGGTGCAGCGCGTACGCGACGGCCTGCAGCGGGAACGTGCGGGCGTGCAGCTGGGCGCGCTCGTAGACGGTCTCGGAGACCGCGCCCCGCAGGGCGTCCCAGCCGTACCACAGCCCCAGCGACGCGGCGTCGTGCGCGGGGTCGTAGAGACAGGCGTGGTCCCAGTCGATGACCCCCGTCAGCTCCTCGTCCTGCCACAGCATGTTGTGGCCCATGAGGTCCCCGTGCACCAGGGTGGGCGCCACGGTCGGCAGGGCGGCGAGCTCGGCCACGGCCTGCAGGGCGGCCTCCCGGTTGCGGGGCAGCAGCCGGGGGATGACCTCGTCGATGAGCACGTGGCGGCGGCGGTGCCCGCCCCAGTGCTGGCCGGGCCGGTCGAGGAAGCCGGCGAAGCCGGAGGCGTCGACCTCGGCGAGCTCGGTGAGCACCCGGTGCAGCACGGCCGGGTCCACGTGCCCCGGCGGGTGCGGGGCCCCCGGCAGCCAGGTGAGCCCCACCCCGGTGTAGCCGTCGGCCACGACCACGTCCGTGAGCGGGCGCGGCGTGGCGAAGGAGAACCGGGGCAGCCGGCGCAGCACCTGGGTGCGGCGCTCGACGTGGGAGACGACGGTCGGGTTCTTCGCGATCCGCACGGAGATCACGTGCCCCACGTTCACCACGACGTGGGCGGACCCGCCCGCGTGCACCTCCCACTCGGCGCGCTCCACGCTCACTCCCGCCGCGGCCAGGACGGCGTCGACGGCGCCGGCGAACGGCAGGTGCTGGAGCGAGGACCAGGGCATGGGCTTCTTCTCGGCTCGGGCGGGATCAGAGCGGGTCGGGGTCGGGCAGGACCGCCACGAGGTGCGGCAGCAGCGCCCGCATGGCGCGGCCGCGGTGGCTGACGGCGTTCTTCTCCTCTCGGGACAGCTGCGCCACGGAGCGCGCGGAGCCCTCGGGGAGCAGCACGGGGTCGTAGCCGAACCCGCCCTCCCCCACCGGCTCGCGCAGCAGCGTCCCCCGCAGGACCCCGAGCTCGACGTGCTCGAAGCCGTGCGGGGTCACGAGCGCGGCGGCGCACACGAACTGCGCGCCGCGGTGGGCGTCGGGGACGTCGGAGAGCTGGTCGAGCAGCAGGCGCAGGTTCGCGGGGTCGTCGCCGTGCCGGCCGGACCAGCGCGCGGAGAAGATCCCGGGGGCGCCGCCCAGCACGTCCACCGCCAGCCCGGAGTCGTCGGCCACCGCGATCAGGCCCGTCGCGGCGGCCGCCGAGCGGGCCTTGAGCAGGGCGTTGGCCTCGAAGGTCGTGCCGTCCTCGACGACGTCGGGGGCGCCGGCCGCGGCCGCGTCGACCACGAGCCGCTCGACGTCGGCGCCGGGCAGCGCGGCCGCGATCATCTCCCGCAGCTCGGCGAGCTTGCCGGGGTTGCGGGTCGCGAGCACCACACGGGCGCCGTCGTGCTCAGTCACGGGTGGCCTCCCGCAGGGTCTCCACCTGGATCTGGGTCAGCTGGGCGCAGCCCGCGAGCGCGAGGTCCAGCAGCGCGTCGAGCTCGGCCCGGTCGAAGGGGGCGCCCTCGGCCGTGCCCTGCACCTCCACGAAGTCCCCGGAGCCGGTGACGACCACGTTCATGTCCGTCTCGGCCCGGACGTCCTCGACGTAGGGCAGGTCGAGCATCGGCACGCCGTCGATGATCCCGACGGACACGGCCGCGACCGTGTCGGTCAGCGGCTGCGCGCGGCGGGCGATCAGCCCCTCGGCGCGGGCCCAGGCCACGGCCTCGGCCAGGGCCACGTAGGCGCCGGTGATCGCGGCGGTGCGGGTGCCGCCGTCGGCCTGGAGGACGTCGCAGTCCAGGACCACGGTGTTCTCGCCCAGGGCGGAGAGGTCGATGACCGAGCGCAGGGACCGGCCGATGAGCCGGGAGATCTCGTGGGTGCGACCGCCGATCTTGCCCTTGACGGACTCCCGCGCGGAGCGCGTGGAGGTGGCCCGCGGGAGCATCGCGTACTCGGCGGTGACCCAGCCGCGGCCCTCGCCCTTGAGCCAGCGCGGGACGCCCTCGGTCACGGAGGCCGTGCACAGCACCCGGGTGCTGCCGAACTCGATGAGCGCCGAGCCCTCCGCCTGCTGGGACCAGCCGCGGGTGATGGTGATGGGCCGCAGCTCGTCCGGCGAGCGGCCGTCGGCCCGGATCACCGCCGGGGTGCAGGGGGCCGGTGCGGTCGGGTCGACTGGGGAATCCATGACCTCCACCTTACCCCCGGGCCGCGGCCCCGGCCGGGCCCCGGGCCGGGCGCCGGGGTCGGGGGCCGTCACGGCCCGACGGGCGTGGCCGGGCGGCACGCGGGACTGCCCGCGGGGGCGCGCACGATGCGGTAGGTGTAGGCCGGCTCGGCCACCCCGATCGGCCCCTCGTAGACCTCCTGGGCCTCCTCGACCGCCCGGGTCGGCGAGTTCCACACCGGCAGGTGGGTCAGCAGCAGCTTGCGCGCGCCCGCGTCCCGGGCGGCCTCCGCCGCGCGGCGGCCCGTGAGGTGGATGCCGCGCAGGGCGTCGTCGCGGCCCTCCTGGTAGGCGGCCTCGCACAGGAAGACGTCGGCGCCGCGGGCGGCCCGCAGCAGCCCCGCGCAGCTGTCGGTGTCGCCCGAGTAGGCCAGGGTGCTGGGCCCGGCGGGGCCGTCGAAGTCGATCCGCAGGGCGTAGGCCTCGGGCGTCGGGTGCTGCACCGCGAAGGGGGTGACCGTGAACGGGCCCACGCGCACCGGCTGCTCCGGCGACCAGGTGCGGAAGTCGAACTCCCCGTGCATCCCGGGCTCGGCCGGGAGCCCGTGCGTGCGCGCGAGGTACTCGTGCAGCCCGGACGGGGCCCACAGCGGGATCCGGGCGGCGCCCCACCCGCGCGGGTCCCACTTGATGGCCACGTGCAGCCCCGCGAGGTCGATGCAGTGGTCCGGGTGCAGGTGGCTCACGAGCACGGCGTCGATGTCGTGCAGGTCCATGTGGCGCTGCAGCACGCCCAGGGCGCCGTTGCCCATGTCCAGCAGCACGCGCCAGGTCCGGCCCTCGGCGTCCTCGCCGCTGACCAGGTAGCAGGACGCCGGTGAATCGGGCCCGGCGAAGGAGCCGGTGCATCCGATGATGGTGAGTTTCATGGGCTGGGCCTTCCAGAGGGACCGGTGGGACGGCGGCCGCACCGGCCGCCGGGCTGCTCAGGGGGCGGGAGCTCCCGAGCCCCCGATCATCTCGGGGGTGATCCGGGCGAGCGAGCCGGTGGGGAACTGCTCGGCCACGGAGCTCGTGTGCCGGACCCGGGTGACCTCCGGGCCCAGGAACCGCCGGGCCAGCACCTCGAAGGACGCCGCGTCCCCGGTGGCCAGGAACTCGTGGCGGGCGGGCAGGCCCGGGTCCCGCTCGAGCCCGTGGCCGACGAGCGCACGGTAGACGTCCTTGGCGGTCTCCTCCGCGCTGGAGACGAGCGTCACGGTGTCGCCCATGACGTAGGAGATGACGCCGGTCAGCAGCGGGTAGTGGGTGCAGCCCAGCACGAGGGTGTCCACCTCGGCGCGGCGCAGGGGGTCGAGGTAGCGCTCGGCCGTCGCGAGCAGGTCGGGGCCGGTGGTGACCCCGGCCTCCACGTAGTCGACGAAGGCGGGGCAGGCCACGGAGCGCAGCTCCAGGTGGGGGGCGGCCGCGAAGGTGTCGTCGTAGGCGCGGGAGCCGACCGTGGCCGCCGTGCCGATCACGCCGATCCGCCCGTTGCGGGTGGAGGCGACCGCCCGGCGCACCGCCGGCTGGATGACCTCGACCACGGGGATGCCGTAGACCCGGGTGTAGCGCTCGCGGGCGTCGCGCAGCACCGCGGCCGAGGCCGTGTTGCACGCGATGACCAGCAGCTTCACCCCGGAGTCCACCAGCTCGTCCATGATCCGCAGCGCGTGGGCGCGGACCTCGGCGATCGGCAGCGGGCCGTAGGGCCCGTGGGCCGTGTCCCCGACGTAGACGATCTCCTCGTGGGGCAGCTGGTCGATGATCGCCCGGGCAACGGTCAGCCCGCCCACCCCCGAGTCGAACACGCCGATGGGTGAACCGGGGTTGGGGCCGCTCGCGGCGGGGGCGTCGGCCCCGTAGACGTCGTCATCCTGCATATCGACAAGAGAGTAGCCCCGGGCGCGTCCCGGCCCAAAACCCCACGGGGAGCGCGACGGCGTGATGCCTGTCACGTCGGGCCCGCGGGCGGCCCGGACCGGACGCCCGCCCAGGTCAGTCGCGGGAGAGGTCGTGGAGCAGCGCCTGCACGAGGGACTCCTGCAGCCAGGAGACGAAGTTGTAGAGCAGCGACATGTACGTCTCGACGTCCTCGATCGCGGACCAGTCGTCGTACTCCCCGACCCGTTCGGCGTCCTCCTCGCTGCGGATGCCCAGCCGGTCCGCGAGCACGAGGCGCACGTCGTTGAGCGCGCGGCCGAAGGCCTGGGCCTGGTCGGGGTCCAGCCGCACGGGCTCGGCCTCCAGCGCCAGCGCGGCCTGCTGGAGCGCCCCGATCTTCGCCTCGCGCAGCCCCCGCTCCGTGTACCGGCGGAACTCGGCGGCCCGCTCCGGGTCCGGGCTGGCGTCCGGCAGCAGCCGCCGCAGCGCGGAGTCCTCGGGGGTGGCGGCGTCGCCCGAGACGCCGAGCAGCCGCTCGAGCGGGTCCTCGGAGACGGGCTGGTCGGGGGCGAGGGCCTCGGCGACGTCGGCGAAGAGCTTGCGCAGCAGCTCCTTCTCCGCCGGCTCGAACCGTGCGGCGATGCCCTTGCGGGTGGAGCGGAACCCCTGCGCCATCACCGGCCCCCGGCCTGCTCGAAGGTGGCCCACAGCCCGAAGCCGTGCAGGGCCGCGGTGTGGGTCTCGGCCTCCTCGAGGGAGCCGCTGGCCACGACGGAGCGCCCGCTGTGGTGGACCTCGAGCATGAGGCCGCGCGCCTTCTCCTCCGGGTAGCCGAAGTAGGAGCGGAACACCCAGGTCACGTAGCTCATGAGGTTGACCGGGTCGTCCCACACGACCACGTTCCACGGCCGCTCGGTCTCCACGGCCTCGGAGGCGGTGCTCTCGGTGCGGGTGTCCGCGTCCGGCAGGACGGCGGTCGCGGACGCGACGGGGGCGGGGGCGGCGCGGACGGCCGCGGCGACGGTGCAGTGCATGGTCCGTCCATCGTAGCGACATCCGTCCGGTCCGGCACCGCGGGCCCCCGGCGCCGGGCCGTGGCTAGAGTGGTGCCCGTGAACCAGCGCACCCGCGGGTGGGCCCCGCCGCCCACGTCCCTGATGACCGACCACTACGAGCTGACCATGCTGCAGGCGGCCCTGCACGCGGGCACCGCCCACCGGCGCAGCGTCTTCGAGGTCTTCGCCCGGCGGCTGCCGGCCGGGCGCCGCTACGGCGTGGTGGCCGGCACCGGCCGGCTCCTCGAGGGCCTGGAGAGCTTCTGCTTCCGGGAGGAGCAGCTGCGCTTCCTCGCGGACACGGGCGTGGTCAACGGCCCGACCCTCGACTTCCTGGCGGACTTCCGCTTCACGGGCTCGATCGCGGGCTACGCCGAGGGCGAGACGTACTTCCCGCACTCCCCGGTGCTCGTGGTCGAGGGCACGTTCGCGGAGGCCTGCATCCTCGAGACGTATTTCCTGTCGGTGCTCAACTACGACAGCGCCGTGGCCTCGGCGGCCTCCCGCATGGTGGGGGCGGCGGCGGGGCGGCCCTGCATCGAGATGGGCTCGCGGCGGGCCCACGAGGAGGCGGCGGTCGCCGCGGCCCGGGCCTCGGTCATCGCCGGCTTCGACTCGACGTCGAACCTCGAGGCCGGCCTGCGCTACGGCCTGCGGACCGTGGGCACGGCGGCGCACTCCTTCACCCTCCTGCACGACTCGGAGGAGGAGGCCTTCCGCGCCCAGCTGCAGTCGATGGGCCGGGGCACCACCCTGCTCGTCGACACCTACGACGTCGAGGCGGCGGTCCGGAAGGCCGTCGCGCTCGCCGGGCCCGAGCTGGGCGGGGTGCGCCTCGACTCCGGCGACCTCGTCGCCCAGGCCGCCTGGGTCCGGGAGCTGCTCGACGGGCTGGGCAACACGGGTACCCGCATCACCGTCACCTCGGACCTCGACGAGTACGCGATCGCGTCCCTCAACGCCGCCCCTGTGGACGCGTTCGGCGTGGGCACGCGGGTCGTCACCGGATCGGGCGCCCCGACGTCGTCGATGGTCTACAAGCTCGTGGCGCGGGAGGACTCCTCCGGCGAGCTGCAGCCGGTGGCCAAGGCCGCCAAGGGCAAGGCGTCGGTGGGCGGGCGCAAGTACGCGCTGCGCCGCCGCGACGAGCAGGGCACCGCCACCCACGAGCTGGTGGGCATCGGCCGCGTGCCCGGCGACGACGGCGACGACCGGCCGCTGCTGCAGGAGTTCGTCCGGGACGGCGAGCTGCTCGACGGGTGGACCGGCGCACAGGGCGTCGTGCGGGCCCGGGAGCGCCACGCCGCGTCCGTGGCCGAGCTGCCGGCCTCCGCGCGCCGGCTCAGCGAGGGCGACCCCGTCATCCCGACCGTCATCGAGCCGGAGGCGCGGGCCTGACCGGCGCCGCGCCCCGGACGTGATCCGGCCGGGCCCGCTCCCGCCGGGCCCCACCCCACCGAGCCCCACCCCACCGAGCCCCAACCCACCGAGGAGGAACGTCATGAGGACCGCACTGATCGTCGTCGACGTGCAGAAGGACTTCTGCGAGGGCGGGTCGCTGCCCGTCGCCGGGGGCGCGGAGATCGCCGCCGCCGTCTCCGAGCACCTCGAGCACCACCACGGCGACTACGCCGTGATCGCCGCGACCCAGGACTGGCACGTCGACCCGGGAGCGCACTTCTCGGACGAGCCGGACTTCGTGGACTCGTGGCCGGTGCACTGCGTGGCGGACTCCCGCGGCGCCCAGCCGCACCCGGACCTGGACACGGACTGGATCCAGGCGTGGTTCCGCAAGGGCGAGCACGACGCCGCGTACTCGGCCTTCGAGGGCCTCCTCGCCCCGGACGCCGACGTGCCCATGGGCGACGACGAGGACGTGGAGGAGGACGACGTCAGCCTCGACGACTGGCTGCGCGAGCACGGGATCGAGGCGGTGGACATCGTGGGCCTCGCCACCGACCACTGCGTGCGGGCCACGGCCCTGGACGCGGTCGAGGCCGGCTACGACACGCGGGTGCTCGTGGACCTGACGGCGGGGGTCACCGCGCTGACCACCGAGCAGGCCCTGGAGGAGCTCGCCGACGCGGGGGTCGAGATCGTCCGGTCCTGACCGGCCGGGCCGCTCACCGGCGGCCGATGAACCAGTCCTGGAGCTTCTTCACGCGCGCCTCGAGCTGGGCCTCGTTGGCCTGCGCCACGGCGGGCCCGCCGCAGACCCGGCGCAGCTCGTTGTGGACCACGCCGTGCGGGGTGCCGGTGCGGGACGCCCACGCGGAGACGTTCTTCGACAGCGTGGCCCGCAGCTCCTTGAGCCGGCGGTGGTCGGGCACCGCCGGCTGCTGCGGCGCCGCCCCGGCCGCCGAGCGCCTGCGCGCGTGCCGGCGCTGCCGCTCGCGCAGCAGCTCGGAGACCTGGTCCGCCTCGAGCAGGCCGGGGATGCCCAGGAAGTCGGCCTCCTCCTCGGAGCCCACGGCCACGCCGCCGCCGAAGGCGCCGCCGTCGAAGAGGACGCCGTGGAAGGACGCGTCCGACCCGAGGGCCTCGAACCGGCCCTTCGCCAGCTCCGAGGACGCCTTCTCCTCGCGGTTGGCGGCCGCGAGCAGGTCGTCGTCCCAGCCCTCCTCCATGGGGTCCCCGGGCAGGCCCTGCTCGGCGGCGGAGGGCCGGTCGAGGGCGTGGTCGCGCTCGGCCTCCATCTCGTTGGCCAGGTTCATCAGCGCGGGCACGGACGGGAGGAAGACCGAGGCGGTCTCCCCGCGCCTGCGGGCGCGCACGAAGCGGCCCACGGCCTGCGCGAAGAACAGCGGCGTCGACGTCGACGTCGCGTAGACGCCCACGGCCAGGCGCGGGACGTCGACGCCCTCGGAGACCATGCGCACGGCGACCATCCAGCGCCCGTCCCCGGAGGAGAACTCGTCGATCTTGTCCGACGCGGTCTTGTCGTCGGAGAGCACCACGGTGGGCTTCTCCCCCGTGATCCGCCGCAGCTGCTCGGCGTAGGCCTTGGCGTCCTGGTGGTCGGTGGCGATCACGAGGGCCCCGGCATCGGGCACGGTGCGGCGCACCTCGGTCAGGCGCTGGTCCGCCGCCTGGAGCACGGAGGGGATCCACTGCCCGTTGGGGTCCAGCGCGGTGCGCCACGCCTGGGCGGTGATGTCCTTCGTGAAGCCCTCGCCGAGCTCCGCGCCCATCTCCTCGCCCGCGCTCGTGCGCCAGCGCATCTGCCCCGAGTAGGCCAGGAAGATCACGGGCCGGACCACGTGGTCCCTGAGGGCGTCGCCGTAGCCGTAGGTGTAGTCGGAGGACGAGCGGCGGATGCCGTCGGCGTCCTCGGCGTAGCGCACGAAGGGGATCGGGGCGGTGTCCGAGCGGAAGGGGGTGCCGGTGAGGGAGAGCCGGCGCACCGCGGGGTCGAACGCCTCCCGCAGCCCGTCGCCCCAGGTCAGTGAGTCGCCGGCGTGGTGGATCTCGTCCATGATGACGAGCGTGCGCCCCGCCTCGGTGCGGGCCCGGTGCAGCAGCGGCTTCATGGCCACCTGCGAGTAGGTCACGGCCGCGCCGACGTAGTCGCGGCCGTGGGAGCCGTCCGCGTTCTTGAAGTTGGGGTCGATCGCGAGGCCCACGCGGGCGGCCGCGTCCGCCCACTGCCGCTTGAGGTGGTCGGTAGGGGTCACCACCGTGATCCGGTTGACCGTCCCGCGGTCGAAGAGCTCCTTCGCGACGCGCAGCGCGAAGGTGGTCTTGCCGGCGCCGGGGGTCGCCACGGCCATGAAGTCCTGCGGCTGGGCCTCGAAGTAGCGCTGCAGGGCCTCCGCCTGCCAGGCGCGCAGCCGGGGGGCGGTGCCCCACGCGGCGCGGTCGGGGTAGGCCGGGGGCAGGTCGGCGGCGGCACCGAACAAGGACAGCTGGTCGTCCTGGGACACTCTGGCGTCGTCCTTTCGCTCGTGGTCCGCGGCCTCGTGGCCGCGGCGGGGTGCGGGGGCGCCACGCAAAAGCGCCCGCCGTCGGCGGGCGCTTCGTCGCGGGCGGGAGGCTCAGCCCTGCTGGTCGCCGTCGTCCTTGCCCGGGCGCAGGCCCTCGTAGATCTCCTTGCAGGTGGGGCAGACCGGGAAGCGCTGCGGGTCCCGGCCCGGGGTCCAGACCTTGCCGCACAGGGCGATCACGGGCTCGCCGGAGAGGGCCGACTCCATGATCTTCTCCTTGCGCACGTAGTGCGCGAAGCGCTCGTGGTCGCCCGGCTCCTGCACCTGGCGGGTCTCCTCGCGCTCGATCGTCGAGGTGCCGCCCGCGGGCCGCGCCGGATCGGTGCCGTAGGGGCTGTCGTCCAGTCCGTTCGTCGGGGTGCCGGTGGTCGCCGCTGCGAGGAGGTCCATGCGCGCCAGTTTACCCCGTCGCCGCCGCCGCCCGTGCCCGGGCCGCGGCGCCGGCCGGGCGCGGGTCAGCGGAACTGCGCGACCTCCTGGAGCAGCTCGGGGGCCCGCCGGTCGTACCAGCGCCCGCCGAGCACCACTCCGCCCGCGCACAGCAGCGGGCCCAGGACCGCCCCGGCGCCCAGCGCCGCCCAGCCCCAGGCCGCGTCCCCGGTGACGAGCTGGACGAGCACCAGCGCGGCGGCCGGGAGGACGAGCACGAGGACCAGGGCGAGGGCCGCGAACTGCACGAGCACGTTGAGCACGGTGAAGCCCTGCGGGGTCTTGAACGGGGACTGGCCGGGCACCGCGACGGGGTAGGTGTAGCGGGCGGACATGACCGAGGACAGCCCGGCCCCGCCCAGCAGGGCCAGCAGCGTGGTCCCGGCCAGGCCGGGCAGCAGCTCCCACCGGCCGTGCAGGACGAACGGCAGCAGCAGCCCCACCGTGCACAGCGGCACGGCGACCACGACCAGCGCCAGCACGCGCCCCGCCCGGTCGTGCACCCCGCGCACCCCGGTCAGCACGTGCAGGGACACGGCCGTGTTGTCGAAGGAGACGTCGCCGGAGATCTGGTAGGCCAGCAGGGCCGCGAACATGGGCCCCAGCGCGTAGAACAGGAAGCCGGCGCCGGTCTGCGCGCTCGAGAACCACACGAGCGCGGCGATCGCCGGCACGACGACGAGCGCGCCGGAGTAGCGGGGGTCCCGCACCCAGTACAGCAGGCACCGGGCGGCGACGGCCGCCCACGGCCGCTCGGGCACCCGGTCGAACAGTCCGGCCCCCGCGCCCGCGCGGGACCCGCGCACCCCCTCGCCCGCCGCGGTGGTCAGCGCCCGGGTCTGCGCGGCGCGCCAGCCGAGGACGAGGGCCGCGACGGTCAGCAGGGTGAGCGCCGTGCGGGCGGCGGCATGGGCCCAGCGTCCCTCGGCGACGTCCGCGGGCACGGCCCACACGGCGCCGGCCGGCGTCCAGGCCAGCACCCCGGCCCACTGCGGCAGCCGGTCCCAGGTGCGCTCGAGCCCGCTCAGCACGCCGGTGACGATCGGGCCGAGGAGCACGAGGCCCAGCAGGGCCGCGAGGGAGAGCACCTCGGTGACGCGGCGGCGCCGGCCGAGGCCCACGGCGAGGGCCGTGACGCAGCGGGAGCCGGTGACCAGCAGGGCCAGCCCCAGCGGGAGGCAGACGAGGGCGGCGAGCACGGCCGGGACGGAGGCGCGCCACGAGGCGAGGGAGGCGAGGAGCGCGACGGTCGTCAGGGCGCCGGGGACGCCCACGAACGCGCCGAGGGCCTGGCCCCACTGGACCTGGCCCACGGTGAGCGGCAGCAGCGCGAGGCGGGCCGGGTCCAGGGTCGCGTCGGCGCGCGAGGCGAGGACGGGCAGCAGCCACCACGCGAGCGCGGCCGCCGTCCCGGCGACCACGAGCACCGTGCGCACCAGGGCGAGGTCCTGGCCGCCGAGCAGCACCAGCCCCACCACGGCGACGCCCAGCAGGAACACGAAGTAGGCCGCGCCCAGGACGGTGCCCACGAGCACCCAGGTGCTGCGGGTGAGGGTGTTGGCGAGGATCCTGGCCTTGAGGGCGACCAGCCGCCAGGCCAGCACCGCGGTGCCGGGACGGCCGGGGGCGAGGTCCCCGGGGACGAGGCCGGGGCTCACTCCGGGCGCAGCCACGACAGCCCCTCCCCCGGCTCGGCGCGCCCGCCGACGAGCTCGACGAACCGGTCCTCCAGCGACGCGCCCGCCCGGACCGCGTCCACCGTGCCGGCGGCCAGCACGCGGCCCCGGTCGAGGACGGCCACGTGGTCGCACATCCGCTGCACGAGGTCCATGACGTGGCTGGAGACGACGACGGTCCCGCCGGCGTCGACGAACCCGTGCAGGATCCCTCGGATGTTGGCGGCCGAGACCGGGTCCACGGACTCGAAGGGCTCGTCGAGCACGAGCACGCTCGGGGCGTGGATCAGGGCGCCGGCCAGGGCGATCTTCTTGGTCATCCCGGCGGAGTAGTCCTGGACCTGGGTGCCGGCGTCGCCCGTGAGGTCCATCGCCCGGAGGAGGTCCTCGGTGCGCCCGGCCACGGTGCGCCGGTCCATCCCGCGCAGCAGCCCGGCGTAGGTCACGAGCTGGCGGCCCGTGAGGCGGTCGAACAGGTGCACGCCGTCCGGCAGCACGCCCATGAGCTGCTTGGCCCGGACCGGCTCCGCCCACACGTCGACCCCCGCCACCCGCACGGTCCCGGCCGTGGGGCGCAGCAGGCCCGTGGCCATGGAGAGCAGGGTGGTCTTGCCGGCGCCGTTGCGGCCCACGAGGCCGAAGAAGGACCCGCGGGGGACGTCGAGGTCGACGCGGTCCACGGCGACCTTGGCCCCGGGGGTGCCCGGGCGCCCGAAGACCCGGACGAGCCCGCGTACGCTCAGGGCCGGTTGCCGGGAGGACGGGTCCGACGGGTGCGGGGACGGGTCCGGGGCGGCCGGTGCGGAGAAGGGGGAGCTCATGGCCTCCAGCGTAGGCAGGCGGGGCCCGGGGCGAGGCCCGGCGCGCGGGGCGAGGCGGTGGCGGGGCGCCCGCACCGGCCGTTCCCGGGGGCCCGCCCCCGCGGCGGGCCCCCGGGCGGTGCCGGCGCGGCGGCGCGTGTCCCGGAGGGCGGGGATAGGCCCCGCGGCCCGGGCTCAGAACAGCGCGCGCATCAGGGCGCCGCGGGCGGCGACGACGCGGGGGTCCTCCGCGCCGACCACGTCGAAGAGCTCGAGCAGGCGGACCCGCACGGCGTTGCGCTCCTCCCCCGCCGTGCGGCGCACGAGGTCCAGCAGGCGGCGGAAGGCGTCCTCGACGTGCCCGCCGGAGACGTCGAGGTCGGCCACCTGGAGCTGGGCCGCCACGTCCTCCGGCGCGGCGGCCGCCGCGGCGCGCACCGCGGCGGCGTCCAGCGGCATCACGCGCTGGAGCAGGTGCACCTGCGCGAGGGCGAGCTTGGCCTCCCGGTCGCCCGGGTTCTCGGCGATGGCGCGGTTGTAGGCGGCCTCGGCCCCGTCCAGGTCGCCCGCCTCGAGCGCGTCGACGGCCTCCTGGTGCAGCGGCGGCAGCGGCGCCGGCTCGTCCGCGCGCACCGGCTCGACGGTGCCCGCGATGCCGTTCTGCTCCGCGAGCGCGAGCAGCTCGTCCAGCAGCTGCACCACCTGCTCGGGGGGCACGGTGGTGTTGAACAGCGGCACGGGGCGCCCGCCGAGCAGGGCGACGACGGTGGGCACGGACTGGGCCTGGAACATCTGGGCGATCTCGGGCACGGCCTCGGCGTCCACGGAGGCCAGCAGGATCCGGCCGGCGTACCGGTCCACGGCCTGCTCCAGGGCGTCGGTGAACGCCACCGACTGCTGGCTGAAGCCCGCCCACAGGGCGAAGACGACCGGCACGCGGGTGGACAGCTGCGCGACCTCCTGGAAGTCCGCGGCCGTCACCTCGCGCCGGTAGCCGCCCCCGGCCTGCTCCCCCGTCCCGTCGGGGGCCGCGGCGGGCGCGGCCGCGCCCAGGTCGACGGCGCCCCGCACCGACGCGGGCAGCGGGGGCTCCGGCTGGGGGGCGGTCTCGGCGGTGCGGCGCGGGTTCTGGTGCTGGAACTCGTTCACGGGGCGTCCTCTCGGGGATCGGCGGGGTCTCCCGTCGATTATCGGCGGCGCGCGGCGGCGCGGCCACCGGGGCGCCCCGGTGTACGCTTCCGGCGTGACTGCGGCCCGGTGCGGCCCCGGCGGTTCCGGCCCGCGGCACGACGCCGACCTCCCCGGGAGCCGCCATGACGCCACCCGAGCCCGAGCCGTCCGAGGGGCCCGACGGGTCCGTGCCGTCCGCGGGCTCCGCGCCGCCCGCGCCGCCGGGCCGCCCGGACCGCCGCGGGCGCGGCGCCGAGGTCCTCGACCGCTTCCTGCGCCCGCTGCCGGGACCGCGCCCCCGCCACCGCTTCGAGGTCCCGCCCGACGCCGGCGCGCCCTCGGCCCGCCGGCCGGCGTCGTGGCCCGATCCCGCCCGCCCGGTGCAGACGGGGTTCCTGCTGGCGGTCGGCGTGGGCCTCGCCGTGCTGTGCTGGTGGGTGCTCGCGAACGTCGGCCCGCTCGTGGGCTGGGTCGTGACCGCCACCTTCCTCGCCCTCGGGCTCGAGCCCCTCGTGCGCCGGCTCGAGGCCCGGGGCCTGCCCCGGCCCGGTGCCGTGGCGCTGGTCGTGCTGGCGCTCGCGGCGGCCGGGTGCCTGGTCATCGTGCTGGTGGTTCCGCGGATCGTCGCCGAGGCCGCGCAGCTGGCGGGGCGCGTGCCCGCGCTCGTGGACGGGCTCCTGGGCTCCGAGGCGTTCGAGCGGCTGGACGCCCGCCTGCGGATCCGCGACTCGGCCGAGCGGTGGGTGCAGGAGCTGTCGGGGAGGATCGGCTCGGACCGGGACTTCCTCGGCGGGATCTTCGGCGGCGTGGTGGGCCTGGGCTCCGTGGTGCTCAACGTCGTCACCGGGACGCTCATCGTCCTGGCCCTGAGCCTGTACTTCCTGGTGTCCCTGCCGGTGATGACCCGGTGGGCCTACCGGCTCGCCCCGGCCTCCCGCCGGGCCCGCGTGCAGGAGCTGGGCGACCAGATGGTGCGCGGCGTCGGCAACTACGTGATCGGGCAGACCTGCGTGGCCCTGCTCAACGCGGCCGTGGCCCTGGCCCTGATGCTCGCGACCGGGGTGCCGTTCGCCGCGCTGCTGTCCCTGCTCGTGGCCCTGCTCGCGTTCGTGCCCCTCGTGGGCGGGGTGCTCGCCGGGGTGCTCGTCACCCTCGTGGCCGCCACCGCGGGCTGGGGCACGGCCCTGCCCTACGCGGTCGGCTACTTCGCGTACCTGCAGGTGGAGGCCTACTTCGTCTCCCCCCGCATCATGCGCCGCGCGGTCGCGGTGCCGGGGGCCATCGCCGTGATCGCGGTGGCGGCGGGCGGGTCCCTGTGGGGCGTGCTCGGGGCGCTGATCGCCATCCCGACCGCCGCGGCCGGGCTGCTGCTCGTGCGGGAGGTGTTCGTGCCCCGGCAGGACCGGCGCTGAGCCCCGGCGCGCCGCGGGCCCCTCAGAGGCCCCTGGCGGTGGGCCCGGACCACGTCGTGGGCAGTCGCACCGGCTCGCCCAGGACCGTGGAGGCGATCTCGTCCAGCGCCCGTTGCACGAACCGCTCCCCCACCCACAGGTGCTTCGCCTCGTCCACGCCGGTGAGCTCGGCCTGGGGCACGCGCGTGAAGCGCCGCGCCGCCTCCTCGGGGCGCAGGTAGTCGTCGAGCTCCGGGACCAGCACCCGCAGCGGCTTGCCGGAGGCCGCCCAGCGGTCGAGGTCCGCGTCGTCGGCGCGGTGCAGCGGCGGGGAGAGCAGGATCCCGCCCTCGACCCGGTCCGCGACCGGGGGCACCGCCCCGTACTTGAGCACGAGCTCGGAGCCGAAGGACCAGCCCACGAGCCAGCGGTTCGGCAGGCCCTGCGCCACGGCCCACGCGGTGGCGGCGTCCACGTCGTGCCGCTCGGCGTCCCCGCCGTCGAACGCGCCCGTGCTGGTGCCGCGGGGCGAGGACGTGCCGCGCAGGTTGAAGCGCAGCACCGCGAGGCCGGCGAGCGCGGGCAGGCGGTAGGAGGCCTTCTTGTACACGTGGGAGTCCATGAAGCCCCCGTGCGTGGGCAGCGGGTGCAGGGTCACGAGCGTGCCCCGGGGCTCGCCGCGCGCCGGGAGGGCGAGCTCGCCGACGAGGGTCTGCCCGTCCTCCGTGCGCAGCTCGACGTTCTCGCGCCGGGCGGGCAGGACGGTCGAGGCCCGGACCTCGACGGGGTCGTGGTTGGCCGTGTACACCAGGGCGGCGGGGTCGGAGCTCATGCCCGCCAGTCTAGCCAGCGCGGACCGCGCGGCCGGTGCGCTCAGCGGCGCGTGCGCCAGCAGCGCTCGTGCCAGTGCCGCCGGTCCTCGAAGGCGCTGCGCGCCCCGAGCAGGGAGTCCTGCTGCCACACCACGAGGTGGGCGATCCCCGGCGGGATGGTGCGCCCGCAGCCGGGGCACACGTAGTTCTTCACGGCGTTGGCGGGGCGGACGTGGCGGACCATCCAGTCCCCGTCCGGGGCGCGCTCCACGACGGGGGCGGGCTCGAGGACCCGCTCGACGGACCACGGCTCGCGCATCGCCCCGCGCTGCCACTTGCTCGCGCGGGCACCGTCGGGCGGGCCGCCGGCCCGGCGGCCTCGCGAGGAGTGGTTCGAGCGCGGCACGGTCGGATTCTCTCACACGCTCCCCGGCGCGGGCCGCCACGGCGGTTCGCTAGGCTGGTCCGGTGCGTCTCGTCATTGCCGATTGTTCCGTCGACTACGAAGGGCGTCTGCGCGCCCACCTGCCCGCCGCCCGCCGCCTGCTGGTCGTGAAGGCCGACGGCTCCGTGCTCGTCCACTCGGACGGCGGCAGCTACAAGCCCCTGAACTGGATGAGCCCGCCCGCGCGCCTGCACGTGGCCGAGCCCGAGCCCGAGCTCGCCGCCGAGGGCGTCCTGCAGACCTGGACGGTCCAGGCCGCCAAGAGCGACGACCGCCTGGTGATCCAGCTCTTCGAGATCCACGAGGACGTCTCCCACGAGCTGGGCGTGGACCCGGGCCTCGTCAAGGACGGCGTCGAGGCGGACCTGCAGCGGCTGCTGGCGGAGCAGATCCACCTGCTGGGCTCGGGCCACACCCTGGTGCGCCGGGAGTACCCCACCGCGATCGGCCCCGTGGACATCCTGGCCCGCGCCGCCGACGGCACGACCGTGGCGGTCGAGCTCAAGCGCCGCGGCGACATCGACGGCGTCGAGCAGCTCACCCGCTACCTCGAGCTGCTCAACCGCGACCCGCTGCTCGCCCCCGTGCGCGGGGTGTACGCGGCACAGCTGATCAAGCCCCAGGCGCGGGTGCTCGCGGAAGACCGCGGGATCGCGTGCCTGACCCTGGACTACGACGGGATGCGCGGCGTGGACGACAGCGACTCCCGGCTCTTCTGAGCCCGCCCCGCGGCCACGCCGTCCCGTCACGCCGCCCCGTCACGCGCACAGCGAACACGCGGCGCCACACGATGATCAGTAGGCGAACAGTGTTGACCGCCCCGGGCGAGTGTGTGAAGCTGAATGTGTTCTTCGTTCCATGTTCAGCATGCTCGCAGAACGGGTAAAGCGAGCGTGACGTTCGACCTGGACCCGGCCTCCGTCCCGGAATCCTCCGCGGCGGCAGATCGATCCTCAGCGCATCTCGTGACACCGCCCTCGTGCACGACCCCGTGCACAGTTAGTTACTCAGTCTCGCAAGGAGAGATCTTCATGGCCCAGGGCACCGTCAAGTGGTTCAACGCCGAAAAGGGCTTCGGCTTCATCACCCCCGACGACTCCGACTCGGACGTCTTCGTCCACTACTCGGAGATCCAGTCGGGCGGCTTCCGCACCCTCGAGGAGAACCAGCGCGTCGAGTTCGAGATCGGTCAGGGCCAGAAGGGCCCCCAGGCCACCGGCGTGACCATCATCTGATCCGTCCACCGGGACGGCTCTGAACGCGGCGGGCCCCGCACCCTTCGGGGTGCGGGGCCCTTCGCCTGCCCGGGGCGGCGCTCAGGGGGTCCCGGCGATCCGGCGCTCGACGGCGGCGCCGGCGGAGGCCAGCTGCTCCACGAAGTGCTCGTAGCCGCGGTCGACGTGCTCGACGCCGCTGACCTCGGTCTCCCCCTCCGCCGCCATCCCGGCGATCACGAGCGCGGCCCCGGCCCGGATGTCCTTGGCCTCGACGGGCGCCCCGGACAGCGCGGGCATGCCGGCGACGAGGGCGTGGTGGCCGTCCAGGCGCACGCTCGCGCCCAGCCGCTCGAGCTCGGCCGTGAAGCCCCAGCGGGCCTCGAAGACGTTCTCGGTGACCATCCCCGAGCCCTCGGCCACCGCGTTGAGGGCCACGACGAAGGGCTGGAGGTCGGTCGGGAAGCCCGGATACGGCAGGGTCGACACGTTGATGGCCCGCGGGCGCTCCGGCCCGGCCACGACCAGGCGGCCGTCCCCGGTCTCGACGCGGCACCCCGCGGCCCGCAGCTTGTCCAGCACCACGGCCAGGTGGCCCGGCTCGGCGCCCAGGACCTCGACGGTCCCGCCCGTGACGGCCGCGGCGAAGGCCCACGTGCCGGCGACGATCCGGTCGGGCACGGTGCGGTGCTCCACCGGGCGCAGCGCGTCCACGCCGACCACCGTGACGGTGCTCGTGCCGAGGCCCTCGATCCGGGCTCCCATCGCCTGCAGCATCCGGCCGATGTCGACGATCTCCGGCTCGCGGGCCGCGTTGTCGATCACGGTGGTGCCCTCGGCGAGGGTAGCGGCCATCATGAGGTTCTCGGTGGCCCCCACGGAGGGGTAGTCCAGGCGGAACTGGGTCCCCCGCAGCGCGTCGGGCACCGACGCGACGAGGTAGCCGCGCTCGATCTGGAGGACCGCGCCCATCGCCTCGAGGCCGGCGCGGTGCATGTCGAGGCCCCGCGAGCCGATGGCGTCGCCGCCGGGCAGGGCGACCTCCGCCACGCGGCAGCGGGCGACCAGGGGCCCCAGGACGGAGATCGAGGCGCGCATCGCCCGGACCAGGTCGTAGTCGGCCTGGTGGTGCAGCTCCGCCGGCACGTCGATCCACACCGTCTGCGCGTCCCGGTCGTAGGCCACGGCGCAGTCGAGGCGGCGCAGCAGCTCCGCCATGATCGCGACGTCCTGGATCTCGGGGACGTTGGTGATGGTCGTCTCCCCCTCGGCGAGCAGCGCGGCGGCCATGAGCTTGAGCACGCTGTTCTTCGCGCCCGAGACCTGCAGCGTCCCGTTGACCGCGGTGGGCCCGTGCACGACGATCTTCTCTTCCATCCACTCTCCTGAACGTCCTCGGCCGGGCGCCCGTCGGGACCCG
>Ga0326721_10000159_pt1 | contig 28041 bp, 22 predicted proteins | sample SGPome_FD_203951 | JGI IMG/M metagenome (GOLD analysis project Ga0326721, IMG submission 203951) | Soil microbial communities from Southern Great Plains, Lamont, Oklahoma, United States - SGP_1_2016 | ecosystem: Engineered > Artificial ecosystem > Soil microcosm > Unclassified | place: USA...
GCCACAGACAACTCCCGCATGAACCCAGGAGTGTCACCAATCAACCGAAGTAGGCGTAACCCATCAACCGAAACACCGACACCCATCACCCGAAGGCCGAATGGGAACCATCAACCGAAGGCACACACGGCTATTGGAGCCGCCTTAGGGAATCGAACCCTAGACCTTCTCATTACGAGTGAGACGCTCTGCCGACTGAGCTAAGGCGGCGCACGGCGAACCGCGACGGTCGGAGTCTAACGGGTACCGGGCCGGGGCCTACAACCAAGGCCGCCCGAGCCAGCTCCCGACCATGGCCGAACCACGGCGGAAGGTTCCACAGATTTCCCACAGGATCGGCACAGCCGGCGGCTAGCCTGCCCTTGCATCCTGCCAAGGTGACTACCACCAGCGCCCCCGCCGGCAACACCCGCCCATCCTCCCTGCTGCGTACCGACGGCACCCCGGTCCGGGTGCTGGTCGTCGACGACGAGCCCAACCTCGCCGACCTGCTCACCATGGCCCTGCGCTACGAGGGCTGGGACATCCGGGCCGCCCACGACGGCCTGACCGCCGTGCGCACCGCCCGGGAGTTCAAGCCGGACGCGGTGGTGCTCGACGTGATGCTGCCCGACCTCAACGGCCTGGAGGTGCTGCGCCGGCTGCGCGACGACGCGCCGAACCTGCCGGTGCTGTTCCTGACCGCCAAGGACGCGGTGGAGGACCGGATCGCCGGGCTCACCGCCGGCGGCGACGACTACGTCACCAAGCCGTTCAGCCTGGAGGAGGTGGTGGCCCGGGTCCGCGGCCTGATGCGGCGCACCTCGATCGCCGCCGCGCACAGCGGCTCGGTGCTCACCGTCGGCGACCTGACCCTGGACGAGGAGAGCCACGAGGTGATGCGGAACGGCGAGGAGATCTCGCTGACCGCCACCGAGTTCGAGCTGCTGCGCTACCTGATGCGCAACTCCCGCCGGGTGCTGTCCAAGGCCCAGATCCTGGACCGGGTGTGGAACTACGACTTCGGCGGCCAGGCCAACGTGGTCGAGATCTACATCTCCTACCTGCGCAAGAAGATCGACGCCGGCCGGGATCCGATGATCCACACCCTGCGCGGCGTCGGCTACGTGCTGCGTCCCGCCGGCTGAGGTGACTGTCCACCCGCGCCGGCTCCCCCCGTTGCGCGACTGGTCGTTGCGGGCCCGGTTGATCGCCAGCTTCCTGGGCCTGCTGATCGTGTTGTGCGCCGGCATCGGCTTCTTCACCGAGGTGGCGCTGAGCCGGTCGCTGACCAACCAGCTCGACAAGCAACTGGTCGCCGCCGGCGGCATGTCGGCCCGCGACGCCGGCCACCAGCGCTTCGGTCCCGACTCACCGCGGGACGACGACCCGGGCCGCTACCTGCTGCCGCCGGGCAACCCGATCGGCAGCATCGGTGCGGTGATCCAGGGCGGCACGGTAGAAGCCTCCGCCCTGCAGGACGGCAGCAACACCCGGCCGGCGCTGAGCACCGCCGTGCAGCAACGGCTGCTCACCCTGCCCGCCGACGGCCGGCCGCACTCGGTGGAGCTGCCCGGCCTGGGCGACTATCGTGTCCTCGCCAGGACCATGCCGGACGGCGACGTGCTGATCTCCGGCTTCTCGCTCTCCGAGGTCTCCAGCACGCTGGCCGACCTCACCCTGGCCATCACCGCGCTGGCGCTGCTGGGCGTCGTCATCGCAGGCCTGGTCGGCACCCTGATCGTGCGGCTGGCGCTGCGGCCGCTGCAACGGGTCACCGCCACCGCCAGCCGGGTCGCCGAACTTCCCCTGGACGAGGGCGAGGTGGCACTCGCCGAACGGGTGCCCGACCCCAACCCGCACACCGAGGTGGGCCAGGTCGGGGTGGCGCTGAACCGGATGCTGGAGAACGTCAACGAGGCGCTCAACGCCCGGCACCGCAGCGAGACCCGGGTGCGGCAGTTCGTCGCCGACGCCAGCCACGAGCTGCGCACCCCGCTGGCCTCGATCCGCGGCTACGCCGAGCTGACCCGGCGCAGCCGCGACGCCGCGCCGCCGGACATCGCGCACGCCATGAGCCGGGTGGAGTCCGAGGCCGGCCGGATGACCGCCCTGGTGGACGACCTGCTGCTGCTCGCCCGACTGGACGCCGGCCGGCCGCTGGAGTCGGCCGAGGTGGACCTGACCCGGCTCGCGGTGGACGCCACCAGCGACGCGCACGCCGCCGGCCCGCGGCACCACTGGCAGCTGGCCGTCCCGGTCGAGCCGGTGGTGGTGCTCGGCGACGCGCCGCGGCTGCACCAGGTCGTCACCAACCTGCTGGCCAATGCCCGCACCCACACCCCGCCGGGTACCACGGTCCGGATTTCGCTGTCCCGGCAAGCCAATCTGGCGGTGCTGGCGGTGCACGACGACGGGCCCGGCATCCCGGCCGAGCTGATGCCCGACATCTTCGAGCGGTTCTCCCGCGGCGAGCAGTCCCGGTCCCGCGCCGCCGGCAGTACCGGGCTGGGGCTGGCCATCGTGGCGGCGGTGGTGGCCGCCCACCACGGCCGGATCGTGGTGCACAGCAGCCCTGGCGACACCGTGTTCACCGTCGAGCTGCCGATCCATGGGATAAGTCCAGTCGGTTCACAGACTGCGGCAAGCTTGGCTGGAAACCCTGTCTGACATGACCGCACCTACCTATCTCGCACCCGCCCCGCCGGCCCCGGGTGCCTCGCAGTTCGCCCCGCCCGTCCGGCGGCCCAACCGGATCGCCACCGTGATGCGCGGCCGGATCGGCGACCCGGCCTGGGTCCGGCCCTCGGTGCTCGTCCTGCTGGCGGCGACCGCGCTGCTGTACCTGTGGGGCCTCGGAGCGTCCGGCTGGGCCAACTCGTTCTACTCGGCGGCCGCCCAGGCGGGCTCGGCCAGCTGGAAGGCGCTGTTCTTCGGATCCTCCGACGCCGCCAACTCGATCACCGTCGACAAGCCGCCCGCCGCGCTGTGGATCATGGCGCTGTCGGTGCGGATCTTCGGGCTGAGCTCGTGGAGCCTGCTCGTTCCGCAGGCCCTGGAAGGGGTGGCCGCGGTCGGCCTGCTGTACCTGACGGTGCGCCGCACCTCGGGCCCGGCCGCCGGCCTGATCGCCGGCGCGGTGCTGGCCACCAGCCCGGTCGCCGCGCTGATGTTCCGCTTCAACAACCCGGACGCGCTGCTGGTGCTGCTGATGGTGGCCGGCGCGTACTGCCTGGTCCGGGCGCTGGAAACCGCGTCGACGAAGTGGTTGCTGCTGGTGGGGGTGCTGACCGGTTTCGGCTTCCTCACCAAGATGCTGCAGGCCCTGCTGGTGGTGCCCGCGTTCGCGCTGGCCTACCTGGTGGCCGCGCCCAACCCGGTGCGGGCCCGGATCGGCCAGCTGCTGGCCGCCGGCGCCGCGCTGGTCGTCTCGGCCGGCTGGTGGATCGCGATCGTCACGCTGATCCCGGCCGCGGACCGGCCCTACATCGGCGGCTCGCAGAACAACTCGATCCTCGAGCTCACCCTCGGCTACAACGGCTTCGGCCGGCTGACCGGCAACGAGACAGGCAGCGTCGGCGGGGGCGGCGGCGGCACCGGACGGTGGGGCGCGACCGGCGCGCTGCGGCTGTTCGGCACCGACATGGGCACCCAGATCTCCTGGCTGCTGCCGTCCGCGCTGCTGCTGCTCGGCGCCGGCCTGTGGTTCACCCGGCGCACCCCGCGTACCGGCCTGTCCCGGGCCGCGCTGCTGATGTGGGGTGGCTGGCTGCTGGTCACCGGGCTGGTGTTCAGCTACGCCAAGGGCATCATCCACCCGTACTACACGGTGGCCCTCGCACCGGCGATCGGCGGCGTCATCGGGGTGGCCGCGGCGGTGCTGTGGCGGCATCGGGACCGGGTGGCCGCCAGCGCATTGCTGGCCGGCAGCGTGCTGCTGGCCGGGGTCTGGGAGTACCTGCTGCTCGACCGGACGCCGACCTGGCTGCCGTGGCTGCGCTACGCCGTGCTGATGGCCGCCGCCGGCAGCGCGCTGATGCTGCTGGTGGTCTCCCAGTTCACCCGCCGGGTGGCGCTGGCCGTGGTGGCCGTCGCGCTGGTCGCCTCGCTGGCCGCCCCCACCGCGTACGCGGTGTCGACGGCCCGGACGCCGCACACCGGCGCCATCCCGAGTGCCGGACCGGCCGGCGCCGGTGGCTTCGGCGGACCGGGTGGCGGGCCGGGTGGCCAGCGGTTCAACGGGCAGCGGCCGGGCGGCTTCCAGGCCGGTGGTGGCTTCACCCCGCCGGCCGGTGGCTTCGGTGGCGGACAGTTCCCAGGCGCGGCAGGCAGAAACCGTGCCGGCGGCGCGGGTGGCCTGCTCAACGCCAGCACCCCGTCCGCGGCGGTGGTGAACGCGCTGAAGGCGAACGCATCGGACTACACCTGGGTCGCGGCGGCGGTCGGTTCCAACAGCGCGGCCGGCTTCCAGTTGGCCACCGAGAAGCCGGTGATGGCGATCGGCGGCTTCAACGGCAGCGATCCGTCCCCCACCCTGGCCGAGTTCCAGGCGCTGGTGAATGCCGGCAGGATCCACTACTTCATCACCGGTGGCGGTTTCGGCGGCGGTGGCTTCGGAAACCAGAACGGCGGCAGCAACACCTCGTCGCAGATCTCGAGCTGGGTGCAGAGCAACTTCACCGCGGCCACCGTCGGCGGCACCACCCTCTACGACCTCACCCAGCCCACCGGCTGATCACCGGACGCATCCAGCTCACCCTTCTGCTGGACGGCCACCGCGCCTCGGACGCCCGGCACGCGTCCGGGGCACGGTGCTGCACAGGGGCGATTGCGGCTACCGGCTTGGCGAAGCAGACTGGCTGGATGAGTGGACAGATTCAGTTCTTCGTCGATGACGAAGCCAGGGAACAAACCTTCGAGGGGCGCGTCCCGGAGGTGGGAGAGGAGATTCAGCTCGACGACGTCCGGTACCGGGTACGGCAGGTGATCTACGCCTACTGGACGACGAGCGGCGCCAGGATGATGGCCAACGTCTACCTGGACGCCGCCGACAGTGACGAGGATGCCATCGCGCGGTCCGGCTGACCGAGGGCCGGCCGGACCCGATTCCAGCTCGGCCCAGCGACGGCGCTGTCGGGACGACGTCCGGCCAGCTGACAGCTCGCAGCACTCCCAGCAAGCGCACAGGCTCACCACAACGGTAGGCAAGCCAGCCGCCCGAGGCTGGTGCCATGACCTCGCTCGCCGCGCGCACTCCCCTTGCAGTCCAGCCGGAATCCGACCGGCTGACCCTGGACGTCACCATTCCGGTCTTCAACGAGGAGACCGACCTGGAGCCGTGCGTGCGGCGGTTGCATGCCCATCTGGCACAGCACTTCCCGTACCGGTTCCAGATCACCATCGCCGACAATGCCAGCACCGACTCCACCCCGCTGGTGGCCGCCCGGCTGAGCCGCGACCTGCCCGAGGTAAAGCACGTCCGGCTGGAGCAGAAGGGCCGTGGCCGGGCGCTGAGCGCGGTGTGGCTGGCCTCGCGGGCCGACGTGGTGGCCTACATGGACGTGGACCTGTCCACCGACCTCAACGCCCTGCTGCCGCTGGTCGCGCCGCTGATATCCGGGCACTCCGACGTCGCGATCGGCTCCCGGCTGTCCCGGCACAGCCGGGTGGTGCGCGGCACCAAGCGCGAGCTGATCTCCCGCTGCTACAACCTGATTCTGCACAGCACCCTGCTGACCCGGTTCTCCGACGCACAGTGCGGTTTCAAGGCGGTGCGTGCCGACGTCGCGCGCACGCTGCTGCCGCTGGTGCAGGACACCAGCTGGTTCTTCGACACCGAACTGCTGGTGCTGGCCGAACGCTGCGGGCTGCGGATCTCCGAGGTGCCGGTGGACTGGGTGGATGATCCCGACTCGCGGGTGGACATCGTCAGCACCGCGCTCGCCGACCTGCGCGGGGTGGCCCGGCTGGGCCGGGCACTGGCGACCGGGGCGTTGCCGCTGGCCGAGATCCGCACCCAGTTCGGCCGCCAGCCGCTGCCGGTCGCCGCGACGGCCGGGGTGGCGCCGGGACTGCTGCGCCAGGCCGTCCGGTTCGGTGCCGTCGGAGTGCTGAGCACGGTGGCCTACCTGCTGCTGTTCGCCTTCGGCCGAGGGGCGCTGGGAGCGCAGCTGGCCAATCTGGTGGCGCTGGCGGTGACGGCGGTGGGCAACACCGCGGTCAACCGGCGGTTCACCTTCGGCATCACCGGTACGGCAGGCGCCGGGCGGCACCAGCTGCAGGGCCTGGTGGTGTTCGGGCTGGGGCTCGCGTTGACCAGCGGTGCGCTGGCGGTGCTGCACGCGGTGAACTCCACGCCGCATCTGGGACTGGAGATCACCGTGCTGGTGCTGGCCAATCTGGCCGCGACCGTGCTGCGGTTCGTGCTGCTGCGCGAATGGGTGTTCGGCCGCGGTGCCAGGCAGGGAGCTGACTGAGGGAGCAATCAGTACTCAATGCCGAGTTCGTCAGCTACCTCTAGCACGAGCTTCGCTAGCGTAGGGTCAATGGTGTAAGTGGACCCGCGCTTCTCCCACGGCTTGTCGGTTACCCCCCTGGTGTTGCGTGCAGCGAAGCCGGCTGACGCCATAGACCCTGCGTACTCCGGTCCGGACATCCCTACGGCTTCTTGTACGACGCTCGCTTCCACGGCCGGCGCGTTCGCAGCTATAACTGCCGTGGCCTTCGCTGCCGTGTTCCTCATAGCCCGCATATACCTGCGCATCTTTGCCTTGTTCCAGCCCGCGGGGTACGAGGTGGGGAGTTCGATCGCTTCCTCTTCGGGTTCTTCTTCTTCGACTTCTGCTGCGGCTGCAGCGAAATCTTCGATGGTGTCGAACCCAAACACCCTAGCGATCTGCAAACCCACGACGGCGGGGTCGTCAGCTTCAGGGTCAACACTGATAGAGACGTGCATAACTATTACCTTTCGCTATTAGAAGCAACACTGTGCTGCTTCTCATAGCAAGATACTAACATCTGATTTCAGTGATAGCAAGTGTCTTCTATTAATGATTAGTAGTTACTTCGATTCGATTGCCCTCTCACGCCCCCAGTGCGTGACGAACGCACTAGGTGTGTTCGACCGGCCGCCAGGCCCGTGGAAGCTGATAACTACAGCACCTCAGCTGGGCAGCGGACCACTCGCCGGGATGCTGCCGTGTGGGCTGGCCTGCGCCGAGCCCACCGTTCCGTCGCCGTACTGCTGGTCGTGCGCCTTGCGCGAGGAGCACACCGAGGCCAGCGCGCAGACGGACCGCCGGCCGTCGGCGTTCATCCGCAGCACCACCGAATCGGTCGGCACCGAATGCCCCAGCACGGTGGCCTCGCCGTCCGGGGTGGACACGCACGAGCCGATCTCGGGCGCTCGGGAGTTGTAGTCCTGGTACAGCGGATGCTCGAACTTCAGGCAGCACATCAGCCGCCCGCACGCCCCGGAGATCCGCAGCGGGTTCAGCGGCAGGTCCTGGTCCTTGGCCATCCGCACCGACACCGGCTCGAAGTCGACCAGGAACGTCGAGCAGCACAGGTCCCGGCCGCACGAGCCGATGCCGCCGATCACCCTCGCCTCGTCGCGCGAGGAGAGCTGGCGCAACTCCACCCGGCCGCGCAGGGTGGCGCCGAGGTCGCGGACCAGCGACCGGAAGTCCACCCGGTGCGGGGCGGAGAAGTAGATCACCGTGCGGTTGTCAGCGAGCACGTGGTCGACGCCGACGATCTTCATCGGCAGCCCGTGCTCGCGGATCAGCCGGCGGGCCGCCACCCGGGCCTCCGCCCGCTTCTTGCGCCCGGACGCGAGTGCGGCGAGGTCGTCGGGGCCCGCCATCCCGACCAGCATCGGCAGGCCGCCGATCTCGGCCGAGCTCCACTGCGGCGCCCACATCACCTGCGCCACCTCCGGGCCCTCGGTGGTGGGGTACAGGACGTAGTCGCCGACGGCCGGCGTCAGGGCCCCGGGATCGGCGTAGTAGAGCCGGCCGCGGTCGGTGAATGTCACCGCACAGATCAGGCTCATGCCGGAAGCGTAATCCCTGCCGAGGGGTCTGAGGTGATGCGGGCAACGCCCGAGTGGTATCGGCATTGCCCTAACGGGCAAAACGCCTCAGGGAAGCCGCAGCGCCGCGGTCAGCGCCTCGACGGCGATCTTGGGCTTGACGTTCAGCTCGATGGCCTCCCGGCAGGCCAGCACCTGCTCCAACCGCACCAGCGCGCCGGTCTGGTCCAGCGAGCGGGCCACCACCGACACCTGCGGGGCCACCTCGGGGTGCGCGGCCAGCACCGGCGAGCCCGCCTGCACCAGCAGCACGTCCCGGTAGAAACCGGCCAGGTCCACCAGGGCCCGGTCCAGGGCGTCGCGCTGCAGCCGGGTGGCCCGGGACTTCTGCCGCCGCTCCAGGTCGCGCAGTGCCCCGGCGCTGCCCCGGACCGCCGCCGCCGCGCCCTTGCCGGTGCCGCCGGCACCCAGGGCCAGCTTGAGCTCGTCGGTCTCCGAGGCGTCCAGGTCGGTGGTCAGCGCCCGGGCCTCGGCCTCGGCAGCCTGCACCAGGTGGTCGGCCGCCTCGAAGCAGGCGTGCAGCGAGGTCAGCTGGGCCGGGATGGCCAGCACCTCGGCCCGCCGCTTCCTGGCCTCCGGGTCGCGGGCCAGCCGGCGGGCCCGGCCGACGTGACCCTGCGAGGCCTGCGCGGCCCAGTGCGCGGTCTCGGCGTCGATCCCGTCGGCGACCAGCACCTCGGCGATCGCGTCCGCCGGCGGGATGCGCAGGCCCACCACCCGGCACCGGGACCGGATGGTGACGATCACGTCGTCCGGGTGGGTGGAGGGTGCGCAGAGCAGGAACATGGTGCGCTCCGGCGGTTCCTCGACGGCCTTGAGCAGCGCGTTGGCGGCGCCCTCGGTGAGCCGGTCGGCGTCCTCGATGACCACCACCTGCCAGCGGCCCATCGACGGCCGCCGGGCCGACATGGCCACCACCGCCCGCATCTCGCCGACCCCGATCGACAGCCCCTCCGGCACCACCGACCGGACGTCGGGGTGAGCGCCGGCCCGCACCGAATGGCAGGAGCTGCACTCGCCGCACCCCGGGGTGGCGTCCGGCCCCGCCGCCATTAGCTGCTCGGCCCGGTCGCACTGCAGCGCGGCAGCCAGCGTCCGGGCCGCCACCGAGCGACCGGAACCGGCCGGGCCGGTGAACAGCCAGGCATGGGTCACCGCGCCGGGCGGCACCGGCCGGCCGGCGACCACGTCCGCGGCTGCCCGGGCCGCCCGGGACAGCTCGGCAACCGCGCCGCCCTGGCCGATCAGCGCGCCGAACACCGTCATTTCCCTGCCTCCGCCACATCGTGCGAGCCGCGCCGGCCCGCCTCGGCCGGCACGCCGTCAACCGGAACCCGCTCGGACCGGGGCTGGTCCGGCTCCGGCTCCAGCTCCGGCGCCGCCGGGGTGCCGGACAGCAGCGCGAGCACCCGCAGCCGGATGGCTGCCGCCAGCTCCTCCAGCGACCGGCCGGCGTCCAGCACCAGGTAGCGGTTCGGGTCCGATTCTGCCAAGGCCCGGTAGCCGGCCCGGACCCGGTCGTGGAAGTCCAGGGCCTCACGCTCCAGCCGGTCCAGCCCGGGGGTGGTGATGGCGGCGGGGCCGGCCTGCCGGCGGCGGGCCCGGGCCAGGCCGATCTCGGCCGGCACGTCCAGCAGCACCGTGAGGTCGGGCACCAGGTCCTCGGTGGCCCACCGGGACAGCCGCTTGACGTCCTCGGCGGGCAGCGTCCGGCCGGCGCCCTGGTAGGCCAGCGAGGAGTCGACGAACCGGTCGGTGATCACCACCTCGCCGCGGTCCAGGGCCGGCCGGATCACCGTGGCGACGTGCTGGGCCCGATCGGCGGCGAACAGCAGCGCCTCGCTCCGCGGCGAGATCGGCTCGTCGGAGTCCAGCAGCAGCCGGCGGATCTGCCGGCCGAGCGCGGTGGCGCCCGGCTCGTGGGTGACCACCACGGTGCGTCCGGTGGCCCGGACCGCGTCGGCGAGCAGGGAGATCTGGCTGGACTTGCCGGCCCCCTCGCCGCCCTCGAAGGCGATCAGCACCCCGCCGGACTGCAGCCGCCGCCGGCCCGAGGAGTCCCTCCGCAACGAGGTGACCAGGTCGGCGAGCACCGGCACCCGGCCGCGCTCGTCCATCATCCGGTAGGCCAGCACGCCGGTGACCACGGCCAGCAGGCCGGCGGCCAGCAGCACGATCCGGGTGCCGTCCACGGTGCCGTCGGTGCCCGGCAGCCGCCGCTGGCCGATGGTGCCGACCAGCACCGGCACCGCCGCCAGCGCCAGGATCATCACCACCCGCACCATGGACTGGATGAAGGCGAACACCCGGCCGCGCATGTCGTCGGCGATCTCCGAGCCGAGCAGCGTCAGGCCCGCCAGGTAGCCGACCCCGGCCCCGAAGCCGACCCCGAGCACCATGACCATGGCCAGCACCACGTGCGGCATCACCGCCGCCAGTGCCAGGCAGCTGCCGGCCAGCACGATGGCCAGCCCGAACACCCGGCGCCGCGACACCTCACGGGCCACCCGCGGGCCGAGCGCCATGCCCAGCCCGATGCCGACGAACACGGTGCCGAACAGCACCCCGTAGGCCGCGTCGCCGCCGCCCAGGCTGCGGACGTAGGTCTTGCCGGCGCCGACCACCGCCCCGCCGGCCGCGAAGCCGCCCAGGATGCCGAGGATCAGCCCGCGCAGCAGGCCGGTGGTCCGGACGAACTGGGCGCCCTCGGCCAGCATCGCCCACAGGCTCGGCTGGCTCTCCCGGGCGGTCCCGCCGCGCGGGCCGGAGATCTGCCGGATGAACAGCACGGTGATCGCGCCGACGGCGAAGGTGGCGGCGTTGAAGTACAGCGCCAGGTCCACCTGGTGGGTGCCGAAGAAGCTGAACCGTCCGGAGATCAGCGCCAGCAGGCTGAACAGCGCGGCGGCCAGCACCGGGGTGAGGCCGTAGGTGGTGATCAGGCTCAGCTGGTTGGCGGTCTCCAGCTGGTCGCGGCGGACCAGGTTCGGCACCGAGGCGTCCTTGGCCGGGTTCCAGAACAGCCCGATGCACTCGATCAGGAAGGTCGCGACGTAGAGCACCGGCAGCGTCGAGAAGATCGGGATCGCCAGGAACAGCACGAACCGCAGCAGGTCGGTGACCACCATGGTGTAGCGCCGGTCGAACCGGTCGGCGAATGCCCCGGCCAGCGGCCCCAGGATGGCTGAAGGCAGCAGCCGGACCACCAGCACGCCGCCCAAGGCGTAGTTCTGCGCCTGGTACCCGGTGGCCAGCTGGGTGGCCAGCGCCGTGGTGGCCAGCAGCCCCAGCCAGTCGCCCAGGCTGGACAGGCCGGTGCAGTACCACAGCCGGCGGAAGTCGGTGATGCGCAGTACGCCCCGGATCGCACCGGAGCCGGACACCATCGTGCTGGCGTCGCGGCCGCGTCCGGTGCCCGCAGCGGCTGGTTCGGCTGAGATGGCGTACTCCTGGTCGGTGTCGTGCTCGGCGGCATCCAGCCTATCGGGCTCGGGCGCTCGTTCCGGCGCTTCCTGCGGGCCGAAGTGTGTTTCTACTGGACGGTCAGGGTGTGCAGCAGCCGGCGCAGGCCCGCGGCCAGCGATCTGCGCTGTGCCGGGGACAGCCCCGCGAGCAACGCCCGTTCGGAGGCCAGTAGCTCTGCCAGGGCGGCGTCCACTCGGCGCTTGCCGAGCGTGGTCAGCCGGACCAGCGACTGCCGGCCGTCGTCCGGGTGCGGCCGCCGGACGATCAGGGTGCGCTCGGCGAGCCGGTCCAGCCGGTTGGTCATGGTTCCGGAGGTGACGTGGGTGGCCTCGATCAGCTGGCCGGGGGTCTGCTCGTAGGGTGGGCCGGAGCGGCGGAGTGCCGCCAGCACGTCGAACTCGTGACCGGCCAGGTCGTGCTTGGCGAAGGCCTGGGCGCGCTGCGCGTCGAGCAGCTGGGCCAGCCGGCTGATCCGGCTCAGCACGTGCAGCGGCTCGACGTCGAGATCCGGGCGTTCGGCCAGCCACGCGGCGGCGATCGCGTCCACTTCGTCGGTCATGCCTCGGCAGTCTAGCGCCGGTCTCTTGACATCGAGGGATATTATCTTGATATCAAGCTAGTTTCCTGAGAGGTGGCCTCATGCAGTGGGATCCGGCGCAGTACGCGAGGTTCAGCGACGAGCGCAGCCGGCCGTTCTTCGACCTGGTCGGCCAGATCGGGGCTGGTTCTCCTGGCGTGGTGGTGGATCTGGGCTGCGGTTCGGGTGAGCTGACCGCCGTGCTGGCCTCGCGCTGGCCGGCCGCGCGAGTGCGCGGACTGGACTCCTCGGCGGCGATGATCGAGCAGACTGTGGGCGGTGACCGGCTCAGCTTCGGGTGGGGCGACGCGGCCGACTTCGACGCCGGCGGGGTGGACGTGCTGGTCAGCAACGCCCTGCTGCAGTGGGTGCCCGGGCACCAGGAGCTGCTGGTCCGGTGGGCCGGGCAGTTGAATGCCGGTAGCTGGCTGGCCTTCGGAGTCCCGGCCAACTTCGGCTCGCCGTCGCACCGGCTGATGCGCGAGCTGGCGGGCTCGGACCGGTGGGCATCCCGGTTGGCGGGTGTGCTGCGGCACGCCGACGCGGTGGCCGAGCCTGCCGAGTACCTGGAACTGCTCGTTACGGCCGGACTGCGGGTGAACGCCTGGCAGACGTCGTACCTGCACGTGCTCTCCGGGCCGGACCCCGTGCTGGAGTGGGTGCGCGGCACCGGGCTGCGGCCGGTGCTGGCCGCGCTGGATGCTTCCGAGGCGGCCGAGTTCGTTTCTGAGTACGGCGCGCTGCTGCGGCAGGCCTACCCGGCGCGGCCGTTCGGCACGGTGTTTCCGTTCCTGCGTACCTTCGTGGTGGCGCACAAGCCTGGCGAGCCCTCGGAGGGAGCGCGATGATTCTCGGACTGGACCACGTGCAGGTGGCCATCCCGGCCGGCGGTGAGGACGCGGCGCGGGCGTTCTACGGCTCGCTGCTGGGCATGACCGAGGTCGTCAAGCCGGCGGTGCTGGCTGTTCGGGGCGGCTGCTGGTTCACCGCCGGCAGCGCGGTGCTGCACCTGGGTGTCGAGGAGCCGTTCACCCCGGCACGCAAGGCACATCCGGCGTTCCTGGTGGCGCAGCTGGACGCGCTGTTCTCCTCGCTGACCGGCGCGGGGTACGAGTGCGTGCAGGCCGACGGCGAGATTCCCGGGGTCAAGCGGTTTCACACCTTCGACCCGTTCGGCAACCGGATCGAGTTCCAGCAGGCCTAGCCTCGTTCGTAGTCGCATTCGGGCATCATGGCCGGCATGCCTATCAAACCGGCCAATGCTGACGAACGCTGGCTAGCCGCCGAGGTGGCAGCTGGCCGAGTAGCCGATTTCACCGTGCGTTCTGGAAACGAGGACGAACTCATCGACATTCGCGGTGAGTTCCTCCGTGAACTTGCGTTGTCAGCTATGCGTCCCGCGGGTCTCGGCATTCGCGGTTCCCGAATCACCGGAATACTTGATCTTCGGTTATGTGAGCTATCGGGCCCACTCCTGGTTCAAAACTGTGTCTTTACTGCACCCCTTGACATCGCCAAAGCACTGTTGATTGACATAGATCTATCAGGTAGCCACCTGCCGGGCCTCGATGGTACCGGCTCCAATGTTAAGTACGATCTTACATTCATCTCCGGTCGAGTGACCGGACCTACCGCGCTAATAAATGCAGTGATCGGTGGCCAACTTGATTTAACAGGCAGTAATTTCATAAACCCTGAGGGCAATGCTATCGACGCCGGTGGTGCCCGAATACATGGAGACATTTTCTGCAAGACAGGCTTCCGCGCCGAAGGTGAAGTCCTACTCCGTAGCGCCACCGTCGGCGGTCAGCTCGTTCTGACCGGAGGAACATTTACCAACCCAAATGGCCGTGCCATTTATGCCGATGCTGCACGGATAGGCGGAGGGATGTTCTGCAGGACCGGATTTCGCGCCGAAGGTGAGGTCCGGCTTCTCGGCGCCACCATCGACCAGCTCGAGCTGACCGGCGGCACCTTTGCAAACCCCCATGGCGATGCAATCAACGCCGACCGTATTCAGGTCAACGGGAACATAGTCTGCAGAGCCGGATTCCGTGCCGAAGGCGAGGTCCGGCTCCTAGGCGCCACCATCGGCGGCCAATTAAGCTTTACTGGCGGCACCTTTACTAATCCCGACGACCTTGCGATCAGCATGGATGGTGCCCAAATCGATGGCGACATGGTCTGCAGAGCCGGATTCCGTGCCGAAGGCGGAGTCCGACTCCTAGGCGCCACCATCGGCGGCCAGCTGGATCTGACCGGAGGAACCTTCACCAACCCTCTCGGCTATGCAATTGTTGCCGACGGTGCACAGGTCAAAGAAGGCTTACTTTGCGGAGCGGGATTCCGCGCCGAAGGCGAGGTCCGACTCCTCGGCGCCTCCATTCCTGGCCAACTGAGCTTGAGCGAATGTTCCGTTATCAACCCTGACGGTTTTGCGATCACCGCCGATATCGCCCAAATCGGAGTCTTAAGACTTACACATATCAACCCTGAATCTTCTGGAAAGGTCTCCTTAATCGGCTCTCATACCGGTTACCTTGCCGACGACGCGAGCAGCTGGCAGCAGTTTTCGATCATATCCCTGCTTGACTTCACCTACGATCGGGTGGCCAACACCGGCTGGTCACCAAAAAGCCGAGTTCGATGGCTGAAACAAGACCCTGAGTACCGGGCACAGCCGTACGAGCACCTTGCCCACACGTTGCGTTCTCAAGGCCATGAGCGTGAAGCACGGGACGTCATGATTGCCAAGAATCGGCGCCGGCGACAGCAGCTGAATCTATGGCGGCGGCTGCCGGAATACCTTTTCGACGGGCTTCTCGCCTACGGCTATCGCCCACTGCAGCGGACCCTGCCCGCACTCATCCTGCTCTATGCGGTAGGAGTGTTTCTCTTCAACTCGGCTCGCCATGACCACGCAGTCATCGCCACCAGAGCACCTATCCATCAAGCCGCGGCGGCTGGTACAGCCGATAGATCAGCGAGCGCTCGGCCGATAGTCGCGACTACACATTGCCCTCCTGACTACCCATGCTTCTCGCCGTGGGCCTACACAGCCGACGTTCTCATTCCGCTCATCAGCACTCACCAGACCGACTTTTGGGCCGTGTCGGGTTCAACGAAGGTGGGCTTCCGGACAACCGTCTACAGCTGGATCGCCTCTGCTCTCGGTTGGGTGCTCACCACCGCCGCAGCGCTGGGGTTCACTGGGCTGATCCGCCGGGACTGAACCGTCCTGGGCTCAGGCACCGGGGCGGAGCCGGCCGTTGGTCAGGTCCACCAGGGTGAGCCGGTTGCCGAACGGGTCGGCCACCACGGCCACCTTGCCGACCTCGATGTCGTCCGGACCGGCAACCAGCGTGCCACCGGCCCCGGTGATCCGGGCCACCGCGTCGGAGACGGACTCGACCAGCAGGTCGGTCTCGGGTCCGGTATCGAGGGCCAGCACCAGCTCGGTCTCGGAATCGCCGAACCCCAGCCCCAGCATGGTGTCGGTGCGCCAGAGCTGGGAGTGCCCCAGCGCGTCGTGGTAGAACGCCAGTCCCGCCTCCAGCGACGGCACCCTGACCACCACGGCATCCACCGCGCGCAGCAGCGGCTCCGGCTGCTCTGTCATGCCGGGCCGGCCTGGGATGCCGCGGTCTCGGCGGCCACGATCCTGCGGACCGCCCAGAGGTAGCGCCGGTTGACCAGCAACGCCCCGAGCCGGCCGAGCGGCCCGACCAGCCGCATGATCAGCTTCTGCGGACGGGCCCGTGAGTCGATCCGCACGATCACCTCGTCATTGCCGGCCCAGGCCACGACGAAGCTCTCCTCGCCGTCCTCGGGGTGGTCGGGCCGGGTCCGGTACCGGAAACCCGCCTTGCGTGCCTCCTCGGCCACCCAGACCACGTCGCACGAGCCGTGGATCGCCAGCGGCCCGATGCCGAAGGCGATCCGGACCACGTCTCCGACCTTCACCCTGTCGCCAGGCATGGTCATCCGCACCCCGGCCTTGCGGTGCATCCGCAGGCTGAGCACCGCCGCCGACGCCGAGGAGAACGCGGCGGCACCCCGGCCGACCGACCCGGACAACGCCATCTCGTGGTAACTGCCAGCCATGAAGTCCAGTGTGCCGTACCCCGGATCCCAGCCTGCCGACCGTCATAACAAACGACCGCCAGAACGACCGATCCTTATGACAGTTCGGGAGCGAGCCACCGCGACGGACGAGCCCGGAAGCTAGGCCTTCTTCGCGGGCACCTTCTTGGCGGCGGCCTTCTTCGCGACGGTCTTCGTAGCCCCGGCCTTCTTGGCGGCGGTCTTCTTGGCCGGCGCCTTCTTGGTGGCAGTCCGCTTGGTGGCCTTCTTCACCGGTCCGCGGGCCCGCCGGTCAGCCAGCAGTTCGGCGGCCCGCTCGTCGGTCAGCGTCTCGATCGAGTCGCCGCGGCGCAGCGAGGCGTTGGTCTCGCCGTCGGTGACGTACGGGCCGAACCGGCCGTCCTTGACCACCATCGGCTTCTGGGAGACCGGGTCCGGGCCCAGCTCCTTCAGCGGCGCCGCGGCGGCGGTCCGCCGGCCCCGGGTCTTGGGCTGGGCGAAGATCGCCAGCGCCTGCTCCAGGGTGACGGTGAACAGCTGCTCCTCCGACTCCAGCGACCGGGAGTCGTTGCCGCGCTTGATGTAGGGCCCGTACCGGCCGTTCTGCGCGGTGATCTCGGCGGCAGAGGCATCCTCGGCGGCGGGATCGACGCCGACCACCCGGGGCAGCGTGAGCAGCCGGGACGCGTCCTCCAGGCTCAACGTGTCCAGCGACATCCCCTGAAACAGCGAGGCGGTCCGCTCGCCGTCGGTGACGTACGGCCCGAACCGGCCGTTGCGCCCGGTGATCTCCCGGCCGGTCGCCGGATCGACCCCGATCGTGTAGTCACCGGACGGGGCGGACAGCAGCTCCTCCACCTTCTCCGGCGTCAGTTCGTCCGGCGGCAGGTCCTCGGGCACCGAGGCGCGCCGCTCGGAGTCCGGACCGCCCTGCTGCACGTACGGCCCGTACCGGCCGACCCGCACCACGGTGTCGGAGTCCGGGCCGAACAGCTGGATGGAGTTCACCCCGCGCGCGTCGATGTCCTCCAGCCGCTCGGCGATCAGCTTCTTCAGCCCGCCCTGTGCCGAGATCCGCCCCTCGTCCGGCCGGCGCTCGCCCTCGGCGGCCCCGAAGTAGAACCGGCGCAGCCAGTCCACCCGCGAGGTGTTGCCGCCGGCGATCGAGTCCAGGTCGTTCTCCACCGAGGCGGTGAAGCCGTAGTCCACCAGCCGGCCGAAGTGCCCCTCCAGCAGCCCCACCACCGCGAAGGCCACCCAGGACGGCACCAGCGCCGAACCCTTCTTCCAGACGTAGCCGCGGTCCTGGATGGTCTGCATGATCGAGGCGTAGGTGGACGGCCGTCCGATGCCCAGCTCCTCCAGCGCCTTGACCAGCGAGGCCTCGGTGTAGCGAGCCGGCGGATTGGTCGAGTGCCCGGTCGGCTCCAGCGCCCGCACCCCGAGCGCGTCGCCCCGGGCCAGCTGCGGCAGCCGCTTCTCGCTGTCGTCCCGGCCGGAGTCGGACGAGCCGGAGGAGTCCTCGTCCATGTCCTCGACGTAGGCGCGCAGGAAGCCGGGGAAGGTGATGGTGCGGCCCGAGGTGGCGAACTCGGCCCGCTCGCCGGTCACCGAGGTGCCGGCCAGCCGGACCGAGACGGTGGTGCCGACCGCGTCGGACATCTGCGAGGCCAGGGTGCGCTGCCAGATCAGCTCGTAGAGCCGGAACTCCTCCGACGACAGCGCCGAGGCCAGCTGGCCCGGGGTGCGGAAGGTGTCGCCGGCCGGCCGGATCGCCTCGTGCGCCTCCTGGGCGTTCTTCACCTTGCGGCTGTAGTGCCGCGGCTCGGCCGGGACGTAGGCGTCGCCGTACAGGTCGCGGGCCTGGGACCGGGCCGCGGTCAGCGCCGTCTCGGACAGGTTCGTCGAGTCGGTACGCATGTAGGTGATGTAGCCGTTCTCGTACAGCCGCTGGGCCACCCGCATGGTGACCTGGGACGACCAGCGGAGCTTGCGGCCGGCCTCCTGCTGCAGCGTCGAGGTCATGAACGGCGGGTAGGGCCGGCGCCGGTACGGCTTCTCCTCGACCCGGGTGACCGCGAAGTCCGCGTCCGCCAGCCGGGCGGCCAGCCCCCGGGCACCGGACTCGTCCAGGTGCAGCACCTCCGAGGAGGCCCGGCCGGTCGCCGGGTCGAAGTCCCGGCCGGTGGCGATCCGCTCGTCGCCGAGGGCGACCAGGGTGGCGCTGAAGGTCGCTGGATTTACAGCATCACCCTTCGGGTGAGCGGTGGGGCTGAAGGTGCCCTCGATATCCCAGTAGTTGGCGGTCCGGAAGGCCATCCGCTGGCGCTCCCGCTCCACCACGATCCGGGTGGCCACCGACTGCACCCGGCCGGCCGACAGCCTCGGCAGCACCTTCTTCCACAGCACCGGCGAGACCTCGTAGCCGTAGAGCCGGTCCAGGATCCGCCGGGTCTCTTGGGCGTCGACCAGGTGGGCGTCGATGTCACGCGGCTCGGCCACCGCGCGGGCGATGGCGGCCGGGGTGATCTCGTGGAACACCATCCGGCGCACCGGCACCGACGGCTTGAGCGTCTGCACCAGGTGCCAGGCGATCGCCTCGCCCTCGCGGTCCTCATCGGTGGCCAGGTACACCTCGTCGGCGTCCTTGACCAGCGCCCTGAGCTTGCTGACCTGCTGCCTGCGGTCCGGGCTCACCACGTACAGCGGCTCGAAGTCGTGCTCGGTGTCCACCCCCAGCCGCGCCCACGGCTGGCCCTTGTAGGCGGCCGGCACGTCGGCGGCGTTGCGGGGCAGGTCGCGGATATGGCCGATGGACGCCTCGACGGTGTACCCCGCACCGAGGTAACCGCCGATCGTCTTCGCCTTCGCCGGGGATTCCACGATCACCAGCTTGGTGCCGGTGCCCGTCCTCTTCCCGCGTGCCTGTGCCACTACCTGCTCCCGTCGTGTGATCACTTCGAGTGATCGGTCGTACTCCCATGTTGCACGGTGTTGCGGCGGACGGTACCCCACCCGTGCCCTGACCGGGCACGGCGCTGCTCGCAACGCACCGCTTCGGCCCCGCTCGGACGGCAGCTACGGGGACGGCCGGGCAGCGAACGGACCCGGCCCGGCCGTCCAAGGGTTCTGATCGGCCGCGAAGCCGCTCAGATGACCACGCTGAGCGCCAGCACCATCAGGACGCCGGTCACCGACAGGATGGTTTCCATGATCGACCAGGACTTGATGTTCTGGCTGATCGAGAGCCCGAAGTACTGCTTGGTGAGCCAGAACCCGGCGTCGTTGACGTGGGAGAAGAACAGCGAGCCGGCGCCGATGGCCAGCACCAGCAACGACAGGTGGGTGTTGCTCAGCGTCTCGGCGACCGGCTGCAGGATGCCCGCGGTGGTGATGGTGGCCACGGTCGCCGAACCGGTCGCCAGCCGGATCAGCACCGCCACGAACCAGGCCAGCAGCAGCGGGGAGACGGTGCTGCCCTCCACCCAGGAGGCGATGATCTTGGAGATGCCGCTGTCTACCAGCACCTGCTTCAGGCCGCCGCCGGCCGCCACGATGAGCAGGATGCCGGCGATCGGCGGCAATGCCTGGTCCACGATGGCCGACAGCCGCTCCTTGTCGAAGCCGATGCCGACCCCGAAGGTGTAGAGGGCCAGCAGCACCGCCAGCAGCAGCGCGATCAGCGGGGTGCCGATGAAGTCCAGGGCCCGCTTGCCGGCGCCGTTGCCGTTCTCGTCCACCACGTCCGCGATCGCCTTGGCCAGCATCAGCACCACCGGCAGCAGCACCGTGGTCAGGGTGACGCCGAAGCTCGGCCGCCGGTACGCCGGACGGGATCCGGTGCCCGGTTCGCCGGTCAGCTCGTCGGCGGTCACCGCCACCGAGCCGGACCCGGTTCCGGTGCCGACCGCGCCATCCGAGCGGGTCGCCGGGCCGGTCGCGGGGCCGGAGGCCGTTGCGGTGCCGGTTGGTGTGCCCGAGCCGGTCCCCGGGCCGGAGGCCGTTGCGGTACCGGTCGCCGCCGGAGCCAGCCTGGCCCGGTCCTCGACTGCCGCGCCCAGGAACAGCTCGGGCACCGGCACGTCCACCCAGCGCGCGACGAACCGGGAGAACAGCGGGCCGCCGACGATCACCGTCGGCACCGCCACCAGCACGCCCAGGCCCAGGGTCAGCCCCAGGTCGGCGTTCAACGCCCCGACCGCGGCCAGCGGGCCTGGGTGCGGCGGCACGAAGCCGTGCATCGCCGACAGCCCCGCCAGCGCCGGGATGGCCACTCGCATCAGCGGCAGCCCGGACCGCCGGGCGACCAGCAGGATCACCGGCATCAGCAGCACCAGGCCGATCTCAAAGAACATCGGCAGCCCGATGATCATGCCGACCAGCGCCATAGCCCAGGGCAGCGCCCGCTCGCTGGACCGCCCCACGATGGTGTCCACCAGCTGGTCGGCCCCGCCGGAATCGGCCAGCAGCTTGCCGAAGATCGCGCCGAGCGCGATCAGCGTCCCGACGCTGGCCACCGTCGCCCCGACCCCGGTGCCGAAGCTCGCCACCGTCTTGTCCATGCCCAGGCCCGCGATCGCCCCGACCAGCAACGCGCCGATGGTCAGGCTGAGGAACGGGTTGAGCTTGGCGAAGGTGATCAGCGCGATGATCACCGCGATGCCGATCAGGGCGGCCAGGATCAGCCGGGTGTCGTGGCCGCCCGAGCTGCCCGCCGCGATCAGGTGTGCCGAGGCCAGGTGTGCCGCAGTCATCGTGGTTCGACCTCCTTGAGGAATTGTTCGACGATCTGCTCGGGCGGCAGGGTGAAGTCGATCGCCATCCCGAACTCGTCCGGGCCCAGCGGTTCTAAGGTGGCGTACTGCGAATCCACCAGCGAGGCCGGCATGTAGTGGTTGAGCCGGTGCCCGACCCGGACCGTGACCACCTCCGCCGAGCCCGCCAGGTGCAGGAAGCACAGCTTGTCCGAGGCGGTCCGGAGCACGTCGCGGTAGCTGTGCCGCAGCGCCGAGCAGGCCAGCACCGCGCCCTCCGGTTCGCCGCGCAGCCAGTCGGCGAGCCGGGCCAGCCACGGCCAGCGGTCGGAGTCGGTCAGCGGGCGGCCGGCGGCCATCTTGGCCTTGAGCTCCGGTGTGTGGAAGTCGTCGGCGTCGGCGAACGGCACCCCCAGCTGGTTGGCCAGGATTCCCCCGACCGTGGTCTTGCCGCTGCCCGAGACACCCATCACCACCACGGTGGGGTGGATACCGATGTCCATGATGTGAATCTAGCCCTGCGGGGTACCCCGGCAGCCAGGGCTGGTCACCGGCCGGTGCGCCGAGGGGGTTGCGCGGCTAGGCCGGCCAGTCCCGCCCGCAACCCGGCGGCGGCGCGCCGATCAGCTCGGCCAGCCGGCGCAGCCGCTTGGCCGAGGTGACCCGCCAGCCGGTGCCGGTCCGGCCACCCACCTCCACCGCGGTGACCCCCAGCCGGGCCAGCTGCGCCCCGGCCGCCCGGTGCAGCAGGTAGTCCGGGTCGAGCATCCGCAGCAGGTAGCCGCCCTCCTCGGCCCGGCCGGCCGCGACCGCCCACAACCGCAGCCCGGACGCGCTCAGCGCCAGGTCGGCCGGCGGCCGCAGGTTGGCGCCCCTGGTCCAGCGCTGGGCCTGCTGACCCAACCGGGGGGTGATCTCGGTGCGTACCGCGATCAGCTCGCCGGGCGCGGCGGCGGTGTCGGAGGCCAGCCCCCGGTCGGCGAACTCGGCCTGCAGCGCCTCGGCCCGCCAGCTCTCGGCCACCAGCACCGACAGCCGGGCCGCCGCGCCGCCGTCGGTACGCACCCAGTCGCCGCCGGCGAGCAGCACCCCGTCCAGATCCTCGACCAGGGGATCTGCGGCTTCGGCACCGAACAGCGAGAACTGCACGCCCGAGATTGTCCACCACCACCGGGCCGGAACGGCGCCGCTCGGGCAAGGCCGGCCCGGATGACCAATGGCAGTCCGTCATAAGGATCGGTCGTCAGGGCGAGCGATTCTTATGACAGTCGGGTGAGGTCCTACCGTCGGGCGGGGTCCTGCCCGAATGCGACCGGGCCCGCCACCGCGAACGGTGGCGGGCCCGGAACAGCAGGGCGGTGGGTAGGCCGAATCAGACGGTGCTGGCTGCCGCCGGCATCTGGGACGGGTCGTCGTTGAGGGTGGAGGCCCGCCGCTTGGCGATCAGGACCGCCGCCACGATGATCGCCACCGCGACCAGGGCGATCAGGATCCGGATGCCGGTGTTGGCGTTGTCCCCGATCGACAACTGCACCACGGCCGGCGCGATCAGCACCGACACCAGGTTCATCACCTTGATCAGCGGGTTGATGGCCGGGCCCGCGGTGTCCTTGAACGGGTCACCCACGGTGTCACCGATCACGGTCGCGGCGTGCGCGTCCGAACCCTTGCCGCCGTGGATGCCGTCCTCGACCAGCTTCTTGGCGTTGTCCCAGGCGCCACCGGAGTTGGCCAGGAACACCGCCATCAGGGTGCCGGTGGCGATGGCGCCGCCCAGGTAGCCGGCCAGCGGGCCGACGCCCAGCCCGAAGCCGACCGCGATCGGGGCCATCACCGCGAGCAGGCCCGGGGTGATCAGCTCGCGCAGCGAGTCTCGGGTGCAGATGTCGACCACCCGGCCGTACTCGGGACGCTCGGTGCCGTCCATGATCCCGGGGTGGTTGCGGAACTGCGCGCGGACCTCGTACACCACCGCACCGGCCGCCCGGGACACCGCGTTGACCGCCAGCCCCGAGAACATGAACACCACGGCTGCCCCAATGATCACGCCGACCAGGGTGTTCGGGCTGACGATGGTGTTGGTGAAGGAGTTCTGCACGAAGGTCGAGACCTTCTCGTTGGTCTGGTACTTCTCGATGGCCTGGCGGATCGCGTCCTGGTAGGAGCCGAACAGCGCGGTGGCCGCCAGCACCGCGGTGGCGATCGCGATGCCCTTGGTGATGGCCTTGGTGGTGTTGCCCACCGCGTCCAGCTCGGTGAGGATCTGCGCGCCGGCCGGGCTGACGTCGCCGGACATCTCCGCGATTCCCTGGGCGTTGTCCGAGACCGGGCCGAAGGTGTCCATCGCCACGATCACGCCGACCGTGGTGAGCAGGCCGCAGCCGGCCAGCGCCACCGCGAACAGCGCCACCGAGACCGAGGCACCGCCGAGCAGGAAGGCGCCGAACACCGCCGCCGCGATCACCAGTGCGGTGTAGACGGCCGACTCGAAGCCGACCGAGATGCCGGCCAGGATCACGGTGGCGGGACCGGTCAGCGAGGAGGCGCCGACGTCCTGCACCGGCTTGTGGTCGGTGCCGGTGAAGATGCCGGTGAGCCACAGGATGATCGCGGCCAGCACGATGCCGATGAGCACCGCGACGATCGCGATCAGCGCCGGGTTGCCGTCGTTCGAGCTGATGTCGGCGCCGACCCCCTCGAGGTCGGAGAAGGAGTCCGGCAGGTAGCTGAACGCGGCGATCGCGCACAGCACCGCCGAGATGCCGGCCGAGATGTAGAAGCTGCGGTTGATGGTGGTCAGGCCGCCCTCGTTCGCCCGGGACCGGGTGATGAACACCCCGATGATGGCGGTGATCACGCCGATGGCCGGCACGATCAGCGGGAACAGCAGGCCCTTGGTGCCGAAGGCCACCGAGCCGAGGATCAGCGAGGCCACCAGGGTCACCGCGTAGGACTCGAACAGGTCGGCCGCCATGCCGGCGCAGTCGCCGACGTTGTCGCCGACGTTGTCTGCGATGGTCGCGGCGTTGCGCGGGTCGTCCTCGGGGATGCCGGCCTCGACCTTGCCGACCAGGTCGGCGCCCACGTCGGCCGCCTTGGTGAAGATGCCGCCACCGACACGCATGAACATCGCCAGCGTCGCGGCACCGAAGCCGAAGCCTTCCAGCACCTTCGGCGCGTGCTCGGTGTAGGCCAGCACCACGATCGAGGCGCCCAGCAGGCCCAGGCCCACGGTGGCCATGCCGACCGCGCCGCCGGTGCGGAACGCGATCCGGGTGGCCCGCTCGCGCCCGGCGCTGTTGGCCGCCGCCGCTACCCGTACGTTGGCCCGGGTGGCCAGCCACATGCCGAAGTAGCCGATGAGCCCGGAGAAGGCCGCCCCGACCAGGAAGAAGACCGAGCGGCCGATCCGCTGGCCGGTGTCGTCGGCCGGCAGCACGAACAGCAGCAGGAAGACCACCACCACGACCACCGACAGCGTCCGGAACTGGCGCTTGAGGTAGGCCTGGGCGCCTTCCTGGACCGCCTCGGCGATGGTGATCATCCGCGGCGTGCCCTGGTCGGCGCTCAACACCTCGCGAAACAGGACGAATGAGAAGACCAATGCGACGACGGCCACCAGGCCGATCACCATCACCAGTCCGCGATCGCCCCCGGAGAACGCCGAATCGGCGAGATCTCGCGTCTGGGCGGCAAGCGCCGGGTGGGACAAAGCCATCACGCGTACTCCTTATAGAAGCCTTCGAGACCACGGTACGAATCGCCCGACAGCATCGGCACAGCGGCTCGCCCGGGGTCGGGGCCGGAGCTGCTTAGCGGCAATTCACCATCGGTGCGGCTGCGGCGCAGTCTAGGGGACGGCCGGGCTGCCCGCGCACAGGCTCCGGTCCCGGCCGGGGTGTTCGGTCTCCGGGTTCAGCAGCCGGCAGCTTGTCGAACCGGACATGCGACGGGGTTCAGCCTTGCACACTCGCACGATCAAGGTGCCTCACCCCGCCGCGAGCGCCTGCGCGAGGGTGGGATGAATCTCGAAGACCGCGTCCAGGCCGGTGATCCGGAACAACTTGAGCAGTCGCTCCGAGGTGCAGACGAGCCGCAGCGTGGCACCGGTCTGCTGGGCCCGGTTGCGCGCGGCGACCAGCGCGCCCAGTCCGGTCGAGTCCAGGAACGACAGCGGGCTCAGGTCCACCACCACCGAACGCTCGCCGGCGTCCAGGATCGCGGTCAGCCGGTCGGTCAGCCGGGACGCCGAGTGCAGGTCCACCTCGCCCCCGACCTCCAGCACGGTCTGGCCGCCGGTGCGGGACGCGGTCATGCTCAGGTTCATCCCGGCACCCCTCCCCCCGTACTGCTTGCCCCAGTGTCGCACCAGTGTCTGCAAGTGTCAGTGGCCCGTGCTTGGCTGAGCATACGGACCAACCACCCTTCCGGCTCTGGCAACGCTTACGAGGGTGGCCGGCCGTCCGGGGACCACCAGCATGCCGAGGAGCAGCCATCGACACCGACCACCCGCTGCTGGCCGACGTGCTCGCCGGCTGCCCGCCCGGCGAGACGCCGCTGCGCCATGTCGAGCGGTTGCCACCGCGTCCCCTGGTGACCGCCGAGTGGCCGGACTGGGTGGCGCCGGAGCTGCTGGCGGCCCTCGCCGCAGCCGGCATCGAAGCCCCCTGGCCGCACCAGGTGGCGGCGGCCGAGCATGCCTGGGCGGGCGAGTCGGTGGTGATCGCGACCGGTACCGCGTCCGGCAAGTCGCTGGCCTACCAGCTGCCGATGCTGTCGGCGGTGCTGGCCGAGCCCCGAGCCCGGGTGCTGTACCTCTCACCCACCAAGGCGCTGGCCGCCGACCAGTACCGGGCCCTGACCGGCCTAGGGCTGGCCGGGGTGCGGGCCGCCACCCTGGACGGCGACACCCCGTTCGCCGAGCGGGACTGGATCCGCCAGCACGCCAACGTGGTGCTGTCCAACCCCGACCTGCTGCACCGGACGCTGCTGCCCCAGCACCAGCGCTGGTCGGCGTTCCTGCGCCGGCTGCGGTACGTGGTCATCGACGAGTGCCACCGCTACCGCGGGCTGTTCGGCAGCAACGTATCCCTGGTGCTGCGCCGGTTGCGCCGACTGTGCGCCCTGTACGGGGCCGCGCCGGTGTTCGTGCTGGCCTCGGCCACCTCGGCCACTCCCGGCGAGTCGGCCGGCCGGCTGATCGGGCTGCCGGTGCGCAGCGTCACCGACGACGCGTCCCCGCGCGGCTCGCGGACCTTCGCGCTGTGGGAGCCGCCGCTGGCGCTGGCCAGTGGGTCCGCGGAGGATTCAGTGCCGGTCCGGCGCGCCGCCGGGGCCGAGGCGGCCCGGCTGCTGGCCGATCTGGTCGTCGCCGGCGCCCGGACGCTGGCCTTCGTCCGGTCCCGGCGGGGTGCGGAGCTGACCGCGCTGGGCGCCAAGCGGCACCTCACCGAGGCGGGCGCGACGGAACTGGCCGACCGGGTGGCGGCCTACCGGGCCGGCTACCTGGCGGCCGAGCGCCGGGCGCTGGAACGTGCGCTGGCCGACGGCGAGCTGCTCGGGGTGGCCACCACCAACGCCCTGGAGCTGGGCGTGGACATCACCGGCCTGGACGCGGTGGTGCTGGCCGGCTACCCCGGCACGCTGGCCTCGCTGTGGCAGCAGGCCGGCCGGGCCGGCCGGCGCGGCCAGGACGCACTGGTGGTCTTCGTCGCCCGCGACGACCCGCTGGACACCTACCTGGTCAACAATCCGGTGGCGATCTTCGCCCGGCCGGTCGAGGCCAGCGTCACCGATCCCGGCAATCCGCACGTGCTCGGCCCGCAACTGTGCTGCGCGGCCGCCGAGCTCGCCCTGACCGACCGCGACGTGCAGCTGTTCGGCGGCCCGGTGGCCGAGCCGGTGCTGGCCGCGCTGGTCGAGCAGGGCCTGCTGCGCCGCCGGCCGGCCGGCTGGTTCTGGACCGACCGCAGCCGCCCGACGGCCGACCTGCGCGGCGTGGGCCAGCCGGTCTCGGTGGTGGAGTCGGCGTCCGGCTCGCTGCTGGGCACCGTGGACGGGGGCACCGCGCCGGCCACCGTGCACCCGGCGGCGGTCTACCTGCACCAGGGCAGCTCCTACGTGGTGGAGGAGCTGGACCTCGAGCACGGCGTGGCGCTGGTGCGGGCGGAGGAGCCGCCGTGGACCACCACCGCGCAGGAGATCACCGACATCGCGATCCTGGCCGCCGAGCACACCGCCGAGCTGGACGGGGTGAGCGTTTCCTTCGGCACCGTCGAGGTGTCCCACCAGGTGGTCAGTTTTCAGCGCCGCCGGTTCTCCGGCGAGCTGATGGACGAGACCCCGCTGGACATGCCGTGGCAGCGGCTGGTCACCAAGGCGGTCTGGTACACCCTGGACGCGGCCACCGTCGTCGAGGCCGGGCTGGACCAGCGGGAGCTGCCGGGCTCGCTGCACGCCGCCGAGCATGCCGCCATCGGGTTGCTGCCGCTGTTCGCCACCTGCGACCGGTGGGACATCGGCGGGGTGTCGACCGCCCAGCACGCCGACACCGGCCGGCCGACGGTGTTCGTCTACGACGGGCACCCCGGCGGCGCCGGCTTCGCGGCCCGCGGGCATGCGGTGCTGGCCGACTGGCTGGCCGCCACCCGGGCCGCCATCGCCGGCTGCGAGTGCCCGGCCGGCTGCCCGTCCTGCATCCAGTCGCCCAAGTGCGGCAACGGCAACAACCCGCTGGACAAGGCGGGTGCGTTGCTGGTGCTGGATGCGGTGCTCTCGCGTGCCGGGCCGCTACCGTGAACGCACCGGCAGTGCAGCCGGCCACCGGAAGGAGGCTGGGACGTGAGCACCGTGACGCGCAGTGCCCACACCATCGCCGGGGTGCCGGGCATGCGGTTCGCCACCGCCGCCCGCCCCGGTTCGCCGGAGGAGGAGGCGCTGAAGAAGATCCAGTACACGCTGTCCGACGGCCAGACCTCGCTGCCCGATCCCACCACCGTGGCGCACCTGGCACTGAGCCAGGTGCGGGTGACCGACGGCAGCTCCTACCCGGTGATCACCCTGTGGGTGCCGGCCGAGCAGGAATCCGAGGC
>Ga0326721_10000160_pt1 | contig 27828 bp, 24 predicted proteins | sample SGPome_FD_203951 | JGI IMG/M metagenome (GOLD analysis project Ga0326721, IMG submission 203951) | Soil microbial communities from Southern Great Plains, Lamont, Oklahoma, United States - SGP_1_2016 | ecosystem: Engineered > Artificial ecosystem > Soil microcosm > Unclassified | place: USA...
GCACTCCTCGGTCAAGCACGCGCTGCAGGTGGTGATGGACGTCGACGTGGTCACGGTGCCCGGCGACGAGCGGGGCCGGCTGACCGGCTCCGCCATCCGGGCCCGGCTGGCGGAGCTGTCCGACGGTCAGGCCGACTCGATCTTCGCGGTGGTCGGCAGCGCCGGCACCACCAACTCCGGTGTCGTCGACGACCTGGCCGGCATCGCCGAGGTGGCCCGGGAGCGGGACTGGTGGTTCCACGTCGACGGGGCCTACGGCGGGGCCGGCCTGGCGGCGCCCTCGGTGCGCGGGCTGTTCGCCGGGGTCGAGCACGCCGACTCCTTCATCGTCGACCCGCACAAGTGGCTGTTCGCCCCGTATGACTGCTGCGCGCTGGTCTACCGGGACCCGGTGCTGGCCCGGGCCGCGCACACCCAGAAGGCCGGCTACCTCGACCCGGTCACCGTCGACGGCGAGTGGAACCCCAGCGACTTCTCGGTGCAGCTGACCCGGCGGGCCCGCGGCCTGCCGTTCTGGTTCTCCCTCGCGGTGCACGGCACCGACGCCTACACCGAGGCGGTCGAGCAGACCCTGCGGGTGGCCCGGGGCGGCAAGGAGCTCATCGACGCCGCCGAGCACGTCCGGTTGCTGGTGGAGCCGGACCTGTCGGTGCTGATCTTCGAGCGGATCGGCTGGCAGGCCGCAGACTACGACCGCTGGACGGCCCGGATGCTGGCCGCCGGCTTCGCCTTCGTCACCCCGACCAAGCACGCCGGCAAGTCCTGCACCCGGTTCGCCATCGTCAATCCCGAGACCACCGTCGACGACCTGGCGCTGATCCTCGACTCGATGAAATAGCCGCGGTTGCCGGCTTGCCGGACATCCGCGGCCCCCGTCGCGCCTGGCCGTCCGGCGGGTGGCTGCTGAGTAGAGTCTGAAGCCATGGCCGATGCGCACCTCAACCCAGCCAGCCTCGCCTACGCGGAGAACTTCGTGGCCGAGGACGAGGTCATCGCGGCAGCCCGGGCCCGGGGCGCGGAGCTCGGCTGCACCCCGATCGGCCGGGGCGGCGGGGCGGCCCTGCGGCTGCTGGCCGCCCTGGTCAGCGCCAAGTCGGTGGTCGAGGTCGGCACCGGCGCGGGGGTGTCGGGGCTGTGGCTGCTGGGCGGCATGCGCCCGGACGGGGTGCTCACCACCGTCGACACCGAGCCCGAGCACCAGCGGGCCGCCCGGCAGGCCTTCACCGAGGCCGGCATCGCCACCACCCGGTTCCGGCTGATCAACGGTGCCGCCGGCGAGGTGCTCCCCCGGCTCAACGACGGCTCCTACGACCTGATGTTCGTCGACGCCGACAAGACCGGCTACGGCGAGTACTACGAGCAGGGCGTCCGGCTGCTGCGCAGCGGCGGCGTGCTGGCCTTCGACAACGTGCTCTGGCACGACCGGGTGGCTGACCCGAACGTCCGCGACGCCGAGACGGTGGCGCTGCGCGAGCTGGGCCGGACGCTGCGCGACGACAGCCGGCTGATCCCGGCGCTGCTGCCGGTCGGCGACGGCCTGCTGGTGGCTGCCAAGCGCTGAGCCGGGTCAGCCGGCCGCCTTGACCAGCTCGTCCAGGGTCGCCTGGATGATCGGACGGTCCTGGCTGGAGCTGCGGGTCAGGGCCAGCAGCCGGCGGCTCATGCTCGGCTCGGCCAGCGGCCGGATCTCGGTGTCGGCGACGTTGTCGGCCACCGCCAGCCGGGGCAGCACCGCGATGCCGTGCCCGGCCGCCACCGCCCGCACCAGCAGCAGCATGTCGTCGGTTTCCCAGCGCACCTGCGGCTCGAAGCCCTCGGCCCGGCAGGCGAACCGGACGGCCTGGCCGCAGGCGGCGTCCAGCGGCGGCATCACCCAGTAGGCCTCGGACAGCGCCGACAGCTTCAGCGGGCCGCGGCCGGGCAGGGCGTCCACCGCGCCGACCACCACCAGCGGCTCGGTGGCCAGGTCCACCGACACGAGGTAGTCCGGTACCGGCACCGGGACCCCGTCGTAGACGTCCACCACCGCGATGTCGAGGTCGCCGTCCAGCAGCTGGTCGATGCTGCGGGCGGGTTCGGCCACCGTGACGGTCAGCTCCAGGGCGGCGTGCTCGGCCAGCCGGGTCGCCGCCTCGCTGACCAGGGCCGCGGCGGCCGAGGCGACGGTGCCGATCCGGACGTGCCCGGACAGCTCGCCGGTCAGCCGGTCCAGGTCGGCGCGCGCCTCCTCCAGCAGCTGGAGGATCGAGCGGGCCCGGGCCACCAGCGCCCGGCCCGCCCCGGTGAGCAGCACGCCGCGCGGCGAGCGGTCCAGCAGCGGGGTGCCGGCCTCGCGTTCGAGGATGGCCAGCTGCTGCGACACCGCCGACGGGGTCAGCCCGACCTCCCGGGCGGCGGCCGCGATGGAGCCACGCAGCTCGACCTCGCGCAGCAGCCTGAGCCTGCCGACGTCCAGCGCTGGGTTCACCGTTGCCATCCTCACGCTCTGCCGAGCCGTTACTTTCTCTAACGACCCTTAATAGAGTAACTTAAGTACAACTTGCAGGGATGGAAAGCGGACCAGCTTCCCGCGCCGGATGCACCATTCGGCGGCCCTGGCGCATACGAAGGAAGGAACCTGTCTTCATGACGCGCTCGATCAACGAGGTTCGGGTAGTGGGACTGGGCAAGGTCGGCGAGCTGGTCGCCCTGCTGCTGTCGGACTCCGGCTTCACCGTCACCGCCTACGACGCCCGCACCCGCAGCGACCTGCCGTTCGCCTGCAAGGAGCTGGACGTGCGCGACGGCGCGGCTCTGCGGTCCGCGCTGACCGGCGCCGACGCGGTGGTGTCCTGCCTGCCGTACCACCTGAACCTGGGCGTCGCCGAGGCGGCGCACGACCTCGGCGTGCACTACTTCGACCTCACCGAGGACGTGCCGACCACCAACCGGGTGCTGGAGCTGGCCGGCAGCGGCGAGGCGCGCAACGTCTACGCGCCGCAGTGCGGGCTGGCGCCGGGCCTGATCGGCATCGTCGGCTCCTGGCTTGCCAAGCAGTTCGACGAGATCCGCTCGATCGAGCTCAAGGTCGGCGCGCTGCCGCGGCACCCGGCGGGCCTGCTCGGCTACGCCTTCAACTGGTCGGCCGAGGGCGTGGTGAACGAGTACCTCAACGACTGCGAGGTGCTGCGGTCCGGGCGCCGGCAGATGGTGCCGGCGATGACCGAGCAGGAGCGGGTGGTGATCGGCGGCATCGAGCTGGAGGCCTCGCTCACCTCCGGCGGCCTGGGCACCATGTGCGAGACCTACGAGGGCCGGGTGCAGCGGCTGGACTACAAGACCATGCGCTACCCGGGCCACTTCGAGCTGATGCGGTTCTTCTTCGACGAGCTGGGCCTGCGCGACCGCCGGGAGCTGGCCGGCGAGATCCTGGTGCAGGCCAAGCCGCCGGTCGACGACGATGTGGTGTACCTGCACGCCGCGGTCGAGGGCCACGCCGACGCCACCGGCGAGCGGGCCTACCGCAAGCAGTACGTCCGGGCCTACCAGCCGCTGACCATCAACGGCCGGCACTGGCGCGCCATCTCCTGGACCACGGCCGCCTCGGCTGCCGCGGTGGTCGAGCTGGTCGCCGACGGCCGGCTGCCGCAGACCGGCTTCATCAAGCAGGAGGACATCTCCTTCGTCGATCTGCTGTCCACCAAGAACGGCGCCCTGTTCGGCGACCTCGGAAAGGTCTGAAGAAGTGACTTCCACCATCTCCCATGACGACGTCCGCACCCGCACCACCGAGATCCTGTCCCGGCTCGGCGTCGGCGACCCGTTCACCGACGGCGGCGACCTCAGCTGCCGCACCCCGATCACCGGCGGCGAGCTGGGCCGGATGACCTCGCACACCACCGAGGAGGTCGCCGCCGTGGTCGGCCGGGCCCAGCAGGCCTTCGGCCAGTGGCGCCTGGTGCCGGGCCCGGTACGCGGCCAGCTGGTCCGCGAGCTCGGCCTGCTGCTGCGCGAGCACAAGGCCGACCTGGGCGCGCTGGTGTCCATCGAGGCCGGCAAGATCGTCTCCGAGGGCCTCGGCGAGGTCCAGGAGATGATCGACATCTGCGAGCTGGCGGTCGGGCAGTCCCGGCAGCTGTTCGGCAACACCATCGCCACCGAGCGGCCGGGCCACCGGATGATGGAGCAGTGGCACCCGCTCGGCGTGGTCGGTGTCGTCTCGGCGTTCAACTTCCCGGTCGCGGTGTGGTCCTGGAACTCCGCCCTGGCGCTGGTCTGCGGTGACCCGGTGGTCTGGAAGCCGTCGGAGAAGACCCTGCTGACCGCACTGGCCTGCCAGGCGCTGGTCGCCGAGGCGGCCCGCCGGGTCGGCGCCCCGGCCGACCTCTGCCAGCTGGTCATCGGCGGCCCGGCCATCGGCCAGGCGCTGGTGGACGACCCGCGGGTGGCGCTGGTGTCGGTGACCGGCTCGACCCGGATGGGCAAGCAGGTGGCACCCCGGGTGGCCGGCCGGTTCGGCCGGCTGCTGCTGGAGCTCGGCGGCAACAACGCCGCCATTGTGACCCCCAGCGCCGACCTGGACCTGACCGTGCGCGGCATCGTGTTCGCGGCCGCCGGCACCGCCGGGCAGCGCTGCACCACGCTGCGCCGGGTGATCGCGCACTCCTCGATCGTGGACCGGCTGGTCGAGGCGCTGGCCAGTGCCTATGCCAGCCTGCCGATCGGCTCGCCGCTGGCCGAGGGCACCCTGGTCGGCCCGCTGATCGACAGCACGTCCTTCGAAGGCTTCGAGAAGGCGCTGGCGGCGGCACAGGCCGACGGCGGCGAGCTGGTGGTCGGCGGCGAGCGGGTGCTGGTCGGCGAGGGCGAGCAGGCCCAGCAGTCCTTCTACGTGCAGCCGGCGATCGTGAAGATGCCCCGGCAGACCGACATCGTCAAGCACGAGACGTTCTCGCCGGTGCTGTACGTGCTCAGCTACGACACCATCGAAGAGGCCATCGAGATGCAGAACGACGTGGCCCAGGGCCTGTCGTCCTCGATCTTCACCCTCGACCTGCGCGAGGCGGAGCTGTTCCTGTCCGCGGCGGGCTCGGACTGCGGCATCGCCAACGTCAACATCGGCCCGTCCGGCGCCGAGATCGGCGGGGCGTTCGGCGGCGAGAAGGAGACCGGCGGCGGCCGCGAGTCCGGCTCGGACTCGTGGCGGGCCTACATGCGCCGGGCCACCAACACCATCAACTACTCGACCGAACTGCCGCTGGCACAGGGCGTCGAGTTCGGCTGAGCGGCCACAGCCCGGTGCCGCCTGGTCAACGGCTCCGGGCTGGGCGTCGAGGGCCGGTATGCCCGCTGATCGCGCGAGCGGTCACGGCATACCGGCCCGCCGTCGTTCAGGGCTGATGGTGCGGCCAGTCACAGGTGGACAGTTACCGCAGGATACCGCCGCTCTTCTGTTTACTAACCAGCCTGCTATTGATCAATGAAATAGAGCCAATCTTTAGGCCGCAGCGCATCGATTTCCGCAGCCGTTTCGGGGTCGAGTACCTCGAGAGTTGTTATCCCCTGTGTGGCGAGATGATCGTCAAGTTCGGCCGAGAGAGCATCAAGCCAGTTGGCGAGGTCAGCAAGCTCTTGGGTTGCGGTCTTCCGGTTCTCCATAGAGCGTTCGGCGATGAAGTACTCGCGGAGGAAGTGATGAGCAAGGTAGTTGCGAATCTCAACCGAGCGAAGCAGCTTGGCCAACAACTCAGGCGGCCAGTGAGTCTGACCCTTCATTCCGCGCATCAGTTCACCGAGGGTTGTACCATTCCATTTTTTGACCTTAGCGATCGCTTGGTCCATCGTTGTAGCCGGCTTGATACTTTTAGAAAGCAAGCCCCACAGGCCCATTTCAAGAAGTTGAAAGCGGTGCATCACCTCGCCATAGCCAGCAAAGATGATGAACTGATCGATCTGTTCGTCGTTGGATTCGGCCACATCTGGCAACACTACGGCGAGCGTTTCGGTACGGCATCTAACTCGCGACGGCCGCAACTTGGCCTGATGTGAGCCGCCATGGGCCTGCACCGACCGCCTGTATACCAAAACCCATCTGTTCGCCACCCCCTAAAGCGGTGGCCACGGCTCGTATGCGGGCCCGGTTCTCTTCCACCCAGGCCTTGGTCCGCGACCCCACCTTGACGAACGAGCCTCCAGCCAGTTCGTCAAGTCGCGAAGGGCTCAACCTTCCGGTTTCACCCATGCCACGGCGCCACACCTCAACATCGCCGACATACGATCCTTCTAATATGTGGCCCAACACAACCGACTCGGCAGCGCTGCCCGCTAGGACGAACTCCAAGGCCGCCACTGGATCGGGTAGTAGCCAAATCGCCGGATCGGAGCTGATCTGGACGCCCCCCAACATCAAGCCGGTGGCGTTCCAGCGAACCCAACCGGCAAGGTCTTGGATAAAGACCCCATTAAACGGTATGTGACGATCAAGAGCTGCAACGGCATGAGCGGCCTCGTGGATAAACACATGGGTCATCCAGCCATGCGTAGGACATAGCGGGTCACGGAAACTCGTCATCCGGTCACCGTAAACCCGAGGGTCCGGACCCGCCCGCACGTAGTTACGCCGCCAGAAACTCCTCGGCTACATCGATGAAGCCGGATGGGCGAGGGCAATACCCAGCGAAGCCCGGGTAGCCCGGATATCCAGGATAGCCTGGGTATCCCGGATATCCGGGGTAGCCGCGATATGGGCTGTAGCTCCTTCGAAGCAGACGATCACCGATCACAGTGCCCAGATACTTGCCCTGCTTGGTAACAGCATCTTGATCGCCCCATGGAAACCATCCGATCCACTTTCCATGCTTGTCGTACAGATAACGATCGTCGACTGAGGTGCGAAATGCGATCCAGTGGCCCGACGAGTTAAAGAGGTAGGTCGTCATGGCCGCGAGACTATGACCTAGCTCTGACAACCTGCCGGTTGAGGTGAAGCAGTCGATCAGGTGAGGCCGACCCGCTGGGCGGCCAGCTCGATCTTCTCGTCCGGCGCCACCGCGGCCAGCCGCAGGTAGCCGGTCGAGACCGGGCCGTAGAACTCCCCCGGCGAGGCCACGATGCCGGCCCGCTCGGCCAGCATCCGGGTGGCGGCCCACGCGTCACCGTCGGGTGCGGCGAACCACAGGTAGAACGCGCCGTCCGGCAGGTCAGCGTGCAACCCCACGGCGTCCAGCATCTGGCACAGCCGCTGCATCCGGCGCCAGTACCGGTCGCGCTGGGCCTCGACGTGCTCGTCGTCGGCCAGCGCCACCGCGGCCGCCCGCTGCACCGGCCCGGACGGCATCAGCCCGGCGTGCTTGCGGACCTCGCGCAGGTAGTGCACCAGCTCGGCGTCGCCGGCGTAGAAGCCGATCCGGGCGCCGGCGAAGTTGTCCCGCTTGGACAGCGAGTGCAGCGCCAGCACCCCGGCGGTGCCGGCGCCGAGGATGGTGCCGGCCGGCCGGCGGTAGCTGAACTCGGCGTAGCACTCGTCCGACAGCACCGGCACGTCCCGCTCCCGTCCCCAGCCGGCCGCCTCGGTCAGGTCGTGCAGCGCGCCGGTGGGGTTGTTCGGCGAGTTCACCCACAGGCACAGCGCCCGCTCGGCGTCGGCGTCGGCGATCTCGGCCAGGCTCTGGTACGGCACCGCCCGCAGCCCGGCCAGGATCGCCCCCATCTCATAGGTCGGGTAGCTGATCGCCGGGTACAGCACGGTGTCGCGGGACGGGGTGCGCAGCCGCAGGTGCTGCGGCACCGAGGCGACGAACTCCTTGGTGCCGACGCAGGCGGCCACCTCGGCGTCCGGGTCCACCTTCGCGCCCAGCCGGCGGGCGATCCAGTCGGCCGCTGCGGTCCGCAGCTCCGGGGTGCCGATCGAGGGCGGGTAGCCCTCGGCCCGGCCGGGCTCGGCCAGCGCCGCGATCACCTGCGGCGGCGCCGGGTCGCACGGGGTGCCCACCGACAGGTCGATCGCACCGCCCGGGTGCCGGTTGGCGATCGCCTTGATCTCGCCGAGGCGCTCGTACGGGTAGGGCGGCGGAACGAAACCGGAGGTCATGGCAGGGTCCTAGCGGGGTTCAGGGGATCGGAGGTCGGGACGTCGTCGGCCGGTGAGCGGGCGGGCAGCCGGCTCGCCAGCAGCTGGGCGAGGTGCAGCCCGGTGCGGCTGCTGAGCTGGTCGAGCTGGGTGCGGCAGGAGAAGCCGTCGGCGAGCAGCACGGTGTCCGGGCCGGCGCCGCGTACCGCGGGCAACAGTGCCTGCTCGGCCACCGCCACCGACACCTCGTAGTGGCCGCGCTCGACGCCGAAGTTGCCGGCCAGGCCGCAGCAGCCGCCGAGGGCCTGCAACTGGGCGCCGGCCCGGGCCAGCAGCGCCGTATCGGCGGTGAAGCCGAGCACCGCGTGCTGGTGGCAGTGCGGCTGTGCCACCGCCTCCACGCCCGCCAGCGACGGCGGCTGCCAGTCGCGCTCGGTGAGCAGCTCGGCCAGCGTCCGGGTGCCGGCCTGCAGCTGTCGGGCCCGGTCGTCGCCGGGCAGCAGCTCGACCGCGTCCGAGCGCAGCACCGCGGTGCAGGACGGTTCCAGCCCGACCACCGGCAGCCCCTCGGACAGCGCCGGCGCCAGCGCGTCGAGGCTGCGGCGCAGCTGCCGGCGGGCGCCGTCCAGCTGGCCGGTGGAGATCCAGGTCAGGCCGCAGCAGACTTGCTGGTCCGGGATGCGCACCGAGCAGCCGGCGGCCTCCAGCACCTCGACGGCGGCCTGCCCGACCTCTGGTGAGAAGGCGTTGGTCCAGGTGTCGACCCACAGCAGCACCGGGTCGCCGGGCGCGGCGGGGCGGCCGGCGAACCAGTCCCGGAACGACTGCCGGGCGAAGGCCGGCAGCGGCCGGCGCCGGTCGATGCCGCCGGCCCGCTTGGCCAGCGCCGCCAGCGGGGCAGGACGCAGCGCCGCATTGGCCAGCCGCGGCGCCCGGGTGGCCAGCCGGCTCCAGCGCGGCAGCCAGCCCAGCGCGTAGTGCGCGGCCGGCCGGGGTCGGCGGCGGTAGCGCTGGTAGAGGGTCTCGGCCTTGTAGGTGGCCATGTCCACCCCGGCCGGGCAGTCCGAGCTGCAGCCCTTGCAGGCCAGGCACAGGTCGAGCGCCTCGGCCAGCTCGGGCGAGCGCCAGCCGCCGGTGATCAGCCCGCCGTTGGCCAGCTCCTGCAGCACCCGGGCCCGTCCCCGGGTGGAGTGGGTCTCGTCGCCGGTGGCCAGGTAGGACGGGCACATCACCCCGCCGGCGGCGGTCAGGTCGGCGCGGCACTTGCCCACCCCGACGCAGCGGTGCACCGCCGCGCTGAGCGAGCCGCCGTCGTGCGGATAGGCAAAGCCCAGCGACCGGCCGCCCGAACCGGTCAGCGGACGCGCCGCCGCCAGCCGCAGGTCGGCCGCGGCCGGTGCCGGGTCCACGATCACGCCGGGGTTGAACAGGTTGGCCGGGTCGAAGACCGCCTTGACCGCGCCGAACAGCTCGATCGCGGCGGTCGAGTACATCGCCGGCAGCAGCTCGCCGCGAGCCCGGCCGTCGCCGTGCTCGCCGGACATCGAGCCGCCGTGCCCGGCCACCAGGGTGGCCGCATCCAGCAGGAACCGTCTAAAGGCCGGCCGGTCGGCCAGGTCGAAGTCCAGCCGGACGTGCACGCAGCCGTCCCCGAAGTGGCCGTAGGCGAGCCCGTCCATCCGGTGCTCGGCCAGCAGGGCGAAGAACTCGCGCAGGTAGGACCCCAGCCGCTCCGGCGGCACCGCGGCGTCCTCCCAGCCGGGCCAGGCCGGTGCGTTGGCCGGCGTCCGGCCGCCCAGCCCGGCGCCGTCCTCGCGAATCCGCCACAGCCGCTGCGCTTGCGAGCCGGTCACCACCGCCGACCCGGCAGGCCCGGCAGCCCGGACGATCTGCTCGGCCGCGGCGACCGCCTCGGCCTCGGTCTGGCCACCGGTCTCGACGAACAGCCAGCCGCCGCCGGCCGGCAGCGGCGGGACGGCGGCCGGACCACGCCGGCGGCGGACCACCTCGACCAGCCGGGCGTCCATGCCCTCCAGGGCCAGCGGCCGGTACGGCAGCACGGCCGGCACCGCGTCGGCGGCGGCCGGCATGTCCGGATAGGCCAGCACCGCCAGCGCGGTCGCCGCGGCCCGCGGCACCAGGGTGACGGTGGCCGCGGTGCTGATCGCCAGGCTGCCCTCGGTGCCGGCCAGGAACCGGGCCAGGTTGCCGCCGTTCTCGGGCAGCAGGTGCTCCATCGAGTAGCCCGAGATCTGCCGGGAGAAGCGGCCGAACTCGGTGCGGATCAGCGCCAGGTCGGCCCGCACCAGCTCGGTCAGCCGGGCGCCGACCGGGTCGGCCAGCTCGGCCAGCGGGCGGGTGTCGAGGCTGCGCCCGTCGGCCAGCAGCAGCGACAGCGACTCGACGTTGTCGGCGGTCCGGCCGTAGGCCAGCGCGTGCGGGCCGCAGGCGTTGTTGGCGATCATCCCGCCCAGCGTGCAGCGGGCCTGGGTGGAGGGGTCCGGGCCGAACCGCAGCCCGTGCACGGCGGCCGCCCGCTGCAGCTCGGCCAGGATCAGGCCGGGCTGCACGGTGGCGGTGCGGGCCTCGGGATCCAGGGCGAGAAGCCGGTTCAGGTGCCGGGAGAAGTCCAGCACCAGGCCGGGCCCGACAGCGTTGCCGGCACACGAGGTGCCGCCGCCCCGGGCGGTCACCGGCGTGCCGGTCCGGCGGGCCACCTCGCAGGCCAGCGCCACCTCCGCGGCATGCCGGGGAAAGGCCACCACCTGCGGCACCACCCGGTAGTTGGAGGCGTCGGTGGAGTACTCGGCGCGGCGCCGGCTGCTCCCGTCCACCTCGGCGACGCCGGCCCGGCGCAGCTCGGCCGCCAGCGTCTCGGGGTTCACGCCGTCAATCTTGGCCTACGACCGGGCTGGCTGGGTGAGCAGCGGCCGCCGAACGCACTCCCGAAGAGCCCAGCCGATGCTCACCGGCGGTACTCCCGCGGGTCGGTGGCCCGCATGGTGACCGAGACGTTGGCCTGGTTGAAGCCCTTGAAGCCGCCCCGGCGGGCCAGGTTCTCCAGGTGCGAGCCGGCCGCCCCGGTGCTGGCGATCTCGGCGGCGCGCTGGGAGTCCAGATGGCCGGCGGCCACCAGCGCCGCCAGCCGGTCGGCCGGCACCGGCCACCATTCCGCCTCGGTGAACGCCTGCCGCAGGTAGGGCTGGTCGGAGAACGGCCGCATCGACGGCTGGCCGAGCTCTGCCAGCGACGCGGCCAGCTCGTCGAAGGAGAACTGGCCCTCCAGGTGGTGCATGCCGGCACCCAGCACCGACTCTCCGTGCAGCGCGCACCACATCCCCACCGTGCCGTACCGGCCGGTCTCGGGCAGCGGGACGTGCGCGAAGTCCAGGTCGACCTCGGAGTCGGTGAGGTCCACGTCGGCGAAGATCACCCCGCCGCAGCCCGGGTGCTCCAGCACCTGGGCGCCCCAGCCGGCCTGGGCGCCGGCGTAGAACCGCTCCCGGGTCCGGAACCCGAGCAGGGTCAGGAAGCCGATCAGCGGCGCGAACGCGGCCCGCGACGAGCGGAAGGTGTGGTGGTCGTTGTTGCCCCAGCCCAGCCCCAGCCGGTCCTGCCGGGCGTGCTGCAGGGTGCCCGCGGTGTTGTGCCGCTGCCAGTACTCGCGCTCCTGCTGCAGGAAGTAGGCGGCGGCCAGGTCCGGGCCGACCAGCTCCACCGCCGTCCGGGCCGCCGGCAGCTGGGCGCGCACCCCGGCCGGGCCGGTCAGCGTCCGGGGCCGCTCGGCCAGCACCTGCCAGGCCTGGCCGGCGGCCCGGGCCTGCTCGTCGGAGAAGATCTGTGGCTGGACGCCGGCTGCCCAGGAGCGCCGCTCCGCACAGGCCAGCAGCACCCCGTTCTGCTCGGTGAGCACCACCCGGCGGTAGCCGGACAGCGGCGAGCCCTCCAGCGGGGCGGCGGTGCCGGTGCCGGTGGTCCGGGCGTAGCTGGTGGCGGCCGCGGCGATGTCGTCGACGCGCAGCACCAGCTCGTAGTGCTCGGCCACGATCACGGCCGGCAGCTGGGCACCGGGGTGCCGCCACAGCCCGGACTGCTCGACCAGCCGGTAGCCGACGGCCGCCAGCTCCTCCTCGGTCACCGGGCCCGCAACCGTGTCCAGCCAGTCCTGCGGCCGGGTGGCGGTCTCGGTCGCCAGCCGGTCGGTGAACGCGGCGAGCTCGGTGCTCTTGCCGGTCGCCTCGGTCACCAGCCGGTCGACCAGGGCCTCGGCGTGCGGGTGCAATTGCCAGTCGTAGGTGCTCATGCAGCCATTTTCGCCCGGCCGGCGGTCCAGGACCAAAGTGAGCAGTATGAATTCTTTTCCAGCTGAGCATCAGAACTGCTAATGGCATCGGCTATTCTCGGCAGGTGCTGTCACCGCACCAGCTGCACACCCTGCGCACCGTGCTGGCCACCGGCTCGTACGCCGCGGCGGCGGCCGAGCTGCGCTACACCCCGTCCGCCGTCTCCCAGCAGATGACGGCGCTGGAGCGAGCCAGCGGCCTGCAGCTGTTCGAGCGCAGCGCGCACAGCATCCGGCCCACCCCGCACGCCCAGCTGCTGGCCGAGCGGGCCGCCGAGGTGCTGGCGCTGCTGGACGGCCTGGACCGCGAGGTGGCCGCGATCGCCCGCGGCGAGGCCGGCCAGCTGCGGATCGGCAGCTTTCCGACCGCGTCAGCCCGGCTGCTGCCGGCGGCGCTGGCGACGCTGCGCCGCCAACGGCCCGGTGTCGAGATCGAGGTGGACGAGGGCGAGCTCGCCGAGCTGCTGCCCCGGCTGCTGTCCGGTGAGCTGGACCTGGCGCTGGCCTACCGCTACGACACGGCGCCGGCCGGCTGGCCGGCCCGGCTGGCCGAGACCGAGCTGCTGCGCGAGCCGCTGTCGCTGCTGCTGCCGGCCGGCCACCGGTTGGCCGACACCGGGCCGGTGCGGCTGGCGGCGCTGGCCGCCGAGCGGTGGGTGGCGCCGCTGGCCGATTCCCCCGGCGCGCTGAACCTGGACCGGCTGGCGGCCCGGGCCGGCTTCTCGCCCCGGGTCAGCTACCGCAGCAACGACTACTCGGTGGTCCGCGGCCTGGTCGCGGCCGGCCTCGGGGTGGCGCTGGTCCCCCGGCTGGGCCTGGCCGACACCGAGGGGGTGCTGGCCACCCCGCTGCAGGGCCGGCCGCCGCGGCGGGCGGTGCTGGCGCTGCACCGGCCGGCCGCCGGCAGCAGCCTGATCGCCGCCGCCCTGGAAGCGATCCGGGCCACCAGCAGCGCGCTGGCCTGAACCGAAAGCCGAACCGTCGAAGCCCGGTCTCAGCGGGTGAAGCAGTCCGGCGGCGCGGTGCCGTCCAGGCCCAGCGCCACCGCCGCCCGGGCCGCGACCGGCCCGACCAGGTTGCCGGTGCCGTTGTAGCCGCCGCAGGCCACCACGCCGGGACGGGCCTCGGTGACCAGCGGCCGGGCGTCCGGGGTGTAGCCGACCGAGGCCGCCCAGCGGTGGCTGACCCGCACCGGGCCGCCGGTGAACCGGGCCGCGACCTGCTCGATCCAGGCCTGTACCCCGGCGGTCGGCGCCGTCAGGTGAGTCCACTCCTGCTCGACGAAGTGGTCCCGGCCGCCGCCGACGTACACCCGGCCGGCCGCGTCCTGCTGGGCGTAGTCGTAGCCCCACCGGCCGTAGACCGGACAGGGCAGCCGGCCCGGGCGCATCGGCTCGGTGGCCAGCATCTGCAGCCGGGCGGTGCGCACCCGGCCGGCGAGCTCGGGCAGCAGCAGCTCCAGCCGGCCGTCCACCGCCACCACCACCAGGCCGGCCGACACCGTGCCCGCCGCCGTCCGGACCTGGCCGCCGTCGATCGCGGTGACCGGGCTGTGCTCGAACAGCCGGGCCTGCGCGGAGTACAAGGTGGCCAGCCCCAGCGCCCGGCGGGCCGGGTTCATCGCCGCGTCGCCGGGCAGGAACAGCCCGCGGCCGAGCTCACCGTCGTAGCGCTGCACCGCGATGCCGTGCCGGAGCATCGCCTGGTACTGCTGCTCGCAGTCGGCCAGCTCCTTGTCCCGATCGGCCTCCTCGGCCGCATCCGCGGGCTCGCCGGGCAGCCCCGCGATCCGCAGCGAGCCCGCCTGCCGCACCACTCCGGGCCCGAGCAGCCGGGCCAGCTCGGCGATCTCGGCCAGCGTCTGGCGGTACAGCGCCAGCGCGGCGTCCAGCCCCCAGCCGGCCTCGGCCTGGTGGATGGCGATGGCCGGGCCGGCCAGCAGGAAGCCGCCGTTGCGACCGGCCGCGCCGGCCGCCACCCGGCCGGCGTCCAGGCCCACCACCGACAGCCCGCGCCGCAGTACCTCGCCGACCGCGGCCAGCCCGCTGCCGCCCAGCCCCACCACGCAGACGTCGGCGCGCAGGTCGCCGCTCAGTGACGGCAGCCCGGCCCAACCGGCCACCAGAGGATCGCTGTCCCAGCCGACCTCGCTCACGGGTGAGCGCCGGCCGTGCAACTGGAAGGAATGCTCACAGCACCTTGGACAGGAACGACTTGGTCCGCTCGTGCTGCGGGTTGCTCAGCACCTCGCGCGGCTTGCCGGACTCCACCACCACGCCGCCGTCCATGAACACCAGCGAGTCGGCCACCTCGCGGGCGAAACCCATCTCGTGGGTGACCACGATCATGGTCATGCCGCCGCGGGCGAGCTCCTTCATCACGTCGAGCACCTCGCCGACCAGCTCCGGGTCCAGCGCCGAGGTCGGCTCGTCGAAGAGCATCAGCTTGGGGTCCATCGCCAGCGCCCGGGCGATCGCGACCCGCTGCTGCTGGCCGCCGGACAGCTGCGCCGGGTAGGCCTTGGCCTTCTCGGACAGTCCGACCTGGGCCAGCAGCTCGCGGGCCCGGTCGACCGCTGCTGCCTTCTTCTGCTTCTTGACCCGGATCGGCGCCTCGGTGATGTTCTCCAGCGCCGTCAGGTGCGGGAACAGGTTGAACTTCTGGAACACCATCCCGATGTCGCGGCGTTGCCGGGCGGCGTCCTTGGCCGGCATCTCGTGCAGCTTGCCGCCACGCTCGTGGTAGCCGATCAGCTCGCCGTCCACCCAGAGCCGGCCGGCGGTCACCTGCTCCAGGTGGTTGATGCAGCGCAGGAAGGTGGACTTCCCCGAGCCGGACGGCCCGACCAGGCACATCACCTCGCCGCGGTCCACGGTCAGCGAGATGCCCTTGAGCACCCGCAGCGCCCCGAAGTTCTTGCACACCAGCTCGCTGCGGACCATCGGCTGGCTCATCAGATGAGCCCCTTCTGGTTGCCGGTGGCCTGGGCGTCGGCCAGTGCCTGCAACTGCCGGGCCGACATCTTGCGCGATGCCCCGCGGGCGAAGTAGCGCTCCAGGTAGAACTGCCCGGTCATCAGGACCGAGGTGAAGAACAGGTACCAGGTCGAGGCCACCAGCAGCATCGGGATCGGGTTGAAGGTCTCCACCGACAGGTCCCGGGTGCGGCTGTAGAGCTCGGTGGTCAGCGGCACCGCGATCACCAGCGAGGTGGTCTTGAGCATCGAGATCACCTCGTTGCCGGTCGGCGGGATGATCACCCGCATCGCCTGCGGCAGCACGATCCGCCGCATCGTCTGGCCCCAGGACATGCCCAGTGCCCGGGCCGCCTCGTCCTGTCCCTCGTCGACGCTGGTCAGCCCGGCCCGGACGATCTCGGCCATGTAGGCCGACTCGTTGAGGGCCAGGCCGAGTACCGCGAGCCAGTAGACGGTGAGGAGGTTCTGGGTGCTGATGTGGGCGAACTGGTGCACGAACGGGATGCCCAGGTCGATGCGCTTGTAGATCACCACGATCAGGCCCCAGAACACCAGCTGGACGTAGATCGGGGTGCCGCGGAAGAACCAGAGCCAGCCGAAGCTCACCCATTTCAGGACCGGGTTGGGCGAGAGCCGCATCACCGCCAGCACCACCCCGAGCACGATGCCGAAGAACATCGCCAGGACGGTCAGCGACAGGGTGACGCCGGCCGCCTTGCTGACCCGCTGGTCGAACAGGTACCGCCCGTAGGTCGACCAGTCGTAGGCGGAGTTGGTGGCCGCCCCGTACAGGAACAGGAACAGCAGGATGACGACCAGCGTGGCCGCGATCCAGCGGCCGGGGCGGCGCAGCGGCACCGCCTGGATCAGCTCAGGGGCGGCCGGGCTGCCCGGCTCCACTCCGGGACCGGTGCCGGGCTCGGGACCGGTCCCGGCCTCGGAACCGGTCCCGGAGTGCGAGACGGCCATGGCTCAGCTCTGCGCGCCGTTGACGGTGGCCTGCGGAATGGCACCTGCCTCGACGCCCCACTTGGCCAGGATCTGCTTGTACGTGCCGTCATCGATCATCGACTGGAGTCCCTTCTGCAGCGCCTCCTTGAGCGTGCCGGCATCCTTGCCCACCACTAGACCGTACGGCGCCGCACCGTAGATGTCACCGGCCAGCACGAGCTTGCCGTTGGACTGCTTGACGGCGTACTGGGTGATCGGCGAGTCGGCGTCCAGCGCGTCGGCCTGGCCCAGGATGACGGACTGGTTCACCTGGTCCTGGCTCTCGATCTTGATGATGGTGATCGGCTTCTTGCCGGCCGCCGTGCAGGCCTTGCTCTTGGCCGGCAGGTCCTCGGTCTCCTCGGTGGTGGTCGCCTGCACGGCGACCTTCAGCCCGCAGGCGTTGTCCGGGTCGACGGTCTTGCCGGCCGGGGCCGCCCACTGGATGCCGGCGTTGTAGTAGTTGACGAAGTCGACCTGCGCCTCGCGGGTCTTGTTGTCGGTGAAGGAGGACAGGCCCACGTTGAACTTGCCGCCCTTGACCGACGGGATGATGTTGTCGAAGCCGGACTCCTGGTAGGTCGTGGTGAGGCCGAGCTTGGCCGCCCACGCGTCGAACAGCTCGACCTCCCAGCCGACGATCTTGCCGGAGGAGTCCTTGTACTCGTTCGGGGCGTACGGCACGTTGATGCCGACGATGAGCTTGCCCGAGGACTTGACCGCGGCGGGCAGCAGGTCGATGGCGGCCTGGTCCTTGGAGACCGCGCCCACCGTCGCCGAGGTGGTCGGCGTGCTGTTCTTGGGCTTGTTGCTGGCGCAGCCGCCCAGTACCAGCGAGCCGGCGACGGCGAGTCCGGCGAAGACGACGATAGAACGGCGCATTCTCACTTCTCTCTTCGATGAAGGGTTCCGGGCATGGTTGGGCGCGACTCTAGGCCTCCCGCCGCGGGCTGCAGGCAGGAACCCTCCGCTAGCAATGCAACCGTGACCGGTTAGCGCGCCATTTTTCGGCTACGCCGGTTTCGCCACGCTGGCCCCCTGCCCGGATCGGCCGGCGGGAGGCCCGGCGGCTCAGAAACCGACCCGGGCAGCCTTGCCGAGCACCACCACGCCGCCCTCGGAGACGTGGTAGTGCTCCCGGTCGTGTTCCAGGTCGACCCCGATGTGGGCACCCGGGGCGACCACCACGTTCTTGTCCAGGATCGCCCGGCGGATCACCGCGCCCTCGCCGATCACCGCGTTGTCCATGATCACCGAGCCCTCGACGTAGGCGCCGTTGCGGATCTTGACGTTGGGCGAGATCACGCTGCCGCGCACCGTGCAGCCGGAGATGATCGCCCCGGCGCCGACGATGGACTCCTGGGCCAGGCCGCCGTCGACGAACTTCGCCGGCGGCAGCTGCTCGTGGAAGGTGTAGATCGGCCACTGCGAGTTGTAGAGGTTGAAGATCGGGTGGACGCTGACCAGGTCCATGTTGGCGTCGTAGTAGGCGTCCATCGTCCCGACGTCGCGCCAGTAGCCCCGGTCCCGGTCCTCCGAGCCCGGCACGTCGTTGTCGTCGAAGTCGTACACCGACGCCCGGCCGCGCTCCACCATCCAGGGCATGATCGAGCCGCCCATGTCGTGCACCGAGGTCGGGTCCTCGGCGTCGGCCCGCAGCGCCTCGACCAGGGCTTCGGTCGAGAAGATGTAGTTGCCCATCGAGGCGTAGCTGGAGTCCGGGTCGTCCGGCAGGCCCGGCGGGTCGGCCGGCTTCTCCAGGAACTGCAGCACCTTGCCGTTGGCGTCGGCGTCGATCACGCCGAACTGGTCGGCGCTCTCCCGCGGCACCCGGATGCCGGCCACGGTGACCCCGCAGCCGGAGTCGATGTGCCGGTCCAGCATCTGCTTGGGATCCATCCGGTACACGTGGTCGGCGCCGAAGACCACGATGTGGGTGGGATTGGCGTCGGTGATCAGGTTCATCGACTGCAGGATCGCGTCGGCGCTGCCGGTGTACCAGCGCGGCCCGAGCCGCTGCTGGGCCGGCACCGGGGTCACGTAGTTGCCCAGCAGCTGCGACATCCGCCAGGTCTGGGTGATGTGCCGGTCGAGCGAGTGCGACTTGTACTGGGTGAGCACGCAGATCCGCAGGAAGCCGGCGTTGACCATGTTCGACAGCACGAAGTCGATCAGCCGGTAGTTGCCCCCGAAGGGCACCGCGGGCTTGGCCCGGTCCGCGGTGAGCGGCCACAGCCGCTTGCCCTCGCCGCCGGCCAGCACGATGCCGAGTACCCGGACGCCTGCTGCCATATCGTCACCCTAGCGGGATTGCCGACGCTGTCACAGCTGCCCGGCAGGCGATAGCGTCTGGGCATGCGCGCCGCCCTGCTCAGTCGCGAGTACCCGCCCGAGGTCTACGGCGGGGCCGGTGTCCACATCGAGTTCCTGGCCCGCGAGCTGCGCAGGCTGATCGAGGTCGAGGTGCACTGCTTCGGCGGCGACCGGGGTGCCGAGGACGTGCACGCCTACCGGCCGCCCGCCGGGCTGGCCGGCGCCAATCCGGCCCTGGCCACCCTGGGGGTGGACCTGGAGATGGTCGCGGGCCTGACCGCCGGCGGCCGGCCGGTCGCCGACCTGGTGCACTCGCACACCTGGTACGCCAACCTGGCCGGCTACCTGGCCTCGATGCTGTACGGCATTCCGCACGTGGTGACCGCGCACTCGCTGGAGCCGCTGCGGCCGTGGAAGGCCGAGCAGCTCGGCGGCGGCTACCGGATCTCGTCCTGGGCCGAGCGCAGCGCCTACGAGGCGGCCGCGGCGGTGGTGGCGGTCAGCACCGGGATGCGCGCCGACATCCTCGCCGCCTACCCGGCGCTGGACCCCGCCCGGGTGCACCTGATCCCGAACGGCATCGACACCGAGCTCTACGCCCCGGTGCCCGGACGCGACGTGCTGGCCCGGTACGGGCTGGACCCGGACCGGCCGATCGCGCTGTTCGTCGGCCGGATCACCCGGCAGAAGGGGGTGGGCCACCTGGTCGCGGCCGCCGCCGGGTTCGACCCTGGCGTGCAGCTGGCCCTGTGCGCCGGCGCTCCGGACACCCCGGAGCTGGCCGAGGAGATCGCCGGCGCCGTCCAGCGGCTGCAGGCCGGCCGGGAGGGCGTGGTCTGGATCCAGGAGATGCTGCCCCGGCCCGAGCTGCTGCAGCTGCTCACCGCCGCCGACGTGTTCCTGTGCCCGTCGATCTACGAGCCGCAGGGCATCGTCAACCTGGAGGCGATGGCCTGTGAGACCGCGGTGGTGGCCTCCCGGGTCGGCGGCATCCCGGACGTGGTGGTCGAGGGCGAGACCGGCCTACTGGTGGACTACGACCCGGCCGAGCCCGAGCAGTTCGAGAGCGGCTTCGCCACTGCGGTGAACGCGTTGATCGGCGACCCGGGCCGGACGCGCGCCATGGGTCTGGCCGGCCGGGAGCGCGCGGTCACCGAGTACGGCTGGGACGCGATCGCGGCCCGGACGGTGCGGCTGTACGAATCGCTGCTCTGACCCGGCGACTGTCTGACAGCCGGCCTACGACACGCCGGCGGTGCCAGATTGGCCGGCCTACAGAACGCCGGCGGTGGCCTCCAGGTAGCGGGCCAGCAGCCGGGTGCCGAAGCCGGTCGCGCCGCGGCACAGCAGCGGCCCGTCCTCGGCCGCCCGGGCCGGACCCGCGATGTCCAGGTGCGCCCAGGGCAGCTCGCCGACGAACGGCTGCAGGAACAGCGCCGCGGTGATCGCGCCGGGAATGCCCGGGTTGTTGCGGGCGTCGGCAACCGGCGACTTCAGCTGCTTGGCGTAGCGGTGCTCCAGCGGCATCCGCCAGATCGGCTCGCCGGTCTCGGCGGCCGCCGCCTCCAGCCGTCCGGCCAGGTCGTCGTCGTTGGCGAAGTAGCCGGCCGTCTCGGTCCCCAGGGCGATCCGCATGGCGCCGGTCAGGGTGGCGATGTCGATCAGCACGTCCGGCTTGAGCCGGCTGACGGCGTAGCCGATCGCGTCGGCGAGCACCAGCCGGCCCTCGGCGTCGGTGTTGCCTACCTCGGTGGTCCGGCCGCTGTAGTGGGTGATCACGTCCGAGGGGCGCATCGCGGTGCCGGACACCGCGTTCTCGGCGGCCGGCACCAGGGCGGTCACCGTGATCGGCAGCTTCTGCATCGCCGCGTACTGGATGGCGCCCAGCACCGCGGCGCCGCCGCACATGTCGGTGTGCATGTTGCGCATGCCCTCGGCGGGCTTGAGGTTCAGGCCGCCGGAGTCGAAGGTGATCCCCTTGCCGACCAGCACCACGTGCGGCAGCCGGGGCGTGCCGCTCTTGCGGCGCGGCCGGTAGCTGGCCTCGATCAGCCGGGGACCGGCGGCCGCGCCACCTCCGACGGCCAGCATGCCGCCGAAGCCCTGGTCGGCCAGCCACGCCGGGTCGTACACGGTCACCTTGCAGCCGGCCGGGGTGAGCTGCTGCTCGGCCAGCTCGCCGAGCCGGGCCGGGGTCAGGTCGTTGGCCGGGGTGTTGCCGAGGTCCCGGGCCCAGCCGGCGGCGTCGGCGGCCTCGTCGCCGGCCGTCAGACCGGCCCGGTCCAGGTTGCCGACCAGGTCGATCTGGTGCAGCGGCTCGGAGGCGTCGGAGGCCAGGCTGTACTGGTAGCCGCCGAGCACCAGGCCCTCGGCCAGCGCCCGGCTCTGCTGCGGGCTGGGGGCGTCGATGGCCACGCACACGCTGCGCGACTCGGGCAGCCGCTCGATCCGCCGGCCCAGGGCCACCGCGGCCACCCGCAGGTCGTCCGGGCCGCCGTCGCCGAGGCCGGCGATCAGCACGGTGGCCGGAACCGCGCCGGGCAGCGTCACGGTGTGCAGCGCGCCCGCCTCGGAATCGGGCTGCTCGGCCGAGACGTACTGCGCGCAGGCTTCGGCGGCGGCCACCGGCAGCACCGTGGTGGACACCTCGTGCAGCTGCAACTCGGTACCGATCAGGCCGATGGCCACCACGTCGGCAGCGTCGCGGCGTTCGGGTATCTGCAGCAGGATCACGAGGACCTCTCCGGTGGAACGGGTGTGCTGGTCAAACGAAGTACGGCCGGCTGTCGGGTGGCAGCTGCGGCACGCATGACGCGGCCCCAGCCACGCTCCGTGCGCGCGGGCGCGGAACCCGGCTGGGGCCGGTCGGTGGTCCGCTAGCCGACGGCCGCTGACAGCGCCTGGGACAGCGCACTGGCCTCATCGGCGGAGAGCTCGACGACGAGACGGCCACCGCCTTCGAGCGGAACGCGCATCACCAAGCCCCGTCCTTCCTTGGTGACTTCCAGCGGACCATCACCCGTCCGCGGCTTCATCGCCGCCATCCGTGCCTCCTATGCGCTAAGAACTGCACCATCACCTCAGCCGATCAGCCTGCAACCCGGGCAGTGCTGCTTTCCATTGTCTCGCATCCTCGGCAGGGCAGCCAAAGCGGGCCGGGGACAGCCGCGCCGCGGGGCCCGATGTCCTAGGCTGCCGCTATGGCTGAGGTGTTGCTGGTCGACCGCACCGAGGGTGTGGCGACGCTGACGATGAACCGTCCGGAGTCGATGAACTCGCTGTCGACCGAGCTCAAGGACGCCTTGGTCCAGGCGCTGGCAGATGTCGGGGCAGACAGTTCGGTGCGCGCCGTGGTGCTGACCGGCAACGGCCGGGGCTTTTGCGTCGGACAGGATCTGAGCGAGCACATCCAGTTGCTGGACGCCGGCGACCCGGCTCCGCTGAGCACCGTGGTCGAGCACTACAACCCGATCGCGCTGTCACTGGCCCAGATGCCCAAGCCGGTGATCGCCGCGGTGAACGGAACGGCGGCCGGCGCCGGCGCCTCGTTCAGCTTCGCCTGCGACTTCCGGATCGTGGCCGAGGAGGCGAAGTTCCTGCTGGCCTTCGCCAACGTCGGGCTGAGCCTGGACAGCGGTGCCTCCTGGACGCTGCCCCGGCTGATCGGCGCCGGCCGGGCGCTGGAGCTGTCGTTGCTGGGCCGTCCGATCACCGCGCAGCAGGCCCAGCAGTACGGGCTGGTGACCCAGCTGGTGCCGGCCGATCAGGTGCTGCCCACCGCCCAGCAGCTGGCCGCCCAGCTGGCCGCCGGGCCCACCCTGGCCTACGCCAGCATCAAGAGCGCGATCCACTACGCCGCCGACGCCACCTTCGAGCAGGCCCTGGCCAACGAGGCCGTGCTGCAGGCCGCCGCCGGGGCGACCGAGGACCACAAGGCGTCCGTGGCGGCCTTCGTCGCCAAGCAGAAGCCGGTCTTCACCGGCCGCTGAACCGCTGTCAGACCGGAGCCGGGGTGGCGCGCCAGCAGTAGGCGACGTGGTCGTCCACCATGCCGGTGGCCTGCATCATCGCGTACGCGGTGGTCGGCCCGACGAAGGCGAACCCGCGCCGCTTGAGCTCCTTGGCCATCGCCTTGGACTCCGGCGTCAGCGCCAGGATGTCGGTCATCAGCGCCGGTCGCTGGTGCTCGGCCGGGGCGAAGGACCACAGCAGCTCGGTGAGCCCCTCCGGCACGTTGTCGAGGATGGCGCGGGCGTTGGTGATCGCCGCGTCGACCTTGGCCCGGTTGCGGACGATGCCGGGGTCGGCCATCAGCCGCTGCCGGTCGGCCTCGCCGAAGCCGGCCACGGTGGCGATGTCGAAGCCGGCGAAGGCGGCCCGGAAGTTCTCCCGCTTGCGCAGGATGGTCAGCCACGACAGCCCGGACTGGAAAGCCTCCAGGCTCAGCCGTTCGAACAGTTCGTTGTCACCGCGCAGCGGCACGCCCCACTCGGTGTCGTGGTAGACGACGTAGTCCGGCGTGCTGTCGCCCCAGTCGCACCGGCGGCGAGCCGAGGCGTCCGCGTCCTCCTCGGCCATTCAGAACTCCTTGCCGGGTTCGGCGTTCGACTGATCCCCCATCGACGGTTGCTCGGAGGGCCGCTGCACCACCTGCCGGTCCGGCACCTCCCCCACCCGGGAGCGCAACCGGGCGATCTCCTCGTCGCGCACCACGATCTCGGCCGCCAGCCGATCGATCAGGTCGTCTGTCTCGGCGAACCGGTAGCCGCGCACGCTGACCGGTATGCGCACCCGGTCCAGGTCCGCAGGCACCATCCGGCGGTCGACCGGCAGCTCGAAGGGCCGGTTGTCCCGCTGCGGGGTAAGCGACAGCCCGCCCGGAAGCATCGCCACCACGCCGTAGAACACCAGCGCGGCGACCACCAGGGCCAGCAGCAGGTAGCCGAGCAGCAACATGGCCAAATCCTGACACGGCCGGCTGACAACCGTCATCCGCCCCGGCCGGCCAGCCCGATCAGACCAGCGCGAACGCCGCATCGAGGTCGCCGACCCGGTGCAATCCCTGCCAGGCGGCCGGCCGGACGAAGCCGCGCTCGGTCAGGGACTGCAGGAACTGCCACAGCGGCGCGTAGAAGCCGTCCGGGTCGAGCACGATCACCGGCTTGGGATGCATGCCCAGCGAGCCCGCGGTCCACACCTCGAAGAACTCCTCCAGGGTCCCGATGCCGCCGGGCAGCACCAGGAAGGCATCGGCGTGCGCGTCCATCAGCGCCTTGCGCTCGCGCATGGTGTCGACCACCAGCAGCTCGTCGGACTCGGTGTCGGCCACCTCGTAGCCCATCAGGTGCTTCGGGATCACCCCGAGGGTGCGGGCGCCGTGCGCACGGGCAGCAGCGGCCACCTCCCCCATCATCGAGACCCGGCCGCCGCCGGAGACCAGCTGGTGGCCGTCCTTGCCGATCCGGGCGCCCACCTCGGCAGCCAGCTGCAGGTAGGAGGGGTCGATGCCGGTCGCGGACGCGCAGAAGACGCAGATCGAGGCCATCGGCTAGACCACCGCACCGCCGGCGGCCACCGGGTCAGCGCCGGTGGTCACTGCGCATCGGCGGCGCCGGCCGAGCGGGCCTCGGCGTGCGCGGCCTTCTCGGACAGGTCCTGTGCCGAGCGGTGCGCGTCGGCCTCGACGATGATCGACACCGCCTCGTCGATGTCGGAGGTGACCCGGATCAGCTCCAGGTCCGCGGCGCCGATCTTGGCCTCGGGCAGCACCGTGGTGCGGATCCAGTCCATCAGCCCGGACCAGTACTGCTCGCCGAACAGGATCACCGGGAACCGGGTGACCTTGCGGGTCTGCACCAGGGTGAGCGCCTCGAAGAACTCGTCCAGGGTGCCGAACCCGCCGGGCAGGATCACGAACGCCTGGGCGTACTTGACGAACATCGTCTTGCGGGCGAAGAAGTACCGGAAGGTCAGGCCGAGGTCGACCCAGTCGTTGAGGCGCTGCTCGAAGGGCAGCTCGATGCCGAGCCCCACCGAGGTGCCGCCGGCCTCGGAGGCGCCCCGGTTGGCGGCCTCCATGGTGCCTGGGCCACCACCGGTGATCACCGCGTAGCCGGCCGCGGCGAGCGCCGCGCCCAACTGCTGGGCGGTCCGGTAGTCCGGGTGGTCGGCCGGGGTGCGGGCCGAGCCGAACACCGACACCGCCGGTCCCAGCTCGGCGAGCAGCCCGAAGCCCTCCACGAACTCCGACTGGATGCGCAACACCCGCCACGGGTCGGTGTGCAACCAGTCGGTCGGGCCGGCCGAGTCCAGCAGCCGCTGGTCGGTGGTCGTCGCGTCCGGCTCGATCTGGCGCCGCCGCAGCACCACCGGGCCGCGGTGCCGCTCGGCGGGCAGCTTGCCCTCAGGACGTCCGTCGGTCATCGGCTCACCCTAGTCGCCGGCCTGCTCCGGACCGGCCCGCAAGAAGTCCACCAGCAGCCGCTCGCAGCGGTCCAGCTGCGCCAGCTCCACCGACTCGTCCGGACGGTGGGCGAGGTTGGGGTCGCCGGGGCTGAAGTTCAGCGCCGGGATGCCCAGCGCGCTGAACCGGGCGACGTCGGTCCAGCCCAGCTTGGCGGCCACCTCGCCGCCCAGCGCGGCCACCGCGCGGCGGGCCAGCGGCCGGTCCAGGCCCGGCCGGGCCGCCGGCGCCGAGTCCAGCACGGTCAGGGAGAAACCATCGAAGACCGACCGCAGGTGCTGCTCAGCCTCGGCCTCGGACCGGTCCGGCGCGAAGCGGTAGTTGACGGTCACCAGGCAGCGGTCCGGGATCACGTTGCCGGCCACCCCGCCCTCGATGAACACCGCGTTCAGTCCCTCCCGGTAGGTCAGCCCCTCGACCTCCACCTCCCGGGCGCGGTAGTCGGCCAGCCGCTGCAGGATCGGCGCGGCGGCGTGGATGGCGTTGCTGCCCAGCCACGACCGGGCGCTGTGCGCCCGCCGGCCCTCGGTGCTCACCCCAGCCCGCATGCTGCCCTGGCAGCCACCCTCGACGGTTCCGTTGGTCGGCTCCAGCAGGATGGCCAGGTCGGCGGCCAGCAGCTCCGGATGCTCGGCGGCCACCCGGTTCAACCCGTTGCGGGCCGAGTCCACCTCCTCGCAGTCGTAGAACAGCCAGGTCAGGTCGACCTGCGGCCGCAGCGCCCCGCTGCCGACGTGTTCCAGCACCCGCAGCTGCACCGCCACGCCGGACTTCATGTCCGACGTCCCGCAGCCGTGCAGCCGGCCGTCGGCCAGCCGGGACGGCAGGTTGCCCGCGACCGGCACGGTGTCCAGGTGGCCGGCCAGCACCACCCGATCCGGGCGGCCCAGCTCGGTCCGGACGATCACCACGTTGCCCAGCCGCCGCACCGACAGCGACCCGTGCCGCCGGGCGGCCGCCTCCACCGCGTCGGCGATCCGGGCCTCGTTGCCGGACACCGACTCGATGTCGACCAGGTCGGCGGTGAGCTGGGCCACCGACCTGCTCAGATCCAGGGCGGCAGGTTGGTCGGCAGCTGTGGTCACGGCAGGCAGGTTAGTCCCCGCTCCGGGGGCTCGGGATGGTTAGGGTGTCGAGCGTGACCTCCAGCCCGCACGGCCAGACCAGCACCGCCGCCGACTCTGCCGAAGGCGCGGCCGGCGCGGCCGGCTCAGCCACCGCCTACGGCTTCGGGCTGGCCAGCATCGCCGCCGACGGCTCGGTGCTCGACGTCTTCTACCCCGCCCCGGCACTGGGACGGCCCGGCCCGGACGCCGCGGCCCCCGCCGAGCTCGCCGCGCTGGCCGGCTTCGACGAGCTGCGCGGGGTGCGTACCGAGGTGCTGTTGCGGCAGCTGGAGCTCGCCGCCGCACCGGTCGACGCCGCCGACGTCTACCTGCGGCTGCACCTGCTCTCACACCGGCTGGTGGCCCCGCACGGGCTGAGCCTCGCGGGCATCTTCGGGCTGCTGACCAACGTGGTGTGGACCAACCACGGGCCGTGCCCGGTGGCCGGCTTCGACCAGCTGCGGACCCGGCTGCGGGCCCGCGGTCCGGTCACCGTGTACGGCGTGGACAAGTTCCCCCGGATGGTCGACTACGTGCTGCCGGCCGGGGTGCGGATCGCCGACGCCGACCGGGTGCGGCTGGGCGCCCACCTGGCGGCCGGCACCACCGTGATGCACGAGGGCTTCGTCAACTACAACGCCGGCACCCTCGGCACGTCGATGGTCGAGGGCCGGATCTCGGCCGGCGTGGTGGTCGGCGACGGCTCGGACGTCGGTGGCGGCGCCTCGATCATGGGCACCCTGTCCGGCGGCGGCACCGAGGTCATCTCGGTCGGCCGCCGCTGCCTGATCGGGGCCAATGCCGGCATCGGCATCTCGCTCGGCGACGACTGCGTGGTGGCGGCCGGCACCTACGTCACGGCCGGTTCGAAGGTGCTGCTGCCGGATGGAACCGTCCGCAAGGCGCGGGAGTTGTCTGGGCAATCCGGGTTGCAGTTCTGGCAGAACTCGGTGACCGGGGCGTTGGAGGTCCGGCAGCGCAGCGGAGCCCCGATCGAACTGAACACCGACCTGCACGCCAACTAGAAGAGGGCTATCGAGATCGGACGGAGCGCGGTGAGGGCGAGTCGGGGGCGGCGCAGTGGCGCTGCCCTGCTGGTGGTGGTGGTCGTGCTGGGCGCGCTGGCCTTCGGCGCCCGGACGCTCTGGCGCGCCGCCCAGTCGGTGGTGCGCCCGAACGGTTGCGACTTCGGCAGCTACTCCCTCGACCTCAGCCAGGCCCAGATCGCCTCGGTCGTCGTCGGGGTGGTGCTCCGGCGCGACCTGCCCGAGCGGGCTGCCGTGCTGACCATCGGTGCCGCGCTGCAGGAGTCCAAGCTGCGCAACATCCCGGCCGGCCAGGGTGACCGGGACTCGGTGGGCATCCTGCAGCAGCGCCCCTCGCAAGGCTGGGGCACCGCCGAGCAGATCTCCGACGTCCGCTACGCCACCGGCAAGTTCCTGGACGCGGTGGTGCGGGTGCCCAACTGGCAGGACGACTCGCTGGCCACCGTGGTGCAGACCGTGCAGTTCTCCGCGGACGGCTCGGCCTACGCCCGGCACGAGGAGCAGGCGCAGGCGATCGCCGACGCGCTGTTCGGCGACGCCCCCG
>Ga0326721_10000161_pt1 | contig 27704 bp, 38 predicted proteins | sample SGPome_FD_203951 | JGI IMG/M metagenome (GOLD analysis project Ga0326721, IMG submission 203951) | Soil microbial communities from Southern Great Plains, Lamont, Oklahoma, United States - SGP_1_2016 | ecosystem: Engineered > Artificial ecosystem > Soil microcosm > Unclassified | place: USA...
ACCTAAGGTTTATTACTTTATACGGAGCAGCTTACGCACTCTTCAATACCCTGACCAAGGAAGTCAGTGACAGTCTTTACACGGATGTAGTAGATTGTCTTGATGCCCTTACGCCATGCATAGTTCTGCATCTTGTTGAGGTCACGGGTATTCTGCTTGTCGTTCAGGAACAGGGTCAAAGACATACCTTGGTCAATGTGCTGCTGAGCAATTGCGTAGGTGTCAATGATCTTCTTGTTGCCAATTTCGTAAGCGTCCTTGTACAGGTCAATGTTCTCCGGGGTCATGAGAGGAGCCGGGTAAAGGACTCGTCCAATCTTTCCTTCCTTACGGATTTCTACCTTAGCAGTTGCCGGCAGGATGGAAGGAACAGAGTTGTTGATGTAGGAGATAGAACCTGTTGGCGGGATAGCCTGAAGGTTCTGGTTGTAGATGCCGTGCTCTGCAACCTGATCACGCAACCATGCCCAGTCCTGCTGGGTTGGGATTGCGATGTGGCTGAATACTTCTGCAACCTTGGCAGTAGCAGGCTTCCACTCAGTTTCGGTGTACTTCTTGAAGAATTCACCGGTTGCGTACTTGGAGTTCTCAAAACCATCAAAGGTCTCGTTCCGCTCCTTGGCGATCTCCATGGATGCACGAAGAGCGTGGTATACAACAGTGTAGAAGTACATGTTAGTGAAGTCCAAGCCCTCTTCAGAGCCGTACATGATGCCATTGTGAGCAAGGGCACCGTGCAGGTTCATCGCACCAAGACCAACAGCGTGTGAACGCTTGTTACCTGAAGCAATGGTAGGAACAGCACTGATGTCAGACTTATCTGAAACCTCTGTAAGGGCACGGATGGCAACTTCAATGCTCTTACCGAAATCAGGAGAAGTAATCATGCGTGCAATGTTCAGTGAACCGAGGTTGCAGGAGATGTCCTTTCCAAGCTTGGCGTAAGTCTGGTCATCGTTGACGATTGACCCTTCCTGCACCTGAAGAATCTCAGAGCAAAGGTTTGACATCTTGATGGTACCTGCGATAGGGTTCTGGTCGTTGGCATTGTCAACGTTCAGGATGTACGGGTAACCGGACTGGAACTGAACGTCAGCAAGAACGGTGAAGAACTCACGGGCATCAATCTTCTTCTTGCGAATTTCGCCGTTGTCAACCATGTTGTAGTACTCTTCTGAGATGCTTACCTCAGAGAAGGGGCGACCGTAGACACGCTCAACGTCGTAAGGGGAGAACATGTACATCATCTCGCCCTTTGCGGCAAGTTCGTACGTGATGTTCGGGATTACAACACCAAGTGAGAGGGTCTTGATACGGATCTTCTCATCAGCGTTTTCACGGCGTGAGTCAAGGAAGGTCAGAATATCAGGGTGGTGGGCGTGCAGGTATACTGCACCTGCACCCTGACGGGCACCAAGCTGGTTGGCGTAGGAGAAGGAGTCTTCCAGAAGCTTCATCACGGGGATAACGCCTGAGGACTGGTTCTCAATCTTCTTGATTGGGTCACCCTGAGCACGAATGTCAGAGAGGTTCAGTGCTACGCCGCCGCCACGCTTGGAAAGCTGAAGAGCGGAGTTGATGGCACGACCGATGGCATTCAGGTCATCATCAATGTTGATGAGGAAGCAGGAAACGAGTTCTCCACGCTGCTTTTTGCCGGCGTTGAGGAACGTCGGCGTAGCGGGCTGGTAGCGGCCTTCCATGATTTCTTCCATGAGGTCCATGGCGCGCTCTTCGTTACCGTCACCGAGGTAGAGTGCAACGACTGAAACACGGTCTTCGAAACGCTCAAGGTAACGCTTGCCGTCAAATGTCTTCAGGGTGTATGAGGTGTAGTACTTGTAGGCACCGAGGAAGCTTTCAAAGCGGAACTTCTTCTTGTATGCACGCTGGAAGAGGCGCTTGACGAAAGAGAATGAATACTTGTTAAGGAATTCCTCTTCATAGTAATCGTTCTTTACGAGGTAGTCCAGCTTCTCTCGGAGATCGTGGAAGAAGACAACGTTGTTGTTGACATCGTTAAGGAAGTAGGAGCGGGTTGCTTCCTTATCCTTACCCAGCTTGATGGCACCGGTAATCGGGTCCTGTAGCTGGGCATTGAGCTCTAGGTGCTCAATGCTGTTTTTGTTTTTTGAGGAATGCAGCTCCTCAGTGGCTGTTGTGAATGACATATTTTTTAAGACCTTCTCTGACTCGTTCGACATCTTCCGGGGTTCCCATAAGCTCAAATGTATAGAGCAAAGGGACTTGACATTTCTTACTGATTACAGTTCCTGCTTTGGCGTAATCTTCTCCGAAGTTAATATTACCACTAGCAATTACACCAGCGAGGCTGTTTCGGTTTTTCGCCCGGCTCAGGAACTTCATAACCTGTATCGGGACTCCTCGTTCATTATACGTTGGCGTAATCAGAACGAATGGGTTTTTAATCTCTTCCATAAACTCGCCTTTAACAGGTATCTGCAAGACGTTGTGTTCGTGGTTAAGTTTTTGGACGAACCGATGCGTGTTATTTGACACATTAGAAAAATAAATTATATCAAGCATCGCTTGTGTCCCTTTCGCTTAGGATGCTGAAGCAACAACCAATGCTTCAAGCTTATCAGGTTCAAATCCACTCCACGAGGCATCGTCAGTTACGACAACAGGTGCCTGAGCGTAACCCAGTGACTGAATGTACTCGCGGGCTCCGGGGGTGTTCTCAATGGAGATTTCCTCGAACTCAACACCGTTCTTCTTGAGCTTACGCTTGGTTGCGGTGCAAGGTCCGCAGGCTTCCTTGGTGTATACCTTTACTGCCATGATAATTCCTTTCAAAAGTTGCTAAAAGTTAGGGTTTTGCCTGTTTTTAGGGCAAAAAAATGACCAGACACGATTATCCGTGCCAGATCCTTGAAAATACGTTTCTCGGTTTTTGTGTGTATTCAAGTGTATCATATCTGTTTCTTCAGTCCTCAATATCTATCGGAGATTTTTGCCCCTATGTTGCTTTAAGGAGATGAAGAATACACTACATGTTGTGTTTTCCGCTAGATTTCGGGGATAAAAAATTTTAAAAATTTTTTCACCGTTACTGCATTGAGTAACCTTTTCGCTTCTGTGTCTATTCCATCGTTAAAATATTTGACGTTATGTTTAAAGCGATGCCTTAATTGAAAAATTTCCATTTGGCTTTGGACAGGTCAAAACTTCTTGGCAGGGCAATTTCGGCTTCTGAGTCATTCCTGAAGTCAGCACATTTTGTGCCGGCAGGAAGGGTAAGCGCCATTACGATGCTTCCATTTCGCCCGCCACCAGAGAAGTTCGTTGCAGTCTTCAAATTCGTAGTGGTGGATAGGTATCCATCATCACGGTAAGTACCTGCTTCTATCTGCTTTCTGACTTTACCGCTGTAATCCCGAATGCCCCGGTAAACTACCGTATCTTCTGCAAGCGTATCTTTAGACATGATCTTGTCAAGAGTTGCAATAGCATCCTGATTAAAATAAGTCTTATTACGTAATGCCGAATTGACATCACCATGTGCTTCACCAAAGTACATGAAACTCACCGCATCGGAGTCTTTGTTCCAGTCAGTCTTATCGTCATCAAGAGCATCCATTGCATCGGCAAGATTATTAGCGGTAATTTCGGCAGGACTGTTGCCATAGTCTTTACCTCGGATGAATTTGGAAAACTTACGTTGAAGCATGGGTCTGGCAGCTGTTACTTCTTCTTCATCCTCATCGCCATAATCTTTGTAAGCCATCATGGATTGATCTTTCTGGGATACTTGCATGACGCATGGACCGTTAACATAGGACTCATATCTTATGTGTAGGTTGCCGCTGTCCATGGAAGAAATTGACAGGCTACCGGGTACAAAAAGCCTGTCGCCGGAATTGTTGATATCTTCCAGGCTACTCCGAAGTTCTGCTGCCGTGAATTTTAGCGGTGCCGGCTCGTCTTTTGCCGCAGGTTTAAGATTCTTAGCAGAGTCGTTGATAGATTTGCTGGCAGAATCTTTATCCAGGGCTTTGTAAGCCTGCATGGCTGCTTTTCGTTCTGCCAATCCCCGGTCAAGAGCCTTCTGCAATTTTCCTGCGGTATCCTCACCGGCGGCGATTTTCTCTTTCAGGTATTTCTGACCTTTGGGCGTAGTGAAAAACTCTACTGTTGTATTCCCCAAGTGTTTGCGGGTCCGTTCAATATCTTCGGCGTTACCTTGTTTTTGGGCACGTTCAAAAGCATGCTTACAGCGCTTTAATTGCGCTTCCACATGTTGGCTGCATCGTGGACCGGGGGAGGGATAACACATTCTATTTTACCTACTTGGGTTAAGAAAGGCGGACTGACCCTTGTATCCTAACAATTTAGGGTTTTATTACCGGTTTTTACTGCGTTGGCATCGAATGAGGCTCCCACTAACGAATAGTGGGAGCCTCATTCGATACTTTCATTTGATAAAGATTAGTTTGTTTCTTCAACACCATTATCAAAGTATTCCACGGTATCCTTTTTAGGCTTATGGTACGTCCAGTTAAGCCATTGCCCGGATACTACTGCTTCTATCCTTGGTTTGGTGACGTTCTCGTAAATTCCATTCTCATTATTGGTGCAGAGGATGAAGGTACGTTCAGATTCCTTATCTTTGTCATTCAGTTCCAGAACTGCGTGACCGGTGGAACCTGACCCGGCGAAGTAATCAAGTACGACAGCATCCTTTGGCGACATAGTATCCACAATGAATTTCATGAGGTCAAGGTTCTTGGGGTTATTGAACAGACCCCGTTCACCAAGGATTTTCTCCAAGAGATGGGTGGAGGTTCTGGAAGGGAAGCCAACGATAGAGCGGATTACCTGATCCTGTTTGTCAGCAAGATACAGTTTACGCATAGGCTGTTTTTCGTGTCCCCTTGGACCATCACCAAAAATCACCATGTCATCAGTAATGAGTTGGCGTAGCTTATCTTCTTTCATTCCCCAGCCCCGGGAAGGAATCGTTACGGGCCTGCCGGTTTCCGGGTGGAGGATTTCATACTGTCCACCATTGCCCGGTGCTGAGAGATCGGCATAAGTGTAAAGTCCATTCGCATCAGCGTTGTAGAAGACCTTCATGCGGGCTGTCAGAGGGGCTGTCTTGACCCAGTTCTTTAGTTCACGGGTGATTGCCTCATAGTCATTTTTAAGAGTCTTACGAAGCGTTTTTTCCTTCCTCCGAAGAACCTTGATTCCTTCACGCTCTTTCCGCCAGCTTACCTTTTCCTTGTTGAGAAGGTTAAGGTTCTTTGCATAAACCAGAAGATATTCGTGAGTCGTGGAAATGAGCCGGGCATTGTTCTTTACATTGCCGCCGTCAACAACCATTTGAGCAATAAAGTTCTGCTCACCGAATATCTCATCAAGAAGAATCCGTAGATAGTGTACTTCACTATCGTCTATGGAAACAGCAAGGATGCCGGTGTCTTTCAAAAGCGGAAGGGTCTTTTCAAGGCGTGGACGCATAAAATCAACCCATACCTGATGCTTTGTCTGAGTGCTGTTTTTCTTAAAACAATCCAAATAGGTGAAATTTTTACCTGTATTACCCGTGTTGTAAGGGGGATCAATATAACACAGGTCAATTGAACCCAGATTATCCTTGACTTCGTTAAGAGAGTCCAAGAATTCCAGATTATCTGCGTTATACAACTTGTGATTCATTAATTTTCCTAAATGATAGTTAGAGCCAAGTTTTACCATAGATAATATCGACCGGGGAGGTAAAACTTATTTGATCATATCCCAGTTGACGGTAAAACCAAGTTCGCCTTCGCTTTTCTTAAAGAAGTTGATGCCCATGGCACCTTTTTCATACGTTGCCTCAGGTTTAATGTAACTGGAGTCCAACAGTCCTCGGGTTGAATCAAAATCAATGAATGCAACAGCAACAGAATTTTCAATTCCGCCTACAAGTTTTGCGAACAAGGGGTTGTCGTTAAGCGTTCCTTCAATGATGGGAGAATGTGATTCAATAAGGATATTGCCTTCGCTTTCCTTCATTTTGTACATCTCTTTGATGTCAGGATTCTTAGCGGCTGCATTGCTGAGAATAGCTGTTGCCTTACTTGCATCACCTTCATCAATCTTCAGGGTTCCAGCGACCTTGTTGCCTACACTTCCTTCATTCAATGAGAAAGTGGTTGTCTTGCCGAACATGCCGGGAAGGTCAGCGGGGATACTTGCACCATACTGTTCCAGACCTTTACGCAGTCCGGTCCATTCAGATGAAGTATTGATAAATGCTTCAGGAGTCTCAAGCATTTTTGCAACATCTTTATCAACTTCAGATACGCTGATAGCCATTACCGTATTTGCCGGCGTTTGAGTAATACTTGGTGAAATAGGGTTTTTGGCGAAGAGAGGATTCTCGGACTCACCCCTGAAGATTGAACCGGAAACCGCAATACCTTTTTCTGTAGGCTGTAGTGCAACTGCTGCCTGTGCTTTTGCGGGCAAGGACTGGTTCAACGAATGGGGCAGGAAGGAGGTGATGTTAGCAGAAGGGGTCCAAGCAGACGCAAAAGACTGACCTAGGATTCCTTCAGTCTGAACGGCAAATTTAGGATTATCCGCTAGGGTATTTTCAAAGTCTTCAGCGTACAGAGCAAGAGAGGCTTTGTCACCAGTGACAAGCCAGCGGTTTTTGATGACATAATTACCTTCGCCACAGTTTTCAGCAAGAATTGATTGCTTGCATTCTTCGGATTCCAGGAACTTCTTTGCTTCCCCATTATTATCAAGTGAGTAAATGGTCGAAGCGCCGCCTTCCCATTTTCCTTCCGCAAAGGAAACCCCAAGCCACTGATGGTTCTGACGGAAATCATTGAATTGTTTAGCCTCAGCAAGGAAACTATCAAAGTACTCTGCCTGCGGTGTTGACGGGTCATCTTTACCATCTTTGTTAACTCCATAGTTGCGGAGTTTCTCCATAATTTCAGGGCTAGGAACCGTTGCTATGTTTTCAGGCGTAAAAGTCCGAAGATCAGTAGTATTATCAGGAAACATCCGGGCAGCATCAAGCGCGGAGACAGGTTTAACTACTTCATAAATTCCATATGCGGCTGTTGGCAACAACACTGTCGCGGATACAGCAAGAGCGATAATGCGGTTACGCTTCTTTCGTTGTTGAATACGTTTTTGTCTACGGTTCATAGGGGAATTGGTCTTTGCCTTATTTTTGGAGGAGGGTGATTTCATAGCCTTACCACTATAACATAGGAGAATTAAGGCCTAAATGAGTGCCAAAGACTTCTCCAAGGCAAACTGATACGTCTTGTATTTGATACCATCATAAATTTCAGTGTCAGTATGGATTGCACCATATTTTGACATGAGGGAAATTGAGGCAACATTGTTTTCATAGATTGCACATTCCATAAGGGCGTATCCATGGCTAATGGCTTCATTCATGGCATGCTGTAAAAGAACAGTACCTAAGCCACTTCTCTTAAGAGAACAGTATAATCCTCCCATGTGCGCTATTTCCCCGTTATCCCGATTAAGGTATACAGTCCCTACGATAGCCCCGTTGTTTTCTGCTATGTATATGTGATGGTACGGGTTGTTTATCTTTGAGGAGATATAGGTAGAACAACAGACTTCATCAAGCCACGGCTTGAGATTCGAGCTGATATGAGAACCCCAAACACGGATACCATCAACAGTGAGGTCAAGAATTGCGGGTACATCAGATAGCAGGGCAGGGCGAATAGTAAAATTATGCATGATGATGTCCCTATCGGAAAGTAACATTCCGTAACAACAAATACTGAATGAGGTAATAGGGAGTAATAATACCCAAAAATTCCCATTACCTCATTCAGTTATCATTTTATGTAGTTGTGGTCTTTAAGCCACTTGATACCATCTTCTTTGGATGTGATAAGACCCTCAGCCTGTGCTTTTCGTGCTTCAGGAATAATTTTTCCGTACTGGGTTGTATCATGATGACCCACTGCACGCAACAAATCTCCACTCACCACATCCGTAGTCTTTTTGTTTTGGTCTTGGTCGGCTTTTCTTTTTGCCTCCAGCCATACTTTGGAAATCCCGGATGTACTTGCACTGCCTCTGCCGCCTCGGTCTGCCTCTGCAACCCGGCCCCATGCTTCCAGCGAACTCCCAACGCTTTCCAAACGTTGTGCTAATTTACGCACTGATCTCGGTGTAGGTTCATTAGCGTGGCACATGTGTTCACGTACAATTGCCGGCACTTGGTTCATAACATCTTTGGATGCTCCAATTCGGGTAAGGAAAGATTGAGCCAACGGCATTCCTGTTTCATCATGACCACCGGAACTGATCTTCCCATCCTCATCAATTGTCGTACTTACAGCTTTTCCGAAGTCATGACAAATTGCTCCCATAACAGCAACACGGGTTTCAGATTCATTCAGTCCCTCCTTCCTCGCCCTGAAAGCTGCTACATCTGCTGCTTGCTGAGTATGGATTTCCACTGAGCCTTCAGGGTGCCATTTGGGGGATTGCGGAACCCCACGAATAGCAGCCAACTCGGGGAAATGCTTTTCCCACCCCATTTGATGGATTGCTTCCAGTCCGGCTGACGGCTTTTGAGCGAGAGAAAGGTAATTCCATTGTTCCCAAACTTCCGATTTGGAAATTTCATGGAATCGTGCAGATGCTTCTTCTCCTGCTTTAAGTGTTTCAGGTGAGAGAGGGTAGCCTGAGCGGGCCGAAAGTACGGCTGCATGAAGTGCAAGAGCGGGGCGGCCTGAAAAAGAATCCTGCTTAAGAATAATCGCTTGACTCTTTTTGTCAATGGCAACATATGAGGGGTAGTTACTGGCGAGCGGGTTACTGCCGGTACAACGCCTTCCACCTTCTTCTTTTGTTTGGCACATGATTCTATTCCTTTAAATGATTATGGGTTCTGTGTAATCCTATCAGCAATTACACAGAACCCATAATCATTCAGCTTCCGAATTCGGGATTGGACAGTTCGTTCTTCCATTGCCGTTTACCTGCTGTTCTCAGCTGACCACGCCAATAGCGTTTGTTCTCTCCTTTTGACAGCCCCCAAGTATCCTGCCGGCAGTCCGGGCAGTTACAGGGAGGAAATCCCTTCTTCAGTTTCCACCGGGGCCATGTTTTCCCCAGCATCTTTCCTTTTTTAGCGCTCATTAGTCCCAGTACCCTCCACCGTAGCGGCCGTAGCGGGCATCCTCCTGGAAGTAGAACTCTTCGTCCACCTCTCCGAAGGAGTTGAAGTCCTTGACCGCGTTGGTGAGGTAGCGGGTGCGGGCAGCCCTCATTGGTCCCCAGTAGTAGACTTTGCGGTCTTTCTTCTTGGGGGAGTACCGCCCGAAGAAGTACCCGTGGCCGACCCATTTCCCGCAGGGGCGATCCAGTTCTTCGTGGTGGTTGTAGCGCACTTCCGGTTCGTTGACGGTGCAGTAGTCAGCGTATTTGACTTCTACCCGCTTTCCCCGGGTGTTCACGTACTCGTATTCGTAGCCGAACTTGAGGTGGTCGTGGTGTTCGAAGCGTGCTTCGGTGTGGTCGTTGGCGCGGACCCAGTAGGGGCGGTCCTTGTCAGTCCTTGACATACTCTTTTGACTCCTTTTCGGAGCTTATCTGCGGAGCCTTTCTCCGCTTTTAGATAAGCAACTTAATTAGGGTGCAAAGGGTACAAAGTTTTCATAATAGTCCTTTCATCAGGCGTTTCTTTCATTATACATGGTTTCTTGTATCGCGTCAACATCCGTTAAAGATATTTCAGTGTCCCTTTTGGATGATTTCAGAAGGTTTTTATCCACAGAATTGAAATAATCTGAAATATTCCCAGTTTTTGCGGAACTATTTATTAGCAACGCCTTCGTGCGCCCGATATATCAATTAGAGTTTACTGGGAAACTCTAATGAGCATTAGGAAAATTTTATGGAAGACGCTCGGGATTCGAGAGAAGAAGGTTTCACTCTCCTAGAGATTATTACCGTATGTATCATCATCGGTACGCTTGCTGCTATCGCGTTGCCTTTTTTCATGGGTCAGCGAAAGGATGCTGTTGAGGCGACTTTGATCTCCGATGTCAGGAATGCTGCCATGGAAATGGAAAAGCAGGCTATCTTCTCTGCTACAGGATATGCACCGGAACTACCTGAGACATTCTTTGAAAGCACCGGCAATACTGTTGTCATCGACGCTACCCGGTCAAATGAAAAAGCATATTGCATCATGGGTTTCCACCCCGATTACGAAGACATGTTCATATATTACCACTCAGACAGCAGAAAAGTAACCCGAGACATGGCGACCTGCGGTTTTAAGCCAGTCAAAAGCTTTAATGATTATCCAGACTCAGCCTATATCAAAGCGCCTGCTCCTGAAGGCTATGATGATCCTGAACTCAGGAAGTTTAAAATCTGCCATGCAAACGGTAAAGCCCTTGAACTTCCCCTGCCGGCAATCGTTGAAGGTCACAGCAACCACCATGAGGGTCAAACCCAAGGTCAGCGGGACGCTCACTATGTTGACATTATCCCCCTGATCCCGAACAAATACCCCGGACAGAACTGGACCCTATCAGCCGCTTCGGTGTGGGAGACAAATTGTGCATCAATGACAAATAATGATTACATGCCAAGGTAAATCCAAATAAGTAATCCCCCGTAAGAGTTCTTACGGGGGATTACTTATTGCGGCGCGGGTGGGATTTGAACCCACGGTGGACTTTCACCCACACTAGTTTTCAAGACTAGCTCATTCGGCCGCTCTGACACCGCGCCATCGTTGTAGACTTTCGCCCGCAACAGGTTTTATTCTAGCACAGATATTATCGGTTGTCATCCTGTGAAGAATTATTACGTTCAGCGCTGGATTCCTCTGTTGGAGATTCAGGCTTGGCGTTAATTTCATCAACACGCTCTTTCAAACCCGGGCGGTTATTGAAAAGGTCTATGAGACGTTTGTTCCCATACACAAATCCTTTACGCATATCAATCTCCTTTAGTTGGGAACTTCAGCAACTATACCAAAGCCGGCTGGACAGGTGACCGCAGGAAATCCTCGGCATCGGACTCAGCGGTTCGGTAAGGCCAACCCGTGTGAATTACAGTTTCCGGGTCCGTCTTACGGAAGTAAGCCTGAAGGCTCAAAGACTGTTTCTTCTTTGCTTGAACCTGAAAATCAAACAGTTCTTCAGGTGACAAGTCAATTGCGTACTTCTTTCCAATTTCCCGCAGAACCTTTGCCGCGGCAATTGAGTCAGCGGTAGAGTTATGGGCATCTGTGAGTGTAACGCCGTAGTAATCAGCCATGGCTTCAAGTGTACGCTTACCCTTACGGTAACTGTGGTGCTTGTCAAGAACGTAGGGGTCAACAACCCTATTGAAAGTACCCGAGAAAGTGATGCCATGGCGCTCAAATTCTTTCAGAAACACTGTTGCGTCATACTGGGCATTGAAGATAGCCATCGGGAAACCCTGTGCTTCCCACTTCACCAAGGAGTTGGCTACTTCCTGCAACGCAACCTTGGGGTCAAGACCCTTTTCCTGAACCATCTCATTGGTAATTCCATGAACTTTGGTGGCTTCGGCGGGAATCTCAACGCCGGGATTGATGAGCCATTCCTTGATAACAGGAGCAGACCCATCAGGGTAATCAACGACCATAGACACGGAAACAATGAGGGCAGTGCTTGAATCCTTTCCGGTTGTCTCAGTGTCAACTGAAAGGAAAGGGCGGGTGTAAAAAGCATTCTGCTGCGTCATGTTCTTATCTCTCATCATAGTGTGAATTAATTAGTTCTTGGTAACAACGTTACATAAATAATATCGGTAAAAGTATCCGCTGTCAAGCCGAAAACCAATACAAATATTATCTATTTACCCCTATTCTACACTATCTTCAATTTTTACGAATGTAGCCCGCTTTTGAGGGCGGGCTACATTCAAAACGGTATGACGATCCGTAATTCAGACCCTCCCTTGCCGGGCACCATCCGAGGATGGAACGAAGCTGTGTTAAAGGGTAACACCGGTGTTTCTATTGTGGTAGAACCTGAGATTCATCCACTATGTTTTAGGGAACCACATCCTTGCCTATCATGATTCGCAACCTGTCAGAGCAAGTCTGCCGGTTTTGCGTGACGCGCGCGGAAGTCGCAGGAGTTGAACCTGCAAACGGGCATCCGTCACTAAGATATCCTCAGCGCCCCTCGCCACATGGGGTTGGACTTCCAGAAACATATATCAGGTAGAGGGACTCGAACCCCCGCTCATTCTCCCGTAGCCGAGAGCGTATCAATCCTTCCAGATACTTTTACCTTCCATATGCCATGCCCATTCTCGTTTCCGAACACCGGGACGAAGGCTGGGCATAGCCTCCGGTGTATCGTAGTTCATCCTTACCAGTGGAATCACTCTATGCTGCTCAGGTGGTACCTACCTGCTGGCGCGCATTTTCCGGTATTTCACGGACATCTCTATAAAATTGTGTCAGGAATACGGGCCGGTAATGGCTCATGCCCTAAAGCAAGTCCGCAGAGCGACCCGTATTCCTTTTGGAGTTCTGTGCTTACGGGGGAAGTCACCTTCCAACACACTCACCCTGTTGTCCTCGTTGTCTGCATGTCAACTTGAACGGGTAACAGAACCCAGTCTCAGCACCATAAACCATCAAATACCGTCATGCAAAACGGCTCCGGTAGAGGGTGTTCGACTTATGTAACATTTATTGTAGCACATATTTTGGCAGAATAACATATTTATCTAGTCTAACTCTTCAGCAACCAAGTAATCTCTGAAAATATCAAACGTTCCATATTGAATAACCGCTTGATTTACCCGGTACTCATCCAGCCACTCCTGAAAGATGGAAGACCCGCTCGGCTTGGTCTTCAACAGGGCTGTGCGGGCTTCTGCTGGACTGGGAGCATTTAGTGCAACAACCTGTTGCAGAATTAATTTAGATCGCTTAAAATGGAGTACAGGCGTTTTGGCATAACCGGTAGCCCACCATCGGGCAGTCCGTTCAGAAACTCCAAAGATGCGGCCGACTTGACTCCAGGTTAGACCGGAGAGGGAATGAATTTGGTTAATGCTCAGGGCGAACTCACTGAGGGTTATTTCTTCCAACACCACACTCCATTGTCAATTGAATAGGAATTAGAGAATCCCGCTGGCAGGGTTTTCGCCTGCACTGAGTCCGTTTCCGGATACCTCTGCATTTTGGGCTACAGCGGTTCTCTCCTTATTATGAAACTCGCACGCAACCCGCCCGTTCCGGTAAGAACGCCTATGGAGTCGACCATAGATGCTTCCACTCCTTCACGGTACCACCCGTAAAGGCATTCATAACGTGTGACTGACAGGGTTCGAACCTGCAAGAGTGCCAGCGCCGAAGCCGGCAGTGTCCTACCTAACGGACTCCAGCCACGAGGATGCATTGGATTTTCGGCTCCGTTGCAACCTCATATAAAAATATTACCACAGGTTTTTTGTCATGTCAACCTGAACCTGTAAATTAATCCAGAACCATTGGCAGCCAGACAGTCTGTGTGTATTCATACAGACCTTTCTTACGGATAATAATGGCCTCTGCCTTGTACTTGCCTGTTTCTACCAGATAATCAAAATCGCTCTGTGCTTCTTCTTTCGTTTCATAAGGGCCATGAATCTGCCGCTCGCTGGTATCCTGCACATCACAATCGCTAATCTCATCCCAACGGTAAGTAGGTAAAGCATGAATAAAATATCGTGCTTCCCGCAGGGTATAACCTTCCAAGGGGTCATACTCTACTTTTGGTGTCCCTCTGTCAACTTTTGCCATTTTCATCCTTCGTACGAACAATTGATATACCGGCAATTTTAGCATGGTGGGTTCAGGGCAAAGAGAAAGCCCGGCACGATATGCGCATATCGTGCCGGGCTTCAAAAGTCTCCTTCGTGGTCAGCCAGAGGTTTCGCGAGGAACATGGTGCCACCGGAGTTAAGGAGTCAGAGGTTCGGGAGGAAACATGACATACCTTGCAGGTGATCGGCAGACTGGCCCGGTTTGTTCCTAAACTTTACAGAAAAATTATTCCTGAAGCTAGGCACCGGGCTGAAAATCTCTCTGTACCGCCTGCCAACTGATACAGAATGGCTCTTGTGAAGCAGGTCGAGCAGACCGCAATGCACTCAGTTGAACGACTTCACTTCATCCAACCTTCTCTAATAAGAGAACAATTTCGTAGATATGGGCTCGGTTATCTCAAGCCTGCGCTCATAATGCTACTCCCGTTACTGGAAGTCATATCCACTAAGAAATACTATAGCATAGATTTTGGATACACGGAACCGTGATTAGGATTTATTACCTAATGTTACAAAGTGCTACCGACGAACTCTGAGGTAGTAGGTGTTCCTGCCATTTCCAACATTACGACCACGATAACTAGGCGTAAGGGCATGGCAGTTAGGGCAGATGACTTCTAGATTAGATGGGTCATGGTTTTCTCCGTTTCCATCAATATGATTGATTTCTAACACTGATTCACCATCAACTGGATGCGGTGTATTAAATCCGCAGCCGGGTCTTGTGCAAGTATAGTTTGCTTCTTTTATAAGATAAGGGCGGATTATCTTAGAAAGCGATAAGTCAGTTCCACCCCGCCATTTTCCAGAAAGCCACGCTTCTATCTTGGATTGTCGTAGAAAATCTGTGTAACAATCAACACAATATCCTGTTCGGGAGAGTTTACTAATGGAACAGTTACAACTCTTGCACAGAGTAGTGGTATTTATATTAGCAGCTGAAATCCTGCAAGAAGTAGAACAGTACTTTTGATTCCACCGGAACGGAATAAAATTTTCAGAACAATGAGAACAAGTCAGGTTAGGTGCTATTCTTCTATTTGGCTTACGTGGGGTACTCAAAGTGCTAGAAGTCTTCACAGAATCACAGCTATCGCAATATTTCAATCGCGTTATGACTGGGCTATCGCACGTTGCACAAATTCCTTCAGGTTTACGCTTAGGAACCTGCGTATTGTTCACTTTAGCAGCGCAAGATCTAGAACAATACTTTTTAGGGTCAGATTCTACTCGTACAATGAAGTCATTTGAGCATTCGGTATTACCGCAGAGCCTGACTAAATTTTTAGCCTTCCGAGATGCTTGATGACATACAGAAGTACAGAAAATTTGAGATTTCTTCTTAGGTTTAAAATCATTTCCACAATAGCCACATATAGTTTCGTTCATGACTAATTATACCATTGTGTCTTTAATACACTAGAACTCATTATGGGTACCCCCTGCGGGATTCGAACCCGCGACCTTCCGATTAGAAGTCGGACGCTCTATCCAGCTGAGCTAAGGAGGCACAAAGGGCGATTAACCCTTAATAAGGAAATCCTACCATAAAACAGGTATTCAATCCAGCGGAAGCGGGGAGATTTGAACTCCCGGCACCAATTACTTGATGCAACAGATTAGCAGTCTGCCCCTTTCGGCCGCTCAGGCACGCTTCCATTTGGAATCATTGATCCCAGTCCGCCCAACAGGATTCGAACCTGCGACCTCTTCCTCCGGAGGGAAGCGCTCTATCCACTGAGCTATAGGCGGCTACTAACTTTTGTTCCCCAGACTGGATTCGAACCAGCGACCTTCCGCTTAGGAGGCGGACGCTCTATCCAACTGAGCTACCAGGGAATATGCTAACAAAAGTTAACTACGTTGTTTTATCCTAACATGGATTTTCCAAGAAAGCAACCCCTGATGCAAAAACCAGTGTAATGTTGCTGACTTTATCTGGAAGGACTAACCAGACGCATTTTCAGGACACTCATCCTATTGGCACCGAACAGAATCAAAACTGTTACGATAAAGAAAAGCGATGCCCACGCCGGTCCGAGAGACATTCCAGTAGTAACACTGAGGAAAATCATAATAATGCCGGCAATCGTAAGAATCCACTGAACAGTAGTAACGACAAACCGGACAGGATGGATGAGAGCGTAAGCGGCTAAGCCGACCAACACTATGATAAGTCCTATAATTAGAACGCCCATATCCACTCCTTATATAGAGGATAAATAGAATTGTATCATATCTCTCATTTTTATTCATTTCTTAGTCACAAAACCTGTCAAATGCAGTTAAGCATTTGATATCATTGAATGCAAATAGTTTATCTGGGAATTGAAATACCTCCGATAAGCAAACAGAACTTACAACCGTTACAAAAGGAATGTTATAAATGAAATCAACTCAATGGGTGAAACTGGTACTGCCATCTTTGCCAACGCCCTTTAAAGTCCCGCTCACCGAACTTGAGCAACTTTCCCTATGGATTGGAACGGTTCTCACCGGCATTGGTGCAGGGCTTTTCCTCATCAACCATCCTGTATGGGCTATTGCTTTCGGGGGAGTAGGACTTCTGATTCTCAGTGGCGGAATTATCGGTTACCTGAAATTCCTTGCCGGCGTGAGGAAGAATAAAGCTGATTTCTTTGATTTCATACGTGAAAATGTAGAAAAAGAAACCGGTGTGCGCATGAAGAACAGTACCATCGCCCTCATGTGGATGGAAGGCCCCGTTAAGAGCAAAGGTCACAAGTTCTTCGCTGAGAGCCGCAAGGGTAAAGAGTTTACCGTAAAAGTCTACTAAAGCGTACGCCACAATTGAATATCGCAGGATGCTCTGCTGTCTACCAGTAAAGTTTCCAGATCCATCTCAAGCCTTTCCCGGGTATAAACCATCTCGGGGAAGGCTTGATTTATTGCAGGAGAAGCCCGCAAGTAAATATCCTCAGCAGAAGCCCCGGAAGGCATCATCCCATCAATAGTACGCTCGACCACATTTACGGTGAACTCATAGTATTCACGGCTTAATTCTGCTACAGTCTTGCTGGCTTGGAAGGCCATATCATCTTTCAGGTATACAACATTGTCTCGCACGGTTCTTCGGCACGGGGGAGAAGACCCCTGTAACTAAAGAAGCAACCAGCGTGCAAACATCTGCACACTGGTTGCTTTACCGAGCAGTCGACGGGACTTGAACCCGCAACATCCTACTTGGAAGGAAGGCACTCTACCAATTGAGTTACAACTGCATTGATTGATTTTTCATGGCCCAATCCAGCCACTTGTTACAGTATATACTATCGGTTAATTCAATCAGACTCCAGCCTTATGCTTGGAAAGACCCAAAATCTAGATAATGCTTCCCCAAATAGCTGGTCCAATCTCAGACTCGTCAAAACCTAATGCGTCAACTAATGCAAGTAACGCTTTATTCTCCTCTGGAGTGGGGCGTATGTTCTGATTAACATTGAACGCCGGGAAACTGTTGCCATCCCTCATCGTCAGTGTACGGAAGGTAGAAGGGGCAAAGAAAACAAGTGATTCTTCAATACTGCCTGAAATCTGATCAAACGAAAAATCAACAGCAATATGTTCGCCAAATGCCTTTTCAAGTGCTTCCTGAATCGGAACTTCCACATCACGCAGAGTAGCATCATCATCAAAGAAAACGTCCATGGTATCCTCAGCGAACTGGGCAAAGAATGAAAGCAGCGTCATATCCTTCTTCGTAACGATAACCCCATGGGCAATACTTAACAAATAATCTGTACTCATTGGTTTCCTGTCTTTGCGTTTTGATCTATTAAATGAAAATAAGGTTAGGTTAGTCCTGCGATGTTACGCTATCTCAGCCCAAATTACCGGACCCGGCGTAAGGTCAATTCTGGCGAGTTTCAAGAAAACATCCATTTCGATATCTTCAAGAATTTCAGGCTCCATGTTCTGCTCCATCACCGAAGCCGAAAGGTTTACTGTACCTGAAAAGAAATCAAACACCTGATAGGTAGAAGGAGCATAGACGATGATAGCAGGGTTGGGGGAGTCATCAGTGTTATCTATAGCAAGGCTAATCGCAGGCTTTCCCTCGCCCTGAAAATAGGAACTCGCAGAGAGAAGATGAAAACAACCATGCAGATTATGGTTCTCTGTGAAAGCATGTTTATTCTCATCAACAAAAACAGCAAGTTTACCCAAATGCTCAATGCCTAAAACCACGCCATAAGCAACAGATACTTCCAAATGTGTTCCCATACGTTCACGCCTTCTGTGTTCTCTTCGTAGATTCTCCTCATACAGCATAACATCAAATCAGGAGATGTTACTCCAGATAATCTGCCGAGGATACGCATTAATGCCTGTCATCTCACAGATTTTGTCCAGTGCTTCCTGCTCATCCCACATCGGAAGATTCTCACCAAGCACCGCAACGGATTCCTTTGTCTCAAGGAACTTAAACTCACGTAAAGTAGAAGGATAATACAGCACAATAGCAGACTCAGAGATATCGTTGTATTCGTTACTTGCCAACGTTATACGTACTTTATCGCTCAAAACCGGCACGGCTGAAAGCTCATCAAAACAATCATGTACATTGATGTAATCAGAATCCTCAAAGGGCTCTGTCCACGCATCATCATCCAAAAGGATAGCAAGGCTTCTTATCTGATCATCAGTAAGAATAAAACCGTTTGCCACCGACACCTTATAGAATGCACGCATCATGTCCCTATCTGTGTATATAAAATAAAGAGCCCCTTGCAGGAATCGAACCTACGTCTTCTGCTTACGAAACAGACGCTCTACCACTGAGCTAAAGGGGCCTGACGCATCCTGTTGGCTCCACCGTCCGGTAGAACTCCAACCCAGCCTCACCGTCCGGTGAGAATCTGCCCCGGTCCCACTGTCCAGCGGGAATCCGAGGGGATACTTGAAAACTCCCCGCAGGAAGTCCCGTTCCCCGGGCGGGATTTGAACCCGCCGGCTAAACCGCAAAGTTTAACCGAACCAACACAAAAACCGGGGCGAAGAGGGATAAACCCTCCAGATACTACTTTACTTCTTCTTTGACATAAAGTGTTCCTCAATTATAGCAGAGTCATTCAGGTTTCGGTTGAAAAACAACCGAAAAGAGAAATCACTCACATGGGAATACTTTTGACGCAAGAACTTCCTACGCTCGTCCCGCTCCTTGCGGTTCACTTCATCCAACGGAATGAAATGCGGACTCTGGTCATTACGTCCACTCCACCATTCTTCCAAAGCCTTTGCGTACTCCGAGGAAGAAATGAAGCTGTAGGAAGCAATAGTGTCACTGGAGAACCTCTCAGCCAGTCGGGAGTCCATTCCCTGCGCAATTCCGAACTTAACCAGTTCAGCAGCAGAATCATTCTGTCCACGCTCGTACCACTCAGTGAAATCATAGCCATCCTGAGGCACTGTGTGCGGGCTGTAGGGGTTAGCACCGGAGAACCAGTCCTCGGATGCCTTCTCCATCTTAGAGGGCGTTAGAATGGCACCCTCCATTTGCCAAGCAATATCAGAAGCAAACTCCTGAATCATCGCAGGGTGCCAATCAGAGAAGTTCTGCCGGGCATACGCCTCAGCGGCACCCCACCAATCCTCAAAATCCCAGTTGGTAGGGCCGAAAGTATCTTCACCGTCATAATCGCCGGCAACAGTCTCCATTTCACTCATATTCATCCTATTCTCCATTTAGCTGTTGACGCGGTTCCATACCACCATATCAACAGGCTTCTCAATTTCAAAGTCCTGAAGGAAACGGTTCAACTGGCGAAACTCCTCATCCGTCACCTTCAAAGAAGAAAATTCAAAGGCTCCGGCGATAGGTTCAAATCCCTTGCCGGAGAAGATATCAAAATCCTGCACAGTGGATTCAATTGCTACCACCAGAGAATTGCGCTCATCCTCATCGCCAACGACATAAATTCCTGCCTCATGAGCAGAAAGGAGGCGGTATCCATCCTCAATCGGGTAATTGGAAAGATACTCATCCACCCGTGCGTATGCATCAGTATCCTGCTTACGGATGACAACACCCATTCCTGCATACACTTCAAGATTCATCATGTGTTTCTCTTTCCTCGTTAATGTTTATTGGGTGACGTAATTCCAGATTACCACATTAATATCCTTATTGATGCCAAAATCTTCGCAGAACTTCAATATCTGGCGGCGGTGGTCAGGCTCAATATCCGTAGGAGAGAAACCCCATGTCCCAGCCTCCATTTCATAATTTTGATCCGGGAAAAATTTGAATTCAGTGACTGTCGCATCAATGGTAACAACAAGAGCATGGTCTTCATCATCAGATTCATCCCTATACGTTCCTGCCTTATGAATAGAAAGAGCAGGGTATTTGTTATCTGCCCTAAAGCCAACCGCAGTACTTACATCAACAGAAAGATTCTTGATGTAATCCAGAAGTCTTTGGTACAAATCAGTTTCCTGTTTACGGATAATAACTCCAAATGCACCCTGCACATACATGCATACGTCAGATTCCATGTCCCACTCTTTTCTTCATTTCGTTCATTGTCTTGCAGACCATTCTACTGCATGATGAAATAGGGAACTCAAGTTTTAGCGGATGCAATTCCCAAGGATTACACTTGGGGTTTTCTCAATACCATAATCCCCACAGAACTGAAGGAGTTGCTTGTAAGCATTGGTGGAAGCGTCAACAGCAGGGAACTCCACAGCGCCTGCAACAGAGTTGGGATCTGCATAAGCATGGGTAGGGTTCATGTCCTGAAAAGTATGACGGATATAAACGACATGGGCATTACCTGACTGGTCAAAACCATCAGCAAAGACTCCAACAGGAAGAAGATTCAAGAAGCGATAATTGGCATTGAATTTCTCAGCCCAAACATCCTCATCCAAGCCCCACTGGTCGTCAACGGTGATTTCAGCGAACTCATACAGCCGGTCCAGGACATCGACATCTTCAGGGCGGATAATCACACCAACCGCTGCGAAAACAAGAGGAGACGGACGCTTAGGCGTTCCTTCACTTCGGCCATTAAGTCTAAATTCTGCCATGGAGAAGGCTCCTTCTTGAGTCGTTATGTGTTATGAAAATATTAGCGGAGAGCAGAGAACTCGAATCCCAGAGCGATTAAACTCCCAAACGATTAGCAATCGTTGCCACATTCCTCATGGGTTTACTCTCCGTGGAAGTCTTCGATTCGAACGAACAAGCCTGACCAAACTTCAGGAACCCCCGCAACACACCCGCCTCGCATAGTCTTCTCAGATGGATCACTTCCATCTCCAACTACACTCATCCCTGTGGCGTTAACCAGTCCAGACATTCCAGTAGCGTGTTATTACCGTTCATAAAAGTTTGCAACCTTCCATGAATACACCCGGACTCGCTGACAAAGAACAAACTTTCGTTATTCTCTCTCAGCGAGACCGGCTATAGAACCGTGGAGGTCTCCGGGATCGAACCGGAATAAGTCCTGACCAAATTTCAGGTAACCCCCGCAACACACCCACCTCGTGATTTCATCAACAGCGTACATACGTCCGCCTCCAAAAACACTCATCCCTGTGGTGTTAACCAGTGACATTCCAGCAGTGTGTTATTTGCCGTTCATGAAAGTTCGCGACCTGCCATGAATAAGAACGCACCGTATATCAGGAACGCCCTCAGAACCGTTTATAACTATACCATACGATTTACGGAAAAATCCATACTTGCCCGAAAAATTTTCCGGGAAGTTCTATATTACGGCGTAGGTTCCCATGTTGAGTGGGTATCCCAAGTGTTCGCACCATAATTGCTGCATGAGAACCCATTTTGGTTACCCTGCACAATTTTGCCGGCAGGAGAAGAATAAATCCAGTTAGTACTCCACTGGTCACCACCAAGATGCCGGGATTCAATACAATAATCCTTATGTGTCCCCGTAAACGTCAAACGGACATCAGGACTCTTGCTAATAAGCTTTTTGATTTCGTTAATATCAATTCTGGGAGCATTTGGGTTCTTCACAAAGAAAGTCTCCGCAGCAATCGTAGCATTATGCAAATCCGATTTCGCCACCGCATCATTTGCTGACTTACGCTGGTTCAAGAATGCCGGCACCGCAATAGCAGACAGGATGCCAATAATCAAAATGACGACAAGGAGTTCAACAAGCGTAAAGCCTGATTCCTTGTCATCCTGAATTGGATTATGAAGATGCAACATTGATGCCGTTCCTGAAGATGCCGGGAGAATAAACATTGGTAGATATACCAACAATATTTATCGGACATCAGCAGGGTAAGCATCCGCAAGGCTTGGATTACGCTTGGTCAACCTTCTGCAAAGTCTTCGTATCGTAGCCATGTTTGCGGAGGTACTTCCTGATGGCATTGTCAGACACTCCCAATTCCCGCCCCAGAGCCGTGTAAGAGGTCGTACGGAGCCGGGTGGCTAGTTCCTCAGGTGCGGGCCAGACGATGCGTTCCTGAGCCTTGTGGAGGCATTCGGAGCATTGGTTGGCATCATGAGTAATTTTGTTACCGCATTTACACAACTTCTGGTCACGTCTCTTATAAGAACGTTTTTCTGCTTTACGCTTTGCTCGCTTTGCGGCTAACTTTGCAGTACGGCAATCTTGGCAGGTGCTGGAGGCAGAAAGCTTCTTTCCATTACATTCGGGACATACCAAATCTAATTTAGGGGAAAAACTGCTTTTTGCTCTTCTCCATGTTGGAGTTTGAGAGTGACAATTAGGACAAAGCAATAAAAGGTTAGACCTCTCGTTGTTCTGATTATCTCCGTCTACGTGTTCCAATTCAAGAGTTATTTGCTGACCTAGCCATTCAGTGTTCTCGCATCTTTGACATTGATGACCACGTTCATGAATTAGGTGCTTTTTCAGTGTGTCTCGTTTTGGACTCTTTGCTATCAGCTTGCCCTTGTTGTGGGGAACACGCTCAAAATGAGATACGTCTAGATTAAGGTTAGAGATTTTCATTCTTATAGTGTCGTAATTCGCACCTTTAGGAAGAATGCCAAGATTTCTGCATACTTCTGCAATGCTTTTAGCATTAAGTACGGCTTTACGGTACTCTTCATCAGTAAAATTATATCTGCCCATAATTAATTATATCACAATGCATTTTGAGTTCGGAGTGAAAATACCCCTTTATTTAGTAGGCCAGACGGGGATCGAACCCGCATTTCCGTATCAGGGAAAATTGCTTTTAAGGCAACCGCGTAAACCAATTTCGCCACTGGCCCATATTAAATTGTTGTGTACCCCCACAGAGACTCGAACTCTGATGTCATTTCTGACAATCGCTTTTGAGGCGATCCTGTAAGCCAATTCCAGCATAGGGGCCTATCATTTTACAACTTCTATATCTTACCACACTTCTAACAACTATTTGTACCGCAGAAGGGAATCGAACCCTCGTCATTCGGTTATGAGCCGAACACTTTACCATTAAGCTACAGCGGCCTGAGGAATATCCTTGACCTTCTGTAACCAATGGTTACGAGTGAAGGCTTTAGATTTCCTGACTTGACAATTTGATGGCTTTTGCAAACTCCATCATGTCATCACCGTGGTACATTTCTACTTTACCACGGACGTTGCGGGTTACGATCCAGTCGGGACCGACCGCTTCCACAACCCGGTCATCATAGGAGTCACGACCGAACCAGCCGAAGCAGAACCCAATAACGGGGTCGCCTACTTTGATGCCGTGTTCCATGATGTTCTCCTTGTTGTTTGCCTGTTATGTGTAAGTTGTGTGAGCAACTTCCCCGTAAGCCGGTTGCTCGCGCTTACCCTTTCTCTTACGGAGTCTTCGGGGTTCGCTGGTGGTTGCAATGTTATCACTTGAAATGTGCATCGTCAACCGTTATAAAATTTTGGTGGACCAACCTCGCCGCAAGCCGGCTGGCCCGACATACTTCCCTCTTACGGAGGCTCTAGAAGAAGCACGCTGTTTTACCGACAGTACCCATGGGTCTTGATTGTATACGACTGCCGGATTCTATTCAATTATTGTTTACTGATGTAATCAGTAGTGAACAGGGTGGGATTCGAACCCACGCGGAAGTTTTACCTTCCCTTAAGCATGGAGCGTTTAAACTCCACCCATTCTCCTTCGGCCTCTTGGGTGTACCTGTTCACCCACTATAACACGAATGCTACAGTGAGTCAAATAATCATTTCTGATTATCAGAGTAGGGACAGCGGGACTTGAACCCGCGACATTCCGGTTATGAGCCGGGCGCTCTAACCAGCTGAGCTATATCCCCACACATCCTCACGAGGAGGAAGTGATGTTTACATGGTTTACTTTACCACATAAAATTCTTTTGTCAAACCATCAAATTTTGTTACGTCGTACCCGGCTCCGGAGTTGAACCGGGAAACCTTTCGGCACAGAACATGTTATAAGCATGCGTGGGGCTACACCTCTCCCCTCAGCCGGGCGTGAAATTAGTTTTCGTCCCGGTATGATATGAGGTCAATGTAGTGGCGGTTCTTTGCCAGCATTTGGATGTACTGCTTCATTCGGTAGGGAGCAGAGACAACTACAATGTCCTGTGCCTTACGTACGCTAAGAATCTGCTTGGAGAGTTCATCGGTGAAGCTTGGCGTGATGTCATCTACATTTGAGGCATCCACAATGACAGTCTTGCCTGTCAGGTCTTGTGGCATGTGGTCAATGAACAGTTCAACCTGCTGCCTCGTATTGGGCTTTACAGGCAGAGTCACGGTGTATTCAGTGGCTTCTACTGTTGCTTGCGTATTCATGCTTATATCCTATCATATAAAAGTGGAACGCTTCTGCGTTGGAGAGTTCTTCTATAAGTTACGACTAAGAGTTTGACCGGATAAAACTGTTCAGGCTCATAGCACTTGCAGGAGTATGGCTTTCCTGTGCTTTCTTCCATACTTCGGTGAAGAGTTTCCTGTTGGGAAGAGTAACGTTCAGGTCTTTACTTCCTTCGTTCTTGATGGTCAAAGACTTTGCAGAACGAATTTCAAGAATCTGAGTCCGGGCTTCGTACACGAAGGCAGGTTTCGCCCATGGGTTTTCGGAAGTATCAATAACGACATGGCTGTTTGACAGATCCTCCGGAAGTTCTGCGATCATTGCCGTTGCTTGTTCTTGTGTTTCTGCATGAGCTGGAATGTTCAGTGTGTATACAGCCTCTTCAGAGTTTACTGGTGTGGTCATGGTTCTTTCCTATCAGTTAGAAGGCTTTTGTTGTCTTAGGTTTTGTGGTTTCTAATCCTGAAAGGATATCCGATCCGCAAAGTAGCGGTTGCCTGCGGAGAGTTCAACCCACCGGCGCAGGTTGCCTGTTTCGCTTACGACGGTCAGGGACTTGGCGAGCCGGACTTCCATAATTTGCATGCACAGTTGGTCTACGAAGCCCTGTGAAGATGCTTGGTTCTCGGTGGCATCAACGATGACGTTGGCGTTGGACAGGTCATCGGGAAGTTCTGACACCAGTTCGTCGGCACCGCTTCGGGTACCAATCAGGCGGGGGAGCGTGATGGTGTATTCGGCTGTCGTGGTTTCTGCTGATGTCGTCATGGTTCCAGTTTAGCATGTTTGGCGGGGGAGTGCAAGTCATTGGATAAAGCGATACGACCCACAACATCTGTTATGAGCCGTATCAGTGGAAAGAGTGCCTAGTGCGAGGGGTCTGCATCAAAGGGGCGTTGTCTCTTTCCTATGCGAAGAGTTAACTTCCTGCATGGGAGTAGCATTTGGTTTCTCTTCTTATCAGAAAGAGTGCCTAATACGTTGCCGAATCAGAGGGGCGGTATCTCTTTCCTGTATTTTGTTACCGTACGTCAAACCTGTCATTACGTGGAGACCTGTACGGTGGTGGGATATTAGACTTTATCCCGGTATTCCGTGGGCACAGAGGGACTTGAACCCCCAACATCCTGCGTGTAAAGCAGGCACTCTGCCAATTGAGTTATGCGCCCATGCCCTGCCAGTTTGAGTCTGGCGCTCATTTTTGCCATCTCCGGGTCAGAGATATGAAATACTGCATGCATTCAGTGCTTCATCCGGGGTGCAATGCCCGCATGTTTCCACGCTACATTGGCCTGACCGGGGTTCGTAGTTATTATCCTACCATATACATCTGCTTTTTAGTGTATTTTGTTGAATATTACTTTTTATTTCTTATGACTTTTTGTGCAGAAAACTTCCCAGCAGCGCTTTATCATGGGCAAGTTCGAACTGCCATCCCGGAACCTCGGGATGTTTTGCTTTGAGTTCTTCGTATCGTTTTTCCCGACTTTTAATATTCTCCTCTTCCAAAGGAACATGGTGTGGAGAGAATTGGTTTTTCCCTGATTCCCATTCCTGAAGAAGTTTGGGAAAGTACATGCTGTGAAGGTAGGCGAGGGAGATTCCCCGTTGCAGGGAAACATCAAAAGAGAATCGGGCCGCTTCGGGGAAAGACATCCCCACACGTCGTGCGTCGAAGTAAAGTCCTGCTTCGCGTACCTTTGCCTGCCGGCATTGCAGATAGCGTGGTGCTAGACGCTTGTTGCCTGTGTAGTGTTCACTATAAGGGTTTGAACCTAGAACCCAATTCAGGTATGCCTTTTCAAGGGTTAGTTCTGTCGCTATTTCATCTTCACTTTCCCAAGCAAGGTCTGTAGCCATCCTGCGTGCTGATGCATAATCCATACCAAGGTTCTTCTTGGCATATTTGAATGCTGCAAGTTTCCAATCACTGAATGTGCGACCGTAATATTCCATGAGTTCCTTTTCTTGTTTGTCCAGTGGATTAGTGAAACAGGCCATAACCACCGGCGAGTTCAACTGCTCCATACCCGCCAAGCAGAATACCTTGGGTTTTAACTTCTTTCCATGTAAAGTTATCAGGCATTCCGTTGAAGAACATGTGGCAGGTTATATAGAAATAATCCTCTGTAATGATACGTGCATCATAGTCTTCTTCAAGATCGTATCCGTTGAGGAGGTAAGCATCCAAACCGTCTGCAACCATTGCTTGAATCACTTCAAGGGGAACACGGTTATCTTCGTAATCTTCGCACAGATGCTCAAGGGTGATGCCGTATTTCTTGCAGTTCTTTTTGTAGTTTGCGGCAATCATCTCAAGGGTGAATTCAGCAGGAACAGCGACTCTGTATTCTTTGGTTTTACCATGTCCGTCATCACTCCAGTCGCCAAGGTTGATTTCAAAGATGTTGCAGTCCGGATGCGCCATGAAGGATCTACTTTCTGTAAAAGATGAGTGTTCTTTCTATAGTATACCTGATTAGTAGAAAAGGCCGTATCCGCCGCTGGACTGAGTGGCTCCATAGCCACCAAGGAGAATACCCTGCGTTTTGATTTCATGCCATGTGAAGCCAGCGGGCATTCCATGGAAGAACATGTGGCAGACGATGTCAAAGAAGTCATTTGTATAAATCTCTGCCATTTCGCCATATTTATCTACATTCTTAACGATGGAGGGATTAAGGCCATCTTTCACCATTTTGCGAAGAGGGTCAATGGGGAAGTTGCGGTCACCATATCCTCCACAAGGTTGCTCCAGAGTGATGCCATATTTTTTACAGTTGTTCTTGTAGTTTTCGGCAATCATTTCTTGGGTAAACTCGCTGGGAACGGCAACCCTGTGTTCTTCTGTCTTGCCATGGCCGTCATCACTCCAGTCGCCAATGTTGATTTCAAAAATGCTGTAGGGAGGAGTCATCATTAGGCATACTTTCTATAGTGAAGGTGGTGTTTTCTCTTCTCTAAGTATATCTAAAAGGGGATCAGAAAGCAAGTTATTGGCCGCCTCCGGGGTAATCGAATCCACCAGTCTCCACCCCTAATTGGGTGACGCTTTACCTTTA
>Ga0326721_10000162_pt1 | contig 27685 bp, 29 predicted proteins | sample SGPome_FD_203951 | JGI IMG/M metagenome (GOLD analysis project Ga0326721, IMG submission 203951) | Soil microbial communities from Southern Great Plains, Lamont, Oklahoma, United States - SGP_1_2016 | ecosystem: Engineered > Artificial ecosystem > Soil microcosm > Unclassified | place: USA...
TCCTCTCGATCAGCGCGACCTGCCAGCAACAAGGGATTCATCCGCTCGACTTCGTCGCTCGCTCCATCGCAGCCCTGCGCGCCGGCACCCCCGCGCCCAATATCCTGCCGACCAACTGAACGGTTACCTCGCGGCTACAACGGCACGCAGCCCGCCTTCGCGGACTTCAGAAGATGGGGTCCCGCAGAGCAGCAGAGGAGCAGAGAGGAATTCTCTGTTTCTCTGCTTCTCTGCGTGAAACAACCTCTTTCAGCGGATCACTGCGGCGGGGCGGGATGCGAGTCCATGTGCACCGTCTGCAGCTTCCACGTGCCGTCGGGCTGGCGCGCCCAGACGTGCTCGTAGGTGCCGCGCTCGGCGTGCGACTCGCCGCCAGCCGCGCGGAAGAGGAGCGTCACCGTGCCGGCCTCGGTCACGCGGTCGCCGTCGGCGGTGACGTGGGCGGGCGTCATCACCAGCTCGCTCACCCGGCCCACGTCCTCGGCCAGCCAGCGCCTGTCGATCTCCGCGCGGCCGTCGTACGTCTCGTCGCTGAACACCACCCGCGCGTCCGGCGCGAAGAACGAGGCCAGCGCCGCGCGGTCCGTCCCCTGCCACGCGGCGATGTACGCGGCGCGCGCGGCCGCCACATCCGTGGGGAACACCGGCCCCGGCGCGGCTTGGGCTGCCATCGGAGCGGCGGGCGGCGACTGGACGCGGGGCGCGCAGGCGGCGAGGGAGACGAGCAGGGCCGCGGCGAGGGTCCGTCTCACGTCGGTTCTCCGGGGTGGGATGAAAGATCGAATCCGCCGCGTACGAACAAGTCGGCTCCCGCCACGCACCCAGAAGAGCCGTGGCGAGGAGCCGCCGGTCGCGGGAGATGCTCCCCCCGCCCTCAGACGCAGGGCGGTTCGTACGTCCGGCACTGGTCGGTGTCGCAGTACGGACACTCGTCGGCGGTGTTCAGCGGGCACCCGGCCGTCGGGCCGAAGCAGTCCTCCGCGAGCTTCGTCATCGCCAGGCAGGCGTATTCCACCGTGTCGCAGCTGTGGGTCGGCTCCCCGTCGGGAACGGGCCGCGGATCGGTGGCAATGGCGAACAGCCCGGCCGAGTGCACGCCGCCGGGCGCCGGCAGCGTGTGGAACGAGGTCACCGCAAGGTCTCCGGCGTCAAGCCTGATCTTTCGCATCGGGGGCCTCCGCGCGGGAGGTGGAGGACGGAGAGGCGCCGCCGCGGCGGGCGGCGGCGGCCCCGGCGGGCGCTAGTACGTCTTCGTGCAGCCGAGCCGCGTGCAGGTGTCGTCCGTGGGGCACATGATGCAGGTGTCCTCGTACGTGCCGGGATCCGACACGGGGTCCGTCTCCGGCGCGAGCAGCGGCCGCACGCCCGTGGAGCCCAGGTCGAACGAGTCCACGTGCAGGTGATCCAGCTGCAGCTTCTTCACGAGCATGGGCAGCCTCCCTGGTCGATCGGTCGCGGGTGGTGGGAAGAGGGAATCCAGTATGGCCGGCCTGCATCCTCCGCCGCAAGCAATTCGAGCCGGGAAAGGTGCGTGCCTCCCCGCGCACCGGATGCTCCAGGGCGAATCGTCCCCGCCCTTCTTGATGAAACATCCTCTTCCGCCGCAGATTGTCCCCGTTCCCCGGAAAGCGAGACGAGCGTACGCCCGACGGCACTGCCGCCGTTCATCCTCCCCGCACTCAGGACGCCCATGCTCACCCCGATCGTGAAGACGCGCGCGCTGGCGGTGCTCGCGGCGGCCGCGCTGGCCGCCGGCCCCGCGGGCGCGCAGGCCACGCGCGCCGCCCAGCCCGCCGCGGCCCGTCCCGCCGGCGGCTGGCTGATGCCGCCCGCGCCCATCCCGCAGATCCTGGACGCGCCGACCACGCCCGCGCTCTCCGTGGCCCCCGGCCAGCGCACCGTGGCCGTGCTGGGGCGCGAGAACCTGCCCGGCATCGGCGAGATGGCCGAGCCGTGGCTGCCGCTGGCCGGGTACCGCATCAACCCGCGCACCAACGGGTGGGGCGCGGCGCGCGTAGGATACCTGAACGGCATCTCCTTCCAGGACCTGGCCGGCGGGGCGAAGCGCGAGGTGCGCCTTCCGCCGCGCGCCCGCGCCGCGTACGCGCAGTGGTCGCCCGACGGATCGAAGCTGGCCTTCACCAACTTCACCGAGACGGGGATCGAGCTGTGGGTGGCCGACGCGCGCACCGGCGTGGCCCGGCGGCTGCTGCCCGCGGTGCTGAACGCCGCCTTCGGCAGCCCGTACCGCTGGGCGCCCGACGGCCAGTCCATCCTCGCCCTCCGCGTCCCCGCCGGACGCGGCGCCGCGCCCGAGCGCTCGCGCGTTCCCGACGGCCCGGTGATCCAGGAAAGCTCCGGCCGCGCGGCGCCGGTCCGCACGCTGGAAGACATGCTGAAGAGCCCGCACGACGAGCGGCTGTTCGAGTACTACTTCACCTCGCAGCTGGTGCGCGTCCCCGTCTCCGGCGCGGTGGCGACGAACGTGGGGCAGGCGGGAATCATCTCCAGCTTCGACCCCTCGCCGGATGGGCGCTGGATCCTGATGAACCGCGTCCACCGGCCGTACAGCTACCTGGTGGGCGCGGGAGACTTCCCGTACGAGGCGGTGGTGACCGACGCGCGGGGCGCGGTGGTGAAGCGCATCGTGGACCAGCCGCTGGCCGAGAACCTTCCCCCCGCGTTCGACGCGGTGATCACCGGCCCACGGCAGATCGAGTGGCGCGGCGACGCGCCCGCCACGCTCGTCTGGGCCGAGGCGCAGGACGAGGGCGACCCGCGGAAGAACGTGCCCGTGCACGACCGGCTGATGCAGCTGGACGCGCCCTTCACCGCGCCGGCCCGCACGCTGATGGACCTGGACCAGCGCTTCGCCACCGTCTTCTGGGGGCGCGGCGACTTCGCCATGGTGGTGGAGCGGTGGTGGAACACGCGGCGCGAGAAGCGCTTCGCCATCAACCCGTCGAACCCCGGCCAGCCGCGCCTGCTGGCCGACCGCAGCTACCAGGACCGCTACGGCGACCCCGGCGCGCCCGCCCTGCGCCGCGACACGCGCGGTGAGCCGCTCCTCCTCTTCACCCCCGACGGGCAGGGGATCTACCTCACCGGCTCGGGCGCCTCGCAGCGCGGCGACTACCCGTTCCTGGACCGCATGGCGCTGGCCGACGGGAAGACCACGCGGGTGTGGCAGGCGGCCGACCCGTACTACGAGGAGGTGGTGACGGTGCTGGAAGCGGACGGCAGCCGCATCCTCACCCGCCGCGAGTCGCAGAAGGACGCGCCCAACTATTTCGTCCGCACCCTCCCCGGCGGGCAGGCGGTGGCGATCACGAACTTCCCCGACCCCGCGCCGCAGCTGGCCGGGATCACGCGGCAGCTGGTGACCTACAAGCGCGCGGACGGCGTGCAGCTCTCGGGCACGCTGTATCTTCCGCCCAACTACGACCCCCAGCGCGACGGGCGCCTGCCCATGCTGATGTGGGCGTACCCGGCCGAGTTCCGCGACGCGGCGGCGGCCGCGCAGGTGCAGGGCTCGCCCAACCGCTTCTCGCGGCCGGGGGGGACCAGCCACCTGTTCCTGCTCACGCAGGGGTACGCGATCCTCGACAACCCCACCATCCCCATCATCGGCGAGGGCGACCGGGAGCCGAACGACACCTACGTGGAGCAGCTGGTCTCCAGCGCGCAGGCGGCGGTGGACAAGATGGTGGAGATGGGGGTGGCCGACCGCGACCGCATCGGCATCGGCGGGCACAGCTACGGCGCCTTCATGACGGCCAACCTGCTGGCGCACAGCGACCTGTTCCGCGCCGGGATCGCGCGCAGCGGCGCCTACAACCGCACGCTCACGCCGTTCGGCTTCCAGGCCGAGCAGCGCACGTACTGGCAGGCCACCGACATCTACACGAAGATGAGCCCGTTCACCTTCGCGAACCGGATCAACGAGCCGATCCTGCTGATCCACGGCGAGATGGACGACAACAGCGGCACCTTCCCCATCCAGAGCGAGCGGATGTTCGCGGCGCTGAAGGGGAACGGGGCCACGGTGCGGTACGTGGTGCTCCCCTTCGAGGCGCACGGCTACCGCGGCCGCGAGACCACGCTCCACGTGCTGGCGGAGATGGTGAACTGGCTGGACCGCTACGTGAAGAACGCCCCGCCGCGCACGCAGCAGCAGCGCACCGCGTCGGCGCCGGGGAACTGATTTCGGGAGATAGAACAGAAAGTCTCACGCGGAGCCGCGGAGACGCGGAGAACTCATCGATGGACGGAGTTCTCCGCGTCTCCGCGGCTCTGCGTGATTTCTACGCCGCCGCACCGGCCGCCTGCTCCTCGGCCTCGGATTCCGGCGACGTGAGCTCGTCGTGCACGCAGCGGTTGATGTGCGTGGCCATCACGTCCAGCTGCGAGCGGCTGGGCACCTCGGCGCCGGGATCGGGAAGCTGCAGCGGGAATGGCGCGCCCTCGGGAACCGGGATGAGGTGCACGTGGAAGTGGAACACGTCCTGGCCGCCGTCGGCGCCGTTGGCGCTGAACAGGTTCACCGCGCGGCACCCGGTGGCCTTCCGCAGCCCGGGAAGGATGCGGCGGGCGACCGCGAAGGTGCGCGCCGCCAGCTCCTCGGGAACGTAGAACAGGTTCTTGTAGTGCGCCTTGGGCACCAGCAGCACGTGGCCGGGGTGCAGCGGCTGGATGTCGAGGAAGGCGATGATGTCGTCGTCCTCGTGGATGATGCTCACCATCTCGTCGCCGCCGATGATGCGGCAGAAGACGCAGGTGGGGTTCTCGTTGGGGTTCGAGGCCACGGATCCTCCCGGCGGTTCAGGTCGCGTGCGAATTCGCCCCCGCGGGGGTGCAAGAGGCAGGCCCCGGACGGGGCGGACGAGGCAGATGGGCTTACATCCACCGAACTGCCACGCACTTGCCAGATGCGGGGGCCGCGACGAAATTCCGCGCTTCTGTTCCGCCGCACCCATCGCGCATCTCACCACACGCAATGCCGACGAACTCCGCCGCCGGGGCTGGCGCCACCGTCACCCCCGTCTTCCCGCTCATCCTCCTGGAAACCATGCGCGACATGGATCGCCCGGAGGAGTACCTGGAGGGGGAGAACATCGCGGTCAGCATGCCGCGGCGGCTGGGGCTGAGCGACGTGGTGTTCACGCAGATCCACCGCTTCAGGGACGAGGTGAAGCGGAAGCGGATGCAGCACCCCGACGTGGTGGCCGACCTCATCCGCCTGGTGATCCGCCGCCCCGACGCCGACGAGATCTTCGAGGAGGCGGGCCGGCGCGTGGCGCGCCACGCCTGGGGCGAGCGCTCAGGCACCTTCCGGCGGATGGTGCGCTGGCTGCCGCAGGGCGCCAAGCAGCGCTCGGCGCGCAAGGCCGCCCGCCGGCTCTTCCGCCAGCTGGCCGGCAACGGCGACATGAGCGTGGCCATCAAGCCGGTGGCGCTCAGCATCACCGGCTCCATCACCGGGACGGCCGATCCCGGCGGCGCGGCGTGCGCCTTCTACGGCGGCGCGCTCTCGGAGCTGGTCACGCAGTACACCGGCCGCAAGCACTCCAGCCGCCACGACCGCTGCGAGGCGCGCGGAGGGAAGACCTGCGAGTGGGTGACGCAGGTGATTTCATAGACGAAGTGTGGGAGTGCGGGAGTGCGAAACAGCGCGGCCATTCGCGCTCATGAAGGGCAGTTGAAGCAGTTGAAGCCTCGCGCGGTTTGCGAGGCTTTCCGTTTTTGTTGCTGCGGCTTCAGCCGCCTTTCGTGCCGGGGGCCGCCCGGCCGATCCGTCGGCGCGAGACTCCCCTGTCCCCTGTCCCTCACCGGTCCTCCTCCTCCGCATCGCTGGCGCGCTCGAGGACGTAGTCCAGGTCCTCCACCCCCGCGGCGCGGAAGAGCTTGCGGCGGATGCGGCGGTCATAGAGCTGCCACTTCAGCCGCTGCTGCTCGTCGTCGTCCTCGTCTCCCGTCAGGAACCCGCAGTCGATCTCGAACCCGCCCGCGCGGCTGCGCCCCCCGCCGTACGGCCGCCCCCGCAGGTCCTCGCCCAGCGCGTCCTTCAGGAAGCGGTCTACCCGGAGCGTGCTCTTGTTGGTGCGCAGGCTGCCGGAGATGGCCTCGCGGCCGTCGTCGCCGGCCAGCAGACCATAGACGATGGCGGTGTGCACGTTCTCCTCGGTCAGCAGGAAGTCGGCGGCCTGGGGGATGGCGTCGCGGTCGCTCATGCGCACCGAGCCCACCCCGGCGATGGAGAAGCCGTTGCGCACCGTGCGCCCGCCCAGCGCCTTCTCGATCACCCGCAGCGTGGCGTGCGACTTCTGCACGCACAGCACCTTCTCCAGCAGGTCGCTGTCCATGAAGCGGCTGAGGTACGCCGCGGCTTGGTACTCGGGCGGCCGCGCGCGCACGAAGCCGTCGGTCTCGCTGTGCAGCCCGTGCATCAGCGCCGTGGCCAGCCGCACGTGCGACTCGTCGGTGGGCTCCAGCTTCAGGATCACCCCGCTCTGCAGGTACTCCGAGAGGATGGTGGCCGCCGCGCCCAGCGGCCGCACGTCGCTGAAGATGGGGTCGAGGTAGTCCTGCGGATCGTGGTGGTCGATGACGGCCAGCGTGGGCACCCCCGCCGTCTTCAGCCGCTCGGTGAGGTGCGTGGTCGTCCCCTGGTTGTCGACGAACACGGCCGCGGCGTAGCGTTCCAGGTCCACCTCGGCGTCGAAGCGCACCAGGTGGATCTCGAGGAGGTTGACCAGCGCCAGGTTCTCGGGATGGCTGATCTGCCCGTCGTACACGATGTCGGCGGAGATGCCGAACACCTCCGCCAGCTCGCGGTAGGCCATGGCCGACGAGATGGCGTCGGGGTCGGGAAAGTCCTGGATGGCCACGACGTGGCGCTCGCCGCGGCGCGACTCCAGCAGCCGCGCCAGCCCCACCACGGGCGAGGCGTGCGCCTCTGCGACGGGTGCATCCTGCACGGGAGATTGCGGTTGCGGGGACTGCCCCATCATGGGCGACGGCGTTCGCGGGGGGTGGGCACGCTCCGGACGGATGGTACACGCGCGAGGGCCGTGCCAGTGAAGTACGAGAGTACGAGAGTACGAGAGTGCGGAAGTGCGGAAGTGCGTGAGTGCGGGAGTGCGGGAGTGCGGAAGTGCGGAAGTGCGGAAGTGCGGAAGTGCGTGAGTGCGTGAACGTCAGATGTGGGGAACCGCTTCAATGCGTGGCCGCGGCCTCGCGCCCTCTCCGGCCGGCTTAGGCCGTCCACCTCTCCCGTACCGGGAGAGGTAGCTGCCACACCTAACCGGCACGCGGATGCATCAGCGCGACCAGAGGTTGCAGGACTCGCCGGAGGATTGGCAGCCCCCCTCGCCCGGTACGGGAGAGGGCGAGCGCTCCAAGGCGCGGGGAGAGGGCCCGCGGCGCGCACCACCATCCGCTCAGCAGCAACGTCGCGCGGCACGCCTGACCCAACGCACTTCCGCACTTCCGCACTTCCGCACTTCCCCTACGCCCCCACCCCCGTCAGCCCGATTGGCGGCGTGCGGGACTGGGCGTCGTGGAAGAGGAATCCCTGCGTGAGGTGCACGCCGATCTGCTTCACCGTCTGGTACTCCTCCTCGCGCTCCACCCCTTCCGCGATCACCTTGATCCCGTGGTCGTTGGCGAACTGCACCATCGTCTCCACCAGGTTCTGCTTCATGAAGTTCGTGTCGATCCCGCTGATCAGCGAGATGTCGAGCTTGATGAAGTCCGGCGACAGGTTGGCGATGCTTCCCAGCCCCGCGTACCCGCTCCCCGCGTCGTCCACCGCGAAGCGGAAGCCCCGGTCGCGGAACTCCTTCAGGTAGCCCTGGAAGGTGGGATAGTCCGTGATCGCCGTCCGCTCGGTGATCTCCAGCACGATGCGGTCGGGGTGCGGAACGTTCAGGTCCTCGTCGTCCAGGTAGCGGAAGGTGGGGTCGCGGAAGTCGTGCGGGTCGATGTTGATGAACAGGAACTGCCCGTCCCTGAGCGCCGTGTCGATCCCCTCGATCGCCTTCTTCCGGCAGAGGCGCGACAGCTCCCAGATGAGGTTGGCTTCTTCCGCCACGCCGAACAGCACCTCGGGCGAGCGCAGGCCGCGGTGCGTGCCGCGCGCCAGCGCCTCGTATCCGTAGATCTCCTTGGTCTCCGTCACCACGATGGGGTGGTAGACGATGTAGACCGCGCCCTGCCGGATGGTTTCCTTCAGGTCCGCCACCTTCCGGCTGCGCTCGCGGCTCTCCACCCCCCGCGCCGCCGCCGCCGCCTCGCGGATGCCGCGGTAGATGATGCGCTCGGGACGGATCTTGGGGTTGCGGAACAGCGTGGTGGAGCCGATGTAGATCTCGAAGAGCCCGGCCACGTCCTCGCCGTGCAGCGCCTCGATGCGCGTGCGGATGTGCTCCTCCAGGTCGTGCGCGATCTCGTTGATGCGCCGCTCGGCCTGCTCCACGCCTTCGGGAAGGTCGGTGAAGAAGATGAAGTCGTCGTCGCCGGTGTGGCTGACCATGAGCAGGTTCTCTTCCCCGCCCTGCGCGCTGTAGAAGTCGCGCACCGCCTGGGCGGTGGTCTGCAGCACCTCGTCCAGCTTCTCCCAGCCGTAGATCTCCTCGAGCTTGCTGTAGCGCACGAACTCGATGTACAGCACGGTCATCCGCCCGCGCCGCTCCAGCAGCTCGCGGCCGCGCTCCAGCATCACCGGCAGCGTGGGAAAGCCGGTGTAGCGGTCGTACAGCAATTCTTCGTAGCGGAGATGGTCGGCCAGCTCGCCGGCGGGGGCGTCGCCCATGGCGCGCGGGCGGAAGCCCAGCGCCCACAGCCGCGCGTGGATCTCGTCGGCGGTGGCGGGCAGGAGCAGCCACTCCTCCACCCCGCAGCGCACGGCGCGGCGCACGTCTTCGTCGCCGCGGCAGACGGCGACGAGGGGGATGCCGCGCGCGCGGGTCTCGTCGCGGACGGTGTTCACGAGCTGCGTGCGCATCTCGAACACCACCGAATCGGGGTGCGTGCGCAGCACGGGGATCAGCTGGTCGGCGTTGTCGGCCGCCGGCCACTCGCCCGCGTTCACCGTCGTCAGCTCCGCCCCCAGCTTCGCGGCCGCCGCGGCGAGGGAATCCTGCAGCGCGGGGTCGCCCACGTATCCGACGATCCTCACGCGGCGCTGCCCCGGGCGGCCAGGTTCCGCTCCACCTTCTCCAGCAGGTCCTTGAAGTCCACGGGCTTCACCACGTAGTCGTCGGCGCCCGAGCGCAGCCCCTCGAACTTGTCCTCGAAGGCGCCCTTGGCGGTCACCATCACCACGCGGGTGACGGCCCCCAGGTCGGGATGGTTCTTGATGGTGCGGCACACCTGCCAGCCATCCATCCCGGGCATCATCACGTCCAGCAGCACCAGCTCCGGCCGCACCTGCTCCATGCGCGCCAGGGCGGTGCGCCCGTCCGCGGCGATGGCCACGGTGTAGCCGCGGCTCTCCAGGTAGGCGCGCAGGATCTCCACGTTGTCGGGATTGTCGTCCACGACCAGGATGGTGCCCTTCGTATCGTCGGCCAAGGTGCTCCCCCCTGCCCATGCGGGCTGGCGGACGGTGCGTGTCGGTGCTCGCGGTGCCGCGGAAACACCGGCACCGTACCCTCGCGGCGGGCAAGAAGCGAGCCACCTGCCGGTCGATGATTCGCCGGAAGTGCAGTCGATACAGGCGTTTGTGGAGAGATGGGAGGCGGTGATTCGGAGGGATTCGGAAGATGGGGAGCGTACCCGCGGAGCCGTCCCGGAGCCCTCCCCCCGCGGCTGGGGCCGCGTACCCCCTCCCGATAACGGGCCCCGATAACGGGAGGGGGGTAACTTCGAACGCGGCGCGCAGACGATCGTGCGCTCGTCGGATGGCCGCGTGATGCGAGGCCATCCCCAGCATCGCGGCACGCTCCGCAGGCTCCCTCGCGATGAGTTCTCCCCTCCCCGCGGAGCGGGCGGAGGGGCCGGGGGAGGGGGCCTACATGGCGGGCAGGATGCCGTCTCCCACCACAGATGCCGGATCGCCGACACAATCCGCCGCGTGCCCGGGGGGACCCGGACGCGCGGCGGATGCCATCTACCGAAAAACGCGGTTCAGCCGTTGCCGAGCTCGCCCTCGCCGCGGCTCTGGCTGGCGCGCTCCTGCCGGCCTTCGCGTCCGCGGCCGCCGTTTCCGCTGCCGCTGCGGTTCACGCCGTCGAGCGGCTTGCGGCGGGCGGAGTTCACCCGCAGCTCGCTGCGGACGCCGCGCACGCCGTCCACGTCCCACGCGTCGTCGGTGGCGTAGCGCACCTCGTCGTGGTCGGGAAGCTCGCCGCGGAGCGTCACCACGCCGTCGCGCACCTCCACCGTGATGGCCTCGGCGTCTACCCAGGTGTCGTAGAAGAGCGCTTCCTCCACGTCGGTGCGAAGCTCGTCGTCGGGGCGGCGGCGCTGCTCCAGGCGGCGGTGGTACGGGCCCAGGCCGTAGCGCGCCGGGCCGTTCATCGCCTCCTCGCCCCAGGGCGCGCCCACGCCGCCGGGGTCGGCGCCGCGCCCGCCGCCGCCCATCCCCGGCCGCGGGCGGAAGTCGCCGTCGTAGCCGGTGCGCGCGCGGCGCTGCCACTCCGGCCCAAAGCCGCCCGGAGTGTACGCCTCGCGCGCCGCCTGGCCGCGGTCGAAGTTGGCGCCGCCGGGCATCACGTCGCCGCCGCGGTAGCCACCGCCAAACCCATCGTCGTAGCGGGCCATCGTCCCATCCCCCCAGAAAGAACGCGTTGGATCCCGGTCAGGTCCGGCGCTCCCCATCTCCCGAAAAGAAGGCGCGCCGGCAGGGCTCAACCGGCGCGCAACAAGCGTTCCAGCCACGGCTCCATCTCGCCCGGCGGCGGGCCGGGGGGGAGCGGGCGGCCGCGCATCTCGTGCAGCAGCCGGGCGAGGCGGTCGGGGCGGTCGGTGATGACGCCGTCCACCCCCCACTCCAGCAGCCGCCGCATGTCGCGCGGCTCGTCGATCGTCCACACGTGCACCGCCACGTTGCGCTGCTGGAGGTCGGCCAGCATCCGCGGCGTCAGCACCTGCCGCCCGCCGCGCTCCTCGGGCATCTGGAAGGCGTCGACCGTGGGCGTCCAGAGCCGCGTGGCGCGGGCGAGGTGCAGGCCGTAGAAGGCGTACATCTCCTGCGCCCCCGCGCTCTGCGGCCCCGCGTAGTCGCGGAAGCGCGCGCGGTTGTTCCGGTCGCCCGCGGCGATCAGGACGCGGTGGACGGCGTGCAGCTCGTGGACGGTGTCCCACACGGCCTGCTGCGCGCGCGCGTCCTTGATCTCCACGTTCACGCGCGCGTGCGGGAGCGCTTCGAGGACTTCGCGGAGGGTGGAGAGGCGGACGTCCCTGCCGCGCCAAGGGAACGTTTTCCCGCCGTCGGGGGTGAAGCGGAAGCCCGCGTCCAGCTGCTTCAGCTCGGCCACGGTGTGGGATGAGACGTGGCCGGTGCCGTCGGTGGTGCGGTCGACGGTGGGGTCGTGGATGACCACCGCGTCGCCGTCGCGGGTGGGCTGCACGTCGATCTCCAGCAGATCCGCGCGCCACCAGTCGAGGGCGCGGCGGAAGGCGGCCAGCGTGTTCTCGGGCGCCAGGGCGGAGCCGCCGCGGTGCGCGATCAGGAGCGGCGCGCCGGCCAGGTAGCGGTGCCCGGGGCGCGACCCGCCGCGGCGGAGAAGGGGGATCGGCACGGAGTGACGGGGGATGGGCAGAAGAAAGCGCCGGAGCGTCCGCCCCGGCGCCGAAACGCGTCAGTCGTTTTCCAGCAGCTCCTGCTCGGCCGGGTCCAGGCGGTACAGCCGGCAGAGGGAAAGGTCGATCAGGTGCCGCGCCATCAGCCGCGCCCACACCACCTTCTGCGAGTCGCAGCCGTTTTCCAGGTCGGCGCTGGCCTCGGCGTAGCGCTCGGCCAGGAAGAGCAGGATCTCCTCCACCGCGTCGGGGTGCGGCGAGGCGGGGATGCGCGAGTCGGGGGCCACGCGGTCCACCAGCAGCCCGTCGACAAAGGCCAGGAACGCGGGGAACACCATCTCGGTGAGGTGGCCGCCGGTGATGGCCTCCTCGTCGGTGAGCTCTTCCCACACCAGCTCGTTCCAGTACAGCTCCTCGGCCTCGTGGCGCAGGTACGACAGCCGCTCCGCCGGAAGCGGTTCGGCATCACCGGCCACGGTTTCCGGGGTGCGGCCCAGGATCGCGAACAGGCGCGCACGGCGCTGTTCCACGAATGCCTGCGCGGCGCCGGCGTCGGCGGTGTTCCTCGTCATCAACAGGGCTTGCTTGATGGGGTGTGGCTCGGGTTGGCCCGGGGAGCGTGAGGGCAACTTAGACCGGCGGCAGACGGGCCGCAACCGGCCCCGGAAGACTGGCGGAGCGTCACCTGCGTGTAATTTTGTGGACTGCTCCGGGGGAGGGTGGCAAGGTGGGAAAAAGAAGTGCCAAGTGCCTAGTTCCAAGTGCCAAGTGCTGATTCCGAATCACAGGCGGGTGATCATCGGTTCACGCGCGACCGATCACCTGCACCAGGCACTAGGCACTTGGCACTTCTTTTTTCTATCCCTGCTGCCGGCTCCGGCGATGCACCCTCTCCTGCGCCAGCCGCCACCGCATGCGCCCCGCCCAGCCGCAGCGCGCGCAGGTGCGCACCGGCGTGGCGGCCAGCACCGCGCAGACGCGGTCGACCAGCCCGTTTGCGGGGGGCTGGCCGGTGACCGCGCGGCAGTGCGGGCACTCCGGCGCGTAGGGCAGCCGGTGCACGTAGTGCGTCACCAGCCACGGAATCCCCATCACCATCCCCACCACCAGAACCAGCATCGTCACCCACATCGTCGGCTTCTCCCGGGAGCTTCTCGTCCTCCCCTCCGCGAGTGCAACGACCGTTCCTCCGCCCGGCGCACGTTCCTTGCGAGCGGGGTTCGCTCCCGCGCACGGCGCAAGGTGCGCGGCCGCAACGGCTTCGGCGGAGTGATGGAGATACGCCGCCGCGGCCGGGGGCGACCGGAACCAGACGATGGGAGGGACGATGACCAGGCGGAACCAGGACCCGGATTTCGACCGCGACGAGATCGCGGAGGACGACCCGCTGGGCGAGCAGGCGTTCGCCGAGGCCGGGTTCGAGGACGCGCCCGACGGCGGCCCGGCCTTCAGCGCGCCGGGGATGGACGACGAGCCGTCGAAGCGGCCGGGCGGCGGCGGGCAGAAGGTGGCCGGCGTGCCGGAGTCGCGGCAGCACCTGACCAACACCCCCAGCGACCAGCGCCCCGATACCTCGATGGGCGTCATCAAGGAGCGCGGCGGCGAGGGGAAGGGCGATCCGGCGGTGGGGGGAACGCGGCCGGACTAGAGGGATGAAAAGAAGTCCCAGGTCCTGAGTGCCAAGTCCTGAGTGATGATCGAGAGCTTGCGATCCGTTCACTTGGGACTTAGCACTCAGGACTTGGGACTTTCTGTTTCCTTTCGATCTGTCCGATGCCCAGACTCCCCTTCGACATCAACGCGGTCATCCGGCGCATCCGCGCGGCCGTGAAGCCGTATCCCCGCGCGGCGCTGTTCGAGCTGCGCGACGAGGGGTTCGGCAGCGCGTTCGAGCAGCTGGCCGCGTGCCTCATCTCCATCCGCACGCGCGACGAGGTGACGCTGCCGACGGCCCGGCGCCTCTTCGCCCGCGCGCGCACGCCGAAGCAGGTCGCCGCGCTGACGGTGGGCGAGGTGGACGAGCTGATCGGCACCTGCGCCTTCCACGAGGCCAAGGCGCGGCAGATCCACGCGATCGCGCAGGTGTGCGTCGCGGAGCACGGCGGCCAGGTGCCGTGCGACGAGGCGACGATCCTCGGCTTCTCGGGGGTCGGGCCCAAGTGCGGCAACCTCGTCCTCGGCATCGCCTGCGGACAGCCCAGGATCGGCGTGGACATCCACGTGCACCGCGTCACCAACCGCTGGGGCTACGTCGCCGCCCCCAATCCCGAGGCGACGATGGCGGCGCTGCAGGAGGTGCTTCCCACCAAGTACCACGTGGAGATCAACGAGCTGCTGGTGCCCTTCGGCAAGCACGTCTGCACCGGCCGCGCGCCGAAGTGCTCCACCTGCCCCGTGCTGGAGTGGTGCCGCCAGGTCGGCGTGACGGAGCACCGGTAGCCAGGGTAGATCGGAGTCGACGGCTGGAGGGTTGAGGACGTATCTCGGCCTCTCCGCAGAATCAACGACGCGAGGCCCGGCATCGTGGGAGTGATGCCGGGCCTCGCTCTTCACCTTCGCGTCGCCGCTTCCGATGTCTTACGGCTGCGGCGGGCCTCCGGGGCCGCCGGGGCCGCGGCGCTGCGGCATCATGGCGCGGGCGTGCTCCTGCTGGTCGGCGGTGAGGACGGCCATCGCGCGCTCCATCGCCTGGCGGTTGTTGTCGCGCACCTGCTGCATCAGCGGGCGCAGCCGCTCCATCGCCGCGCGCTGCTCGGGGGTCATCTCGCCGCCCATCATCATCCCGCCCATCTCGCCGCGGTGCGCCTGCAGCGAATCGAGGGGCGCCGCGTTCCGCGTCTGCAACTCCTGCGCGATGGCGGTGACCCGCGACACCTGGTCGGCCGAGAGGCCCAGCGACTGCGCGCTGTCCACCAGCACCTGCACGGGGTTGCGCATCATGCCGCGGCCGCCGCCGGGCCCGCCCTGCGCGTTGCCGGACGATACCGCCGCCAGCAGCGCCAGCGCCGCCGCGGGAAGCACGCGGGTGAAGATTCGGCTCATCGGATTGGATCTCCATCGGGGAAGAGGTGCCGCCCGCCGCGTCACCATCGGCGGCGTCAGATCAACAGACACGCCCCATCTCCCGGCGGTTAATGAGGTGGAGATGAAGACGGAGACGGCGGACGAGCCGCAGCCCATCCGCCGTCATCCCATCGTCTTACCCGATCGCCATCACGGAGATGCCGGAGCGGGTGCTGCAGCCGGGGCCGAGCCCTGGCGCGGCGGGCCGGTCCAGCGGTCCAGGTTGCGGCGCCGCCGCTCGCGGTCTTCGTCGTACTGCCTGCGCTGCGAGGGCGTCATCACCTCGCGGATCTCGCGGCTGGTGCTGTCGGACGCGGCGCGCAGCTGCGGCCGCACGGCGGACATCAGCGAGTCCACCCGCGGGCGCCGCCGCTGCAGGATGGCGTCCACGCGCCGCGTCTGCTCGTCGGAAAGGCCGTAGCGGTGCTGCAGCACCTCGCCCTGCGTGCGCGCCTCCCGCTCGGCATCGTGGCGCTCGCGGGCGCGCACGCGCTCCCACGCCGCGCCGGCCAGCGCGCCGGCCACGAAGGTCAGCACCAGCGCCAGCGAGGCCATCACCCAAACCCGCCGGGGAGAAAGGGGGCTCACCGGCCCTCCGGGTCGGGCACCAGCACCTGGTCCGGCCCGCGCGCCCCGTCGCCCCCCTCCACCCAGCCGGCCAGCGCCACGGGCACGCCCATGGCCTCGCCCACGCCGGGCTCGGCGGCCAGCGCGGAAGGCGGCGCCGGGCGCTCGCCGGCGTACGCCAGCAGCCCCGCCGCGGCAATCACCAGCGCGGCCGCGGCGGCCAGCGCCGGGCGCACCCAGCGGGCCAGCGGCGCCGCCGGCCCCGCGGCGAAGCGGCGCCGCGCCAGCTCCGGCGCGGCGGCGTCGCGGGTGCGGCGCAGCAGCGCCTCCCAGCGCTCCGGGTCGCGCCGCGGGTCCAGCCCGTTCAGGTCTCGGAAGTCGTGGATCATGACGGTTCCTCGCGGTATGTCGGCCCGAGCAGCGCGCGCAGCGCCCGCCGGGCATGGTGCAGGTGAACGCGCGCGGCGCCCTCGCTGGTGCCCACCGCGTCGGCGATCTCGCGGTGCGTCCACCCCTGCACGTCGTACAGCAGCACCACCTCGCGCTGCGTGGGTGTCAGGTGCGTGAGCGCGTCGGCCAGGCGCTCGCGCAGCTCCGCGTCCTCGGCGTCGCTCCCGGGGCCGCGGGCGCGCGACGGCGCCTCCACGGCCGCGTCCAGCGGCAGCGCGCGGCGCACGCGCTCGCGGCGGCGCAGGTTGTGGGCGCGGTTGCGCACGATCTGCAGCAGCCACCCCACGAACGCCTCGGGACGGCGGACCTCGTCCAGCCGCTCCAGCGCGGTCACGAAGGCGTCCTGGCACACGTCCTCGGCGTCGGCGCGCTCGCCGGTGTGCGCCAGCGCCACCGCGTACGCCGCCCGCATGTGGCGGCGCATCAGCGCGTCGAAGGCGCCGCCGTCTCCACGGCGGACCCGCTCGATGAGAAGGGCGTCGGATTCGGTCATGCGGTGCGGGCGCCAGGCGGCCGTCCCGGGCCGGAGCGCCGGGACCGGGACGACTGATACCCCGCCGGCGTCACCGGGGTGCGCCCAGCTGCTGCCGCACCGAGTTCCGCAGCGCCGCCGGCACCCGGCGCCACTGCTCGGGCGTCAGGATGTGCTCCGCCTGGTCCAGCGCCTTCTGCACGTTCTGCCGCCCCTCGTTCAGCCGCGGGCCGATGCGGCGGAAGATGGCCTGCGGGTCGGCCGCGGCGCCGCCCTGCTGCGCCTGCTGGAAGGCGCCCGCCAGCGCCTGTCCCACCTCGGCGCGGATCGGGGCGTTCCGGGCCTTCAGCGTGTCGTTCACCACCCGCAGCTGCGCCACCTGCTCGTCCGTCAGCCGCAGCGTGTCCTTCAGCAGGAGCAGCGCGTCGATCGGCTGCGGGATCAGCCGGTCCACGAAGGCCGACGGATCGGGCGCGCCGCCCTGCCCGCGGTCGCCGCCCGCGCCACCGCGGAAGCCGCCGCGATCGCCCCGGTCGCCGCCCGGGCCTCCGGGGCCGCCCGCTCCGCCGCCTCCGAACGCGATCCCCAGCAGCCCGCCGCCCGCCCCCGTCTGCACCCGTCCCAGGCCGATCCGCGCCGTCAGCTGCACACCGAAGGGCGAGCCCGCCGAGGTGCGGAAGACGCGCGTCTGCCCGAATCCCTCGTTCACGCGGTAGCGGTACTGTCGCGTCGCCGGGTCGAACCCCGTGGGGTAGAGCAGGACGTTGTCCGGCCGCCCGCCCTGTCCCCAGCCGTGCAGGCCGTCGCCGCCGTGGAAGAGCAGGTCCAGCCCGGCGGGAAGGTTGAAGGCGTCCAGGCTCACGGTCACCCGGCGCTGCAGCCGCGCGTTCTGCGGCGTGTACGCGGCGCGGAAGTCCAGCGACTCGGTCCACGGCCCGCGGCAGCTGTTGCGCCCGGCGATGCGCCCCGTCTGCGCGCGCAGGCAGCTGGAGATGCGGCCGGGCCCCGCCAGCACCCGCGACAGCCCGGCGGCGACCGCGGTGTCGGAGACGGCGGAGGGGTCGAAGACGAACGCCGCGTCGTTGCGCGCGCCGTCGCCGTTCACGTCGCCGCCCACCATGGGCGTGTAGGGCGATCCGGAGCTGGCGCGCCCGATCAGGCTGGTCTCCAGCGAGCGCCCGAAGGTCTTCCCCAGCACCAGGGTGAACGAGTGGCGGCGGTCCTGGTCGCTAGGCGCCCACTCGTGCTCGTTGGGGTTCCCGCGCGTGGGCGTGAACTGGAAGCCCAGCGACGGCCCGCCGAAACCGAACGAGGTCTGGTCGCGCGAGCGCGTGAGCGTGTAGCTGGCCTGCGCGGAGACGAGCCGCGGCAGCAGCCCGTTCACGCTCATCGTCAGCTGCTCCGTCTGCGAGGCCAGGTCCGAGCTCAGCTCGTACACGCGGGCGAACGACGGATCGCGCCGCGAGGCGTACAGCGACGTCTGGCCGGTCGCGGGGACGATGGCCTCCGCGGGGGCGAAGACGGGGCGGTTCCCCTCGCCGGCCAGGGTGAAGGCCGGCGTGTCGCGCAGGTTCAGGTCGCGCACGCCGTACTGCGCCACCCCGCGCGCGAAGGTGCCGTCGATGCTGGCGGTGACGCGCGTGAGCACCTGCGCCTGGAAGCCCAGCGACCCGCGCCACGACCGCGGCGCCTGGAAGCCGCGCTGGAACACCGTCACGTTCGGCTGCTGGGGCGTCGCCCCGCCGCCCAGCGTCCCGTCGGTGCAGGTCGTGGGGATGGTGTTGGGGTCCGCGCGGTACGCGTTCCAGTCGGGCGTGGGAACGTTGGCGCCCACGCACGAGACCTCGATCTCCCCGCCCGTTCCCGTTCCCGCCAGGGTGGCGCTGTACAGCTCGTACGGCGTGCGCCCGCGGAACTCGCCGAAGCCGCCGCGCAGCAGCCGCAGCGGCGCCCCCGTCTCGCTCATCCGCCAGCTGAAGCCGGCGCGCGGGCTCAGGTGGATCTCGCTGGGCGCGTAGTCCGTCCGCACCCCGAAGGCGCTGGTGACGGCGGGATTGGCCTCCGGCGCCCGGTCGAAGCGCGATCCTTCCACGCGGAGGCCGTAGGTGAACTGCAGCCCCTCCGTCGGGCGGAAGGCGTCGCCCAGGTACGCCCCCGCGTTCCATCCCCCGCCGTCGATGGCGCCGGTGGAAAGGGTGCGCGTGAACGCCGCCGGGGTGCGCGCCTGGAAGTCGGCCAGCGAGTTGAAGATGAAGGAGCCCAGCCGGTTGCTGGAGTTCTGCTGCGAGAAGCCGGAGTGGTTGGCCAGCACCCCCAGCTTCACCCGGTGCCGGTCGCCCACCAGCAGCGACAGCTCGTCGGCCACCTCCAGCGTCCGCTCGTCGGACGACGAGAAGAGCGACGGGTCGCCGCCGAAGACCAGGTTGGAGACGGCGCGCGCCCCCGCCGTGACCGCGGCCGGATCCGCGTCGACCCGCACGATCCCCTGGGGAACGTCGAGGGTGGGGTTGCCGTCGCGCGAGTCCAGCGTGTACGAGGCGCGCAGGTCGTTGATCCACGTCTGCCGGAAGCGCGAGGTCACGCTGGCCAGCACCGCGCCGCCACGCGAGTCCGACGAGCCGCCGCTCTGCTGCGTTTCCAGCGTGCCGATGCGCGTGTGGTTCTGCTGCGAGAAGGTGCCGTAGCCGCGCAGCGTGAAGGTGTGCTCCTGCGTCACCACCCAGTCGAAGCGCCCCAGCAGGCTCAGCGCGTCGCCGGTGCGGTTGTACTGCCCCGCCAGCCCCGCGGGGTTGAAGCCGTAGACGCCGGAAAGGCCGGAGATGAACTCGGTGACCGCCGCCGGGCTCAGCCCCACCTGGCCCAGCCCCTCGGCGTTGCGCGGCTCCAGCGCGTACAGGTCGTCGGAGCGGCGCTGCGCGGCGAAGCTCAGGTTGTAGAACACCTTGTCCTTCACGATGGGCCCGCCCAGCCCGCCGCTGCCGCGGAACTGGGCAAAGCCGTTGTTCCACGGCGTGCGCCCGGTGCCGCCCTGCAGCGCGTCGCCGCGGAACTGCGACTGCAGCGAGCCCTGCACGCGGTTGGTCCCCCCGCGCGTGGTGCTGGCCACCTGCCCGCCCGAGAACTGCCCGCGCGCCACGTCGTAGGTGTTGGTGATCACCTGCGTCGACCGCACCCCCTCCTGCGGCAGCCCCAGCGGCGATCCGCCGCCCAGCTGCCCGCCCGAGAGCGCGCTGGCGAACGAGGCGCCGTCCAGCGTCACCTGGTTCTGCGACGCGCGCTGGCCGGCGACCGAGAAGCCGCCGCGCCCGCTCAGCGAGTCCGCGCCTTCCGTCGCGACCACGCCGGGGGTGAGGGTGGCGATGGCGGCCGGGTCGGTCTGGTTCTCCAGCGGCAGCCGCTGCGCCAGCTCGGAGCTGACGGAGCGCCCGGTGCTTCCCGTCTCGCCACGGCCGGGGGCGGGGCGCTGCGCGCGCGCGGTCACCCCCTGCAGCTGCACCGCCGCCGTCCCCAGCTGCACGTTCGCCGTCAGCACGTCTTCGTCGGCCACGCGGGCCACCGTCGCGGTGCGCGGCGCCTGCCCCAGCCGGGCCACGCGGATCTGGTAGCGCCCGCCGCCGTCGGGAAAGACGATGGTGTAGCGGCCGTCCGCGCCGGTGGTCGCCGTGCGGCTGGTGCCGGTCTCGGCCGAGGTGGCCTGCACGCTGGCGCCGGCCACGGGCTCGCCGCGCTCGTCGGTCACCCGCCCGCGGATGACGTCGGTGGTGGACCCCACCTGCGCCGCCAGCCGCACGGCGGACAGGAGGAAAAAGAGAACAACGGGAAGAGCGAAGCGCCGCATGCGTCCCCTCGTGGACTTCCGTCGGACAGATGTTCGGGAGCAGCGCGAGTGCAGCAAGTGCCGGACCTCTCCGGCCCCCACGTTCAGCCCCGCAGATCCGACACTCGCGGCCTGGCTGTTGTTAAGCGTCGGGAAGATGATGACCCGAGACATTTCGTCGGCTTCTCTCCCCCTCCTGGAAGCTCCGCCGGAGCCGGGACACGTCTATCCCGCCGCCGGCTCCTCCTCGGCCTTGCGGCGGCGGCGCGGGCGCGGGGGCGTGGCCTGCTCGCGCAGGTCGCGCACAAGGTCGCCGACCGCGGAGATGATCTCGGGGTCGCCCTCGCGCAGCAGCGCGGCCAGGATGTGCTTGCACACCCGCTCGCGCCACAGGTGGTCGCCGCAGTCGCAGCGCGGCTGGTTGGGCGTGAGCAGGTCCACCCAGTGCTCCTCGGCCCCGCCGGTCACGCGGTAGCGCCCGCGGCCCGTGCGCACGGCCGACAGCGTCACCCCGCGCTCCAGCCGCTTCGGCTCCACCCCGCCCGCCCCCTCGACGTCGATCTTCAGCCCATGCATTCGCGTTCTCCCGCGTGCAAAAATGACGTGGAACTGCACGGGAGATGGTACACCGGAGAGGTGCTTGGGTTCGGGTTTTCTTCGCCAAGAGATGAAGATTTTCGCAGAGCACGAAACGAGGTCCTCCGTTGACCCCGCTGGCTCCGCGTGACCCAAGAAGTGCGGGCGACGCGGAGGCAGCGGAGTCCGCGGAGACGGTCAGTCCTGGGTCGCGCCGCGCTCCTCGCGCGGGTGGCCGTGGCCCGGGTTGATGGAGGTGCCGCTGCGGTCCAGGTCGCGGTCGGTGCCGCGCGTGGCGGCTTCCGACGCGCCGAACTCCTCGCCGTGGTTGTGCTCGCCCTCGGTGCCCTGCGGCGTCATCCCGGTGGTGGCGCCGCCCGGCTTCTGCGTGGTCGTCTTCAGGTCGCCCATGCTCCCTCCGTCGTTGGTTCATGGTCCCCAAACTGGAGTCCGGCGGAGCCGCAAGACACGTTCCTGCAAGGAGATGAAGAGGAAATAAACGGAGGCGGGCCGTGTGCTTGCGCCACGAATCCGCCACCGGCAGCAAATTTCCAGACGTCGCGCCAGAAGCGATTGTGTAGAACGGATCTTGCGAACGCCACGAACGCGCCCCGGACGGACGTACGGACAGTTGCGGAGGCGCGGACCACCGTTTAGGTTGCGCGGTGGAGTTCGAAGCACACGGCGTGCACGGAGGAGGGTCCTCCGCACGCCCGCGGTTCGCGACGCATGGCCGTGCGATGGCCGGCGAGGGAGAGGAGGTGGGTTACGAAAATCCCCAGCTTCAGCAGCGATTCCGCCCTGGCGACGCTCCATCAGGAACGCCCCCGTAGCCGTGTATGGCCGCGCGGGCGTTTTTCATTTCCACACCTTAGGGGAGGGTGAGATGCTCGATTCCGGGATGATCAACAAGATCCAGAAGGCGAAGGAGTACGCCACGGAGCCCGAGCGCATTCACTTCCGCAGCCTCGAAGTCGAATTCGACGGCAAGAACGGCGGACACAGCGTGGACTTCCGCGAAGGCCACTGGCACTGCGACTGCGACTACTTCCGCGGCCACCACACCTGCAGCCACACGATGGCGATGGAGCGGGTGCTGGGCGTCATGGCCCCGGCCGAGGTGTAGCGAAGCGCATCGCCCCTGCCGCGCGCCGGCCGACGGCGCGCCCGAGCGAGCCACGATCGCCGCGAGGATGAGGCCTCGCGGCGATCTGCTTTTCGGGAAGTGCGGAAGTGCGGAAGTGCGTCAGTGCGTGAGTCCGCACCGCCGGATGGATTCGGCGTGTCAGGGATGCTCTCGTGGGCATCGCGTCACACGGCAGTCGGACGAGTGCGCCACGCCTTGCGCGCCGCGATCGAAGTTACCCCCTCCCGTGATCGGCCCCGTTATCGGGAGGGGGTACGCGGCCCCGGCCGCGGGGGAAGGGCTCCGCGGGGGGCGAGGACTCGCGGGAGGGTTCCACGCGGAGAAGTTCCGCGGGGAGACGGCTTCGCCAGCGAACGGACTTTCGGTTGCCCCCTCTCCGGCCCGGTTCTATATTCAGCGATTGTTTACGGGCGAAAGTGGCGGAATGGTAGACGCGCCGGACTTAGGATCCGGTGGCTTCGGCCGTGGGGGTTCGAGTCCCCCCTTTCGCACCTCCCATCGGCGACCACGGCGAACAGCAAAGCGGAACATAGATGTCGGAGCAGAGCACCACCCCCGGGACCGGCCTTCAGGTCAGCGTCGAGCAGCCCTCCTCGTTCGAGCGGCGCCTTTCCGTGACCGTGCCGCCGGAGCGCGTACGGCGCATCCGGCAGAGCGTGGCCGCGCACATCACGCGCAACGTGCGCCTCCCCGGCTTCCGCAAGGGCAAGCTGCCCGAGAACCTGGTGCAGAAGCAGTTCGGGCAGGCCATCGAGCAGGAAACGGTGGACCGCGTCATCCAGGAGACCTACCGCGAGGCGCTGGACCAGGAGGGGATCCGCCCCATCAACCAGGGCGCGGTCACCGACGTGCACTACCACGGCGAGGGCGGCGAGCTGCACTACCACGTGGACGTGGAGGTGCAGCCCACCATCGAGCTGGCCCGCACCGGCGGCTTCGTGGTGGCGCGCCCCAGCGACGAGGTGAAGCCCGAGGAGGTGGACGCGATCCTGGAGCGCCTGCGCGCCGACCGCGCCACCTTCCAGGTGGTCGACGACCGCAAGCCGGACTACGGCGACGAGGTGCAGGTGCGCATCACCGCGCCGGCCGGCGGCGAGGGCGTGGAGCCCGAGCCCGAGGAGTACCGGTTCGCGCTGGGCGAGGGGCAGGCCATCCCGCCCATCGAGGAGGCCATCATGTCGCTGATGCCGGGCGAGGAGGGCGAGTTCGACATCACCTTCCCCGAGGACTTCGGCGACCCCGCGCAGGCCGGCACCACCCAGCACATGAAGATCGGCGTGGTGGAGCTGCGCCGCCGCGAGTTCCCCGAGCTGGACGACGAGTTCGCCCGCTCGCTGGGCGCCGGCGAGTTCGACACCCTCGCCGCGCTGCGCGAGCGCATCACCGCCGACCTGCAGGGCGAGGCCAGGAGCCGCTCCGAACAGGCCTACCGCGATACGCTGCTGGACCAGGTGGTCGAGGCCAACGCGGTCGAGGCGCCGCGCTCGATGGTGGACAACTACCTGGAGTACATGGTGGGCGGCGGCATGGGCGGGGGGAAGAAGCCGCAGCGCTCGCCCGAGCAGGAGGAACGGTTCTCGCAGTTCCGCGAGATGATGCGCCCGCAGGCCGAGGCCTCCATCAAGCGCATGCTGGTGGTGGAGACGCTGGCCGACCGCGAGGGGCTGCGCGCCAGCCACGACGACCTGGACGACCGCGTGGAGGCGATGGCCACCCAGGCCGGCCGCCAGCCCGGCGACGTGTGGCTGGAGCTGGAGAAGAGCGGCCAGCTGCAGCAGCTGGAGGCCCAGGTCACGGAGGAGAAGGTGCTGGAGTGGCTGCGGAGCCAGAACACGACGGGCTGACGCGGGGTACGGGGGGCGCATCGCCCCGATGAGGACAGCGCGGTACCCGTTATTTCACCTGCAAGGAACGGCCGGACGGACATGCCTGTTTACGCGCCCTACGTGATCGAGCGCTCCAGCCGGGGCGAACGCAGCTACGACATCTTCTCGCGGCTGCTGATGGACCGCATCGTGTTCCTGGGGAGCACGATCAACGACGACGTGGCCAACGTCATCATCGCCCAGCTGCTCTTTCTCCAGAGCGACAACCCGGAGAAGGACATCTACCTCTACATCAACTCGCCCGGCGGGTCGGTGTACTCGGGGCTGGCGATCTACGACACCATGAAGTTCCTCTCCTGCGACGTGAACACCTACTGCATGGGGATCGCCGCCAGCATGGGCAGCTTCCTCCTTGCCTCGGGAACCAAGGGGAAGCGCTTCGCGCTGCCCAACTCCCGGATCATGCTGCACCAGCCCAGCGGCGGCAGCCAGGGGACTGCGGCCGACATCGAGATCCAGGCCCGCGAGCTCCTGTACGTGCGCGAGCGGATGAACAACATCTACGCCGCCAACACGGGGCAGACGCCCGAGAAGATCGCCGAGGACCTGGACCGCGACCGCTTCATGTCGCCGGAGCAGGCAAAGGACTACGGGCTGATCGACCACGTGATCCAGCACACGACCGAGGCCGAGGCGGTGGTGCGCGCCGGCGGCGACGTCCCGGCCAGCATCGTCCGCTAAGCAGCAGCCCCCGGCGCCCCCGCCGCGAACCGGGGGGGGCGCGACTCCCGGAAATCTCCGTCAGCAGGACCTCATGCCCAGCGACAAGCACCTCCGCTGCTCTTTCTGCGGAAAGTCCAAGGATTCGGTGAAGCGGTTCATCTCCGGGCCCTCGGTCTACATCTGCAACGAGTGCATCTCGCTCTGCAACGAGATCCTGGCCGAGGAGGAGATCAAGGAGGCCGCCACCGCCGCGACCCCGGTGCCGACGCCCACCGAGATCAAGGAGGTGCTGGACCAGTACGTGGTGGGGCAGGAGCAGGCCAAGAAGTCGCTCTCGGTCTCCGTCTACAACCACTACAAGCGGGTGAACCACCAGGGGGTGATGGACGAGGTCGAGCTCGACAAGTCCAACATCCTGCTGATCGGCTCCACCGGCGTGGGCAAGACGCTGCTGGCGCAGACGCTGGCGCGCGTCCTCCACGTCCCCTTCACCATCGTCGACGCCACCACGCTGACCGAGGCCGGGTACGTGGGCGAGGACGTGGAGAACATCCTGGTGCGGCTGCTGCAGGCGGCCGACTTCAACGTGGCCGAGTGCGAGCGGGGGATCATCTACATCGACGAGATCGACAAGATCGCCCGCAAGAGCGAGAACCCGTCGATCACCCGCGATGTTTCGGGCGAGGGGGTGCAGCAGGCGCTGCTGAAGATCCTGGAGGGCACCACCGCCTCGGTCCCGCCGCAGGGCGGGCGGAAGCACCCGCAGCAGGAGTACATCCAGATCAACACGCGGCAGATCCTGTTCATCTGCGGCGGCGCGTTCGACGGGCTGGAGAAGATCATCGAGGCGCGCACGGGCAAGCGGCAGATCGGGTTCGCGGGCGAGCGCCCGGCCGAGCGCACGCCGCTGGAGACCTCGGACCCGTTCCACGACGTGGAGCCCGAGGACCTGCTGCGCTTCGGCCTGATCCCCGAGCTGGTCGGCCGGCTTCCCGTCACGGTGACGCTGGAGAACCTGGACGAGGACGCGCTGGTGCGCATCCTGACCGAGCCGAAGAACGCGCTGGTGAAGCAGTACCAGAAGATCTTCCAGATGGACGGCGTGGGGATCACCTTCGACCCCGGCGCCATCCGCGCCATCGCCCGCCAGGCCATCGAGCGCGGCACCGGCGCCCGGGGCCTGCGCGCGGTGATCGAGAACCTGATGCGCGACATCATGTTCGACATCCCCAGCCGCCAGGACGTGCGCGAGGTGGTGGTGACGCCGGAGTGCGTGACCGACAGCGTGCCGCCGCTTCTCGTCCTTGCCGCCGAGCCGCGGAAGAAGAAGGAAGCGTAGACGGAGTACGGAAGTACGGGAGTACGAAACTGCGGAGGCGCCGGTGCGGTGCCTCCGCTTTTCGTTTCCAGACCCCGCTGATGGGGCTCTCACCAGATCCGGCAATCACCTGTTACAGACGCACAGAGAGACGTCATCCTGAGGCCGACCACACCGTCATTGCCCCCACACGAGTGGTTGCAGGCCGAAGGATCTATAGGCGAGGTCGCACGTGCGCTGCCGGATCGCACGATTGATCCCCGAATCGGGCATCACATCACAGAGGACACGGAGGAAACGCTCTGGCACCCCTGTGCCCTCCGTGAGATGCCTGCTGTTTCTCCGCCCCGCCTTGCGCGGATACGTGGCGCGTGCGAACCTCACCGCCGACGCAGCTTCGTACTTCCGTACTCCCCGTACTCTCGTACTTTCCTCGCGAATGCGAATCAAATCCGTCGAGTTTGCCGGCGCCATCGGGCAGGTCGGCCAGGCGCAGCCCGAGTCCGCGCGCGGGATGAGGCAGATCGCCTTCTCCGGGCGCTCCAACGTCGGCAAGTCGTCGCTCATCAACCGGCTGCTGGGGCGCACGCGCACGGCCATCGCCCGCGTCAGCGCGCAGCCGGGGAAGACGCAGGAGATCAACTTCTACCACGTGCGCGCCGACCCGGGCGACTTCTACCTGGTCGACCTCCCCGGCTACGGATTCGCGAAAGTGCCGGCCGAGCTGCGCAACAAGTGGCGGCCGCTGATCCACGGCTTCCTCTCGAAGTCCGAGGAGCTCGCCGGCGTGGTGCAGCTCATCGACCTGCGCACGGGGCCCAGCCCCGATGACCTGCAGTCGGTGGGCTACCTGGCGGAGCTGGGCGTGCCCGTGCTCTTCGTCTTCACCAAGGCCGACAAGCTCACGAAGACGGAGCGCGACAAGGAGTTCGCGAAGTCGGTGAAGAAGCTGGGGATCGACCCCGAGCAGGCCATCCCCTTCTCGTCGACCAAGGGCACCGGCCGCGAGGAGCTGCTGGAAACGCTCTCCGCCCTCCTCTTCCCCGAGGCGGGGGAGGACGGCGCCGTCTCGGGCGGCGACGAGGACGGCGAGGGCGGCGAACCGGAGGACGCGGAGGACTGATGCCGGAGCCGAAGCCCCCGCGGATGTCGGTGCGCACCGACGAAGCCGGGATCCATGCCGCCTTCCCGAACGGCAAGTCGTGGACGGTGGAGTGGGCGGAGCTGGAGCGGGTCGCCATCCGCACGACTGACGAGGGGCCGTTCGCGGACGACGTGATCTGGATGCTGCAGACGCCCCAGGGCGTGTACGGGATCCCGCAGGGCGTGGACGGCGAGCCCGAGCTCCTCGAACGCCTGCAGTCGCTCCCCGGCTTCGACAACGAGGCGGTCATCGCCGCGATGGGATCGGTCGAGAACCAGACGTTCCTCTGCTGGGAGCGCCCGGCCGGCGATCCCCCTCCGGCCTGACGCCGCCCTCGCGCGGAGGCGCGCGGCGGGCTACGATTCGTCCCATCCACCCGATCCCCATCCCGCTCCCCCGGAGGCCCCATGCGGCGCGCCCGCTTTCTTTCCGCCCTGCCGGCCGTGGCCGTGCTCGGCGCGTGCTCGCTGTTCGGCCGCGGCGTGCCCGGCGAGACGGTGACGCTGGAGATCAACAACAACCTGGCCCTTCCCGCGCCGGTGACCGTGTACGCCTACAGCGACGTGGGGTCGCGGCAGCTGGTGGGAAGCCTGGTGCCTGACAAGCAGGCCGTGCTGCGCTTCCACTCCGCGCACATCACCGGCTCGTACCGCTTCGTGGCGGTGGTGCGGCGCGGCGCGCAGCTCGTCTCCAACTCCGTGAGCCTCACCGGCGGCGAGACCGTGACCTGGGAGCTGCGCAACAACGTCCTCCTCGTCGCACGCTAACGAGGCGATCCGCACCACCTCGTGCAGCGCGCAAGAGATCCGATTGCGCGTAAAATCGGCGGCGGCGCCG
>Ga0326721_10000163_pt1 | contig 27212 bp, 25 predicted proteins | sample SGPome_FD_203951 | JGI IMG/M metagenome (GOLD analysis project Ga0326721, IMG submission 203951) | Soil microbial communities from Southern Great Plains, Lamont, Oklahoma, United States - SGP_1_2016 | ecosystem: Engineered > Artificial ecosystem > Soil microcosm > Unclassified | place: USA...
GCCGGCACTCACGCCGATGCTGGCCACCGCCGGCGAGCTGCCCGCCGCCGCCGAGGACCAGCAGTGGGCCTATGAGACCAAGTGGGACGGCAGCCGGGTGCTGGCCTTCGTCGAAGCCGGCCGGGTCCGGCTGCGCTCGCGCAACGACCTCGACGTCACGGTCAGCTATCCCGAACTGGCCGGGCTGGGCGCCCGGCTGGGTCACCGCCAGGCGATCCTGGACGGCGAGGTGGTCGCCTTCGGCGCTGACGGCCGGCCCAGCTTCGCCCGGCTGCAGAAGCGGATGCACGTCGGCCGGGCCAGCGACGCGCTGCGGCTCAGCGCGACCGATCCGGTGCGGTACCTGATCTTCGACGTGGCGCACCTGGACGGCGAAGCCACCGTCGGCCTGCCCTACCGGCAACGGCGGGAGTTGCTGGAGGGCCTGCGGCTCGACGGGGACAGCTGGCAGTGCCCGCCGTACTTCGCCGGCAACGGCGCGAGCCTGCTGCGAGCCAGCCAGGAGCTGGGCCTGGAGGGGGTGGTGGCCAAGCGGCTGGACAGCACCTACCGGCCAGGCCGGCGATCCCCGGACTGGCGCAAGATCAAGAACATCCGGAGTCAGGAGGTCGTGGTGCTCGGCTGGCAGCCCGGCAACGGCCGGCGGGCCGGCACCATCGGATCGGTGCTGGTCGGCGTACCCGGCGACGGCTCGGCCGGCCCCGGAGCCCGTTCCGGCCGGGCGCAGGAGCTGCGCTACGCCGGGAAGGTCGGAACCGGTTTCACCGACGCCGCGCTCAGGCTGCTGCACCAGCAGTTGCGCTGCCTGGCCCGCACGACGCCGGCGCTGGCCACCCCGCCGCCGCCGGCCGAGACCGTCTCCGCGCAGTGGGTCGAGCCCCGGCTGGTCGCCGAGGTCGGCTTCGGCGAGTGGACTCCGGACGGCCGGTTGCGGCACCCGGTGTGGCGCGGGCTGCGGCCGGACAAGTCGGTCCACGACGTCCGGCTGGACGGCTGAGCCCGGCGGGTCAGGCCTGCAGCTCGGTGAGCACCAGCGGCAGCTGATCGAGCAGCTCACGGGCCAGGAAGCCCAGCGAGCCGACCCGGGCAGCCAACCGGTCCCCCGCCGCGGCGTGCAGGTAGGTCGCCCAGCAGGCCGCCTGAGCCGGTTGCGCGCCGCGGGCGAGCAGGCCGACCAGCGCGCCGGCCAGCACATCGCCACTGCCCGAGGTGCCCAGGCCGGAATGGCCGGCCGGCGCCTGCCAGCTGCCGCCGGACGGCGAGACGATCCGGTTGTCGCTGCTCAGCACGGCGGTGTAGCGCTCGGCGAGCAGGCGCTGGGGATCATCGGCGCGGGCCGGCGCGCCGGCGGCCGCCAGCAGCCGTTCCAACTCGTGGTGGTTCGGGGTGAGCAGCAGCCGGCCGGCGAGGGCTTCCAGCGTGGCGGCCGGCAGCTGGCCGAGGGCGCCGATGGCGTAGGCGTCGAGCACGATCGGCAGGTCCTCCGGGGCAGCCGACGCCAGGCCGATGATCAGCTCGGCGGTCTCGTCGACGTCGTCCAGCCCGGGGCCGATCAGGATCGCCGCCGCGCTGCCCAGGGCCCGCCGGATCACCTCGACCGAGCTGCCGGCGACCGACCCGGCCCGGGTCTCGGGCAGCCAGAGCACTGCGGACTCGGGGACGGCGGCAGCCACCGGTCCGGCCACCGACTCCGCCACCGCCAGGGTAAGCACCCCGGCGCCGACCCGCAGCGCGGCCTGGCCGGCGAGCATCGCCGCGCCCGGCGCGGTGCGGGCGCCGCCGATCACCAGCACCCGGCCCCGGCTGCTCTTGTCCCCGTCGGGCATCGGCAGCGGCCAGTCGCGCAGCGCGGCCGGGGTCAGGATCTGCTCAACGGGCTGCATCGATCTCTCCCGGATGCTCGGTCGCTCGGGCTCCGAAGGCCTCGAGGTGCTGATGGTCGTTGTACACGGCCGTTCGCCAGCCCGGCTCGCCGTCCTGTCGCACCAGCCGGCTGACCGAGGCGTTGGTCACCGAGCCACTCCGGGCGATGTCGAACACGCTGTCCTCGTCGAGCTGTTCGCAGACGTAGCGGAACAGCAGGATCACCGCATCGTGCGAGACGATCAGCTGCCGGCCGTGCCCGGTGCGGTCCAGGTCGGCCAGGAAGGCCCGGATCCGCAACACCAGGTCCGCCCAGGACTCGCCGCCCGGCGGGCGGTAGTAGAACTTGCCGAGCCAGCGGCGCCGCTCGGCCTCGGCCGGGAACCGGCTGCCGACGCCGCGCCTGGTGAGCAGGTCGAGCACCCCGAGCTCCCGGTCGCGGATCCGCTCGTCCTGGCGGATCGCCGGGGGGCTCGCGAGCTCGGCGAGCGCGGTCTGGGCGGTCTGGCGGGCCCGCAGGTAGGGCGATGACCACACCGTGTCAGGCAGCCGACCGGGCTCAGCCGCCAGCCATCGCCCGACCGCCTGGGCCTGCTCCACCCCGAGGTCCGACAGCGGCACGTCGGCGTCGCGCATCGGCATCGGGATCGCCAGCGCTCCGGAGGATTCGGCCTCCTCGCGGGCGACGTTGCCGATGCTCTCGCCGTGCCGCACCAGGATCAGCTCTGTGACTGCCATCCGCCGACCATATCCGCTGGCCGGACCGGCCACCTCACGGCCGGCGGGGGCTGATTCTGGAACCTGGCAGCCCGGTTGCGACGGCCGGGAACGCTGGATCGCGCTGGCCGGGTTCGCCGATCTTCGCGCCGAGCCGGACCGTAGCTTCGTTCGCGGTCAGGTGATCTTGTATACATTACCCTCACAAGCGCGTGGCCGTTAAGCAACAGCGGTGCGCGGGTAAGTAGTCACGCCACGAGGACGTCATGCCATCGCCTTCGGAGCTCTCCGACCTCCTTGCCCGCCTCAAGCAGGCGCAGTCCCGGTTGGCCGGGCTGCCGATCGCTGGGAGAGGCCCCGAGGTCAGCGAGCTGATGGCCGAGGTGGCAGCTCTGGGCGAGCGGCTGCTGGTGGCCGATGCGCAGCTTCGGGGGCAGCACGACCAGCTGGCCGAGCCCCGCTCGACACCGGACACCCCCAGCGCCCGGGTGCCCGAGCCCGGCGGCGACGCGGCGGAGCTGTTCGTCGGCGATGACGAGACCATGACGATGCTGCGCGGGGTCGACTGGGCGGCCAGCCCGCTCGGACCGGTGCGCAGCTGGCCCTCCCCGTTGCGGGCCGCGGTGCGCACCGTGCTGGCGTCGAAGGTCCCGATGCTGATCTGGTGGGGCCCGCAGCTGATCCAGCTGTACAACCACGCCTACCGCGCGTTGCTCGGCGACAAGCATCCGGCCGCGCTCGGCCAACCGGCCGCCGAGTGCTGGGCTGAGATCTGGTCGGCGATCGGGCCCCGGGCGGCGAGCGTGCTCGACGGGCACGGCGCCAGCTACTTCGAGAACGAGCTGCTGTTCCTGGAGCGCACCGGCTACCAGGAGGAGACCTACTGGACGTACTCGTACTCCCCCATCAGCGGTCATTCGGGCGAGGTGCTCGGGGTCTTCGTCGCCAACACCGAGGTCACCCACCGGGAGGTGTCGAGCAAGCGGATGCGGACGCTGCGCGAACTCGGCGGCCTGTCGGTGACCGAGGACGACAACGTCTGCGCCCAGGCCCTGCAGGTGCTGGCTCGCAACCGGGACAGCGTTCCGCTCGCAGCCGTCTATGTCATCGGCCAGGACGGCCACGGCCGGTTGCAGGCCAGCTACGGGCTGTCCGGCCGCGGCGCCGAGCTGCCTGCCGTGATTCCGGCCGCGGCCAGCTCCTCGCTGCTCGGCGAGGTGCTGAGCTCCGGAGTCCCCCAGGTCACCGACCTGGCCAGCTTCGCTCCCGGCGCGGTTCCGGAGCCCTCGCCGCTGGGGCCGGCTGCGCCCCGGACCATCCGGCTGCAGCCGGTGTGGCTGAGCGGCCAACCGGAGCCGCACGCGGTGCTGGTGGTCGGGTGCAACCCCTACCGGGCTCTCGACGAGGCCTATCTCCGGTTCCTGGACCTAGCCGCCCGGCAGCTCGGGATTGCCCTGACCGACGCCGCCGCCTATGACGCCGCGCACCACCGCGCTGAGGCGTTCGCCGAGCTGGACCAGGCCAAGACCCGGTTCTTCGAGAACATCAGCCACGAGTTCCGGACGCCGCTCACCCTGATGATGGCGCCGCTGGACGCCCTGCTCGACGATCCGAGGCTCGACCTGCCGGCTGATCGTCGAGACGATGTCGCCTCGGCCCGCCGGGCGGTGCTGCGGCTGAGCCGGCTGCTGGAATTCGCCCGGGCCGACGCCGATGAGTTGCACGCCAAGCCGGAGCTGACCGACCTGGCGCAGCTGAGCAGCGACGTGACCAGCATGTTCCGCTCGGTCGTGGAGGAGACCGGCCTGACGCTGACGGTGGACACCGCCGCCGTGACCGAGCCGATCGCCGTCGATCCCGAGATGGTCACCAAGATCCTGCTGAACCTGCTGTCCAACGCGGTGAAGTTCACCCCGCAGGGCGCCATCTCGCTGCGGCTGGCCGAAGGCGGCGATGAGGTGCGCCTGACGGTCTCCGACACCGGCCTCGGCATCTCGGCCGAGGAGCTGCCACGGGTCTTCCAGCGGTTCCACCAGGTGCCGGTCCAGGGCGCCCGCAGCCGTGAGGGAGCCGGCATCGGCCTCTCCCTGGTCAGCGACCTGGCCCGGGCGCACGGCGGCGAGGTGACCGCCCGCAGCGAGCTGGGCCGCGGCAGCGAGTTCACGGTCCGGCTGCCCCGGAGCGCCGCCGGCCCAAGCCGGCAGCCGGCCACCGGGGCCGTGCCGCCCGTCGCGCCGGCCTACCTCGCCGAGGCGCACGCCTGGTCGGCCACCCAGCGCTTTCCGGTTCCGGCTGTTGCCAGTGGGCAACCGGAGCTGGTCGATCCGGAGGTGTTGCCGGCTGGCTGCATCCTGCTGGTCGAGGACAACGTCGACATGCGCGACTACCTGACCCGGTTGCTGCATGCCGACGGCTGGCAGGTCGAGGCGGTCGGCTCGGTCGAGGAGGCGCTGGCGACGTCCACCCTGCCGGAGCTGGTCCTCTCCGACGTGATGCTGCCGGACCGCAGCGGCATCGAGCTGGTCAAGCTGATGCGCGCGAACCCGGCACTGATGCGGATCCCGGTGATCCTGCTGACTGCCAGGGCGGGACCGGACTCGGCGTCGGAGGGCCTGGCCGCCGGCGCCGACGACTACATCGTCAAGCCGTTCGCGGCACAGGAGCTGCTGGCCCGGATCCGCACCCACCACGAGCTCGCCAGGTTGCGGGAGTACGCCCTCAACCGCGCCGAGGACAAGGCAGCGAATCTGGAACGGGCGCTGTCGAGCAACCGGCAGATCGGCACCGCGATGGGCATCCTGATGGCGCGGCTCAAGCTGACCGACGACCAGGCGTTCGACCTGCTGCGCAAGGTCAGCCAGAACCGGCACCGCAAGCTGCGCGATATCGCCGAAGAGGTGGCCATGACCGGGGAGATCCCCCAGCTGCCGGCGTGAGGCTTCCCGCCGCCAGCAGGCGGTTCAGCCAGCCAGCAGGCGGTTCAGCCAGCCAGCAGGCGATTCAGCCGCCGGCGGGCGGTTCAGCGCACCGGCAGGCTTTTCAGCCAGCCAGCTGGCGCCTGGCGCCCCGGGTGCCCGGCCGGGCAGCGGCGTGGGTGAAGGCGGCCGCGCTCTCGGTCGCCAGCAGCAGCCTGCCGAACACCCGCAGCGCCGACATGACCTCGGCATTTGCGTTGGTGATGACCAGCCGGCCACCTTCGGCCGCCAGCCGCTGATGCACCGCCACCAGGGTGTCCACCCCGTCCAGGTCGAGCGAGCGCAACTCGGCGAGATCGAGCCGCAACCGCCGGGTGCCGGCGTCGATGCACTGGTGGGTGAAGTGTGCGAAAGGCGCGCATGACGGGCCGAGCAGGTCTCCGCCGAGGAAGAAGATCACCCGTTCGCTGTCGCTGCCGCCGACGCGCAACCTGAAGTTGAGCCGTTCGGCGCCGCCGTTCGACGGGGCGCCGTTCGAGTGGAAAAGGTCCGTGGCCATCCGAGCCTCCGGTGGAGAACATCTCGCCAGGCGCGCACATGGTTGTGCTGGGATAGGGCGCTCTGAAGAGGTCCGGTGGCTGCGCGGTTCAACCCGGCTAAACGGTAACCCGTTCCGCCGATAAAGCCAATGCATTCCTGCGCTGGCCGGCTGCTGGCAGCCGCCTGCCACCCACCCGGCCGGCGACACGCAACTTGTGCACCTGCCCGGAGAGTGGCAGCCCGCCCGGGCGTGCCGTACCGTCTACCCCAGAATTGGGTCGGCCCAGCAGGTGGTTTCGCCAGTTCAGCCCCACTCCGCCGGAGCACTCCGCCATGACCTCAACGCTTCCTGCCCCGACCGCCCGCAAGTCGACCCGCCGCAAGCCTGCCGCTGCGGCTCCTCCAGCTACCGAGTCGGCTTCGGCGGTCTCCCCCCAGCACACCTCTGCGGACGCGGTGGAACACGCCATCCGCTGCCGCCTGGAGGATCTGAAAGCCCAGTGCGCCGAGGCGCTGGCCAACTACACCCCGCCCGGCTCCTGCGGTGACGCGGCGGACCGGTGCGCCAACGTCGAGCTGGCGATCACCATCGAAGACCTGCAGGCCCGGATCACCGAGCTGGAGCTGATGCTGCAGGCGCCCAAGAGCAACCGGCAGCCACGCCGCGCCGGCCGCAAAAGCCGGCCCGCCGGCACGATCGACGTCGGCAGCCAGGTGCGGGTCAGCTTCGACGGCGGCCGTAGCTGCGAGACGTTCGTGCTGCTGCCGCACGAGCTTGCCCTCGGCGACGACGAGGTCGTCACGCCGAACAGCCCGCTCGGCCAGGCGCTGCAGGGCGCGGTTCCCGGTGACCGGATCAGCTACCGGGCCGCGAACCGGAGCACCATCACCGTCGACGTCGTTGCCGTCGACGGCCAGGAATTCGCTTCCCAGCCGGCAAAGTCCGCCTGAGCCGGCGCTCGCCCCGGCTGGTCACCGTGGCCAGCCGGGCTCGCGCCGGGAGTTGATCACCAGGTTCTGGACGAAGGTGTCCGGCGGCAGCGTCAGCAGGAATTCCACCGCGCTGGCAACGGTGTCCGGGTCCATCATCACCTCATCGGACAGCTGCCACTGTTCCATCATCGGGGTGTTCATAGCGCTCGGCATCACGCCGTGGATCCGGGCCGGCCAGCGGTATTCATAGGCCTCCCGCTGCATGATCTTGGTGAGCATGGCCAGCGCGGCCTTCGAGGTGTTGTAGGCGGCGGCGGCGGCGCCCACCGTGATGGCCGAGATCGAGATGATGTTCACGATGTCGGCCGGATAGTCGCGCTCGCCGGGGCCGAGGGCCCTGAGGAACTGCCTGGTGGTGTAGAGCGGACCCGACTGGTTCACCGCGACCACCTGCTGCCATTGCTGGTCGGTGAGATCGAGAACGCCGGCGCCCCGATCGGTGCCGGCATTGTTGATCAGGCCATCGAAGCGCTCGCCGAACCGGGCCACGGTGGCATCGATCGCCTCGGCGACGCTGGCCGGATCGGTGACGTCCAGCCGGCAGGACGAGGCGCTGCCACCGGCGTCGCAGACCAGCCGGACGGTGGCCTCGGCGGCCGCGACATCGACATCGGCGGCCACCGGATGGGCCCCCGCGGCCGCCAGCCGCCGGCACAGGGCGCGCCCCAGGCCGCTGCCACCGCCGGTGACCAGTACCACCCGCTGATCGAGTTTGCGCATATGCCGCCTCCTGGTTGTCAGAGCTGACGGGTTGTCAGAGCTGATGGGCTGAGCTGATCGGCTGAGCTGAACGGAGCCGGCCGGGCTGGTGAGGCGGCCGGCGGCCGGACCTCGGGCAGCTCGCGCACCGCGTCGAGCACCTCCTCGACAGTGATCGCCAGCAGCGCCGGATCGACCTGCTCCCCGTGCGGGTTCCCGGTCCCGTCGCCGTGCCACAGCACTCGGTGCGGCCCGCCGGCCGGCGGCCCCCAGCTGGCCGGCGACACCGGGCCGAACAGCAGCACCGACGGGGTGCGGAAGTTCGAGGCGACGTGCGCGACGCCGGTGTCACCGCAGATCAGCAGCCGGGCCCGGCCGATCAGCGAGATCAGCTCCGGCAGCCGCAGCCCGAGCAGGGCCGGCACCCCCGCCTCGCCGGCCACCGCCCGGGCCAGCGAGGCCTCGGCCGGCCCACCGGTGATCACCACCCGGTGGCCGCGGCGCCGCAGCGCCGCGGCCACCACCGCGAACCGCTCCGCGGGCCAGCGCCGGGCCGGGGCAGCCGCGCCCGGATGCACCACCGTCAGCGCATCGGGCATCGGCTCGGGGGGCAGCCGCAGGCATCCCACCGCCTGGTGGCCGCCGGGCGGGCCGCCGGCCGCCTCGGGGACCGGCAGCACCTCGCTGATCAGGCGGCGCCACCGGGTGACCTCGTGCTCGCCGGCCAGCCAGGGCGGCCCAGCCAGCTCGCCTGCCGGATCGGCGAAGCCGTACAGACGGCGCGGGCCGAGGGCGCTGAGCAGCCGCCGGCTGGCCGGGCCATTGCCGTGCAGGTCGATAGCCACGTCCAGCCGTGCCGGGGCCGGCGTTATCGGCGCCAGCTCCGCTGCCGGCAGCAGCCGGTCCATCGCCGGGATCAGCGGCGCCAGCGGCGCGAACACCGCCGGGGCCGCCAGCACCACCTCGTGCCCGGGCAGCGCCTGCTTGATCAGGCCGAGCGCGGGCAGCCCGGTGAGGAAGTCCCCCAGGCCCAGCGCGCGCAACGCGAGGACGACCGGCCGCTCGGACGGGCTCACGACGCGGATCCGCCGGCCAGCTCCGCCTGCCTGGCGAGCTCGACCAGGGCAGAGGTCGAGCGGCCCTTCAGGTAGGCAACCGTCACCGCCTCGCCACCCCACTCCGCCAGCACCGCCGACTCGGGCAGCGGCACACCCGAGTAGTCACCGCCCTTGGCCCAGATGTCCGGCCGGATCCGGCGCAGCACGGCGGCCGGGGTGTCCTCCTCGAAGACCACCACGGCGTCGACGCACTCCAGCGCCGCCAGCACCCGAGCCCGGTCCGCGGCCGGCTGCAACGGCCGCTGGGCGCCTTTGAGGCGGCGTACCGAGGCATCGGAGTTCAGGCACACCACCAGGCAGTCCCCGATCACCCGGGCGGCCTGCAGGGTGGCGATGTGACCGGCGTGCAGCAGGTCGAAGCAGCCACCGGTGGCCACCACGACGCCGTGCCGGCGCCGGACGCCGTCGAGCAGCCGGCCAAGCTCACCGGCGCCAGCAACCGCTGGCTCGCCCCGGACGGCGGCGGCCTGGTCAGCGCCCGTGCCGGCGGCGGATATCTCGGCGGCGGGCTCGGCGGCGGATATCTCGGCGGCGGCGGGCTCGCCCGGCGGGAGCCGGTAGCCGGCCGCCGCTCCGTCCGCGACGAACCGGCCGGCTGCGGCGACGCCGAGCGCCACCGCCTCGCTGGGCAGCACGCCGTCGGCCAGCCCGGCGGCGGCCGCCGCGGCGAAGCAATCTCCGGCGCCGCAGGTGTCACCGGCGCCCACCTGGGCCGGCGCGAATAGTTGCGGGGCATTGTCCGCCAGGCAGAACATCGCGCCCCGGGCGCCGAGCGTCACGCAGACCGACCCAGCCTGCCACTGCCTGGCCAGCTGCTGGGCGCCTCGCCGGATGGCGGCCAGCGACGCGCCGGCCTCCATCGCCAGGAAGCCGGCCAGCTCGGCGAGATTGGGAGTGACCAGGGTGCTGCCCGGCACCGGCGCCGCGCCACGGGCATGCGGGTCCCAGACCAGCGGGCAGCTCAGAGCGGCAAGGGCGGCACGGACCGCCGGGTCGGCCGTGACGCCGCGGCCGTAGTCGGAGACCAGCACGGCGGCGGCCGAGGCCAGCACGGCCCGGGCCCGGTCCGGCAGCGGGCCGATCGGCCCGTGCTCCCCACCCCGGTCCAGCCGGGCCACCGGATGGCCGGCCACCCGCAACCGGGTCTTGACCGGGGTGCTGCCGGCCCAGGCCAGCGCCACCAGCTCGAGCCGGCCGGCCAGCATCCGGCGCAGCTGCCGGCCTGCCGCATCGGTGGCCACCGGCGCCACCAGCACCACCGGACGCGGTCCCGCGGCGGCCAGCAGGGCAGCCAGCGCGGCCCCGCCCGGGCGCGGGTGTTCGACCGGATCGTGCAGCACCGGAACCGGCGCCTCGGGCGACAGCCGGGCTGACTCGGCGATCAGATCGACGTCGAGCATCACATCCCCGACCACCACCAGCGGCGCCGTCATGACGCCGGCTGCCAGCTGGCCGCCGCCGGCTCGGCGTTGGCTCGCCCGCTCAGCTCGGCATCCATCGCTTCGCAGACCAGGTGCAGGGCGACCAGGTGCAGCTCCTGCACCGTGGCGGTGGCCGGGGAGCAGATCGACAGCACCTCGTCGGCCGCCGCCGCCAGCGGATTGGGCACCGGGCCGGTCATCGCCCAGGTGCGCAGCCCGCAGTCGCGAGCCCGGGTGGCGGCCGCGACCAGGTTCGAGCTGCGGCCGGAGGTGGACATCAGCACGCAGATGTCACCTGGCCGGCCGTGGGCCTGCACTTGCCGGGCAAAGACCTCGTCGATGCCGTAGTCGTTGAGGATGGCGGTCAGCGCGGACGGCTCGCTGTGCAGCGCGACCGCCGAGAACGGCGCCCGGTCCGCGCAGTACCGCCCGACGATCTCGGCGCTGAGATGCTGGGCCTGCGCCGCGCTGCCGCCGTTGCCGGCGACCAGCAACCGCGCGCCGGAGCTGAGCGCGCCGGCCAGGGTGATCCCCCAGCCGGCAGCGATCACGGTCGCCGGGCCGAACTCCGCCAGCGCCTGGGCCAGCGCCTGGACGTGGGCTGTGGCTGTGCCTGTGGGGTTGGCCTGGGCACCCAGCAGCTCGGTCATCGCGCCACCTCCGCGGTCACGTCGGTCAGCCGGGCGGCAGTTGCCAGCCCGGGCAGGGAATGGGGCAGCCGCCGCTCGGCCAGCACGCTGCGATAGCAGGCCTCGGTCTGCTCGGCGACGCGGCCCCAGCCGTACCGGCCCAGCACCCGCTCGCGGCCGGCTTGGGCCATCGCCAGCCGCCGCGCCGGGTCGGCGAGCAGCTGGTTCAGCACCCGGGCCAGCAGGTCCGGACGGCGCGGCGGCACCAGCCGTCCGGTGATGCCGTCGAGCACCGTGTCCTGCAAGCCCCCGACCGCGGTGGCCACGACCGGCAGGCCCGCCGCCATCGCCTCCAGCGGGGTGATTCCGAACGGCTCGTACCAGGGCACCGCCAGCAGCAGGTCGCAGGAACGCATCAGCGAAGGCAGCTCGGCATGTGGCTGCCGGCCCAGCAGCCGGACCCGGTCAGCCACCCCGTGGGCCGCCGCCAGCTCCCGCAGCCGCCGTGCCTCCGGGTCGGCGTCGAGCTGCTCCGGGGCCGGGCCGCCGACCACCAGCAACTGCGCATCCGGCACCTGGGCCAGCGCCGCGATCGCATCCGCGACGCCCTTGCGTGGAACCAGCCGGCCCAGGATCAGCAATCGGGCCGGCTGGCCCTCGCGGCCGCCGGCCACGCTGACCGCCGAGGCGCGGGTCGGGCTGAACAGCTCCAGGTCCACCCCGCAGGGCACGATCTCGATCCGGTCCGCGGGCGCTCCCATCGACCGCAGCTCGCGTACCTCGTCGGTGCAGGTGGCGATCACCAGGTCAACGGCGCGCGCGATCAACCGCTCGGCGCCGATCCGTTCCGGCGGACTGGTGTCCGAGCTTGCCTGCCAGCGGCGTTTCACCTTTCCCAGCGCATGAAAGGTCTGCAGCACCGGCAGCCGGAGGGCGCCGGCGGCCTGCAGCGAGGCCAGCCCGCTCATCCAGAAGTGCGCGTGGACGAGGTCGGCGCGCTGCCGCTGCAGGCACTGGGCCAGTTGGGCGCCGAAGCCGTCCATGTACGGCAGCAGCTCGTCCTTGCTGAGTGTCCCGGCGGGGCCGGCGTCCAGGTGCACCACCTGGACGCCGGGTCGCACCGGCACCCTGATCGGCAGCCCGGGGTCGTCCCGGCGGGTGTAAACCACCACCTGGTGCCCGCGCCGGGCCAGCGCGGCAGACAGCGCGGCCACGTGCACGTTCTGGCCACCGGCGTCCACCCCGCCCAGGCAGGCCAGCGGGCTCGCATGTTCGGAGACCATCGCGATCTTCATCTGCGCAGTCCTCTCATCGAATGGGGCCGATCACCGACTGAGCCCGTTCATCGACTGAGCTCGTCCAGCAGCGCGTCCCAGTCGGCCAGGAATCTCTTGAGCCCGTAGCGTTCGAGCGCGGCGGCCCGAGCCGCCCGGCCGCAGGCGCGGGCCAGCTCCGGCTCGGCCATCAGGGTGCGCAGCCGCTGCGCCAGCCGGCACACGTCGGTGCTGATCCCACCGGCCTCGGGTGGCACCGCGGCCACCGCTTCGGTGCTCGCCAGGGCCAGCACCGGCATCGCCAGCTGCATCGCCTCGATCAGGGTCAGGCCCAGCGAAGTCCACCGGGTGAGGTGCAGGTAGGCCCGGCGCCGGGCCAGCTCGGTGTGCATCCGGTCCTGGGTGGGGACCTCCTGCTCGTAGCCGACGAGGCAATCCGCTGGCACACCAGAGGATTGGCGACGCTCGGCGGCGAATCCCTTGGCCCGCATGCCGAACACGTCCACCGGCGCCACCGGCAGGAACCGGTCGATCAGGTCCGCCCCGACGATCCGGCCGCGCCGGCCCGGCTCGTTCACCACCACCGCGGCCCGGCTCAGCTCGCCGGTGTAGCGGTCGCCAGGATCGATGATGCCGTGCTCGATCACCGTGGTCGGGGCGCGCCCGCTGTCCCAGAACAGCTCGTTGAAATGGCTTACGTGCACCAGCGGGATGTCGGATCGGTCGGCCAGGTGATGCCGCTGGGTACAGGGTTTCTCGTCCGGGGTGTTGTGCTCGAGATAGATCGCGGGCAGCTCCCGGCCGGGGTCGCGACCGAGCCACCGGCGCGCCAGCTCCAGCTCCCCCGGCCGCTGGAGCAGCACCATGTCGAAGTCCTGCTCGCGCAGCGCCGCGGGCGAGAGCTCGGTGACCGAGGCCGGCCAGGCCCAGGTGCGAGCCCGGCCGACGCCGTCCGGGCCGCGGTCGGGTAGCACCGGAACGACGTAGTCATGGCCTCCCTGGACGAAGGCGGTCGTCCAGCTGCCGTGCACGTGCCAGAGCAGGATCCTCATCCGGACACCGCTAAAGCTGATATCTGTTGTCCGGCCAGACATTCGACAGCACGCGCCACCTGGGCCGGCTCGACGCCGGTCAGGCACGGATGCCCCGGCACCGGGCAGGCCGTCCGGCGCGTGTCGCGGCAGGCGGCGTGCTGGTCACCCAGCAGCGCCACCGGCACGCCGTACGGCGCCCACCGGGTGGCGGGCACCACGGGTGAGAACAGCGACACCACCGGCGTGCCGACCGACGCCGCCAGATGCGCCGGGCCGGTGTTGGCTGCCAGCGCCACGCACGCTCCGGCCAGCAGCCGGGCCAGCTCGGCCAGGTCCAGGGCGCCGGCCAGGTCCAGCAGAGCCGGCCGGTCGCCGCGCCGCGGCAGGCCGGCCCGGGCCGCTGCCACGATGCCCGCGGTGAGCTCGCGCTCGTCCTTCGACCCGGTCACCAGCACCGGCCAGCCCGCGTCGTTCAACAGCCTGATGCTCTCGGCCCACCGCTCGGCCGGGTAGGCCCGCGCCGCCGCGGTGACGCCCGGATGCACGACGAGATAGCGAGATTGCGGCGCCGGGGGCTGCCCAACCGGCGCCGGCGGCCGCCGCACGGCCAGCTTGCCGTCGTCACCGGGCGGCAACTCGAAGCCGGCCGCCCGCACGATCGCCAGCATCCGCTCCGGCTCCGGACCGTCCCCGGCGACCGGCAGCCGCAGGTCCAGCAGCGAACCGGCATAGTCCTCGCAGCTGGCCACGATCCGGGGCACTCCGGCCAGCCGCAGCAGCAGCGCCGTCGGCAGGGGTGACTGGTGGAAGGAGGTGAGGATCACCGCCTCGTCCAGCCGCAGCCGGGCCAGCCGCTCGACAAGGCCGCCGAGGTCGGCCGGCAGCACCGGCGGCGCGGGGTTGGCGATCCACGGGCAGGACCACACCAGCACCTCGTCAACGCCCGGCAGCAACCGCCCGGCGGCCTCGCCCAGCGGTCCGGCCAGCAAGGTCAGCTGATCCGCCGCCGCGGCGACCGCCCGGATCGCCGGCCCGGACACCAGCACATCGCCCATGCTGTCCAGCCGGGCCACCAGCAGCCGGCGGCTCACCGCAGGCCGGCCAGCACGAGATCGACCGCCTCGGCCAGGTCGGCCGCGCGCAGCGGGGCAGCGGCGACCTCCTCACCCCGGGTCTGCGCGGTCGGAACCAGGATCGAGGCGGCGCCGGCCGCCGCCGCGGAGCGGACGTCGGATCCGATGTCGCCGATCACCACGCAGTCGCCGGCCGGAACCCCCAGCTCGGCGGCCGCCTGCCGGATCAGCCCGGGCGCCGGTTTGCGGCACCCGCAGCCGGCCTCGTCGGTGTGCGGGCAGACGAACCAGCCGTCGAACGGCCCGAGCAGCGCCTCGACCCGCGCGTTGACCGCCGCGACCTGGGCGTCGGTGAGCACGCCCCGGCCGATGCCGGACTGGTTGGTGACCACCGCCACCGCGATGCCGGCCGCGCGCAACCGGTCCAGCGCCTGGCGGGCGCCGGGCATCGGCAGCACCGCCGACGGATCGCCGTTGTAGGGCACGTCCCGCACCAGGGTGCCGTCCCGGTCCAGCAGCACCGCGGCCGGCCGGCCGGCTGCCCGCTCGGGCCTCGACACCCGCCGATCGGCCAGCGCCCGCAACCAGAACCAGGTCGCCGCGGGCGGGATCGCCAGGCTGGTGCTGATCATCCGCAGCACCTCGGCCCGATCGCGCGGGCCCGGCGCGATCCGGCGCCAGCTGAACTCGGCGGTGTTCGCGGCCCACAGCAACCCGGCCAGCGCGGCCAACCGGCGGCGGCCGGCGGCCGCCGCGGCCAGGGCTGCCAACCCGGATGCGGTGCTGAGCAGGTGCTGGGGACGTCGGCCGAGCGGAGCGGCGGCCCGGCGCCGCCAGCCTGGCCCGTGCAACCGGCGCATGAGCACATCGTCGGCGTTGCCGCGCTGCTGGCCGACGCTGGCCCACCAGCCTGCCGGGCGGACCGGGTGCACCGTCTGCCGGCTCCCCCGGCGCAGCTGCCAGCCCCGGTCGAGCATCCGCAGCGCGAGGTCGGAATCCTCGCGGAAGGCCCGCGGAAACCGCTCGTCGAAGCCGCCGCACTCGATCAGCGCCGACCGGCGATAGGCCAGGTCCGCGGTGATCCAGGCGGCCGCGGCCAGGCCGGCGGTGCCGCGTTCGAAGTCGCGGGGCCGGCGGTGCACCGGCAGCGGCACCTCGATCCGGCCCTGGATTCCGCCGACCGTTGCCGGGGCGGCGGCCAGATCCTCCTCCAGGGCGGCAAGCCAGCCCGGGCTGACCAGCACGTCGTCGTCGAGAAAGGCCACCCACTCGCTGTCGCAGCATCGCCAGCCGGCGTTGCGGGCGGCGGCCGGGCCGCGGCCACCGCTGCGCAGCACCGTGACCTGCCAGCCCTGCCCGTGCTGCTCGGCCAGCTCGAGCTCGGCCGCCGGACCGGGCCGGTCATCCACCAGCCACACCGGCGGCAGCGGGCGGCCGGTGGCGGCAGCAGAGTCGGCGAGGCTGCGCAGCAATGCCGCCAACGAGGGACGCCCGATGGTCGGGATCACCACCGCGTAGCGCGATGTTGCCGCGTAGCGGGATCGGGCCGTCATCGCGGCGCTCCGAGCGCTGCCCTGCGCACCGCGAACGGGCCGATCGCCAGCAGGTCGATCGGGGTGGACCCGAAACACTCCAGCGCGTCGCGAGGCGAGTCCACCATCGGCCGGCCGGCGGTGTTCAGGCTGGTGTTGACCACCACCGGGAGCCCGGTGCGTCGGCAGAACTCCTCCAGCAACCGGGCGACCAGCGGCTCGGCGGCCGGGTCGACGGTCTGGATCCGGGCGGTTCCGTCGACGTGCACCACGGCCGGAATCCGCGGCTGCCAGTCACTGGCCACCTGATGGACGAACAGCATGTACGGCGACGGGATGGGCCCGCCATGGAACAGCTCGGCCGCCCGCGAGGCCAGCACCATCGGCGCGACCGGGCGGAACTGCTCCCGGCCCTTGACGTCGTTGAGCCGCTCCAGGTTCGCCGCCCGGCCCGGGTGCGCCATCAGCGATCGGTGACCGAGCGCGCGCGGACCGTACTCGCTGCGGCCCTGGAACCACGCCACGATGCCGTCGGCGGCCAGCACCTGCGCCGCCGCCTCGGCGATGTCGGCCGGCCGGTCGTAGGGCAGCCTGGCCGTCTGCAGCATCGTCTCGATCTCGGCGTCGCTCCACTGCCGGCCCAGGTCCGCGCCGGGCATCGCGCAGGCCGGCTCGCCGAGCTGCTGGGCGCCGGCCAGCGCCGATCCCAGGGCAGTCCCGGCGTCGCCGGCAGCCGGTTGCACCCAGACCTCGGCGAAGCCGCTCTCGCGCCAGATCCGGGTATTGGCCACGCAGTTCAGCGCGACCCCGCCGGCCAGCGCGAGCCTGGCGCTGCCGGTCCGGTCGTGCAGCCAGCGGGTCAGCTCCAGCAGCACCTCTTCCAGGACCGCCTGCAGGCTTGCCGCCAGATCGGCATGTTCGGCCGTCCACGGCTCGTCCGGGCGGCGTTTCTTGGCCAGCGAATTCCAGTCCACGCCACTGGTCCGGAAGCCACCGTCGGCGCGGGCATGCACCAGCGGGCGCAGGTCCTCGAGAAAGCGCGGCCTGCCGTAGGAGGCCAGCGCCATCACCTTGAACTCGTCGGAGCTGCGCAGGAATCCCAGATGCTCGGTGGCATCCTCGTAGAGCAGGCCGAGTGAGTGCGGCAGCTGCTGGCTGTGCAGGATCTGCAATTGCCCTTGCGAATAAAGGCCTGCCAGCGAGCTGTGTCGCTCGCCCCGGCCGTCGAGCACCAGCACCGCGCAGTCCCCGCCGAACGGCGCGGCCAGCCCCGCCGATGCCGCGTGCGCTACGTGATGGGCCACGAACCGGACTTGCGAGGAATCCAGGCCGGGCAGCGCGCTGGCCAGGAAGTCCGGAGCGGCCAGCGCGTAGCGCTGGCGGAGCTCGTCCCAGGGGTCGAACACCCCCAGTTCCCGCGGCGGCAGGTGCAGCGCTGGATCGAAGGAATAGGTCACCGCATCCAGGTCACCGGCTGACAGGCCCGCCTGCGCCAGGCACCAGGCGGCGGAGAGCTCGGGCAATTCCCACGCCGAGAAGGGCACCGGGCGCTTGCCGTGCTTGCGCCTGCTGAACCGTTCCTCCTCGGCGGCCGCGACGATCCGGCCGTCCACGATCAGCGCGGCAGCCGGGTCGTGGTACAGCGCATTGATGCCAAGGATTCGCATATTCCCCGCCGTTATCGACACATCTGCGAATGCGGCCGCACGGATGATCGGGTAAGTCAGCGAAGTCAGGGGCGGTGTTGTTCACCGCGGCTCGATGGTCACGTCCAATCGAGGGTGCTGCCGCAGGCTGCATGCCCAGCCAGAAGCGACTCTAAGCCGAGAAGCGCTTCTCGCGCCAGCGTTCATCGAAAACCGGTGACGGCCGCCTGGTCGCGGATGGCTGCGATGGTGCGCCGGATGCCCTCATTCCAGCTGACCTGCGGCCGCCAGCCCAGCTCCCGCTCGATCAGGGTGGTGTCCGGCCGGCGCACCAGCGGGTCGTCGACCGGCAGGTCGATGAACCGGATGTCGGAGCTGGACCCGGTCGCCGCGACGATCTCCCTGGCGATGCGCAGGATCGTCATCTCATCCGGGCTGCCGACGTTGACCGGTCCCGCCAGGTCGCTGCCGGCCACGGCGAGCACCCCCCGCACGGTGTCGTCGACGTAGCACACCGATCTGGTCTGGCTGCCGTTCCCCGCCACGGTCAGCGGCTCCCCGGCCAGCGCCTGCTGGATGAACGTCGGGATGGCACGGCCATCGTCGGCGCGCATCCGGGGCCCGTAGGTGTTGAAGATCCGGACGATCGCGGTGTCGACGCCGTGAGTGGCGCGATAGGCGACCGTGAGCGCCTCGGCGAACCGCTTGGCCTCGTCGTACACACCGCGCGGCCCGACCGGATTGACATGGCCCCAGTAGTGCTCCGGCTGCGGATGCACCTGCGGGTCACCGTAGGCCTCCGACGTGGAGGCCAGCACGAACCTGGCCCGCTTCTCCTTGGCCAGGCCCAGGGCGTGCAGGGTTCCGACGCTGCCGACCTTCATGGTCTCGATCGGCAACCGCAGGTAGTCGGCCGGTGACGCGGGCGAGGCGAAGTGCAGCACCAGATCCACCGGTCCGGGCACGTGCAGGTAGTCGGTGACGTCGCACTTGATCAGCCGAAAGCCGTGGTGGGACCGCAGGTGGGCCAGGTTGTCCGGCACCCCGGTCAGGAAGTTGTCCAGGCAGGTCACCTCGGCGCCGGCCGCGAGCAGCTCCTGGCACAGGTGCGAGCCCAGGAACCCCGCGCCGCCGGTGACCACCGCGTGCCCGAACGACCTCATCGGCGCGTACCCGGCACGAAATGCCTTGCGATTGCTGGAAATCTGCGGCTCATCACTGCCCGCTCCCCCACCGCCAGCCAGGCACCGGCCGGGCTCTTTCCGGAGCGGGTGCGCCTGCTGGAGGTTGCCACGGCAACCTGGCGTCAGCCTAGAGCGCAGTGCTTCCGCAGGGCAACGACGCTCTCAGGCGGGCGCGCGCATGGCCAGCGTGCCCAGCCTGAGGCGACCCGGTTGGCTGGCCGCGGCGCTGGCGAGGTAGAAGGCCAGGTCGGCTTCCGGGCGTGCCCTGCTGTAGAGGTAGCCCTGGGCCGTGGTACAGCCGTACTGCGCCAGCAGCCGGGCCTGGGCGGCGGTCTCGACGCCTTCGGCGACCACGGCCAGGCCCAGCGTCTTGCCGATCTCCAGGATCGCGGCCACCACCGCGGTGCAGCCGGAGTCGGTGCCCAGGCCCGCGATGAACCGCAGGTCGATCTTGAGCATGTCCACCGGCAGCTCGGTGATCCGGGTGAGGCTGCTGTAGCCGGTGCCCAGGTCATCGATGGCGATCCGGATGCCCAGGTCACGCAGCCGGCTGAGGTCCTTGCGCAGCGAGTCCGCGATCAGCGGCATATGGGTCTCGGTGAGCTCCAGCACCAGCCGGTCGGCCGGCACGCCGTGCTCGGCCAGCGCGGAGAGCACGTCCTCGGTGAGGTTGCCGGTCTCCAGCTGCCGGCCGGAGATGTTGACATGCACGTCGGGCGCGCCGCCTACGAGCTGGTCTGCCCAGCTGGCAGCCATCCGACAGGACTCCTGCAGCGCCCGTCGCCCGATCGGGATCATCAGCGCGCTGGTTTCGGCCACGTCGAGGAATTCGCCCGGGCCGAGCACGCCGCGGCGCGGATGGTTCCAGCGCAGCAGGGTTTCCACCGCGATGACCTGGCCGGTGCCCAGGTTCACGACCGGCTGGCCGTACATCACCAGCTCGTCCTCGCTCAGCGCCGTTTCCAGTTGTGGACGCAGCCGGTTGCTGCGGTCGGCGCGGGCCTGCTGCTGCGGATCGGTGACGGTCACCCGATCCCGGCCGGCGCGCTTGGCCGTATACATTGCCGTGTCGGCAGTGGCCAGCAACTGCTCGCCGGTGGTGCGCTCGTCGGCGATGGCCAGGCCGATGCTGGCGCTGATCGTGAAGGTCCCCGAGGGCAGCAGGAACGGCTCGCGCAGCGTCTTGAGCACCCGGTCGGCGACCGAGCTCAGGGCCTTGCTGTCCCCCAGCTCGGTGCAGATGATCGCGAACTCGTCACCACCCAGCCGGCCGACGGTGTCGCCCGGCCGGACCGAGCTGCGCAGCCGGCCGGCGACCTGGACGAGCAGCTCGTCGCCCGCGGCATGGCCGGCGCCGTCGTTGACCTGCTTGAAGCCGTCGAGATCGAGATAGGCGACCCCCACCTGCCCGCTTGACCGGGCCTGGGACTCCAGCGCATGGTCGAGCCGGTCCAGCAGCAGGCTGCGGTTGGCCAGGCCGGTGAGGCCGTCGTGCAGCGCCTGATGGGTCAGCGCCGCCTCGGCGCGCTTGCGCGCGGTGATGTCTTCCACCAGGGAGATGGCGTAGGGCGAGCTGCCGTCGGCGGGCGTCACGATGGAGGAGGACAGCAGCCCCCACAGGTCGCTGCCGTCGGCGTGCCGGTAGAGCGTCTCCCGGCGTACCTGGCTGATGTCGCCGCGGGCCATCGCCGCCAGGGCAGCCTTGGTCGCCTCGGCGTCCTCGGGGACCGACAGCCGCACCACGTCCAGCGCGAGCAGTTGCTGCTCGGTAAAGCCGGTGAAGGTGCACATCGCGGAATTGGCCCGCAGCAGCTGCCCGAGCGTCGCGGGGTCCAGCGACACCATGCACATGCCCACCGACGCGGCGTCGAAGGCGAGCCGGAAGCGCTGCTCGCTCTCCCGTAGCGCCAGCTCCGCCTGCCGCTGGCTGGTGACATCGCTGGCGACTCCGATGTAGCCGCTGAGCGAGCCGTCCGGGGCGATCATCGCGGTGACCGTCAGCTCCACCTGCAGCCGCCGCCCGGTCTTGGTCAGGTAGCTCCACTGCCGGGTTTCGGGCTCGTCGGAGTCGGCTCCCCTGGTGAACACCCGGAAATCTGCCTCGACGCCCAGCTCGGCGGCTCTGCGCTCGATCTCAGCCGGATCGTGCAGCACGATCGGGCTGTTGCCCAGCATCTCCTCCTCGGTGTAGCCGAGCATCTTCTGGGCGCCGGTGTTGAACACGGTGATCTGGCCGAGCGGATCGGTGCCGATGATCGACATGCCGCTGGCCGCGGCCAGCACGCCGCGGTAGAGGTCGCGGGCGGTCGCCAGCTCGCGCGCCGAGCGACGGGCCTCCGTCACGTCGTGCGCGGTGCCACTCATCCGGATCGGGGCGCCGGCGTCATCGAGCTGCACCCGGCCCCGGCCGTGCACCACCCGCACCCGCTCTCCCGGTGGGCTGATGGTGAATTCGAGCTCGTACGGCTCGTGGTCGGCCAGCGCGGTGCTCACCGCAGCCATCAGCCGGGCCCGGTCCGACGGCTGCACCAGCGACACCCACTCCTGCAGGCTGGGCTGGAAGACGCCCCGGCGCACCCCGAAGATCCGGTACATCTCGGCCGACCAGGTCATCTGCGACGAGCCCAGGTCCCAGGTCCAGGAGCCCAGGGTGGCCAGCCGCTGCGCTTCGGCGAGGTCCTCCTCGCGCTCGGCCGCGGCCGCCAGCGCGCCGCTGCGGGCCTGGCCGCTCAGCACCAGGATCAGGGTGGCCACGCAGATCACGGCCAGCAGCGCCTGCAGGGTCCATTGCCGGTGCTGCGCGTTGCTGAACTCGCTGAGCGCGCCGTGGCCACCCAGCGTGCCGATGGTGGCCAGCACCGCCGCGATCAGCGCTGAGATCATCGCTCGCAACGCGCCGAGCCGGGCAGCGCCCCACAGCAGCGCCGGCAGCACCAGGAAGGCCTGACCGGCGGTGCGATCGGCGAGGAAGATCCACCACGCGGCGCCGATGACCAGGGCCAGCTGCACCAGCCATTCGGCGTTGCGCCGGCCGTAGCCGAATTCGGCCCACACCGCCGGGCCGGTGGGCACCAGCAGCAAGGGGGTCAGCATCACCAGTCCCAGGCCGTGGCTCAGGACGTAGCCACCGGTGCCGGCCAGCCAGGGGTCGCCCACCACCAGGTAACGCAGCGCGACGACTGAGGCCGCGGCGCTGACACCGAGCACGGCGCCGGTGATCAGCCGAATTCCATCGGCGACGCTGGACAGCGGCCGGGCCCGGTAGGCCACGCCACCGGCCAGGAACCGGGCGGCGATCACGCATTCGAGCACGCCGGCGATCGCGTAGCAGGCGCTGGCAAAGGGCGAGGCCCCGACCAGCAGCCTGCCGAGGCCGCTGCTCAAGGCCGCGCCGGCGAGCAGGTGTGGCCACCAGCGGCGGGGCGAGCGCGCCAGCACCGCCAGGGTCAGCCCGGAGGCCGGCCACCAGGCGGCGCTCGCCAGATCCGGATGGCGCAGCAGCCGGGCGGTGAACACGCTCAGCGCCAAGACCGCCAGCGCCATCACCAGGCCGGCCAGCCACGGCATCATCGACGCCTTGCCGGCCGGTCGCCGGGGCGGACCTGCTCGCACAGCTATCCCTCTCTGTTGACGACGTTCTCCCCCCACACATCGACCGAACAGGTAGGCACTTGACAACTTTGATCACTGTGTGTGATCTCCACCCTGTTTTCGCCGGACTCCGCGTGTCGAGCCGCGAGGCTGCCGGGCCGCCTGTTGCACGGGCCGGTGATGCTCTACGTTGGATTTACGGCTCAAGCACGAGCCGACTCTCGCGGCCCGGGCAGCTTCATCGCTCCGCTGCTGCCGCCAGCCACCCACAGCCTCCGATCTGCCTGGCCAGGCATCCTCGCCTGTCCCGACAACTCAGCCCGTGAAAGGACCCCGTCATGACCGACAAGCCGGACGGCCACGCCTCCCAGGCGGCTCAGGATGCCGATGCCGTGGACGAGGTGACCCGCAACACCAAGAGCCAGACCGCCGCCGCCAGCTACACCACGACCGACCACGAGGTGATCCGCGCCTGGGCCGAGGCGCGCGGCGGGCGGCCGGCGACGGTGTCGGGAACCGCGGACTCCAGCCAGGGCGGCGGCGTGCTGCGCATCGAGTTCGACGCTTCCGAGGACCGGCTCGACGATGCCTACTGGGACGAATTCTTCGGGGTCTTCGACGACCGGCGGCTGGCCTTCGTCTACCAGGAGACGACCTCTGACGGCCAGACGAGCCGGTTCAACAAGCTCATCAGCCGCGATTCCTGATCGCTTCCACTCCGCAGCCGGGCCAGCAGCGACATCTTCGGAGCACTCCATGACCGACGCCAGCACCATCAAGCACTGGGCCCAGCGCGAGGCCGAGACCTACCGCAACGGCAACGACCGGCCACTCAGCGGCTACCTCGCCGCGATGAGCGGCTACGCCGCGGCGGTGACCGGCGCGACGCTGCTCGGGCGCCGCCTCGGCTTCCGGGCGCCGGAGCAGATCACGCCGTGGGACGTCGCGCTGCTCGGGCTCGCCACCCATCGGGTGACCCGGACCGTCACCAAGGATGCGGTGCTGAGCCCCGTGCGCGCCCCGTTCACCACCTACGCGGGCCTGCAGGGGCCGGCCGAGCTGCGCGAGGAGGCCCGCACCGACTCGCACCTGCGCCATGCGGCCGGTGAGCTGCTGACCTGCCCGTTCTGCCTGGCCCAGTGGGTGGCCACCGGGTTCGCCGCCGGGCTGGTCTTCGCGCCCCGGGCTGCCCGGCTGGTGGCGGCGACGTTCGCCAGCATCGCCATCTCGGATTTCCTGCAGTTCGGCTACACCGCCATGCAGCGCAAGGACTGAGCGTCCCCGGTCACTGCCCGCTACCAGCCGCCGCGCCGCTCAGCCCTGCCGCCAGTCGTCGCTGGTGAGGTGTGAGCCGGCCTGCGGGCCCATCTGCAGCATCCCGCCGTCGACGGCCCAGGACGCCCCGGTCACGTATCCGGCGTCGGGCGAGGCCAGGAACTCGATCACGGCGGCGATCTCGCGGGCATCGCCCGGACGCCCGAGCGGCACCCCGGGCCGGTGCGCCGCGTGCGGATCCCGGTCCTCCTGACCGGTCATCGCAGTGACGATCTCGCCCGGAGCGACGGCGTTGGCGGTGATGGCGTGGCTGCCGAGTTCGAGCGCGATGGTCTTCATCAGGCCGCCGAGGCCGTGCTTGGCGGCGTCGTAGGCGCTGGAGCCGACCCGGGGCTGGTGCTCGTGCACGCTGGTCACCGCGATCAGCCGGCCGCCCCGCCCGGCCGCCACCATCCGCCGGGCGGCGCGCTGCAGGCAGACGAACGCGCCGTCGAGATCGGTCGCGACGGTGTGGCGCCACTGCTCATAGGTCATCTCCAGCAGGGGGCGTTGTCGCCGGTTCCTGCGTTGTTGACGAAGACGTCCAGGCCGCCGAGCTCATCGGCCAGCCTGTCGATGACGTCGCCACAGCCGGGCAGGTCGGTGGTGTCCAGCTGGGCGAGGACCGCCCGCCGGCCCAGCGAGCGCACCTCCTCGGCGGTTCGCTCGGCGCCGGCGGAGTCCGCGTGCCAGGTGATGCCGATGTCCATGCCGGCCCGGGCGAGCGCGACCGCGGTCGCCCTGCCGATGCCGGAGTCCGAGGCGGTAACGATTGCCGTCCGGGGCTGGAATGCCATGTCGGTCGTCCTTTCAGACACAGGGTGGTCGGCCTTTGCCGACCGGGGCGCCGGCTGGGGCGCCGGCTGGGGCGCCGACCGGATCGGTGATAGGAAGGGATCTCGCCACTGCCGGGGCAGGAGAGACAGATGTCGGAATTTCTGGAGAACCTCAGCGAGGACGTGACAGGCCAGGACGAGGAGACTCCCGAGCGCGGACGTCCCGGCACGGATACGGGCGAGGAGCCCCAGCCCGGTCTGCATGCGGGCGCCGGCGAGGGGCCGGAGCCGGCCGATGACCGACCCGAGTCAACGCCGTGACGATCTGAAGCACGCCCGCCTGATCGGCGGCAGATCGTTGGGCAGTCGAGGCGAGTCCGACTGCGCCGGCCTGTTCGGGCTGGAATCGACGCTGTGGCAGCCGCACGCCGGCACCTAGCCGGCGCCCCGGTGGGTCACCGCGTCGCGCAACCGGTCGAAGAGACCGGCGATCGGGCCGAGCACCAGGTCACCCGGTGGCTGGTCGGGCGCGCTGGGATGCGGCCGGGTCGGCGCCAGCTTCTTCACCGCCTCGACCTGCTGGCCGATCGTGACCAGCTCGTCCTGGCTGAACACGGTGCGCAGCTGCGGGAACAGCTGGCTCTCCTCCTCGGCCACGTGCGCGCGAATCTCGATCATCAGCGTCCGCAGCTCGGCGTCGAATCCGGGATCCTCCGGATCGAGCTTCTCCAGCCGCTTCATGGTCGCCTCGGCCTCCGCGTGCTCACGCTTGGCGCGCTCAGCCTCGGCCTCGCTCACCTTCGCCTTCACCCTCGGATAGAGCGCCGCCTCCTCGGCGACGGCATGCCGTACCAGCTCGATGGTCGCCTGTTCGGCGACATCCTTGCGCCTGGCGCGGGACTGCTCGTCCGACGCGCCGCGCAGGGCCTCCAGCTCGGCGAACATCTCCTCGACCTCTCGATGATCGTGGGTCAGCATCTCGATCACATCCCGTTGCTCGTCCATCGGGGAACTCCTTGCGGCGACTGTGGTTCCGCGGAGAGTCGGCATGCGGCGGCTGGTGCTCAGCTGTGCTGGTTGACCCGCGGCGGGCTGTCGCGCACGCCCAGGGCCGCTGGAGTCGCTCTCCGGGCCGGCTGGGCATTCAGCCAGGGAAAACCTATCACCGTGGCTCACCGGCGCGCCGGATCCGACAGTCCCCAAGGGGTCAGCGGGCCAGCTGGCCGACCACCAGCTCGAAAGCCCTGGGCGCCGCCTCGGCCGTCCGGACGATGCCCCGCCGCAGCACCGGCCGGCCCGCTGCCCAGAGCAGGCCGCCGGTGACCGTCCGGTAGCGGCGCGAGCTGCGCGACCATAACCGCTCGTAGTCCTGCGGGCGGTCGGCCACCAGGCAGTCGACGAGCAGCCGCGCCGCCGTCAGGCCGACCGTGATGCCTTCGCCGGTCAGCGCATCGACGTAGCCGGCGGCGTCGCCGACCAGCAGCACCCGGCCGGCCACTCGCGCCCGGGTGCGCTGGCGCAGCGGGCCGGCGCCGAGCACCCGGGAACCGGCTGTGGCCGGCAACCGCCGCGCCAGCGCGGGAAACCGGGCCAGCTGGTCATCGAAGGATGCCCGCTCGCTGCTCAATATGGCGAGCCCGATTTGATCGTGCGCGATTGGAGTGAGGTAGGCCTCCGCCGACGGCGACCAGTGCACCTCGACCAGATCCGACCACGGCGCGACCCGGTAGTGCCGTCGCAGCCCCCAGCGAGCAGCCGGCCGGCTGGGCAGGCTGAGGCCGGCCAGCCTGCGCACGGTCGAGTGCAGGCCGTCGGCGCCGACGAGGTACCGCGCGCTGAGCCCGGCTGCCCGAACCCCCGCCTCGTCCTGGCGCAACTCGGTCAGCGCCGCCTGGCGCACCAGGATCCCGCTGCTGGCGACCAGCTCGCTCAGGCAGCCCTGCAGCGCGGTCCGCCGAACGCCGCGACCGGCGCCACCCGGAAACAGCGCCTGCGCCGAATGAGGGCCGTCGACGTAGCGCACTCCCCGCAGCGGCCGGCCCGGCAGCTCGACCCCCAGCTCGGCCAGCGCCCGCAGCGCCGGGGGCATCAGGCCCTCGCCGCAGGCCTTGTCGATCGGCGCCGGCCGCGGCTCCAGGACGGCGACCTCCAAACCCGCCCGGTGGGCATACAGCGCCGTCGCCAGGCCCACCGGCCCGCCGCCGGCGACCAGGACGTCGATCACGCCTGGCCGAGCATCGCCAGCGCGGTGGACTCACTGCGAATCCGGACGCTGAGCAGCGCCGCGTTCAGCACGGAGAAGGTCACCGCGGTCAGCCAGGCGGTATGGATCAGGGGCAGCGCGATCCCTTCGAGCACCACCGCCAGGTAGTTCGGGTGCGACAGGTAGCGATAGGGCCCCACGCTGACCCGGCCGGCGCCGGGGACCACCACGATCCGGGTGTTCCACTGCGGCCCGAGGGTGCTGATGCACCACCAGCGCAGCCCCTGGGCGGCGAGCGCCACCACCAGCATCGGCCAGCCCAGCGCCGGCACGAACGGCCGGTCCAGCAGCCACACCTCGGCCAGGCAGCCCAGCAGCAGCGCGCTGTGCAGCGCCACCATCGCCGGGTAGTGCCCGGCGCCGATCTCCACGCCGCCGCGCTGCCGGCTCCAGCGCAGGTTGCGCCGGGAGAGCACCAGCTCGGCCAGCCGTTCCACGCCCACCAGCAGGATCAGCGCGGTGTAGGCGGCGGCAGAGCTCACCATCGCAGCAGCACCAGCTCCGAGCAGAAGCCCGGGCCCATCGCCATCAGCACCCCGGAGCTGCCCGGCTCGAAGCTGCGGCCGGCGACGGTGTCGGCCAGCACGTGCAGCACCGAGGACGAGGACAGGTTGCCGATCGCGGCCAGCG